>Ga0116151_10004537_pt1 | contig 12146 bp, 14 predicted proteins | sample AD_UKC117_MetaG_FD_89893 | JGI IMG/M metagenome (GOLD analysis project Ga0116151, IMG submission 89893) | Active sludge microbial communities of municipal wastewater-treating anaerobic digesters from Hong Kong - AD_UKC117_MetaG | ecosystem: Engineered > Bioreactor > Anaerobic > Digestate... | reverse complement strand
TGCGAAAAATTCCTTTAAAACAGGCACTAAAACAGTGTAACCTTCTGAAATATTGTAATTTTTCGAAGTTCCCTTATTGAAGAATAAACTAATTTGTGCAGATTAAACGGCAACCTAAATTTTATATTTGTAACTGAAAGCCTTGAACTAAATGGAAAGAAGTTTATGAAACTTATATACTCTGTTAAAAACGAATGTGAATATAAAACAGTCAGAGATATTGCCTATGATTATTTTATGATATCAAAAAAATATCTGCCAGTAATTAAACACGCGTCAAACATTTTGCTTAATGGAAAACCTGCATGGCCGGACATGCCTGTAAAAACCGGAGATACGGTGGTTTTTGATCTATGTGAGTATGAAGAGGTATATGAAAAACCTGAACCCATGGATTTGAAAATTATCTTTGAAGACGAGGCTTTTATAGCATTCAATAAACCACCCTATATGCCCGTACATACTTCAATTAGACATCAGAGCGGGACACTCGCCAACGGAGCAGCAGCAATGTTTGCCTCACGAGGAATAAAAAATAAAATTAGAATCATCAACAGGCTTGATCGTAACACAAGCGGAATATGTCTTGTTGCCAAGAACAGATATGCCCAGGAAAGAATAAGCCAGCAGATAAAAGCAGGCATGCTTTATAAGGAGTACCGTGGCATTGTAGAAGGCATATTAGAAAAAACGGAAGGTATTATTTCATCTTGTATCTCAAGAGCAGATGACGGAACTATTAAAAGGGTTTGTGGTGGTAAGGGGAAAGAGTCGGTAACGCAATATCAGGTTTTGTCAAATAATGGAAACTTCAGTGAACTGAAATTCATTATGCATACCGGAAGGACTCACCAGATAAGGGTACATATGGCTATGATTGGTCATCCAATAGCAGGTGATGAAATGTACGGTTTTGCCTCAGAAGATATGAGGCGACAGGCTCTCTATTGCAGCTGTTTAAAATTCACGCATCCCCTAAATAATAATGTCATAGAGATAAGAGTTCCAATGCCCAATGATATTGCTCAATTTTACGGTTCGATTAAAACCCAAAAAGAAATTTAAATTTGATATAGAAGAAAACTATATTTCACACATGAAATAGAAAGCTCTTCAGTTACATTTTGTGAAGAGTTTTGGCTTGGAATGTCTATTGTTTTGAAAGCAACAGATCATTCACCTCCAAAATTAAGTCGCTTCGTACTTTAGTTCTAACCCATATTTATATTATTAACCGAAAACAATTTGAACATTAATTGTACTGTTATAGAATTGTTAAGAATTTATCTAGTGATATCACCGTGTAAAAAAGTACTAATTAAACGGTGAAAACACTAGTATGACATATAACATGCGAGCAGCAAGAGTCTTCTTGCGACAGGTATAGCACCTCTTTGTATTTTCAAAGAGGCACTGGATGACCGGCATAGGGCGCATAATCGGAGAGTAACTATATGAAATTTTTTAAAATACTTATTTTGATATCTGTTTTACCATTTATTTCCTGTTCAAAAGGGCCTTCATCGTTAGTTAATAAAATTGTATCTGATTCGGATGTGCCTGAAAAACGAGTGTATAAAGAATTTCACTCTGACAAGTTTGCAATGGACAAGCTCGAGGTTCATATTTTTTATCCGGAAGGATATGATGTGAACAGAGAAGAGCCATATAAGGTAGCTGCCTATTTTCATGGAGGTGGTTGGAGTCAGGGATCTCCGACAGAGGGATATCCATATGCCAAACATTTTGTGTCTCTCGGTTTTGTTGCCGTCTCGTTTGAATATCGTCTGGTGGATTATGTAAATGTCACCGGAGTCGAATGTGTAAAGGATGTTAACTCTGCAATCAGATGGCTTCGTACCTATAATAAAGAGTTAAATATAGACCCTGATCATATTGCGACTGTTGGGCTTTCGGCTGGTGGCCATTTGGTAATCGCGAATTCAATGTTTCCCGATATAATTGAAGAGGGTGAAGACCCTAAAATCAGTTCGATTCCGAATATTGTGTGGGCATTTGCCCCGCCTGTAAGTTTTAAAAATAATAATTTTTATATGTCAGTGGCTCTCGATACTGAACAGGTGTTGCAGATTTGTCCTATGACAAACATTAAGCCTGAAAGTGTTCCTGTCTATATTATTCATGGAAACCGGGACAGCCTTGTCTACTATGATGATTCTGTTTTGTTTGTTAAAAAAATGCAGGAGGCCGGCAACGAGAGTGAACTGTGGACTATCAGGGAAGGTAAGCACAGCTCTTTCTGGGAAAACCAGGAACACATGGATTATGTATATACTGTTATTAATGATCAGATGAAAAAAATCAAGTGGATCGAGTAGTGATTCAGTTAATACAAAATTCTTTCGGATAACATTTGATCACGTCGAAAAGAATCAGGATTAACTCAGGAAGAGCTTTCTAAAAAAATCGGGGAGGGTCGTTTGGATCTGTAAAGCGATTCGAATCATCGTATCAAATATTTCTTATCTCGTTTTCAGAAACAAGACTTTTTTCTTTCAAAAGGTGCGATGGTTATTTTGGTGTAAACCGTTTTGACCGAATATACAATAAGAAGATTTACATGATATCTGTAAGCGGTGTTCTTGAAAGTAGTCACCGCTATCCCAACTTTGATTATCATCTGTTAATGAAACTGACTTTTGAACCAACCGGAATTTTTGAAGAGGTTGAAAAAATGTACAGTTTTGTGTGTTTCAATGTTTTTGTGCACAAACGTGATGATCATTCAAAAATTTTTCTTATATAATGGAACATGAATCCGGACAATGGTACTTGTCTCCGGTTTATGATCTTACATTCGGTTCTTCATTATATGGCGAGCACGCAACAATGATTAACAGTAACTGCAAGAATCCCTAAAGTGTCGATATTCTTGCCGTCGCATTAGAAATTATTATTCAGGCAAAAAGAATAATGGTAGAAATTATAGAAGCAACATCGACACTGGACCAGTGTTTCAGATCAGTCAAATAGAGTGGATTATTATTAATAATCTTTATTGTTAAGGAAAAAAGATGAAAGCCAAACCGAAAACCAACGCCGAGGACTTAGCGAACAGTATCGCTTACTGCGGATTAATTTGTAAATTATGTTTTCTTAAAGATTCTTGCGACGGATGCAAAAGTAAAAATAATTTATGTGATAGAAACCTGGCAGACAAGGGATGTTTTCAAAAACAGTGTTGCACAGAAAACAATTATGAGGGTTGTTGGGAATGTGAAAGCCTTTACTCTTGCACAGAAGGTATTTATTCGTTAGGTGATTATTCAAAAATCAAGGCATTTGCTATTTGCATAAGAGAAGACGGCAAGGACAAGTTTATCAACTATATTCTTGAAAACACAAAAAAGGGGTGGAGCGTCGAAAAAGATAAAGATTACGATGGCAAAAAAATTGATGAGGTACTTGAAATGCTAAGAGGATAATTACATAGAAGAGTAAAACATTTGAATGATTGACAAACCTCTGTTGTTTTAAATATTATGCAAAAATACAATAAAAATTGGCCTCTTTTCGACAGAATAGGAGATGATATGAAAAAATATTTGGTTATAGTACTGATTGTCTTTTGTACATTTGAGATTTTTGCAAACGAAGATGAAGTTTTCAAGAGAGGAGACACACAAATTTCTTTTGGCCTTGCCGCAACATCTGGGTCAGATTATTCTCTCTATTATTTAAACGGAGGCTACGGATATTTTTTAACAAACCGTTTAGTACTTGGTCCAGCTATAGGGTTATATGTTACATCTGATAGCGATATAATATATGAACCAATGGCAACGGCCCGATTTTATATAATGAACCGAAGACCTGCGATGCCGTTTATAGGGGTTAATACTGGGTATATCTATTCGCCTAATTATACCTATCGAACATCTTATACGGTTTTTTGTGATGCCTCTATTGATGCGACTTTTGCTGAAAATGAATTCGAATCTGAACTTTCTATTTTGCGATTATCACCAGAGGCTGGGGTGTCGTATCTGGTATCGAAACATGCAGTTGCAACCTTAACAGTTTCTATGGATATGTTTTATCCTATGAATGAAGAACCTGAAAAAGGATACAAGTTAGAAGAAACAGGGTCACTTTCGGTTAAAGTGGGTTTTTCCATGATGCTATAAAAACTAATTGATAGTGATTTCTAAAAGTTTAACAAAAAGGGACTGCATTTCATTAATCCTGTTTTTTGTTTCTTCCAGATTAAACATTGATAAAACAGTTTTTTCCAGAATTGTTTTTTTAAGAGTATTCTGTAGCTCTTTGTTAATGTTGGCAAAAGTTCCAAGATTAATAACAGGTATTCTTTTTTCGTTGTCAGCCAATTTAGAGTGATAATCTGAAGGGTTCAGTGCGAAGATATTGCAGTTACATATATAGGCTTCGTATAAAGATAGTCCAAAATGTGAAAGAAAGTTTTTACTTTTAAAGAGCAAATTATAATAGCTTGAACCACTTAGCGTTGACCCTTTGTAATAACAGTTTGAACCGTTAAAAAAAGCAATTTCTAAACTTTGATTTTCTAACAAGAGGGGATAATCGTTATTGTCAAAACCGGTGTAAATTAGAAGATCCAGATCTTTTTCAGGTGTAGAGTGCAAACCGTTAATAGCTTTACTAAAGTGGTAACCAAAAATAAACGGAAAATTGTTATCACCTGTTTCGATAGGATGTTCGGCTCTCGGCAAAAGATCTATATTCTTGTTATAAAGAGATGTGTAACCTGCATCATCAATTGAAATGATTCTTCCATACTTCGCAGCTAAAAGTGAAGCCGCATCTTTTGTGGAATCTCTCATATCACGGATTAGAATTTCGGCTTTTACAGGCGAGTGTGAGGTGTAAGGTCTCAGATTGTCTGGAAAGTTGTCGGGATAGCAGTCACAGCTGATATAAACATCAAGACCTTGATTTCTGAGAATCGATAATAGGTTGGTCATTCTCCAAAAGTGTCCGCTGCCATAATCAGAACCGCAACGGGTCATTATGCAGATATCAGCCGTTTTCACAGTGTGTCATTGGGCGCTGTTTTATTTCGCTATTGATAAGAGCCATGTCAGGAAAAAGCCTAAGATGATTTAATATCTGATGTAATGAAAAAATGGAATCTTCGTTGTAAAGAGCATTATAAAGTTCACATGCTAGCTCATAATCTTCTTTAGTATCTATAGTAAGACGAAGATCGGGAATATTGTTATAAATATAGACAGGTTTGCGGCAGATATTAAAAAGATGCTCATTTTCCTTAATATATGGTGTTACATGCTCAAAATGGTGAGCTTCAGACGCGTTTTGATAACAATCAGCTAAAGCTTCTTTCTTTATTACTTCGACTGCTGTACCCAACGGAATATTTGTGACAGAAGCAAGATCGGCATCGGTTTCGATAGCGTATTCAATAGCCATATTGGCGTAATCTACATCTGTAAAGGGATTGTCCCCAGTTATGCGAACTATGTAATCACAATCATATAATTGAGAAGCATTATAGTATCTCTCAAGAACATTAGTTTCTGATCCAGGCAAAGCCACTGCCCCCTCAGATTCGGCAAGAGCGATAATATCTTTGTTGGCGTTTGCGTCTCCTGTTGCAACTATAACCTGAGAAACACCTTCAATCGCCTGCGCTCGTTTAATTATATGTGAAAGTACAGCCTTACCCATAAGTGTTTTAAAACACTTCTCATGAAGCCTTTTTGAGTTTTGACGAGCCTGTATAACTGCAATGGTATTAACTGAGTTTTCAGTTTTTTTCATAATGCTTTCCTTTTTTGAATTGCTTAAAGATTAAACGTAAACCATTCGTCACAGGATTTACAGTCGGGCTTGGCAGCATATTTTTTATTAAAATTATCCACAAACAGAGGCTTACGCTCTTCCCATATTTTTAAAATCGGCATATCTTTTGCGGATAATAAGGAAAATTCGGCACCGGGATCCTGTTTGCAAAAGGGGATAGATCCATCTGAAAGTATAAGCAGATCCCTTAACAGGTGCCAGCATGGAATTCGTTTTAGTGGTGTAAGGTCATAGTAGCGGCGGTCAGTAAGGCGACCACAATAGGTGTTCTGTTTTTGAAGTATAATTTGAACCTTATGACCTTCCCAATAGTCATAGTATGCGTCAAGAAATGGCTCGGTTTCGTTAATCTTCATTATTTGTACATACAGGTTTTCTTTCAAGACAGGTGCAAGATTAAGAATGTTTTTGTTAACTGTTTCGAATTCGTCAAGATTGTGTATAGAATGATATGTTTCGGCAGAATATCCGTTGCACTCTACAATCACCCGCAGTTTTGATACATCACGATTTTGGATAAAATTCATAAAATTCTGATCAAGAGCAAGGCCATCGGTTTCTAAGAGCAGAATAGAAATATTAGTATTATTCAGCGCTTTTTCAAAAATAGAATAAAATTCGCTGTGTTTAAGAGGCTCTCCAAAACCTGAAAGGCTTAAAGCAACGGGGGGCTTAAACAGATCTAGCTCTGTAATAATTTTATCAAAAAGCTCGCTATCCATTTGACTACGTTCTTTTTTGGCAAGAGTAATTGGTGAATATAGCGGATTGGCATTTGTCTCAGGTGAAAGCTCTATTTCAATGTATGAAGGTGTTGTATAAAGCACATCTGGGTTTTCAGTGAGTACTTTCTCTACGGAATCATACGAAATATTATCAGCAACTTTAATCATGTTTTGCATGATCATGTTTTCTCGTTTGTCTCCGCTTAAAAAAGAGAGTCGGTAAGCCCGTATATCTGGTTCCTTGTAAAAAAGCTCTACATCAAACTGATTAATATTATCTTTAATAACTTTTTCTACAGGCAGTATTGATTTTCCGTTTTCACTTGAATCAGGAAGAGATTTTATAAGCTCGGAAGAGAGAATGTCGCAGGCAAAACCAGCTGGAATGTTTTCTGAATAGGTATATTCGGCTATATATTTTGTATGAACATCGAGCATTTCACCTACTATCTGCATATCGCAGAAAGGAGCATCAGCTTTTATTCTTATATAGTTATCAAATGAAAACTGCTCGTTGAGGTTTTTCCAGTTTTCTGTTTCGTTGTCGCTTCTTACATAAACTTTTGAAAATTTGTCAAGATCTCCTGTATAAGCTTCCGGTAATGAAGCAATAATCTCGGTATCGGCAAAAGCACTGTTAATTTTTTCTTTAATAATGTCAAAGGTCTTGGAACCATTAAAGTTAAGATCATCATCATCTGTATGTTTTTCTAAGTATAAAACAAAAGCGTTATTCATTTTTTATCCTGGGATGCGCTATATTTGTCAAAACCATCAACATAAACGCTAATATGAGAATTGGCTCGTTCACCTTTAACCCATTCTGTAAACTGGTTCATTCGGGCCTCCTGCGATATCATCTGGAAAATTCTATCACGAATTTGATCGTAAGGCAAATAGCGGCGCCCATAATATTTTACAACATGGTATCCAAAAGAGGACTTGAAAACAGAAGATATTTCTCCCCGGGATTTCATATTAAAGACATGATAGGCAAAGCGCTGATCAAGTTGTCCCGGCGAAATCCAGTCAATAAAACCGTCAGCTCTGGCGGAAGCCTTGTCATCAGAATATTGTCTGGCAAGTCTGGCAAAAGATTCGCCACTCATGGCTCGTTCTCTTAATTGGGATGCTAGTTCATTTGCCTCTTTTTCGGCAGAAAACGATTTTCCTTTTGGAATAATTAGTATATGCTGAAAACGGAGTTGAAGCAGTTGTTTTTTGTTTTTTTCGTACCAAGCCTTCGCCTCAGCCTCAGATGGAGGGGTAAATGTCATCGCGTATACCATGATCAGCTCCATTGTGATCTGCTTTCTCATCTCTTCGCGGTATACTTCAAAAGGTATCTTTTCCTCGCGTTCAATATTCTTTTTAAATTGCTCAATATCCTTTATTCCGGTATGCTCCATAACCTCTTTAATGCGGTTGTCAACTTTCTCATCGCTAACTATAATGTATTCACGGTTTGCTGCCTGCATTAAAAGAAGTTCATTTATATATGAATCTAGGGTAACGTAGAGCATGTTTTTCTTGTCTTTAGCTGTAATACCTTTGCGGTTTTTGTTTATTTCGACTCTTTTGTACAGATCGCTGTACAGTATCGGGTCATCATTTACAAGAGCTACGACTTTGTCCACGGTGTACCATTTTCGATTATCCGCTGTAATAGAAGAAAAAGCCGTAATGGATATAACTAATAATAAAATAATTTTTGTAATTTTCATAATACTCTTCGGTTGTTTATAGTTGTTTTTGTTACTTATTGTAGTCTTTATTTGAACTATGACTGGTTAATACGTAAAACATCTTAATAACCTATTTAAGCAAAATAACGCAAGTTTTTTTTATAATCCCAAACTTTGAAAATAGAAGTTTTAAAATAACGTTAATAAAAAACGGCTTTAAAGAAATCTCTTGACTAAAAAAAGAGATAAACTATAATATTATGTATGGGAGTAGGCAATGGATTATAAGATAAACAGAGAAAATGAGACCTGTCTTGTAGATCTTAATGGATCATTGTCAAATGACTTAATTGATGATATTAAAAATGTTTTAATTAAAGAAGTTAATGAATCAAAAAAAGGGCTTATTGTAAGCTTGGAAAATGTCTCTTTTTTGTGCAGCGCGGCTTTCGGGATGTTTTTTGCTCTTCATACTCTTGCTCAAAAAAGTGGAAAAAAAATATGTTTTTGCTGTGTCAAGCAGGAGATCGAAAAGCTTTTTGCTATAACAGGTGTACATCGACATATGAATATAGCTAAAACAAGAGATGAGGCCTTGTCTTTTATGAAATCCTATTAGTTTTTATCTGATTTTATTTAATTGTTATGACTTAGTATAAAGAGTTTCCGGTTCTTTGGAGAAGCTCTTTTTTTGTTTATATATCATTGGAAAATAATTGGAAATTTATATGATAATTATCGCGTGCTTAGGGAATCCGGGAACAAAATACCGGTTTAACAGACATAATTGCGGGTTTTTGACAGCTTACTATCTGGCGGAAAAAAATGGTGCTGATATATCAAAAAAACAGTTTAATGCCTTAACAGCAAAGTTCAGAATTGCAGAAAAAGAAGTGATGCTTGTTTTGCCGCAGACATATATGAATCTAAGCGGAGAGTCTGTTTCGGCAGCATTAAAATATTACGATCTCGATCACCGTAGCCTGATAGTAATTCATGATGAGCTTGAGCTGCCTTTTGGAGATATTCGGGAAAAAAAGGGGGGAGGCCACAAAGGTCATAATGGAATTCGTTCCATTATTGCTTCAATAGGTAGCGCCGAGTTTTCCCGAGTTCGTTTTGGAATAGGTAGGCCGCCTTCGGATAAGATACCTGTGGCTTCTTATGTTTTATCAGATTTTAGCCCGGAAGAAAAAGCTGAACTTGAAGATTGTTATAAAAAAGCTTCCAGTTTAATTGAAGAATTTTGTATAGCGAACTAATCAATTATTTAAAAGGGGGTATCATGAAAACAGCTATTATTTTAGCAGAAGGTTTTGAGGATATCGAAGCAATAACCACAATTGATGTTTTACGAAGGGCTGGGATCAGTATCGACGTAGTCTCTGCCGCTTCCGAGCTTGTTAAGGGAGCCCGTGGTATTATAGTAAAGAGTGAAAAAAATATTGATGAAATTGATTCTTCCGAATATGCCTGTGTTGTTTGTCCTGGAGGTTTGCCTGGTAGTGACAACCTGATGAATGATGAACGAGTGATCGGTTTTGTGCAGCAGGTTTATGATAAAGGAGGAATAGCTGCTGCAATTTGCGCAGCGCCTCAAGTTCTTAATAGGGCCGGTCTTTTAAAGGGCAAAAAAGTTACATGCTATCCCGGCAGGGAAAAGAGTTTCGATGAGTCCGTAATTTATACAAAAGAACAGTTTACTATTGACGGAAGAATAATTACCGCAGATGGTCCTGGCAGTGCAATGATTTTTGCACTGGAACTGGTCGCGTTGCTTGCTGGTCGCGAAAAGTCCGAAACTGTAAGATTGGGGCTCAGATATAATCTCTGACCACATAATCCTTAAGCCTCACCGGGCTTAAGATGCCAAAAAATGTTATTGACTCGATAATGAATTATATTAGCTTAATCTGTCCTAAGGGGCTATAATATTAACACAGATAAATTGTTTGTAACGAGGTAATATGGATTATCGTCTGGTAAAACAGTTTTTGAATGACGCTATTGATAACTTTTTTAACTTTTTCTATAAGCTTATAGACTTTGGAAAAGTAATAATCGATACTTTCTGGGCTTTCATGGAGATATGGTATAACTTCTTCATGTTTTTTATTAATATCTTTTTGTATGGATATTATCTGCTTCTTTTTATTATTGATCGCATGACAATGTCTTCAGCTCCCATTTTCTTCTGGAGAACAGGGGGGCGTGCTACTCGTCAGGAATTCAAGCGGGCCTATGATCGTAACCTGGTTATTCCGGTATCAGGTGCATACGGAAAAGGTTCTTCCAGATCCGCAGTTGCGTCTGCAGCATCTTCTGTTTCTTCGGCGGTATCCTCTGGAGCATCTTCTGTTTCGGGTGCAGCCGCTTCATCCGTTGCAATGGGCAAATACTCTGCAAAACCAAATATCATTATTCGCTTTTTTGCCTTAATTGGAAGAGCAATCGTTGCTGTAATAAAGGGAATCGGCGGAGCATTTTGCGCAATCGGAAGGTTTTTTACCTCGCGACTTGTTCCTGTTAAGGAGAAGCCGGTTGGGCGTAAAAACCTTGTGGAAGATTATCTTAAACAATACGATAGCCGAAAAAGCCGTTAATCAAGATGAAAGGTTTTTTTCGAAACCTTGCGCTTCAAAAGGATCTGCTTCTTTCCATTACAGGGCTCTGTCTTGTTCTGTTTATAGTTGCTCACTTGGCTATGGATGCCACAATAATTATAGGGCCTGACGCCTTTAACGGAATCGCTACTATTCTGGAAAGATTTTATTTGGCACAAATCGGTGTTCCGCTGGTAATTTTGGCTTTAGTTACCCACATAGTAGTTGCTCTGCTAAAACAAAAAAACAAGTTCTTGTCTGTATCCAAGGCATTTGTCCGAGCTACACATCCCGAAACATTAATCTGGATAATTCAATTAACAACGGGACTTTTACTAATAGGTCTTGCTCTTCTTCACGTTGTGGTTATTGTGTTGGATAATGTAACAAAAATAAATATAGTATCAACGTCAGTAAGAATTGCTGATGTCAAATTTCAGATATTTTATCATGTATTAATGAATGTAACGATGGTTCATATCTCATGTGGAATATACCGTTTATATGCCAAATGGGTAGGATCCGGCAGAAGAAAATTTATACCTTTTGTTCTCCTCTTTTTTTTGATTTACTGGAGTGTCAGTACGGTCGCTCTGCAAAAATATATGGATTATGCTCCTCACTTTAAAAAATTGAAAAGTCTACTGATTGATTATGAAAAAGATCGAGAAAACGACGTTCTTAGACATAAAATTATAAAAATTTCTCTGGAACAGAATATTTCCATTACACCTGAATTACTAAAAAAAATCGGTATTGATAAAGATATTTTGCCTGATTTCTCGAACACGGGGCATTGATTATGTTTACTTTGTGTTAAAAAAATCCGATAGTGTTACTTGGAAGTAGATTTTATTGTTAAGGGTTATCTTTAATGAAAAGATATGTTGTGTTGCTGTTTTTATGTACACTCTTTGTCTCTGTGGCATTAGCGCAAACAGAAGAAATTAAACAGAAAGACGGAACCAGGATAGTGCTGGATAAAAAGAAGGGGATAAAAACATTTTATTACGGTGATGGGCGAATTCAGAAAGTCGATTTAAACGGAAAAACTCCTTATGGTCTTGCTATCGAAAATGTTAAAGTGTTAATACAGGATGATCCAATACGTGTCGATTTGCAATATAGCGCGGTTTATTCGGATGAACTTTTAATAGAAAATGCAGAAAAATTTTTTAGCAAACTTGCCAGTGTCTTAAAAAACAAAAAATATATCGGCAAGAAACCAGTGGATATAGTAGTCTCTTATTGCCGTTACGGAATGTATGGTTACTGTCTGGACAAACAAAATGTTATAACAGTATTTATTA
>Ga0116151_10004535_pt1 | contig 12148 bp, 8 predicted proteins | sample AD_UKC117_MetaG_FD_89893 | JGI IMG/M metagenome (GOLD analysis project Ga0116151, IMG submission 89893) | Active sludge microbial communities of municipal wastewater-treating anaerobic digesters from Hong Kong - AD_UKC117_MetaG | ecosystem: Engineered > Bioreactor > Anaerobic > Digestate... | reverse complement strand
GCCATGCTGTTTTTCGCCAGGCTGCGCGTGGTGGTCATGGCCGCGTCGGGCTTGACGATGGCCCGCCAGCCCCACACCACGCCAACAAACAGCAAAACGATCACGCCCATGAAGCTGCCCAAGCCGCCCAATTGGAAGCTGGTGGGACTGTACTTGAAGCGCACGGTCCATTCGCCCGCCTCCGGCAGCACCACGCCCCGGAAATTGCCGTTCACGCGGATTATGTCTACCTGCTGCTCCTGATCCTCGCCTGTTCCCGCCGGGCGAACGAAGGCTTTCCAGCCGGGGAAGTAGCTGTCGTTGAGGATGAGGATGCTGGGGGCGGCGGTAACGGCCGTTACCATCACCTCATTAATGCCGTAGGCGTCTACGGAAGCGGGGGAATAGATTGCGGATTGCGGATTGCGGATTGCGGATTCTAGTCTCCAGTCTCCAGTCTCCACCACGGCAAACTGGCGCGGGTCGTAGGTGCGCAGGGCGTCCAGGGCATCATCGGCCAGGACCAGACTGGTGAGGGGCAGGGTGTAGGCGCGGGGGGCAACGGCCGTGTTCTCATACACACGCACCCCTTCGCCCTCCCAGGCCAGCGTGAACTGCGGCAGGTCGATGGCGGCGCTGGTGATGACGTACTTCACGCCCAGCACGCTCAACAGCGGCGAATTCAGCGCCTCCAGGCTGGCGATAGGCTGGATGCGGTTGTAGGGTAGACCGCCCTGCGGCTCGATAGCCGCCATGTACTCGGTGTACTGCTTGGGAATAATCGAATCGTAGCCGCGAATGTCCTGAAAATCGTACAGCCAGCCGGAATTGGCGTTGAAGGGGATGTCGCCGTTGGGATTGAAGCTGGTGATGCGCCAGAGACCGGGCTGCTGCTCCAGCCAGGCCACCATCTCCGGCTTGTAATCCAGCAGGGCCGGGTCCACGGCCGCGTGAAAACCGCTGCTCGCCAGGAACAAATCCACCACGATGACCAGAGCGGCGAGAGGTTCCCATAACGGCCGTTTCCCCACCAGCGGCACAGGCAGCGTAAGCGATGAACGGCTGACGCGCAGCACAATGCCCGCTGCCACCAGCATCACCCCCAGGATGAAAAACTGGCGAAATTCAAAGCTGTAAAACGCCCGCGCGCTGTCGAAGGCGTTGGGCGCCAGGGCCATGCCCAGGAAAACACGCTCCACGAACGGTTCGATTTGTGGATAAAACAATCGTGACAACCACAAGCCGCCCAACAGCGCCAGCCCGCCCCAAAAGGCCAGGGCGGCCAGGATGGTGATGAGAGACGGCCGTGCGCGCAAAAAAATGAGCGACCGGAGACTGGAGACTGGAGATTGGGGTTTGCTGCCTGCCAGGTAATCCGCGCCAAAGCCGGCCAGCACCGCCACGCTCAACGTCAGCGGGAAAATCCAGCGGAAAGGCGTGTGCAACTGGTTGATGAAGGGCAGCCCGTAGAACAAAAGCGCATACAACGGCGTGCCAAAAATAAACGCCAGCGAAAAAAAGCTAATCACCGCAAAAAAGATCGTCTGGCTCTTCCGTCCGGAAATCCGAAATCCGAAATCCGAAATCCGAAATCCCAACACCGCCAGCAGCAGCGGCAAAATCCCCAGGTAAATGGCCCCTTCGACGTAATTCTTAAAGCCCCACTCGTTATGGGTGCGCGGATTACCGTAGTAATCGGCCGTGTAAGCCACCTGCTCGCCGGTGAATACGTCCTGATAGGAATGGTAAGCCGGATTGCCGAAAAAGTTAGGCACGGCCAACGTCAGGATGCGCCGCGCCGGAAACGCCCAACCCAACACCTCTTCAAACGAGGCGGAGCCTTCGCGAAAATTGCGCTGGCCCACTTCAACCAGCGGGACCAACTGCACCGCGCCCAGCAGCAGGCCGATGAAAACCATGCCAGAGAGCCAGGCCAAAGGGCGGCCTATGGCTGACGGTTTACGGCTACCAGCTAACAGCTTAACGGCCGTTCCCCCCACCCGCCACGCCGCATACAAGGCCATCAACAACAGCGTGTAATAGGTAATCTCCACATGCCCGGCAAAAATCTGCATCCCCAGGGCCGCCGCGCCCACGGCCAGCCACACAATCTTCCAGCGAGAGTCTTGGACGATCTTTTCAATGCAGCCCAGCAGTAGGGGCAGCCACACCGCCGCCGCGATGATCATGGGGAAAACGGCCGTGCTGATCACCATAAACCCCGCCCCCTGATACACCAGCCCGGCCAGCACAGCGCTGCCCCGCCGCATCTTCAAAATGCGGCCAAACACATACATCAACACCCCCGCCAGCCACAATTGGCTTAAGGCAAACCAACCATACGCCTTCGTCAGCGGCATGATCAGGAACAACACGCTGAATGGATAATAGGCCGAATGCTGCCCGGTCGCCAGGAAGGGCGCACCCGCAAAGAGATAAGGATTCCACAAAGGAATCTCCCCAGTTTGCAGCGCATTGACGATAAACCGCTTCCAGGCATAGTTTTCGATGATCAGATCGGTTATCAGGTGATTTTGGGGGATGGTGGCGTTGAAAACGGGGGCTGCCACCGACCACGGCGCCCATTGGAACAGGTTATCCACTGGCAGCATGGTCCGCCCGCCAAGCGTAACGTTGCCAAACAACAGCAGGGGCAAGATCAAAAAGCCCAGCGCAATGATGATGTCTTTTCTGTAAACCCTAAACCGATTCATGCTACAAATAAAATCAGGGCTATTCCTAGCCCTGATTACCTTTGTCAAATTCTGTTGTCGGACATAACCCGACTAGTCTGAGGATTGTATCAAAAAGGGTATAACCCTACACAATTTATCTCACACGTTCCTGCAACGAAGCAAACAACGTTTCCATGTCGCTAAACCGATGATCGCGCGATGATGCATTGGTCACCCGCACCATCAATCGTTCTGATTCGGGAAGTTCGTGCAGCCGCTGGCGCTCCAGAGCCGGATAAAAGTATTGGATCGATGGCTGTAAGCGCACCAGGCAGCGTTCCGCTACTTTCTTGCAGCGGTCAGACGAGGTAATAATCACAAAATCGCCATTGTCCGTATGGCCGACGAAGTCGCTGCTGCCGCCGCTCTCTTGCACGGCATTGGTGATCATCAGGGTTACGGCTCGGGAAACGTCGTCGGCGGCAACGAAGCCATACCGATCGCGGAATTTATCCAGGCCGTGAATGCCAGCCAGCACAATACCCCAATCCGGCTGGCGCACCATTTGCTCCAGGCGCTCCACCACCAGCTGCCCTTCCGGCAACCCGGTAACCGGATTGAGGAGCGTGCTGAGGCGGGCCCGGCGCAGCGAATTGCGCACTCGCAGCCGGAGTTCCTGGATGTCGAAGGGCTTGGTGATGTAATCGACCGCGCCCAATTCCAGGCCGGCCAATTTGTCTTCACGCTCGCGTTTTTCGGTCAGGAAAATAACGGGAATATTTTGGGTCCGCCGGGATTGGCGGATACGCCGACAAACTTCGTAGCCGTCGATATCCGGCAGGCGAATGTCCAAGACGATGACGTCCGGAGGATCATTGCTAATGTTCTTCACGGCATCTTCGCCGCGTAAGGCGTTGTTTACCTCGTACCCTTGGGCCCGAAAGTAGGCGCTTAGCATTTCTGCTAAATCAAGGTCATCTTCAACAATGAAGATCTTTTGTTGTTTTTCATTTAATCCGTCAGCCACTTGCAAACTTCCTTGGTTTTGACGAAGACAAACCGGATTGGTGAAGATATTGGGCTGTGCCTGCCATTAAAACGGGAACGGCCGTGTCTACGACTACTTGATCGGCTCTTTATCAATTCGAATCACGCCCGTTTTAGAGCCCATGGCAATGCATTCCACGGGATTGACACGAAACTCCAACCCACCGCTAATCCAACGCAAAGTCTCCTGCAGGATTCCCACGGCAATGTGGCAGGCCGGGCGATCCGATTCTATGCCCCAACACATGGAACACCGGTCAATGTAATACAGAAAATGGTCGTCATATTCCTCAAATCGACTGGTCTGGTCACTAAATTGCGTAAAAATTCGGGCAACAGCCGGAATTCCAATTCTCAGCTTGGTTTGTAAGGGCAACACCTTAAACGCCAGGTCCCCGACGCCAGCCAGAGCCCCAAACTGTTTCAGGCCACGGGAAAAAATAGCCCGGCCACCGCGCAAAGCCAACCCACGGCCGCCGCGCGGCCCATATATTTCTTCCAATCCTCGGTTCAAATTGGAGATATAAGCAAAGTCGAATTCTCTTTCCAGGTTATCCGGGGGGAGGTCGGTAATGAATTGGCGCATTTCGACCAGATTGAGCAGGGCATTTAGACCGTTGCGACCCATTACCTCTTCCATGGAGATCAACAAGATGCGGGCCATCTTATTGGGATAATAATAGCCACTCATGGGAACTAAGTCTCTCACGACAACCTCCGAACGATGCTTACAGCTGGTAGAATGACATAAGTATAGCAACTGGCGATCGATTCACCAACCGCTATTGGGTTTGGAAGTAGAATTTAGGAATAAGGTAATGTTAAATTTCCTTCGCTGCGAAAGATTACCACACGCAATTTTCCTTGTCAAAGTAACTGAAGCGGGGTGGGATTCTGCTATAATGGCGGGCAACCTACACGTGAGGAGCAAAACAAAGTGGCACAGGCACGCATGATTTTCCCCCCTGATTTTCTCTGGGGCACGGCCGTTTCCTCCCATCAAGTCGAGGGCAACAATACGAATAACGATTGGTGGACCTGGGAACAGGAAGACGGCCGTATCCTCCACCATCACCGATCCGGCCTCGCCTGCAACTGGTGGGAAAACGCCGAAGCCGACCTGGACGCCGCCGCCCAAATGGGCCTCAATGCCCAGCGCATCTCCATCGAATGGAGCCGCGTCGAGCCGGAACCCAGCGTCTTCAGCGCCGCCGCCCTGGATCGCTACCGCGAGATTCTCATCGCCATGCACGAGCGCGGCCTGGAGCCGATGGTCACACTCCATCATTTCACCAATCCTCGCTGGCTGGTGGAAAAAGGGGATTTCAACGTCGACGTCGTCGTCGACTATTTTCAGCGCTACACCGCCAAAGTCGTCGACGCCCTCGGCGACCTCATCCCCAAATGGAACACGTTTAACGAGCCAATGGTCTACGTGTTTATGCGCTACATGGCCGACGAATTTCCCGCGCCGCAAAAACACGGTTTCGGCCCCGGCTTTCAGGCGGTGCGCCACATGCTGCACTGCCACGCCGCCGCCTACCACACCATCAAAGAAAAGTATCCAGCGGCGCAGGTGGGCATTGCCAAAAGTATGCAAGTGTTTGCGCCCCGGCTGGGCGGCAACTGGTTGGACGGCTGGATGGCCCGGCGGGTAAAGGGCGTTTTTAATGATTTGTGGCTGGACAGCCTGGCGACGGGGCAGTTGAAACGGCCGTTTGGCCGCGGCCGCATCCCCCATCTGGCCGGCTCTTTCGACTTCATCGGCGTCAACTACTACACTCGCTTCCGGGTCAAATTCCCGCCCGGCCGGGAATTCATCGTGCGCGATTGGGGCGACGAGGCCATCGTCAGCGATGGGGCGTATGGCGAGGTGTATCCGGCCGGCTTGTTTCAGGTGATCAACCAGGCCACCCGCTACCAAAAACCCATCTACATCACCGAAAACGGGCTGCCAGACCAGGCAGACAGGTTACGGCCGTCTTTCATCCTCACCCATCTGCGCGAAGTGTGGCGCGCCGTTAGCTTTTGCTTTCCGGTGATGGGCTACTACCACTGGAGCCTGGTGGACAATTTTGAGTGGCACAATGGCTGGAGCCAGCGTTTTGGCCTGATCGAAATGGACCCGGACACGCAAGCCCGCCAATGGCGGCGCAGCGCCCATCTTTACCGGGAAATCTGCCTGTCGAACAGCATCAGCAGCGACATGGCCGCCCGCTACGCGCCGGAACTTCTGGCCACGCTGTTTCCCGGCCGGGAACCACAAAGCGTCTAAGGGAAACGGCCGTTTCCACCCAATTTTCCCTCCTTCTCCGGCTAATGGTTGCCGGGCAGGGTGTGGTATAATGAGCGCTCTGAGATCACTTATTTGGGAGAGTTAGAGATGTCTGGACATTCAAAATGGTCGACAATTAAACATAAAAAAGCGGCCGTCGATAAAAAACGGGGCAAAATTTTTACCCGACTGGCCAATGAACTTACCATGGCCGCCCGCGAAGGCGGCGGCGATCCGAGCTTCAACAACCGTCTGGCGCTGGCCGTCGAAAAAGCCAAAGCCGCCAACATGCCCAAAGACAACATCGAACGGGCCATCAAACGCGGCACCGGCGAACTGGAAGGCAGCGAGCTGTTCGAGATGATGTACGAGGTGTATGGCCCCAACGGCATCGGCATCCTGGTAGAGGCCGTCACCGACAACAAGAACCGGACCGTGGCCGATCTGCGCCACACGGTCAGCAAAAATGGCGGCAATATGGCCGACGCCGGTTCGGTCGCCTGGCAGTTCACCCGCAAGGGCTACATCGCCGTCGCGGACGTGGCCGATGAAGACGAATTGTTCATGGTCGCCGCCGACGCCGGCGCGGAGGACATCCAATTTGGCGAGGTGGCCGAGATTTTTGTCGAGCTTGATAATTTTGGGGCGGTGCGCGACGCGATTCAGGCGGCCGGTTTTAAGCTGGAAGAAGCCAATATGCTGTATGACCCGAACGCGCCCATCGAACTCGAGCAACAAGCCGCTGTGCAGGTCATGAACTTTATCGAAAAACTGGAAGACCTGGATGACGTGCTGAACGTTTACTCCACGCTGGACGTCACCGACGACCAGCTGGCGGCGATGGAAGCAGATTAAAACGTTGAACTGGGAACGATGAACGATGAGAAAAGTCTTTATCTTTCATCGTTCATCGTTCCTCGTTCCCCGTTCATCATTCTCATGCGAATTTTGGGATTGGATCCCGGCACGGCGACCACCGGTTATGGGGTTATTGATGCAGCAGAAGACGGCCGTTTAACGGCCGTTTCTTTTGGCGCCATCATCACCCCAGCCCACACCCCCATGCCCCAGCGGCTGCAAACCATCCAGCAAGAATTGGAAGATTTGCTGGAAACCTTCCAGCCGGATACCGTGGGCATCGAAGAAGTGTTTTTTGGCCGCAACATCACCACGGCTATCAGCGTGGGGCAGGCGCGCGGCGTGCTGCTGGTCACCCTGGCCAACGCCGGGCTGTCCATCGGCGAATACTCGCCGCCCAAAATCAAAGAAGCGGTCACCGGTTACGGCAACGCCGACAAAGCGCAGGTGCAGCTCATGGTGCGCAACCTGCTGGACCTGGAAGAAACGCCCCGCCCCGACGACGCCGCCGACGGCCTGGCCGTGGCCATCACCCATTACCAATATCAACGACACGAAGCGCTGTATAATTCGTGATCAGGTGTTTAGGTGTCCAGGTGTTCAGGTGTTCAGGTAGCCAGGTTTACCTGAACACTTAAACACTTGAACACTTGAACACCTAAACACTAGAAAACCCTATGATCGCCAGCCTTAGCGGAACCATTCAGTTTATTGGGCCAGACCATCTTGTGATCAAAGTCGGCGGCGTGGGCGTGCGTGTGTTTGTGCCCAAAACGGTGCTAGAAGACGTGGGCGGCGTGGGACGCAGCATTATGCTGCACACCCACCTCATCGTGCGCGAACAAGACCTCTCGCTGTACGGCTTTGAATCGGCTGAAGACCTGCAATTGTTCGAAGTGCTGCTGACGGTAAGCGGCGTGGGGCCGAAAGTGGCCCTGGCGATTTTGTCCACGCTTAGCCCGGAACTGTTGAAGAGCGCGATTATGCGGGAGGAAACGGCCGTTCTCCAGCGTGTGCCCGGCATCGGCAAAAAGACGGCCGAACGCATCATGTTCCAACTGCGCGACAAACTCGATCTCAGCCAGGTGGGGGCCAGCGTCCCCCTGATCAGCGACGTCGACGCCGACGTCATCGACATCCTCACCAGCCTGGGCTTCAGCATCGTCGAGGCGCAGTCCGCTCTGCAAAACCTGCCGCGCGAAGTCAAAAACGTCGACGACCGCGTGCAGTTGGCCTTGCAGTATCTCGACCAGGGCTGATTTCAGCCGGCAAAATTGACGATCGTCAATTCAAACCTACACATCCAGGAGCAACCCATGACCTCTGACACACCCTCTATGGCTGCCGAAACCCTTCTCCTGAAGCAGCCTACCGTCAGCACCCATCACGTCGCCTTTTTGTACGCCAACGACATCTGGCTGGCGGAACGGGACGGCCGTAACCCCCGCCGCCTGACCGCCCAAAAAGGCGTCAAGTCCACGCCGATGTTCTCCCCGGACGGCCAATGGATCGCTTTCTCGGCCAATTACGACGGCAATACCAGCGTTTACGTCGTGGGCCAGGAGGGCGGCTCGCCGCGCCGCCTCACCTACCACCCCGGCGAAGATTGGGTGCGCGGCTGGACGCCCGACGGCCGTGCCGTGCTCTTTGCCTCCTCCCGCGACACCCCCACCATCCGCTATCGCCGCTTTTTCACCGTCTCGCTGGACGGCGATTTTCCGCAGGCTTTGCCGGTGCCCATGGCTGAACGCGGCGACTTTTCGCCCGACGGCCGTTTCCTGGCCTACACGACCAGCCCCGAACCCTTTTGGTCCTGGAAACGCTACCGCGGCGGCCGCACGTCGCCCATCTGGGTGCTGGACCTGACCACCTACGATCACGTCGAAATCCCGCACGTCAACGCCAGCGACACCTTCCCTTGCTGGCTGGGCGAGACCATTTACTTCCTTTCCGACCGCAGCGGCGTGATGAACCTGTTCGGCTACCATCAGCCAACAACGGCCGTCACCCAACTCACCCACCACGACGATTTCGACATCCGCTCGCTCACGGCGGGGGATGGGCTGCTGGCGTATGAGCAAAACGGCCGTATCCACCTCTACCACCCCGCCGACGGCCAGACCCAGACCCTCCGCATCCACATCGCCGCCGATCTGCCCCACGCCCGGCCCCATTACAAACACGCCGCCCACGCCATCCGCAATGCCGCTATCTCCCCCACCGGCCAGCGCGCCGTGTTCGAGGCCCGCGGCGACATCTTCACCGTGCCCGTCAAAAAAGGCGACATCCGCAACCTCACCCGCACGCCCGGCGTCCACGAGCGTTACCCCGCCTGGTCGCCCGACGGGCAGCAAATCGCCTACTTCTCCGACGCCAGTGGCGAATACGAACTCCACCTGGCCGATCAAACCGGCCTGCAAGAGAAAAAAGTCATCCCGCTGGGCAAAAAATCCTTCTTCTACACGCCGATCTGGTCGCCGGACAGCCAAAAAATCGCCTACACCGACAAAGCGCTTAATCTCTATTACCTGGACGTCAATGAGCCAAACCCCATCCTCGTTGACACCGACACCTACGATCATCCCCTGCGCAGCCTGGACCCCGCCTGGTCGCCGGACAGCAACTGGATTGCCTACACGAAGCGGCTGGACACCCACATCCGCGCCGTGTTTTTGTACGAACTGGCCACCGGCCAGAGCCACCAGATCACCGACGGCCTGAGCGACGCCACCTCCGCCTGCTTCAGCCCAGACGGCAAATACCTTTTCTTCGCCGCCAGTTCCAATTACGGCCTGAACACCGGCTGGCTGGATATGTCCTCCTACGAGCGGCCGGTGCAGAGCAGCCTCTACGTGGCCGTGCTCGACCGGGAAACGCCCTCGCCGCTGGCCCCGGAGAGCGACGACGAACCGGCCAAAGAGGAAAAGCCGTCGGAAGCCAACGGCGACGAAAAGAAAGAGGCGGAGGCGGATAAAGACAAAAAGGGCAACGACCGGAAGAAAGCGCCGGTCGAGGTCAAAATCGACCTGGAAAACCTGGACCAGCGCATCCTGGCGCTGCCCGTACCGCCCCGCGATTACCGCGCCCTGCACGCCGCCAACGGCAAATTGTTCTACCTGGAAACCACGCAAGCTTTTGGGGAACAAAATGGGCCGCCGGTGGGCGCGCTGCACGCCTTTGACCTGAAAGAGCGCAAGGACGAGGTTTATCTGACCTCTGTGCGCGCGTTTTGGATCAGCGCCGACGGCCGTAAACTGCTCTACCAGGGCAAAAAGAACAACGAGTTTGCGGTTATTGGCACGGACAAAAAGCCCGACAGCAACGGCGGCGACAAACTAAACCTGTCCAAAATGGAGGTCTACGTCGACCCTCGCGCCGAATGGGCGCAGATGTTCGAGGAAACCGTGCGCCTCCAGCGCGACTTTTTCTACGACGCCCACATGCACGGCCTGGACTGGGAAGCCACGGCCGCCAAATATCGGCCGCTGCTAGACCACGTCGGCCACCGGCAGGACCTGAATTTCGTCCTGGCGGAATTGGTGGGTGAGCTGTCGGTCGGCCACGCCTACGTGCTGCTGGGCGACATTCCCGGCCCCAGCCGGGTCGGCGGTGGCCTGCTGGGCGCGGATTACGAATTAGTGGATGGCTACTACCGCTTTCAGCGCATCTACGCCGGGCTAAACTGGCATCCGGAACTGCGCGCCCCACTGACTGAGCCGGGCGTCAACGTAGCCGAGGGTGACTATCTGCTGGCGGTGAACGGCCGTTCCCTGCGCGCCCCCACCAACCTCTACAGCCTCTTCGAGAAAACGGCCGACCGCCAGACCACCCTGCTCGTCAGCCCGACGACCGATCCGGCCGACGGCCGTACGGTCACCGTCGTGCCCATCGCCAGCGAAACCGACCTGCGCCACTGGTCGTGGGTGGAAGAAAACCGGCGCAAAGTGAGCGAAATGACGCACGGCCGTGTGGCCTACGTCTACATGAGCAACACCGCCCTGGAAGGCTACGCCTCTTTCAACCGTTATTACTTCTCGCAGCTTGACAAAGAAGCGGTGATTTTGGATGAACGCTTCAACGGCGGCGGCTCGGTGGCCGATTACGTCATCGACCTGCTGGACCGGCCGCTGCTGAGCTATTGGGCCACCCGCGAAGGCAAAGTGTTCAGCACGCCCGCCGCCTCCATTTTTGGCCCCAAGGCGATGATCATCAATGAATTTGCCGGCTCCGGCGGCGACGCCATGCCGCTCTTCTTCCGGCGGCGCGGCCTGGGCAAGCTGGTGGGCAAACGCACCTGGGGCGGCCTAATCGGCATCTACGACAACCCCGTCTTGCTGGACGGCGGCGTGATCACCGCGCCGCGCCTGGCCATTTTTAGCCCGGATGGCGCATGGGAAGTGGAGAACGTCGGCGTTGCGCCAGATGTGGAAGTGGAGATGACGCCCAAACTGGTGATCGACGGCCGTGATCCGCAGTTGGAAACGGCCGTCGACATCATCCTGGCAGAACTGGACGAAAACCCGCGCCCCCAGGCGCAGCGGCCAGCCCCCGCCACGCGGTAAGACTCACCCTCCCGGAGGTTCAAAACCTCCGGGAGGATTAAGATGTTGGGATTGGGAGAAAATCATGAAGAACAAACCGGCAACAACCGAAGAAGAAGTCTGGAACACCCTGCACCGCCATTTGCACAGCGTGTTTGCCCGCGACGTGGCCACCTACAAAGCCACCACCGGCGACGATCTATCGCTGTACGAATGGTTCATCACCCCGCACCGGCAGGACGGCCTGGATTTTCACTTTTTTATGATTAAACATGGCTGGGCCGGCACAGACGCCGATTTTCGTTATGACCTGTGGGAGCCGCGCCTGCAGCTGTATGGCGCGCCGGGAGAAGAGACAACGGCCGTCGTCAGCTACACCTTCATGCTGACCGTCGCCACGGCGGAAGGCACGATCACCCACCGCCAACACAACGAAAGCCGCGTCCTCATCAAAGGGGAACACGGCTGGCAAATCGTCCACGTGCATAAATCGCCGGCGTGGACCGCGCCTTATCAGGCGACGTGAAAATGTGATGCGTGATGCGTGACCAGGTTGTCACGCATCACGAAGGTTCCAACAGTCCGCGAATCACCCGTACATCGTCTTGAATTTGGGCGACCAGTTCCGGCAGGCCGTTGAATTTTTTCTCCGGGCGGATGTGGTGCATAAACTCCACACGTAATTTTTGACCGTAGAGGTCGCCGTCAAAATCCAACAAATGCGCCTCCACGGTGACGCCACGGCCGTTCACCGTGGGCCGCACCCCGACGTT
>Ga0116151_10004529_pt1 | contig 12158 bp, 13 predicted proteins | sample AD_UKC117_MetaG_FD_89893 | JGI IMG/M metagenome (GOLD analysis project Ga0116151, IMG submission 89893) | Active sludge microbial communities of municipal wastewater-treating anaerobic digesters from Hong Kong - AD_UKC117_MetaG | ecosystem: Engineered > Bioreactor > Anaerobic > Digestate... | reverse complement strand
TCGGGCTCCGGCAAGTCCACCTTGATGAACATCATCGGCTGTCTCGATCAGCCCACACACGGTACCTATCATCTCGCTGGCCAGGCGGTCGCGGGGCTCGACCGCGGTCAGCTCGCGACGATCCGCAATCATTTCATCGGTTTCGTCTTTCAGAGCTTCAATTTGCTGGCACGCACGACTGCACTTGAGAATGTCGAGTTGCCGCTGATCTATGCACGTGTGCCGCCAGCCGAACGCCGCAAGCGCGCCCTCGAAGCGCTCGATCGGGTGGGCCTCGCTGACCGCAAGTCGCATACATCGTCGCAACTCTCCGGCGGACAGCAACAACGCGTTGCCATCGCACGTGCGCTGGTGACACGGCCACCGCTGATCCTGGCCGACGAGCCCACCGGCAACCTCGACACCAAGACCAGCGAGTCGGTCATGACTTTGCTCAGTGATCTGCGCAAGTCCGGCATTACCGTGGCCTTCGTGACGCACGAAACCGACATTGCGGCGTATGCTGAGCGCCTGCTGGTGTTGCGCGATGGGCAAATCGTGCGCGACGAACGCACGCCTGCCGACAAGGAGCGCTCATGATTTCCATCACAGAAACCACGCGGCTGGGCTTTCGCGCACTGCTGCGCAACAAGACTCGCGCCTTTCTCACGGCACTCGGCATCATCATCGGCGTCGCGGCCGTGATCTGCATGGTGGCGATCGGCGAAGGTGCCAAGAGTCGCATTCAGAACATGCTGGAGGCCACCGGCACGAACGTCCTGATCGTCCTGTCAGGTTCGACGTCGCAGGGTGGCATGCGCGGCGGCTTCGGCTCACAACCCACGCTCACCTGGGAAGACCTGCGTGCCATCCAGAATGAGGCGCCATCGGTGCGCGCGGCGGCGCCGCTGTCGCGCATGACGACGCCTGTCATTTCTGAGACAGCTACCTGGACCACGACCGTACACGGCACAACGCCGGAGTACTTCGACATTCGCGACTGGAAGATCGCCACCGGTGTCGGCCTGACCCAGGCGGACGAAGGCGGCGCAACGCGCAACGCCGTCATCGGCAAGACGGTCGCCGAGAAACTGTTCGGCGAGAACGTCGACCCGATCGGTCAGGCGATCCGGATTCGCGAGTCGCCCTACATCATCGTCGGCATGCTGGAGGAGAAAGGCCAGTCCGGCATGGGCAGTGATCAGGATGACGCTGTGTTCGTGCCGATGACTACCTTCGGCGCGCGCATTCAGGGCGGGCTGGGCAAGTTCATCCGCGGCCAGATCTATCTCAGCGCAATCTCGCCCCAGGCGACGGATGCCGTGGAACAGGAAGTGACCCGGCTGTTGCGTGAGAAACACCGGATCCCGGATGGCGAAGAAGACGACTTCTCCGTCCGCAGCATCGCCGAGATGGCGGGCGCCTTGTCGGCCACGACGACCACGCTGAGTACGTTGTTAGCGTCGATTGCACTCGTATCGTTGATCGTGGGCGGGATCGGCGTGATGAACATCATGCTGGTATCGGTTACCGAGCGAACGCGCGAAATCGGCATCCGACTGGCCGTGGGCGCACAGCCTGGCGATATTCTGGCGCAGTTTCTGGTCGAGGCACTCACGCTGGCGGCGATCGGCGGCATCATTGGCGTAGCGCTCGGCGTCGGCGCCGGCAAGCTGCTGTCGGCACAGTTCGGCTGGTCGCTGGTGGTGCGGCCCGACATCGTCGTGCTGGCACTGGTCGTCAGCGGCTTGGTAGGCGTCATATTTGGATTGTATCCGGCGCGCAAGGCTGCCCGCCTCGATCCGATCGAAGCACTGCGCTACGAGTAGCTCCTCTGCCAGTCTCAGGACGAGTGTTGCCTGACCCAGCCGACGTAGCGATCCATCCAACCCTGCAGGAACTTGCGGCTGCCGTCGCCAATGTTGCCGGCATCGTCGAACAATCTGTCTTTCGCCTGAATGAATGCCTCGGGCTGACCCAGCGTGGGCATGTCGAGATAGGCCAGCACATTGCGTAGATGTTGTTGGGCGATCGCGGTGCCGATTGCGCCGATCGACACACCCAACAGACCGGCCGGCTTGCCCGCCCACGCGCTTTGCCCATAGGGCCGCGATGCGTGGTCGAGCGCATTCTTCAGCACTCCTGGAATGGAGCGATTGTACTCGGGAGTGACGAACAACACGCCGTGCGCCACCGCCACTTCGCGCTTCAGGCGTTGCACGGCGCTGGCTTGGTCACTGTCGTCGTCCTGGTTGTAGAGCGGCAGATCGCCGATCTCGAGTTGCCGGAATGCCCAGTCTGGCGGAGCGAGCTTGACGATGGCGTCAGCCAGCTTGCGATTGAAAGAATCCTTGCGCAGGCTGCCGACGATCACTGCGATTTTATATTGACTCATGAGATTGCTCCGGTGAATGGGTCGTTCAGGCTGCCAGCGTGCCGAAGCGGCCGCTGTTGAAGTCGCTGATCGCCCGTCGAATTTCAGCTTCCGTGTTCATCACGAACGGTCCGTGGCCGACGATCGGCTCGTCGATCGGCTCGCCGCCCAGGATCAGCAAGCTCGCATCGTTGTTAGCCTCGATCAGGACGTCGCTGCCGGCTCGATCCAGCAATACCATTTGCGCGGCGCGCGCCACCTGGCCGCCGTTCACTTCGACGGTGCCGTGCAGAACGACCACCGCCAACGTACGCCCATCGCCCACCGAGAACCGGACGGACTTGCCCTGTTGCAAGCGCAAGTCCCAGACGTCGACGGATGTGAATGTCTCGGCCGGCCCGGCCTGCCCCGCGAATTCACCGGCGATCACTCGCAAGGTGCCGGCCTGGTCCGCGAGCGGCACGACGGGAATCTGCGGCCGCGTCAATGTCTGATAGCGCGGAGTCGTTAGCTTGTCAGCCGCGGGCAGGTTCACCCACAGCTGTACCATCTCGATGATGCCGCCGGTCCGCGTGAACTCAGTCGAGTGAAACTCTTCGTGCAGGATGCCGGACGCGGCCGTCATCCACTGCACGTCACCAGGCCCGATCCGGCCGCCAGCGCCGGTCGAGTCGCGGTGCTCCAGCTCACCCTGGTAGACGATCGTCACGGTCTCGAAGCCGCGATGAGGATGGACCCCAACGCCGCGAGGTTTGGCGGCTGGCTCGAACCGCGTCGGACGCGCGTAATCGAGCAGCAGGAAGGGGCTCAAATGCTGACCGTGACTCTGATATGAAAACAGTGACTGCACCGGGAAGCCATCGCCTACCCAGTGCTGCTGCGGTGCACTATAAATTCCGAGAACGTCTTTCATTTGGTGGCGCTTGCCGTTACTAGTCGGTGCGATAACAATAAGCGCAGCATCAATATGGCGCTAGATGGCATTATTCGGACTGATTGTCCTAAATTCGGAACGACAGTCCATCATGCAGGATCTCAACGACCTCTTCTACTTCGTGCAAGTGGTTGACTACGCCGGCTTCGCGCCTGCTGGTCGCGCGCTGGGCGTGCCCAAGTCGAAATTGAGCCGGCGCATCGGCGTGCTCGAGCAGCGGCTCGGCGTGCGGCTGATCCAGCGCTCGACCCGTCGCTTCTCAGTGACCGACATCGGGCGTACGTACTACCAGCACTGCCGGGCCATGCTGGTCGAAGCCCAGGCGGCGCAGGAATCGATCGAACTAACGAGAGCGGAGCCCTGTGGCGTCGTCAGAGTCAGTTGTCCGGTGGCACTGCTCGACATGCAGGTGGCGGGTATGCTGGCCACTTTCATGTGGACTTACCGCAGCGTCGAAGTGCACGTCGAGGCGACCGACCGGGTGGTCGACATCATCAGTGAGGGCGTCGATATCGCGATCCGCGTACGACGGCCGCCGCTGCAGGACAGCGACCTGCTGCTGCGCACGTTCGGCGAAGCGCAGCAGTGCCTGGTCGCGAGCCCATCCTTGCTGACAAGTACCTCGACGCCCCGCGTGCCGGCGGATCTAACAACACTGCCGAGCCTCGCACACGGCCTGCCACAGAACGAGCATGTCTGGGAGCTGCAAGGCGCGGACAATGCGCAGGCCCGCATTCCGCATCATCCACGGCTGATTACACGCGGCATGCTGGCTTTGCGGACCGCCGCAGTGGCCGGCATCGGCGTCGTGCAACTACCTGTGATGATGATTGCCGACCAGTTGGCGCGGGGCGAGCTCGTGCGACTGTTGCCAGATTGGGCGCCACGCAGGGAATTGGTGCATGCGGTGTGTGCGTCGCGCCGCGGCCAGCTGCCGGCGGTTCGTGCCCTACTCGATTTTCTGGCCGACAGCTTCGCGCCGCGGAACGCCGTTTGACGCACAGTCAGCCTCCCTCTACAGTGAATCAATGCGCATCGCGGTTCTCGGCAGCGGCACGACGTCGCGGGATCTTCCCGCGCATCTCGCCACGCTGCGTGATGCAGCGACGCAAGTCGAGATCTTGAATCCACGCCTGGTCGCATTCCCGGCAACACCCTATGAGCGCCTGCTCGTCGACGTGGGTTACGTGGATGCAGCGGAACAGGCGCAGCGGCAAGGATACGACGCGGTCGTCATCAACTCGTTCGCAGACTATGGCATTGCGGCCGCGCGGGCCGCCGGCATCACCATGGTGGGTTCCGGCGAGTCGGCGTTGCAGGCGGCGAGGCAGATCGGCGAGCGATTCTCGATCGTCACCATCTGGCCACCATCGATGGTGCATCTGTACGCTGACCGCTTGCAAAGCCTCGGCCTGGTGGACCACTGCGTGCGCATTCGTCACGTCGGCGCGGAAGCAGATCTGTCGACGCTCGGCTCCGACGACAACGTCATGGCCCGGCTGCATCGCGGCGAGGATGCGCTGGTGCAGCGCGTGCTGGCGGAGTGCCGTGCAACCATCGCCGAGGACAGGATCCAGAGCATTGTTCTGGGCTGCACCTGCATGGCACCGATCGCGGCCGACCTCGCGGCCGAACTCAGCGTTCCGGTGCTAGAGGGTTCCGCCCTCGCGGTGAGCGCCGCGCGCGCACTCCGTTCCCCCGGCACAGCGGCACCCCGGTCGGCTGATCGGCGCACCACGTCCGGGCACACACCGATCGGAACCCTGGTTAGCGCGCTACTCGGAGACGGCGGCTCATCCGCGCCGACGATGCGTGTGCCAAGCTCCGAGCTCAGCAGCACTTGCGATGTCTGCGTACCCTGAATCAATGCGCACTTGAACTTCGCGCTTGGGTGGTCCGCTGTTTGAGCCACGCGTTGGTCAGGGCGCTTTCTTCGAGCAACCAGCTCCTGAATCGACGCACTTGCGGACGAACCAGCGCCTCATTGCGAAAGCTGGCCTGAAATGCGTGTCCGGTCCATGCACCAGTGTTGATCGGAAACGGCAAAGATACCCGCCCGTCGTCGATATAGCGCGAGATCAAGGCGAGACCGCAGATGGCAAATCCTGCGTTCGCGAGCACCGCGACGAGCGTCGGCACGATGCGCTGGAAGCGGATGCCGCGATTTGGCATCGTTCGCTTCAGCTTGTGCAGCTTGATCCAGTCCGACCATCCCGGCGCCGCCGGATCCTCTTTGTAAAGATCCAGGTGCAACAGCGGAAATCCCTCCAGGCGGTCGCGCTTTTTCAGCTCGCCGACCCGCCGCGTGTTCTCCGGCGAGCTGATCGGCAGCAGGAAATCGTGGAACAACTGCACGCTGTTAGTGCTGTCGCTACGCGGCCCGAAACTGATTTTGCAGTCGAGCGGTCGCAGTCGCGGTTGCGCTGCGCCTTCACCATTGATGTGGAACTGGATGTTCGGATGCGCGCTGCGGAACGAGTCCAGCCGCGGCTGCAGCCACAAGTCGGCGAAATCGGAAACGGCCGCAATGTGTATCTCGTGTCCGCGCTGCATGTCGAGGATGTCGGCTGCTTGAGCCAATTCCCGAAACGCCGTACCGAGATGCTTCAGCGCAGTTTCCAATGCGGGTGAAGGCCTGAGGCCCGAACGACCCCGGACCAGCAAATCGGTACCGAGGTAGTCCTCGAGCGCCTTGATGCGCTGACCCACCGCCGCAGGCGAAATTGACAGCACGTCCGCCGCGCCCTTCAGCGAGCCGACACGAACGGCCAACTCCAGCGCCTGAAAAGACCGCAAATGGGTCGTGACAGCCATTCGCGAACACTAAATCTTTTCTTTAGTTGGATCAAGAATTTTTAGTTTGCCGACACGGTGCGCTGCGCGGAAGAATGGCAGCCGACAGTCAAGACGAATGGAGCCTGCGGCATGTCACAGCTCAAACGTTATCTGATCGAACGCGACGTCCCCGGCATCGGCGGCATGTCGATCGTCGAACTGTGCGGCGCGGCGCGGGCGTCCAACCGCGCCATCGAACAGGTCGCGGGCGCCGTGCAATGGCAACACAGCTACGTGGCGGCCGACAAGACTTTCTGCATCTACCTCGCCGACAGCGAGGACACGATCCGCAAACACGCCGAGTTGAGCGGCATCCCGGTCACGCGGATCACTGAAGTGCCGCAGATCATCGATCCCCTCACAGCTAACAATTGAGGTAGCGGCCATGACGAACCTGGTTGCAGCTCTCTACAGCACACTCACCTACCTGTTTTTCCTCGCGACGTTCCTGTATGCCATCGGTTTCGTGCAGAATCTCGCAGTACCCAAGTCGATCGACTCCGGCAGCAGCGGCGATTTGATCGGGTCGTTGCTGATCAATGCTGCGCTGCTGACCGTGTTCGCGTTGCAGCATTCCGTGATGGCGCGGCCGCGCTTCAAACGCGCCTGGACGCGGGTTGTGCCACAGCCCGTCGAACGCAGCACCTATGTGCTGTTCGCGAGTCTGGCGCTCGCGTTGCTCTTCTGGCAGTGGCGGCCGTTGCCGCAGACAGTTTGGTTCATCGACGATCCGGCCAGTGCCGCGCTCGTGCGGGGAATGTCGTGGGCGGGCTGGTCCCTGGTGTTGCTCAGCACGTTCCTCATCAGTCATTTCCACCTGTTCGGACTGAGCCAGGGATTTGCCCGCTTGCTGCGCCGGCATCAGCCGGACCTCGAGTTCGCGACACCGTCGCTGTATCGCTGGCTGCGCCACCCCATCTACGCGGGCTTCATTCTGGCTTTCTGGGCGGCGCCGCACATGACCGCTGGGCATCTGCTTTTTGCAGTTGCGACCACCGGCTACATCCTGGTTGGCATCTGGTTGGAGGAACGCGATCTCGTCGCCCATTTCGGCGATCGCTACCGGCTGTATCGCGAGTCGGTCGGCATGCTGCTGCCGAAGATCCGCGTCAGCCGCTACCCACACAAGGCACGGGTGACCGAGCCGTAGGCCAGGAGCTCGTCATGCAAGCTAACTACGAACAGCTGCTGGCAACCTCGCGCCGCGTGAATTGGCAGATTGCGGACCTTGTCGGCGGTGACAAGCGGCTCGACTTCTCGCGCCCGTTCCTGCCCGAGACATATGCGCGCACTCAGGAGTTGCCGTTCCTGACGCCGGTCGAAGCACTGGCCCTGAATCACATTCGCGCGCACGGCTATCTGGCAATGTTTCAGCTGGTCGAAGCCTTCATCCTGCCGTTCGTCGTCGAACAGTCGAAGTGGGATCCCGGGGAGCAACGCTTCAGAGTTCCAGCGTTGCAACAGTTCGCCAGCGAAGAGATCAAACACATGGAGCTGTTTGCCGTCTTCCGGCGGCAATTCGTCAGCGAGTTCGGTGTCGAATGCGGATTCATCGGCCCGGCCGAAGAAATCGGTGCCGCGATCCTCGAGCATAGTCCGTTGGCAGTCGCCATCCTGGTGCTTGGCATCGAGTGGATGTCGCAGGGACACTATGTCGAGAGCATCAGAGACAGCCAGGCACTGGATCCGCAATTCAAGAGCCTCCTCAAGCACCATTATCTCGAGGAGGTGCAGCACGCGAAGCTCGATTCGCTCATGCTGCAGGCGATGCTCCCACAATACGACCGCAATGCGATCGACCACGCGGTCGACGAGTATTTCGAGATGGGTGCCTTCATCGATGGCGGTCTGCGACAACAAACAGAACTCGATCTCGCGAGCTTCGAGCGTGCCCGCGGTCACGCGTTGACTATCGAACAGCGCGACACATTCCTGACTCGACAGCATCAGGCCCAGCGTTGGACTTTTCTGGGCTCCGCCATGCGCAATGAGAATTTCCTGCAATCGCTCGACGTGCTGGGCGGCGACTGCAGACACAGAGTAGCCGGCGCTGCGAGTTCGTTCTGCTAGTCGGGCCTGCTGCCGCCCCGCGCCTGCAACGCACCATGCAGGCCGTCCTGCCAGACTGCCTCGGGAGTCTCGACGGGTGTGATATCGAGATTGACGACCGTGGCCTGCTGGCCGCTGCGCACCAACACACAGTCGAGCGGTACCGAGTCGCCCGCATTGATCTCCTGATGTGGCACCCACGGCGGCACATAGATGAAATCGCCGGGGCCCGCCTCCGCCATGTACTCGAGCCGCTCGCCCCAGCGCATGCGGGCGACACCGCGCAAGACATAGATCACGCTCTCGAGATCGCCATGATGATGCGCGCCTGTCTTCGCAGCCGGGACGATCGTCACGGTGCCCGCCCAGATCTTCTCGGCACCGACGCTGCTGGCACTGATGGCGGCCGCGCGCTGCATGCCGGGGGTCTGCGGCGTGTTGGTATCGAGCTCGCCGGCCCGCACTACCCGTACGCCCGCGCGCCGCCATCGATCACTCATGCGGCGGCTCCGCCGCAGCGGGCGGGACATGCTCGGGTCGGGTAGCGATCCAGACTGCCGCCCCTAACAAGATCACGAGGACGATACTGCGGGCGGTCCAGGTGGTCTCGAGTGTGAAAAAACTGATGGTCGAGCCCAGTATCATCCCACCGATGGCATACACCTTGCCACGCCGTCGGATCACGCCGTGCTCGACCCAGTCCCGCAAACCCCGCCCGTAACGTGGGTGATTGAGCAAGCGTCCGCTCAGATGGGGCGCGCTTTTCGCCCAGCACATCACAGCCAGGATCCAGAAGCCCGTTGTTGGCAGCAGTGGCACGAATATGCCGACCGCGCCTAGTGCAAAGAACCCGCCACCCAGGACGCGCAGCGTCATCGTCCTCATCGATCCCGCCTTTCTCACTGCTGGCCTCGCTCGAGGCAGCGCGGCGCTGTCCAAGGTGGGGGCTCCTCTCGTCGTGGTCGTCCAGTCTATTATGAGTCGGCACTCACTGCCACGCTGAAGCCGCCCCACATCATGCGTTTGCCATCGAAGGGCATGTTCTTCGGCTCCATGAACTTCGCGAGCCGCGGATCCTTCATCACCCTGGCATTCACCTGATCGCGGTGTTTGCGTGACTTGTAAACGATCCATGAGAACCATACGGTCTCACTCGGCTTCAGCTTGACGCTCTGCGGAAACGAGGTGTATTTGCCGGGCTTCACGTCGTCGGCAATGCACTCGCGATACTCCAATGCGCCGTGCTCGATCCACAACTTGGCGCCGAGTTTGGCCATCCGCATGTACTTGGCTTTGTTACGCTTGGGAACAGGAATCAGGAATCCATCGACGTATCGACCGGCCATTGCAGTTCTCCTGTGAATCGCCGCCGCCTCGAACGATCACGAGCGCAGCATGTCCAATCGTAGCAATAGGCCGACTTTGCGGCATCTTCTGACTGCCAGAGGGAGGGTTTTGGCGTCCCATATCGATCATGACTTGTAGGCCACGTCCCACGTCACGAATCGTTGCCGTGCTCGCCGTCGCGACGCTTTGGTGCATGCCGTTTCCGGCGGCGGCGGAGCACATCGTCATACAGATCGCCGGGCTCGACGACGACCTTGAAGCGGCGGTGCGTGCCAACCTCGAGTTGCAGCAATACATCGACCGCGACACCCATCCCACGCAGATTCAACGTCTGCTGGAGCGCGGCAAGGACGAGATCCGGCGGGCACTAGAACCTTACGGTTACTACCACTCGCAAGTGACCGGCGAGCTGCTGCCGGGCGGCGACCGAGTGACTGCCAGCTATCGCGTGATACCCGGAGAGCGGGTCATCGTACGCGACAAGCGCGTTGAAGTGCTGGGCCCGGGCGCTGCGCTGCCGGCCGTGAGCCGCGCGATCGAGAGCTTCGCGCCCGCCGTTGGCGAGCCGCTCGAACATGGCCTTTATGAAGACAGCAAAGCGGCAGTCAATTCAGCACTGCAGCTCAACGGCTATCTCGACGCAGACCTCGAGCGGCATCGGGTCGAAGTCACCCGCGCGACGCTTTCCGCGACGATCGATCTCCGCTGGCGGAGCGGGCAGCGCTATCGCATCGGCGCTGTGCGCTTCAGCGACGCCCAGTTTCCGGACGCATTCCTGCAGCGTTACATCCCGTGCGAGCCACAAGCGCCCTACGACATCGAAACCTTGTTGACGCTGCAGCAGCGGCTGGTGGATGCAGACTACTTCGCCACGGTGTCGGTGCAACCCGCGATCGATGAGCGCGACGCCGGCCTCGTTCCGGTGGACGTACTGCTGATCCCCGCCAAGCGTACGGTCTACACGGCCAGCGCGTTCGTCAGCACCGATGCAGGCCCTGGCGGGCGGCTGGGCATCGAGCGGCGCTGGCTCAACACCCGCGGTCACAAGCTTGGCGGTGAAGTGGAATTCAGCACTCGCGTACAGGCTTACAGCAGCTACTACCGCATTCCGCGGCCCGGTCGGCAGTCCCGCCTGTACAGCATCGCAGGTGGGTACCGCGACGAGCAGACCGACAGCAGCCGCTCGCGGCTCGCGCGCCTCTCGGTCATCGAGGCGCTCGACGACTGGCACGGCTACGCCCGTACCCTCGGACTGCAGTACCTCAACGGAGATTTCACGGTCGCCGATGAACAACGCTCATCCAGCCTGCTGTACGCGGAGGGCAACCTCGGCCGCAAGCGCGCCAATGATCTCGTCTTTCCCTCGCAAGGCCTGTCGGTAACCTACACCGCGCGCCTTGCCGCGCAAGCATTGCTGTCGGATACCAGTCTCTTGCAACTGCGCACCGACGCCAAGTGGATCCGTCCCGTCACGGACCGCTCGCGCCTGATTCTGCGCGCTTCACTCGGCGCGCTGGAAGCCGGTGATTTCAGCGCACTCCCGCCCGAGCTGCGCTTCTTCGCCGGTGGCGATCGCTCGGTGCGCGGCTTCGATTATCAGCAGATCGGTGCGCGGAATGCAGCGGGCGGCGTCATCGGCGGTCGTTATCTCGCTGTGGCGAGCGCCGAGATGGAATACTACTTTGTCGAGAACTGGGGTGCGGCGCTGTTCGTCGATGCCGGCGACGCGTTCAACTCCGATCTGAACGCGAACATTGGCGCCGGCATCGGTCTGCGCTGGAAATCCCCTGTCGGTATCGTGCGCGTTGATCTGGGTGTACCGGTGCACACTGACCTGCCCGATGACGGCCTGCGTATCCACCTGATGATAGGTCCTGACTTGTGAGCCGCCTGCGTTGGTGGCGGTGGGCGATGGGCGTGCTCGTCACGCTGATTGCGCTGCTCGGCGTGGCTACGCTCTGGCTCGCAAACTCCACATCTGGCGCACGCTGGCTGCTTGCCCGCAGCGACTCCATGCTGGCGGGAACGCTGCGTATCGAAGGACTGGAGGGCAGCCTGGCCAGCCCGCTAACGCTAGCGAATCTCTCCTATCGCGACCCGGACGCCGGCATCGACGTCACCGTTCGGCATGTTGAGCTTGAACTCGCGCTGCTCGCCCTGCTGCGTGCGACAGTGCGGATCGAGTCGGCGGAAATCGCCGGCATGCAGCTGACGCTGAGCGAGCCGCGTGCGCCGCAACCGGACCCTGAGCCGATCTCACTCGATCCGCCGCTCGACGTGGTCGTCGAAGCACTGCTGTTGCGCGATGCAGTGATTCGACGCGACAACGACACGCTGGCCGAGATTCGCACCGCGCGTCTCAACGGCACCTGGACCCGCGCGCAACTCGCCATTCGGGAGTTGGACGTCGATGCGGCGGACGGCCGCCTGCAGCTAACAGGGCGTATTACAGGTAACAAGCCGTACGCCGGCGAGGCACAGGGCGAATTCCAATGGCAGCTCGGCGAACGAACGGTGGCCGGTACGCTGACACTTTCGACGGCCGATTCTCGGACGACTGCACAATTGCAGCTCACGAAACCCATGACTGCCGATTTGCAGGCGACGCTGCTGCATCAGGGCGAGCGGACGGCTGTCGAC
>Ga0116151_10004525_pt1 | contig 12162 bp, 10 predicted proteins | sample AD_UKC117_MetaG_FD_89893 | JGI IMG/M metagenome (GOLD analysis project Ga0116151, IMG submission 89893) | Active sludge microbial communities of municipal wastewater-treating anaerobic digesters from Hong Kong - AD_UKC117_MetaG | ecosystem: Engineered > Bioreactor > Anaerobic > Digestate... | reverse complement strand
GTACGCCGGCTTCCTAGGCGCCGCAGACGCGTTCTACGGCATCAAATTCTTCCTGCACTTTTAGGATCTTCAGACTTGAGAAGATAACCACGGAGGCACGGAGAATACAGAGATAGGGAGAAAAGAAAGGAAAAGAGATTAACTCTTATTACTTCTATTTCTCTCTTGAATTACTCCGTGTCTCCGTGTCTCCGTGGTATGCCTTTGTAAAAAAGCTATCGGTTCTCGGCTACGCCGCGGCGGGCCAGCTCGTCGCAGCGCTCGTTCCAGGCCTCGCCGGCGTGGCCCTCGACCCAGACCCAGCGTGCCCTGAGCTCCGTCGAAAGCGCGTCGAGCCTTTCCCAGAGGTCGCGGTTCTTGACCGGCTGCTTGCTCGCGGTGCGCCAGCCGTTGCGCTTCCACGACGCGATCCAGCTGGTCACGCCGTTCTTGACGTACTGGCTGTCGGTCCTGACCTCGACGACGCCGGGCCCCAGCTCGCCGGACTCGACGCGCGCCTTGATGGCGGCCAGGGCCTCGGTAGCCCCGATCAGCTCCATCCTATTGTTCGTCGTGGCGGGCTCCCCGCCGTAGCCCTCGCGGATCTCGCCGCCCGCGAGCGACACCCAGGCCCATCCGCCCGGCCCGGGGTTACCCGAGCAGGCTCCGTCGCTATAGACGATGTACGGTGCATTCATTCGCTAAACCACTCCTCGACCAATCGGGCGCAATCATGCCGTCCTTCGGCCAGGAATGGGAAGAGGTGGCCGGCGCCTTTCAGCGTCTCGAGCCTGATCTCGGGGGATTGAAGCGCCGTGGCCGATATCCTGGCCGCGGCGGAGGCCGGGACGGTCTCGTCGAGCTCGCCCGATACGACGAGCAGGCGCGAGCGGACGCGCGGCAGCGCCGCCCTGGCCCGGCGTACCACGCGGGTCAGCTCGCCGGCCTGCCTGACCAGCAAGTCCTTGCGGTACTCCTCGTGCAGCCTGAGCCGCTCGCCCTCCGCGTCCTCCGGCGACGGCGCTAGGCCTTGCCTGATCACCGGCGCGATGCGGCCGAGCAGCGGCGCGAGCGCGAGGCGGCGGTCCGCTATATCGACCGCAGGAGCCAGGAGCGCGACGCGGTCGGGCGCGTAGTCGGCTGCCAGGATGACGGCGATGGCGCCGCCCATCGAGTGGCCGACGACGCGGACCCTGCCGTACTCGGACGCCAGCTCGAGGTACGCGTCCCGCGCCCGCCTGATCCAATCGCGTGCGCCCGTCGCCATGAAGTCCGCCCTGTCGGTGCCGTGCCCGGGCAGGCGCGGCGCGTAGACCGTATGGCCGGCCCTGAACAGCGCCTCTGCGACGTAGCCGAGCTCGCCGGGGAAGCCGGTATAGCCGTGCACGAGCAGCACGGCGTCCGACGCGCCGGGGCGCCGCATGAAGATCGGGATGGTAGACGGGCCGTGGCCCGGCAGGCCGCTATCGTTCATCGAGCCCCTCCTGGTAGCAGCGCCAACGAGAACCATGGGATCCAGGTGATCAGCGCGAGTACGACGAGCTGGGCCGCGAAGAACGGCAGCACGTCCTTATAGATCCTCATGACCGGCTTGCCGAAGGCGTAGCTGGCCAGGAACAGGTTCATGCCGATGGGCGGCGTCAGGAAGCCTATGGACAGGTTGGCGATGAAGATTACGCCGAGGTGCACGGGATGCACGCCGTAGGCGAGCCCTATCGGGATGACGAGCGGGGAGATGACGAGCACCGCCGAGAAGATGTCCATGAAGCAGCCGACGACGAGCAGCGCCAGGTTGAGGAGCAGCAGGAAGACGAAGCGCGACGATACGGCCGAGGTGATCCACTCGGCGAACAGCTCCGGTATGCCGGCCTCCATCGTGTAGAAGGACAGGCCCCTCGCGGCGGCTATGATGATCAGGGCGCCCCCGGCTATCGGGACGGCCTTGCCGAGGGCGGCGGCGAGGCGCCTGGCGTCGAGGTCCCGGCGTATCGGCCCCTCCACCAGGACGACGTAGAGCAGCACGATGGCGCTTATCTCGGTGAGGCCGGCGAAGCCGGTCAGGTAGAGCGCGACGATGATCAGCGGTATGAGTATCTCCGGCAGGGCCTTCCACGAAGCGGCCGCGGCGGCCTTGCCGTCGAAGGCTCGCCTGGCCGAGCCCTTGCCGAGGCTCCTGGCGACGCCCATCGCGGCCATCGCGAGCACCAGCATGGCGCCGGGCAGGAGGCCGCCCAGGAACATGTCGCCTATCGTGAACGACGAGTCGGCACGCACGACGAAGGTGGCGTTGACCGCGTAGATGATCACCGCCATGCTCGGCGGGAAGAGCAGCCCCACCGACGACGAGGCGGTCAGGAAGCCGTGGGCGAAGCGCTCGTCGTAGGCGCCCGAGCCGGTCAGCACGGTGGCCAGGATGCCGCCGAGGGCCAGGATCGCGACGCCGTTGGCGCCGGTGAAGGTCGTGAAGAAGGCGCAGACCAGCACCGCCGCGAAGGCCTCGCCGCCGGGCATCCATCCGAACCATTCGCGGAACACCGCGACCAGCCGGCGGCCCGCGCCCGACTCCGACAGCACGAAGCCGGCCAGCGTGAACAGCGGTATGGCCGGCATGCTGTCGTTCATGAACAGGTTGTAGGCCTCGCTCGGCATCAGCTCCACCGCCGAGCCGGAGCCGAGGTACAGGAAGATGGCTGAGCCGGCTATCACGGCGTACAGGGGCAGCCCCCTGAACGCGAGCGCCACGAGCAGGGCGATGAGCGGGATGGAGGCCGCGCGGCAGAACGCGCCCGCGGCGGAGGCGACGCCGTAGAGCGGCTCGAGGTAGACGCCGAACGCGGACAGCGCGTTGGCTATCGGCCCCGCCGACAGGAAGACGCCGAACGCCAGCCCGGCTATCGCGGCCAGGCGGGCCGTTCCCTTGGCCCTGGCCAGGTCCGCTATCGTCATCAGCAGGTAGCCGATCGCCAGCGGAGAGGCGAACGCGGCTATCGGTACGCCGAAGGCCCGGTCAGCCGGCTCGAAGCCGATGAGCACGAGCGACAGGCCCGCGAAGAACATCGTGACGTCTATCGCCGCGGCGAAGGCCGACCCGAGCGCGGCGGTCGCCGTCCCGAGCCGGCCGCCCCCGTCGCGCGCCGAGCCGAGGGACAGGTGAGCGCCCTCTACTCCCGCGACGGCCGCCGCGAAGAACGCGAGGGCTATCAGCGCGTGCTCGGTCAGCGGGCCGGCTTCAGGCAACCCTCGCCAGAAAAGGCGGGCCAGGACGAGGTTCAGGACGGGCACGAGCGTCAGCGCCGCGGCGCCGACCGCGGCGCCGGCCATCGCGACGGTCAGGAGCGGACCGCGTCGCCCGCCGTCCCTATCGGCCGCCGGCATGCTATCGGCCTATCGCTTCGTAGACCGCGGAGGTGAACTCCCGGCTATACCAATCGGCCATCAGGCCTTCCATCGTCGACGAGAAGAGCCGGTTCCAGGCCTCTGCGTCCGCCTCGGCGTAGGGCGGCACCTGCAGCCCGTTCCGCGTCATCGCCGCTATGCCCTCGTCCTCGAGCCTCGCCGCCTCGCTGCCGATCTCGCGGCATATCCTCTCGGCCGACTCGCGCAGGGCGGGCTTGAGCGAGTCGGGCACCCTGTCCCAGGACCTCCGGTTCATGACGATCGCGCCGAAGAACGGGGCGACCCTGAAGCCCGTCATATGCGTGACGACGCGGCGGTACTGCGACCAGAGCGCGCCGACGAATAGCGGGCTCGAGTACATCGCGTCCATCGCTCCGGAGTTGAACTGCAGCAGCGTCGAGGCGGAGTCCGCCTGGACGGTGCGCACGCCGACGGACTGCATCACCTTGGTCAGAGCGTCCATGTTGCGGTTGACGCCCATGCGGAGGTTGCGCAGGTCTTCGGGCGAGCGCAGCGGCCGGTTCGAGAAGAAGCGTATCCAGCCGGCCTTGGCGACCGCGACTATCTCGTAGCGGTCGCCGAGCCGAGCCCTCAGGATGGGCAGTGCGGCGGCGATCGCCGCGTCGAACTCGGCGTCGTCGCGTATGACGGAAGGCATCGAAAGGAAGAACACGTCCTTGTCGATGACGCCGAGCCCGCTCGTGTCGAGGACGGCGCCGTCGAGGGTGAATTTAAGCTTCTGGATCAGGTCCTCCATGCTCGAGTTCGCCACGCTCTTCGGGAATACTACCTTGACCCGGCCGCCGGAGACCCTCGACCACTCGGCGGCTATCTTCTTGACGCCGATGTCCCAGGGGCTGTTGACCGGCGCGTTCGAGCCTATCTGCAGCACGACGCTCTGGGCCGACACCGCTGAAACGGCGGCGACGAGCGATAGCGTGACGAGGACGATTTTAAGATGCCTCATATATCCCCCAGGTAGAAATACAGCTCCTCGTCGTCGAGGAGGCGGCGGGCCTTGCGCCTGGCGATCGCGTCCATAAGGGCGGACTCCGGCCGATCGGGCAGGCCCAGCGCCGTCTCGAGCGCCTGCTCGAAGCCGTCCGCGTCCCCCTCGGGCACGCAGACCGACGACGCGTACGCGACGAAGGCCCCGGGCGACGACGCGCCGGTCGCGGACTTGGCCAGCTCGAAGGCCTCCCTGGCCTTCGAGCGGTCCCCGCCGAGATCCGCCGGTAGGGAGCCGTACAGGGTGATGGCGAGCTCGTGGAGGGCCCCGCCGTTCCAATCCGGCTCGATCGACCGGGCGCGCTCGAACAGGACCATCGCGCCTGAAACCCTGGCGGCGTTTTCGAAATCCATCGGGTCGGACGCGAAGGCGGCCAGGATCGCGGCGGCGGTCCAGTACAGCGTCGGCACGTCCTTCCGGCCGAGCCGGGACAACACCGGGTCGTCAGGCCCGACGGCCGAGCCGAGGGCGCCGGGCGCCGCGGCCTCGATGAACGGCGCGAGCAGGGCCGCCGCGCGCAGGTACAGCGCGTTGGCGCGCCCGGCGAGCGCGAGCCGCTCCTCGAAGGCCTCGTCAGGCAGCAGGAACGCCTTTCCCTCGAGGAAGGCGTTGGCGTACATGACGTAGAGCGACGCTACGAGCGTCGCGTCGTCCCGGTCGCCGGGATTCGCCAGCTGGATCGCCTCCGCCGCCTTGATCATCGTCGGGAAGGCGTCCTCGGCCAGGGCCGGGTCGCTCTCGCGCATGAAGGCGCGCGAAGCGTAGTCGCCGGCGCTCAGGAGGGCGCATCCGGTGGCGAGGCACATAGACAACGACGCGGCCGACAGCGCCCGTACTACGGCTATCCTCATGGCATAACTATTTATCCTTACGCGGCCGCTGTCAACCGAAAGCCGGCCGTTGATAAACGGCGGTCGACGGTATAGGATCGTCCGATGCTTAGGGAATTCAAGAGCCTGCTCCCGTACCTGCGGCGTTACAGGTGGCACTACGCGTTCGGCCTCTTAAGCCTCGTCATCGTCGACGCGGCGCAGCTCCTCCTGCCGCAGTACCTTCGCCGGGCGGTCGACTCGATAGCGGCCGACGGCTCGAGGTCGGTCGTCGCCGCCGTCGGCGCGTCCATGGTCGCTACCGCCGCGGCCATAGCGATAGGGCGCTTCCTGTGGCGCTACTTCATACACGGCGCCTCGCGCCGCATCGAGACGGAGCTGCGCGATAGGCTGTTCGCCAGGCTCATGAGCCTGCCCGGCCCGTACTTCGGCGATCACGCGGCCGGCGACATCATGGCCAGGGCGACGAACGACATGCAGGCGATACGCAAGGCCACCGGCATGGCCTTCGTCGCCTTCGTCGACGGGGCCTTCATGTCGGTGGCTATACTGGCGGTGATGATAGCCCAGAACCCGGGCACGACCCTCCTGACCATCGCGCCTCTGCCGCTGATATCCGTGCTGATAGTCGTCTTCGGCTCGATGGTCGGCAAGCGCTTCGAGCGCGTCCAGGCTCTGTACTCGGGCATGAGCTCGGTGGCCCAGGAGACGTTCCAGGGCATACGCGTGGTCCAGTCCTTCGTCAAGGAGGACGAGTTCGCGGGGCGCTTCTCGGAAGCCAACGACCGCTACCGCGAGGCCTCGATGAATCTCGTGATGATCTATGGCTTCTTCTTCCCGCTCATATCCTTCCTGGCCGGCCTGACGACCCTCGTGCTGATGGTCGCCGGCGGCGCGGCCGTAATCGAGAATCGTATGACGCCGGGGTCCCTCGCGGCTATGCTGTCGTACCTCGAGATGCTCATCTGGCCGATGATAGGCGCCGGCTTCACCGTGAACATGCTCCAGCAGGGCGCCGCGAGCCTCAAGCGGGTCAACGAGGTGCTGAACAGCGAGCCGGAGCCGCGTTTCGCGCCCGGCGCCGTCGAGGTCCATGACGTCAGGCCCAGGGGCGGAGTGGCGTTCAACGGGCTGACCGTCCTGTATCCCGGCGCCTCGCGCCCGGCCCTCGAAGGCGTCGAGCTGGCCGTAGGCGAGGGGCGCGTCCTCGGCGTGCTCGGCCGGGTCGGCAGCGGCAAGTCGACGCTGGTCAAGACGCTGCCGCGCATCGTCGAGGCCCCGAGGGGCGCGGTCAGCCTCGGCGGCGTCGACGTCGGCTCGTACCCGCTCGAGGCGCTGCGCTCGGCCATAGGCTTCGTGCCGCAGGACAGCTTCCTGTTCTCGGACAGCCTGCGCGCCAATATATGCTTCGCCGACCCGGACCTGCCGTCATCGCGCTTCGACGAGGTCGTGGCCATCGCGGCGCTCGAGCGCGACGAGCGGCTGTTCGCCCGCGGCTGGGATACCGTCGTCGGCGAGCGCGGCCTGACCCTGTCCGGCGGTCAGAAGCAGCGCGTGGCCATAGCCAGGGCGCTGGCGCGCGACCCCGAGCTGCTCGTGCTCGACGACTCGCTGTCGGCCGTCGACGCCGAGACCGAGGAGGCGATCGTCGAGGCGTTGCTGGCCGACAGGGCCGGCAAGACGACCATCATCATATCCAACCGGGTGTCGACGCTCAGGCGGGCGGACCTGGTGGCCGTGCTCGACGGCGGCCGGCTCGCCCAGTTCGGCTCGCCGGCCGAGCTGGCGGAGGCCGACGGCTTCTACGCGGAGATAGCGGCGCTGCAGGCCCTGAGCGCCGCGCCGGCCGGCGAGGAGCGTGCCGATGCCTGATTTCTTCGAGACCGACGACATCGTCAAGAGCTACGACGGCGCCATAGTCAGGCGCATCTTCGCCTACGTCAAGCCGTACAAGGGCCTCCTGGCCGCGGCGACGCTGACGCTGGCCCTGTCGACGATAGGCGAGCTCGTTACGCCGGTGCTCGTCCAGCGCTCCGTCGACGAGGCCCTCGTCGTCTCGTGGGCATCGCTCGACGCCGACGCCGCCTCCGACCCCAGGCTGCGGGGGATCGACCTGCCCGCCGACGCGCCGCGCGCCGCGGGCCGGCTATACCTGCGCTCGGGAAAGCTGGCTTCGCTGTCGTCCGGCGACCGGGACGGCCTCGAGCGCGACGGCTCGCTCGACCCCGGGCCGTACTACCTGGCGCCGGTAGCCTCGGCCGAGGACCTGCCGGACGCGGTGGCCGCCGACCTGGGCTCCGCCGGCGGCCCGGCCGTCGCCGACGGCTGGCTCGTCGCGCCGTCGGCCTACGTCGCGTCGCTGTCGGCGGCCGACGCGCGGGCGCTGCGCGCCGAGGATAGGCGGGTCGTGCGCCTGTACGGCTGGACCCTCCTCGTCGTCCTGGTCGTCGTCCTGTTCTCGACCTTCGCCCAGGCCTGGACAACCAGCATGATAGGCCAGAACGTGATGAAGGACCTGCGGATGGACCTGTTCAGGCGGACGAGCAGGCAGTCGATAGCCAGCCTGTCCAGGCAGCCGGTAGGCCGGCTCGTCACCAGGCTGACGAGCGACGTCGAGACGATCAACGAGTTCTTCACGAACGTCGTCGTCTCGTTCATCAAGGACCTGAGCCTGATGGCCGGATCCCTCGTCGTGCTGGTCGCGATGAGCCCGCGCCTAGCGATGATCACCATCGCCACCCTGCCGCCGGTCCTGTTCGCGACCGGCGTCTCCAGGCGCAAGGCGAGGGACGCGTTCCGAAGGCAGCGGACCTGGCTGTCCAAGGTGAACGCCTTCATAGCGGAGCACATAGCCGGCGTCGCTATCGTCAAGCTGTTCGGCCGCGAGCGGGCCTCGTCCGAGGCCTTCGCTCGCGACGACGCGGAGCTGATGCGGGCGAACCTCGGCGAGATGTACGTGTTCGCGGTGTTCAGGCCCGTCATCGAGTTCCTGGCGTCGGTGTCGATAGCCGTGATCCTGTGGTTCGGCGCCGGCTTCCACGGTTCGGGCCTGATCACGCTCGGCACGCTGATCGCCTTCGTCAACCTGATCAGGATGTTCTATTCGCCGCTCCAGGACATCTCCGAGAAGTACACGATGCTCCAGAGCGCGATGGCCGGCGGCGAGCGGGTCTTCAAGCTGATGGACGACGACGAGCGCATCCCCGACGAGCCGACCGGGCGGCTCGCCGCGCCGGTCCGGGGGCGCATCGAGTTCGACCGCGTCTGGTTCGCGTACAAGGGCGAGGACTGGGTGCTCCGCGACCTCTCGTTCACGGTGGAGCCGGGCGAGACCCTCGCGATAGTCGGCTACACCGGCGCGGGCAAGAGCACCGTCGGCTCGCTCCTGGCCAGGCTCTGGGACCCGCAGCGCGGCGAGATACGGCTGGACGGCGTGCCGATACGGAACCTGCCGCTCGGCGAGCTGCGCTCGTCGATACGGCCGGTGATGCAGGACGTGTTCCTGTTCTCCGGCACCGTCGCCGGAAACATCGACCTCGGGCTCGGCCTCGGTCCCGACGAGATACGGCGAGCGGCCGAGGCCGTGAGGGCCGACGGCTTCATCGAGAGGCTGGACGGCGGCTACGACGCCAAGCTAGGCGAGGGGGCCGCTACGCTGTCCTCGGGCCAGAGGCAGCTCCTGTCGTTCGCCCGCGTCGTGGCCCACGACCCGGCCATCGTCGTGCTCGACGAGGCGACCAGCTCGGTCGACACCGAGACCGAGCGGCTCCTGCAGGAGGGCCTCGCGGCGATGATGCGCGGCCGGACGACCGTCGCCATCGCGCATCGCCTGTCGACGATACGCCACGCCGACCGCATCGTCGTGCTCGCCGACGGCAGGCTGGCCGAGGAAGGCGATCACGATAGTCTTATCGCCAAAGGCGGCATATACTACAACCTGTACCGCCTGCAATACCAAGGGGAGGCTTCCGCTTAATGGAAAAAAGTACGCGATTCAGTATCCTGGCCCTGGTCGCCTCGGAGACCGAGGGCGTCGTGAGGCGAGCGGTCGAGGAGGTCGGGGCCTGCGAGCTGCGCGTCGACGCCGGCGAGACCGCCCTCGACGCAGTCGAGTCGGGCGACCAGGTCGACCTCGTGCTGCTCGACCCGGACGCCGTCTCGATGGCCACGGCCGACGGCATAGCCGTGCTCAAGGCGGCCTGCCCGAGCTGCGAGATAGCCCTGCTGCTCGGCGACCACGACATCACCATGGACGTGGAGCTGATGCGCCTGGGAGCCTACGACTCGCTGCCGAACCCGCCGACCGTCGAGGCCCTGGCCCTGCTGATACGCGGCCTGATGGAGAAGAACGAGACCGAGCGCGAGAACCGCGCGATGGTCGAGGCGATGGGGCAGGGCCGTTCCCAGACTATAATCTCCCATAGCCCGGAGATGGAGAAGGTGCTGTCGATGGCCGCCAGGGCCGCCAAGAGCGACTCGACGGTGCTTATCACCGGGGAGAGCGGCACCGGCAAGGAGCTGGTAGCCAGGGCGATCCACCTGGCCGGCCCGCGCAAGCACAAGGCCTTCGTCCCGGTGAACATCGCGGCCCTGCAGGAGAACCTGATCGAGAGCGAGCTGTTCGGCCACGTGAAGGGCGCCTTCACCGGGGCCATGGCCGACAGGACCGGGCGCTTCGCGCTGGCCGACGGCGGCACGCTGTTCATAGACGAGATAGGCGAGGTGCCCCCGGGCATCCAGGTCAAGCTGCTGCGCGTGCTGCAGTTCGGATCGTACGAGCGGGTGGGCGAGAACGCGCCGACCGTCTCGGACGTGAGGATCATAGCGGCGACCAACCGCGACCTGGAGGCAGAGGTCCGCGCCGGCAGGTTCCGGGCCGACCTGTACTACCGCGTCAACGTCGTGCCGGTATCGCTGCCCGCCCTGCGCGACCACCGCGCAGACATACCGTACCTCGTCGACTACTTCATCAAGAAGTACGCTATCAAGAACGGCAAGCCGGTCAAGAGCATCACCGGCGAGGCGATGGCCAGGATCATGCGCTATCCCTTCCCGGGCAACGTGCGCGAGCTGGAGAACGTGCTCGAGCGCGGCGTGGTGCTCTGCCGTGGCGAGTACCTGACCGAGACCGACATCTTCCTCCCCGACGAGGCGGAGGGCGGGGCCGACGACGCGCCGATGCCGCCCGGCGGCTACGACGAGGTGATGAGCACGTTCGAGCGGGGGTACCTGACGAAGGTCCTCGAGCGCAGCGCCCATAACAAGAGCGCCGCCGCCAGGGAACTGGGCATCAACGAGCGGCGGCTGCGCTACCGGCTCAAGGTGCTCGGCATCGAATAGGAGCCCGGATCGCTAGAAGCCGCCGAGGAAATCCGAGCGGAGGATCTCCTCGTAGGATCGCTCGGCGCTTCCGGCGGCCTTGAGCTCGTTGAAGACCGCGAGGTCGATGTACTTGACCGCGAGCGGCCGCTCGACCGACAGCCTGGTCGCGCCGTCCTCCCAGACGCTCTCGCTCGGGGACAGCGCGTCGGGCTTGCCGTACTTGGCCGACAGGGTCGTGAAGACCGAGTAATGGTCCATCTCGCGCTCGTTCAGCGCGAAGATCATCACGAAGAGCCTCCCGCCGTAGAACTGGAAGAAGGCCCGCCTGACGAAGGATACGCCCGAGACCTCGATCAGGCTCTCGTCGGGCCTCGGCAGGAGGCTCACGTCCGGGTCGCCGCGGTACGCGAACAGGCCGTCCGAGGCGAGCGCGGCCTTGACCTCGTCCATGGACATGCCGAGCTCTACGCCCCTGAACGAGCGGGGCACCGCGTCCCCGCTCGAAGGCTCGGCCGCGGACGCCGCGGCGGGCGCCGCCGGGCTGGCGAAAGCGTCCTGGGCTGAGGCTGCGTTGCCGGCCGCCGTCAGGGCTAGTAGCGCTACGAACAGGGTGGCTCGGCTCATCGGGGTCTCCTCGTTACCTTGATAGCGCTATCGAGAGGGCCGTCGACAGCTTGAGCACGTCGTCGTTGCCCTTGCGGACGCGCGACGCGAGCATGACCGCTATGCGGCGGGTCAGTTCCAGCCCGAGCCGCGGGTCGCGCTCGCAGATCGCCTCGAAGGATCGCCTGGTCACCTCGAACAGCACGCAGTCGCTGGCCGCGCTGACCGTCGCGCTGCGCGGCTCGTCGCCGAACATCGACATCTCGCCGAAGACCGGCGCGGAACCCGCCCTGAGCCTGGTCATCGACTTCTCCGCGTGGCCGAAGCCCTTGCCGGATATCTTGAGCGTCAGGTTCTTCGTCACGTCGACGTCGCCCTCGAGGAACAGGTACATGGTATCCGATTCCTCCCCTTCGCGCATCACCGTCTCGCCGGCCTTGAACCGCACGAATCGTCCCGAGGCCAGCAGGAGGGAGACGGCGTCGGCGGACAGGCCGTCGAGTAGCGAGGTCCTGCGCAGCAGCTCGGCGTCCTTAGCCATTGGAGGCTCCTCCCCCGACGACGAAGGCGACGTCGGATCCGCCGATCACGTAGTCGGGGCCTGGCGCGAGGCGGGCCTTGCCGGCGGGCTTGTCGTCGGAGCCGATGTCTATGGCCGCCTCGGCGAATTTACGCTTGATGAAGTCGTCTATGGCGCCGGAGCTGCCGGACAGGATGTCGTCGAGCGTGACCGGCCTCTCCTTGGCTAGCACGCCGACCAGCACGCCCTCGCCGGAGCGGACGAACCAGTCCGAAGCCTCCGCGAAGCTCTTGCCGACCAGGGCCGGGGGCATCGGGCGCTGGCGCAGGCGCGACGACGAGGAGAACGACAGGAGTTCCCTGGCGGCGTCCGGAAGGCCGCCGGAGTCGCTCGACGCGGCGAGCAGGAAGCCGGTGAACTCCCCGTGCAGCACCACGTCGTCGACCTCGGCGCGCCTGAGGTGCTGCTCGCTCTCGGCCTTGAGTATGGCGGCGCGCACGGCG
>Ga0116151_10004524_pt1 | contig 12163 bp, 9 predicted proteins | sample AD_UKC117_MetaG_FD_89893 | JGI IMG/M metagenome (GOLD analysis project Ga0116151, IMG submission 89893) | Active sludge microbial communities of municipal wastewater-treating anaerobic digesters from Hong Kong - AD_UKC117_MetaG | ecosystem: Engineered > Bioreactor > Anaerobic > Digestate... | reverse complement strand
TACGTGCTGAACCCGAACATCGACGAGATGCCGGAATCGAAACTCGACCTCGTCGTCGCCGGTACGTCCGATGCCGTTCTGATGGTCGAATCCGAAGCCCATCAGCTCGATGAAAAGACCATGCTCGATGCCGTCATGTTCGGTCATCGCGGCTTCCAGCCGGTCATCGACGCGATCATCCAGCTTGCCGAAAAGGCCGCCAAGGAGCCTCGCGAACATTCCGTGCCGGATCATTCCGAGCTCGAGGGCAAGATGGAGGCGCTCGTCGGCGCGGACATCGCCGCCGCCTACACGATCTCCGACAAGCAGGAGCGCTATGGCGCGCTCGACGCAGCAAAGGCGAAGGTCAAGGAAGAATTTCTCGGCGAGGAATCGACCGCCGATGAGGCGCAGGTGGTTGGCGAGGTGTTCAAGCATCTCCAGGCCAAGGTCGTCCGCAGTTCGATCCTGAAGACCGGCAACCGCATCGACGGTCGCGACACCAAGACGGTCCGCCCGATCGTGTCGGAGGTCGGCATGCTGCCGCGCACGCATGGCTCCGCGCTGTTTACCCGTGGCGAGACGCAGGCGATCGTCGTTGCCACGCTCGGCACTTCCGATGACGAGCAGTTCATCGACGCGCTGACCGGCACCTACAAGGAGCATTTCCTGCTCCACTACAATTTCCCGCCCTTCTCGGTCGGCGAGACGGGCCGCATGGGTTCGCCGGGCCGCCGCGAAATCGGACACGGCAAGCTCGCCTGGCGCGCCGTACGTCCGATGCTGCCGAGCACCGAGGAATTCCCCTACACCATTCGCGTCGTCTCCGAGATCACCGAATCGAACGGCTCGTCGTCGATGGCGACCGTCTGCGGCTCCTCGCTGGCGCTGATGGATGCCGGCGTGCCGATCAAGAGCCCGGTCGCCGGTATCGCCATGGGTCTGATCAAGGAAGGCGACGAGTTTGCCGTCCTGTCCGACATCCTTGGCGATGAGGACCATCTCGGCGACATGGACTTCAAGGTCGCCGGTTCCGCCGAGGGCATTACCTCGCTGCAGATGGACATCAAGATCACCGGCATCACCGAGGAGATCATGAAGGTCGCGCTCGATCAGGCCAGGGAAGGGCGCTTGCACATCCTGGGCGAAATGGGCAACGCCATTTCCGAAAGCCGTGGCGAACTGGGCGAATTCGCCCCGCGCATCGAGCAGATCAACATTCCGGTCGACAAGATCCGCGACGTCATCGGTTCGGGCGGCAAGGTCATCCGCGAGATCGTGGAAAAGACCGGCGCCAAGATCAACATCGAGGACGACGGCACCGTCCGCATCGCTTCGGCCTCCGGCAAGGAGATCGAGGCGGCCAAGAAGTGGATCCATTCCATCGTTGCCGAGCCGGAAGTCGGCGAAATCTATGAAGGCACGGTCGTCAAATGCGTCGACTTCGGAGCCTTCGTGAATTTCTTCGGTTCGCGCGACGGTCTCGTCCACATCTCGCAGCTCGCAGAGGGCCGCGTCGCCAAGACCACCGACGTGGTCAACGAGGGCGACAAGGTGAAGGTCAAGCTGCTCGGCTTCGACGATCGCGGCAAGGTGCGCCTGTCGATGCGCGTCGTTGATCAGGAGACGGGCGAAGACCTCGAGGCCAAGCAGAAAGCCGAGCGCGACGCGCAGAAGGCGGCGGAAGCAGGCGAGTAATCGCCCCTTTCAGATTCAGACAGAAAACCCGCCGGGTCGCCCCGGCGGGTTTTTCTTCGTGCGTGGTCCCGCGACGGTGGGCGGGCGGCGCTTTACAACATGCTGGGCAGCACGCGGTCCGGCGGACGGTGACCGTCCATGAAGGTCTTCACGTTGACGATGACCTTTTCGCCCATGTCGATACGACCCTCGATGGTCGCCGAGCCCATGTGCGGCAGCAGCGTCACCTTGCCGGCCTTGGCGAGCTTGACGAGCTTGGGCGAGACCGCCGGCTCGTGCTCGAACACGTCCAGACCGGCGCCGGCAAGTTCGTTCGCATCGAGCATGCGCACCAGCGCGTTCTCGTCGATGATCTCGCCGCGCGCCGTGTTCACCACGATGGCGTGCGGCTTCAGATATTTGAGGCGGCGCGCCGAGAGCAGGTGGTAGGTCGCCGGCGTGTGCGGGCAATGCACGCTCACGATGTCCATGCGGGCCAGCATCTGGTCGAGCGATTCCCAGTAGGTCGCGCCGAGCTTGGCCTCGGTCGCGAGCGCCACGCGGCGGCGGTTGTGATAATGGACCTCCAGGCCGAAGGCTGCGGCGCGCACGGCGACTGCCTGGCCAATACGGCCCATGCCGACGATGCCGAGCTTCTTGCCGGTGATGCGATGGCCGAGCATCCATGTCGGCGACCAGCCGGCCCATTCGCCCGAGGGAATCGTCTGCGCGCCTTCCACGATGCGGCGGGCGACCGCCATGACGAGCGCCATGGTCATGTCCGCCGTGTCGTCGGTGAGCACGCCCGGCGTATTCGTGACGGTGATGCCGCGGCGCAACGCCGAGGTGACGTCGATATTGTCGACGCCATTGCCGAAATTGGCGATCAGCTTCATCTGATCGCCGGCCTGGGCGACGAGGCCGGAATCGATCCGGTCGGTCACTGTCGGCACCAGCACGTCCGCCGTCCGCATCGCTTCGGCGAGCTGTGCATTGGACATGGGCGCGTCGGTCTCGTTCAGGCGGACGTCGAACAATTCGCGCATGCGCGTCTCGACCACCTCGGGCAATTTGCGCGTTACGACAACCAGAGGCTTTTTCTGCGGCATTCCGTGTCCGTCCCTGCCCGTGCGGCCGGCCGACGAAATCGGCTGGCGGCATGAGGTCGCCATAATTCACCGCTCCTTAACGACGTCTGGACGACAACGTCTCAAGCGCGCGCAACGGCGGTTCGACGCTTCCTACCAGATGGCTGGACAAAGACAAGAACGCCGATTGCCGCTCAGCACCGGAGTTGCGACATGGCCTTTTTCGCGGAACGAATTCGGAACGCGACCTGTCTCACCGCCCGCGCGGGCGGTTTTCTGGCCCTGCTGGCCCTGCTCTGGTCGCCGATCGCGCAAGCCGCCCAGCAGACGGGGCCGGTCACCGGCCTGCCGGTGCCGCGGTTCGTGAGCCTGAAATCCGACCGTGTGAACCTGCGCGAGGGCCCCTCGAAGGACCACAGGACCATCTGGATATTCCAGCGAGCGGGCCTTCCTGTCGAAGTGACCGCCGAATTCGATATCTGGCGGCGCATTCGCGATTCCGAGGGCTCCGAGGGCTGGGTGCTGCATTCCCTGCTGTCGGGCCGCAGGACGGCAATCGTCGCCCCTTGGAAGAAGGGGGAGGAATTCCCGCTGCGCCGCACCGGCGACGCCGGCGCCGAAATCACCGCCCGGCTTCAGGCCGGCGTGATCGGCTCGCTCAAAGCCTGCAACGGCAAATGGTGCCGGCTGGCGGGCGAGGGCTTCGACGGCTGGATCGAGCAGGAAAATCTCTGGGGCGCCTATCCCGGCGAAACCATCCAGTAGCCTGCGCATCCCCCGTCAGCCGCAAGTCGCATGCCGGGCGCTCCGACAGGCGACGGAGGCGACTTTCGAGCCCCGAACTCGTGTGTTAGAAGCCGGTCGGATCGAACGACCGGGCGCATCCGGATTTGCGAGAGGACGGCGGAGAGATATGGGCGAACGGCGCTCCAGCTTTGGGTACGAAGACCTGCTCGCCTGCGGTCGTGAGGAATTGTTCGGGCCGGGCAACGCGCAGCTGCCGCTGCCGCCGATGCTGATGTTCGACCGCATCACCGAGATTTTCGAGAGCGGCGGCGAGCACGGCAAGGGCTACGCGCGCGCGGAGTTCGACATCAAGCCGAGCCTCTGGTTCTTCGATTGCCACTTCAAGGGAAATCCGGTCATGCCCGGCTGCCTCGGGCTTGACGCCATGTGGCAGCTCACCGGCTTCTATCTCGGCTGGCTCGGCAATCCCGGCCGTGGCATGGCGCTCGGCGTCGGCGAAGTGAAATTTTCCGGGCAGGTTCGCCCGACCGTCAAGACCGTTAGTTACGGCATCGACTTCAAGCGCATCTTCAAGGGCAAGCTCGTTCTCGGCATCGCCGACGGATGGGTGGCCGCCGATGGCGAGCGCATTTACGAGGCCAAGGACTTGAAGGTCGGCCTCGCCAAGGCGGAAGCGCCGGCCGCCTGAACTTCGCGGCCGACAAACGCCCGGGCGATCGCACGCTGCGGGCTCGAGGGAGAAAATCATGAGACGCGTCGTCGTGACCGGCATGGGCATCGTGTCCTCGATCGGCAACAACGCCGGTGAAGTGTTGACCTCGCTGCGCGAGGCCCGCTCCGGCATCGTCTTCGCCGAGGAATACGCCAAGCTCGGCTTCCGCTCGCAGATCCACGGCGCGCCGACCTGCAAGCCTGAAGAAATCGTCGATCGTCGCGCCATGCGCTTTCACGGCGGCGGCACGGCCTGGGCGCATGTCGCGATGGAACAGGCGATCGCAGATTCCGGCCTCGAGGCCGGCGACATTTCCAACGAGCGCACGGGACTTATCGTCGGCTCGGGCGGTCCGTCGACGCGCTCGCAGGTCGAGGCTGCAGACACTACGCGTTCGAAGGGCCCCAAGAAAGTCGGCCCCTTCGTCGTTCCCAAGGCCATGTGCTCGACCGCGTCGGCGACGCTCTCCACCTGGTTCAAGATTCGCGGGACGAGCTATTCGATTTCTTCCGCGTGCTCCACGTCGAGCCATTGCATCGGCAACGCCGCCGAACTCATCCAGTGGGGCAAACAGGACGTCGTCTTCGCAGGCGGCTGCGAGGAGCTCGACTGGACGTTGTCGGTCCTGTTCGACGCTATGGGCGCGATGTCGTCGTCCTACAACGACAAGCCAGCGACCGCCTCGCGCGCCTATGACGTCAATCGCGACGGTTTTGTCATCGCCGGCGGCGCGGGCATTCTCGTGCTCGAGGAATACGAGCGCGCCAAGGCGCGCGGCGCGAAGATCTACGCGGAACTGACTGGCTATGGCGCGTCGTCCGACGGCGTCGACATGGTGGCGCCTTCTGGCGAAGGCGCAATCCGCTGCATGCGCAAGGCGCTCGCGACCGTGAAGGGCCCGATCGACTACATCAATCCGCACGCGACCTCGACTCCGGTCGGCGACGTCAAGGAAATCGAAGCGATCCGCGAAGTGTTCGGCACGGGCGACAAGTGCCCGCCGATCTCGGCGACCAAGTCGCTGACCGGCCATTCACAGGGCGCGACCGGCGTGCACGAGGCGATCTATTCGCTGCTCATGCTCAACAACGATTTCATCTGCGAAAGCGCCAACATTCAGGAGCTCGACCCGGCCTTCGCGGACATGCCGATCCTGCGCCAGCGCCGCGACAGTGCGAAGCTCTCGACGGTGCTGTCGAATTCGTTCGGCTTCGGCGGCACGAATGCGTCCCTCGTGTTCAGTCGCATCGATGCTTGAGCGGAGCCCCGACATGAACGCGCAAGCAACGAAGGGCCTGATGCACGGCCGTCGCGGCCTCATCATGGGCGTCGCCAATTCGCATTCGATCGCCTGGGGCATCGCCCAGACGCTCGCCGCCCACGGCGCGGAACTCTGCTTCACATATCAGGGCGACGCGCTCGGCAAGCGCGTGGCGCCGCTCGCGAAGCAGGCGGGGTCGGATTTCATCCTGCCGTGCGACGTCGAGGATCTGGCTTCCGTCGACGCGGTCTTCGCGGCAATGAAGGACCGCTGGGGAACGATCGATTTCATCGTTCACGCGATCGGTTTCACCGACAAACGCGAACTCAAGGGGCGTTACGCCGATACGACGCGCGAGAATTTTTCGCGCACGATGGTGATCTCCTGCTTCTCCTTCACGGAGGTCGCGAAGCGCGCGGCCGAGCTGATGCCGAACGGCGGCTCGATGATCACGCTGACCTATGGCGGCTCGACGCGGGTGATGCCGAACTACAATGTGATGGGCGTCGCCAAGGCGGCGCTCGAAGCCTCGATGCGCTATCTGGCGAACGATTTTGGTCCGCAAGGCATTCGCGTCAACGCGCTGTCGCCGGGACCGGTCCGAACGCTTGCCGGCGCGGGCGTCTCCGATGCGCGGGCGATGTATTCGTTCCAGCGCGCGCATTCGCCCCTGCGCAAGTCGGTGTCGATCGAGGAGATCGGCGGATCGGCGCTCTATTTCCTGTCCGACCTCTCGGCGGGCGTGACCGGCGAGATCCATCACATCGACGCCGGCTACAACATCATCTCGATGCCTCGGCCCGAGGACATGAAGGTGCCGATGTCGGGGGAAGAGGACGTTTGAACCGTTTTCCCGCGCGACATGACGCCGCAGGCGCTTGCCTGAAGCGGGGTCGCGGGGCGTTTGCCTCGTTCCGATGGCTACATTGCCAAACCTTAAGTTGAACGCGCCGGGAACGCGCGTCTTACTGCGCGCATCGACACCTCGGGCGCGGGAGACGCCACATGAAACTGATCAAGCCTACCGCTGTCGCGCTGGTCGCGACGCTCGGCGCCGCGGGCGCTTTCGCCATCGCCAATGCTCAGACGCAGGCGCCCGCTAACCCTCAGACGCCGCCCGGCGCTTCCGAATCCGGCCCGCGCGGACCGGGTTGGGGACCAGGCGAAGGCCGGGGCATGGGCCGCTGGGGCATGGGCGGCGACGACGATGATCGCGGCTGGGCCGGCCGGCGCTGGGGAATGGGTCGCGAGGGCGGCATGGGGCCCGGCGACGACATGGGCCCGGGCTGGCGTCGACACCGCCAGTTCTCCAAGGAGGATCGCGCCGCCTTCCTCAATGCGCGCATCGCGGCGATCCATGCCGGCCTCGGCCTGACGGCCGACCAGGAGAAGCTGTGGCCGCCGGTCGAGAGCGCCGTGCGCGACATGGCGAAGGGCATGAGCGAGCGGTTCGAAAAGGCGCGCGGAGAACGGCCGAAAGACCCGATCGAAGGCATGAAGCGGCGCGCCGAATGGCAGATTTCGCGCGGCGAGGCGTTGAAGAAGCTCGCCGACGCCGCGGGTCCGCTCTACGCGACGCTGACAACCGAACAGAAGGATCGTTTGCCGGCCTTGATGCGGTCCGGCAAACGCGGCCACGGCGGCGGCTGGATGCACGGCCACGGCATGCGCTGGGGCTGGGGTCGCGGCGACGACCGCGGCTGAGACCGCTCTTCCGGGACAAGCGAGAAGCGGGCGGCGACGCCCGCTTTTTTTCATTGTTCGAAGAAGGCGCGCAATTGCGGCTTCATGATCTTGCCAGGCGCATTGCGCGGCAGGGGCTTGTCGGAGAAGGCGATGCGCACCGGCGCCTTGAAGGCAGCCAGATGCTCGCAGACGAAAGCGCGCAGTTCCTCTTCGGTCGCGCTCATGCCGGCTTTCAGCGTCACGACGGCCGCAGGCTCCTCGCCGAGCGTACGATGCGGCAGGCCGATCACGCCAGCGTCCATGACGGCAGGATGGCGGTAGAGGACTTCTTCGACCTCGATGCAGTAGATGTTCTCGCCGCCGCGGATCAGCATGTCCTTCTTGCGGTCAACGATATAGAGAAAGCCTTCCTCGTCGATCCGCGCCAGATCGCCGGTCTTAAGCCACTCGCCATCGAAAGCCTTGGCGGTCGCCTCCGGCTTGTTCCAGTAGCCGCGCACGACATCGGGGCCGCGCACCCAGAGTTCGCCAGTCGCGTTCGCGGGCAGGTCGACGCCGTCGTCGTTCACGATCTTCATGTCGCAGACGGGAATGCAGGGTCCGGCGCTCTCGGGCCGATTGCGGTAGTCCTCGGCGCTGTTGGAGGTGAAGGTCGAGGTCGTTTCCGTCATGCCCCAGCCAATGCCGGGCGCGGATTTCGGAAAGACCTCGACGATGCGGCGCACGAGTTCCGACGAGGCCGGCGCGCCGCCATATGAGACGACTTCCAAAGACGAGAGATCGTATTTCTCGCGGTCGGGATGTTCGATGATCTGCCAGGCGATGGTCGGCACGCCGCCGGCCGTCGTCACGCGTTCGCGCTCGATCAATTGCATCGCGCGCACCGCTTCGAAGCGGCGCATCATCACAATCTTGGCCCCGGTCGCGAGCGCCGGGCAGAGCACCGCATGCGCGCCCGTCGTATGGAAGAAAGGAATCGCCAGTAAAAGCGCGCGCTGGATATTCGGATCCGGCGCAGGGATCGCTTCGCCGCGTCGGATGAAGTTCCGCGCCGCCGCGAATTGTGCGGCGAGGATGGCGCAGGTCGAATTGCGATGCGTCTGGATGGCGCCCTTGGAATTACCTGTCGTGCCGGAGGTGTAGAGAATCGAGGCGTCGTCGTCTGCCTCGAGCGCGACATCGGGCAATGGCGCATCGGGCAGCGCGGCCCAATCGTTCGGCCCGCCAATGATAGATTCGAATGCGATGACTTCCGGCAGGGCCTTGTCCACGCGCGTGACGACGACGCGTTCGACGGCCGGGCATTCGGCGACATGCTCGCCGATGCGGGCGTAGCGCTCGGCGTCGGCGATCAAAATCCTCGCGCCGGAATCCTGCAAGCCGTATAGGAGCTCTTCGCCCGACCACCAGCCGTTGAGCGGCGTCGCAATGGCGCCTATCAGCAGCGACGCAAAGAACGACACCGGCCATTCGGGCAGGTTGCGCATGACGATGGCGACACGGTCGCCCTTGCCCACGCCTTGCGCCTGAAGCCAATGCGCGAGCGCAATCGAGGCGCGCGCGAAAGTCTCGAAGCTGACGCGCTCGTCCTCGTGCACGAGGAAGATGCGCTCGCCGAATGTGCGGCCCGCGATGAAGACATCGCGCAGCGTCGGCGGCGCATTCTTCCACACGCGGGTCCTGTGGCCGCGAATGACGACTTCCGACATTTCGAACGGCGCGCCGGGCGCGGTCAGCAATTCATGCGCGCGCGCCAGCGGGATGGCGGGCCAGCCTGCGAGAAGCTCCTGCGTCATAACCAAGACCTCGGATATTTGCCTCAGATGGTCGCCCCGCCATCAACCACAAAGTTCTGACCGGTGACGAAAGCGCCCGCCTTGCCCGCCAGAAAAACGGCGCAGCCCGCGATCTCGTCTGGATCGCCAATGCGCTTGAGCGCGGCGCCCGAGGTAGAGCGCTTCAGCGTCTCTGGATCGTCCCACAGAGCCTTGGCGAAATCGGTCTTGATGAGGCCCGGCGCGATGCAGTTTACACGTACATTGTCCGGGCCATATTCGACCGCGAGGTTGCGCGCGAGCTGCATGTCGGCCGCCTTGGAGATGCAATAGGCGCCGATGACTGGCGAGCCGCGCAGACCTCCGATGGAGGAGACGATCATGATCGATCCGTCCTTGCGCGCTCGCATCTCGGGGACCACCATCGAGATCAGCCAATTGTTGGCGATGATGTTGTTTTCGAGAATCTTGCGGAAGGCGTCGTCCGAAATCTGCGCGAGCGGTCCATAGTAGGGATTGGCTGCGGCGTTGCAGACTAGGATGTGGATGTCGCCGAACGCCTTCTTGGTTTCATCGACCAAGCGCTGAAGTTCTTCCTTCGAAGAGATGTTGGCGGGAATCGCGATGGCGCGGCCTTCGCCGTATTTCGCATTGATCTCCTTCGCCACCTCGTTGCAGGGCGCGGCCTTGCGCGAGGAAATGACGACGCGCGCGCCATGCTCGGCCATGCGCTCGGCAATCGCCTTGCCGATGCCGCGAGAAGAACCGGTGATAATGGCGGTCTTGCCGGTGAGATCGAACAGTTCCATGCGGCGATTCCTCTATTTCTTGCTCTGCTGTCTACCCGTCATTGCGAGGAGCGAAGCGACGAAGCAATCCATCTCTGCGGCTTGTCATCGGGGATGGATTGCTTCGCTACGCTCGCAATGACGGCCTTTGTCGGCGCCGGCGCGGGGGCTTTACGCCCCCGCTCTCTGCGCGAAATGCCACGCCATGTTCGCGAGCGGCTCGGTGCGCGAGCCCGCTTCCATCGCGCGGGCGCTCGAGGCCGTGCCGTCGCGGACGCGGCCGGCGATGCCTTGCGTGATGCAGGCGAGCCGGAACATGTTGTAGGAGAAGTACCAATCGAGTTGCGGCAGGCCGTCGCGTTTGGTGATCTTGCAGTAGAACGCGACCGCCTCTTCCATCGACGGGATTCCCAGCGACTTCAGATCGAGACCCGAAAGCCCGCTGCGGCCTTCCGGCGGCATGACCCAGTGCGACAGGAAGTAGGTGAAGTCGGCAAGAGGATCGCCGAGCGTCGACAATTCCCAGTCGAGCACAGCCGCGACACGCGGCTCGTTCGACATGAAGATCATGTTGTCGATGCGATAGTCGCCGTGGACGACCGAGACTCGCTCCTGCGTAGGCACGGTGCGCGGCAGCCATTCGATCAACTTCTCGACGACCTCGATGTGGCGCGTCTCGGACGCCTTGTATTGCTTGGTCCAACGATCGATCTGGCGCGAGAAATAGTTTCCGGGCTTGCCGAAATCCGACAGGCCAATCGCATCCGGATCGTAATTGTGCAGACGCGCGAGCGTGGAGATTTCCGCCTCGTAGATCGCGCGACGTTCTTCCGGAGAGGACTGCGGCAGCGTGCCGTTCCAGAAGATGCGGCCCTCCACATTGTCCATGATGTAGAAGAACGAGCCCAGCACATCGTTGTCGACGCAAAGCGCCCAGGGTTTCGCGACCGGAAAACCCTGCGGATGTAGCGCGGAGATGACCTTGAATTCGCGGTCGACCGCATGCGCCGACGGCAAGAGCTTGCCGAGCGGCTTGCGGCGCATGACGTAGGAGTGCGTGGGCGTGTCGAGCCGGAAGCTCGGGTTCGACTGCCCGCCCTTGAACTGGGAAACGGTCAGCGGCCCTTCATAGCCGCTGACGTTTGCCTTCATCCATTCGGCGAGACGCGCCTCGTCGAAACGATGGCGCTCCTCGACCGGCTTTGTTCCACCGAAGACGTCGTCGGTGGAAGCCGACGCGCCCGCCATCAGCCCTTCACTTCCCTGTTGGTGTACTTGCGCATTTCCATCTGCGCGATCTGACGGTTGTGCACCTCGTCCGGACCGTCGGCGATGCGCAGCGAGCGGATGCCGGCGTAGGCCTTGGCGAGACCGAAGTCGGTCGTCACGCCGCCGCCGCCATGCGCCTGGATCGCGTCGTCGATGATCTTGAGCGCGATGCGGGGACCCGCGACCTTGATCATCGCGATCTCGAGCTTGGCGTGCTTGTTGCCGACCTTGTCCATCATGTCGGCGGCCTTCAGCGTCAACAGGCGCGTCATCTCGATGTCGGTGCGCGCTTCGGCGATGCGCTGCTCCCACACGGACTGCTCTGACACCTTCTTGCCGAAGGCCGTGCGGCTCTGGAGGCGCTTGACCATCTTTTCAAGCGCGGCTTCGGCGACGCCGATGGTGCGCATGCAGTGATGGATGCGGCCCGGGCCCAGGCGACCCTGCGCAATCTCGAAGCCACGGCCCTCGCCGAGGATAAGGTTCTCGGCGGGCACGCGGACGTTGTCGAAGATCACTTCGGCATGGCCGTGCGGGGCGTCGTCGAAGCCGAAGACGGGCAGCATGCGCACGATCTTCACGCCGGGCGTGTCGAGCGGCACGAGGATCTGCGACTGCTGTTCATGACGCGGCTTGGACGTATCCGTCTTGCCCATGAGAATGCCGATCTTGCAGCGCGGGTCGCCAGCGCCCGACGACCACCACTTGCGGCCGTTGATGACGTAGTGATCGCCGTCACGCTTGATCGAGGTCTCGATGTTGGTGGCGTCAGACGAAGCGACCGCCGGCTCGGTCATGAAGAAAACCGAACGGATTTCGCCGGCCATCAGCGGACGCAGCCAGGTGTCCTTCTGCTTCTTGGTGCCGTAGCGATGCAGCACTTCCATATTGCCGGTATCCGGCGCGGAGCAGTTGAAGACTTCCGAACCGAACTGCAGCTTGCCCATCTGCTCGGAGCACATGGCGTATTCGAGATTGGTGAGGCCTGCGCCCTGGTATTCTTCGGTGTCGTGTTCCGGATTGGGGGCAAGGAACAGGTTCCACAACCCTTCCGCCTTTGCCTTGGCCTTCAGCTCCTCGAGTACAGGCACGACCTGCCAGCGGTTGGCGCCAAATCCTTCCATCTGCGAATCGTAGACAGGCACGGCGGGATAGACGTGCTTGTTCATGAAGGCGATGAC
>Ga0116151_10004521_pt1 | contig 12165 bp, 14 predicted proteins | sample AD_UKC117_MetaG_FD_89893 | JGI IMG/M metagenome (GOLD analysis project Ga0116151, IMG submission 89893) | Active sludge microbial communities of municipal wastewater-treating anaerobic digesters from Hong Kong - AD_UKC117_MetaG | ecosystem: Engineered > Bioreactor > Anaerobic > Digestate... | reverse complement strand
GCGTCGTCGCTGGCCAGAGGGGTGAGCGCCTCTCGACTGGCAGCCGGATCCGCGAGTCCCGCCGCCGCGCTCTCGAGCAGATCGAGACCTTCGCCGACCCGATAGTTGCCCAGACGTTCCACGAACTCCGCGGCAGCTGCCTTCGCGTCAGCACCAGGTTCGCCCGCCACCGGCGTGTAGGCCGTGACATCCGGCAGGCTGGGCACCGTTGTCGTGGAGCGACGGGTGGAGGGCGGCGACGTCGAGACCGAAGTGCGCTCGGCGGATGAAGGTGCACCGTTCGTCGAGCGCTCGGGAGCTGAGCAGCCGAGGATCGCTCCCGCCAACAGGGTCAGAGCCGCCATGACCCACAAGCCAGGTGGCGACACGAGCCGAGCACGCCGTCGAGACAGCGGCATCACGGCTTCGGCGCACGGGCAGGAACGAGCGCCTTCTCCATGGAACACCAATGGTGACCGTCCACATCGATCTGCTCGCCGCTGACGACCCAACCGCGTGCCTCGTACAGCCGCCGTGCGGGATCGTTGTTCCGACGCGTGAGCACATGAGCGGCTCGCGCTCCGCTGCTCGCAGCGATCGCTTCGAACGACCCGACGAGAGCGCTGGCGGCAGACCGGCGGCGGTAGCGCGGGTCGATGGCCACGTGACTCAACACCGCGGCGTCCCACGCTTGCGAGCTGTCGGGCTGCTGCGAGGCGAACCGAAGCAGACCCCGTGCGTACCGGGCCGACCTCGTCCTGACGAATCGGACGAGCATCACCGGGTCACGAACGAGCGCCACCGCGCCGACCGCAGCGAGTCGACGCCTGCCGTGACGGGCGACGTGGCGATAGTGCGCGTTCCGGTCTGTGGTTCCCACAAGGAACCCAGCGGTGACCCCGTCGATGACTGCAATCAGCGAGATCGCGGCAGGACTCGTCAGATAGCTGCGGTAGTAGGCGGCGAGGAATCGAGGGCCCAGCTGTACGAAGAATCCAGGAGGTAGCTGGCTGACGTGCAGCTCGACAGCCAGGTCGACGTCGGAGAGCTCCATCGGTCGCAACGCGACCGCTAGAGGGTCACTCCTCACTCCTGTTCGCTCGTCGACCACGTTCCCCATCTACGACGAACTGTAGTAGATGGTGAACGTGGTCGTCGTGCATGGAACGGTGGGAACGGACGAGCGCTCTCGGAGTCCTTTCCCTTGAGCAGTTCAGCTCTGCAGCAGCTGGTTCATCTCGTCGATCTCCGCGGACTGGCCATCGATGATCGACTGAGCCATCTCGATGGCAGGCTCGTACTTGCCGTTGGCGACCTCGTCCTCGGCCATCGAAACGGCCCCCTCGTGGTGCACGATCATCATCTCCAGGAACATCCGGTCGAACTCGGCTCCGGTGGCAGCAGCCATCTCGCCCATCTGGTCCTGCGTCATCATCCCGTCCATCGACATGTCACCCATGTCGTGGTCCATCGACATCTCGCGATCGGGCACGTCCTGACCCCAGTCCTCGAGCCACGTGGTCAGCTGTTCGATCTCGGGATCCTGAGCAGCGCGGATCCGCTCGGCGAGGTCGGTCACCTCGGCGGAATCCGACTGAGCGATTGCCATGTCCGCCATCTCGATGGCTTGGGCGTGATGCGGGATCATTCCTTGGGCGAAGTCGACGTCCGCCTGGTTGAACTCCGCGTCGGACGGGATCTCGGAGGTCTCTGCCGAAGTGGTCGTCGATTCGCTCGAGTCCGACCCCATGTCCATGCCCGACGTCCCGTCGGAGTCGTCGTCGCTCGAGCACCCACCGGCGACGAGCGCAGCGGCGGCTACCGCTGCGATGACGATGTTCCTCTTGACGTGCTGGATCCTCACACAACCTCCAATAGTAGGTACGACAGTCTGTCGTAGCTTAGCCGTCCTACCGACCCGGGCTGCGTCGGACAGGCGAATCTGCCGACTCAGGTCGAGGTGCGTCGGCGGCTCACTGACGGGTCGAACAGTCCGAGGAAGACTGTGCCGAACGTGACGACCAATGCCCCCGCCATCAGCCACAGCTCCTGGTGCCCGAACGGAAGCAGCACCTGGTCGATGAACAGCATGGTGTCGTTGGCGACAGCGATGAGGATGCCGGTGACGACCAGGGCAGCGCCGATCCATCGGTGTCGCGACGGCCGGAACCCGGAGTAGTAGCCGAACCTGCCTCTGCGCCCCGAGATGGGCTCAGCGACTCGCTTGGACAGACTGGGCCTGCCGGGTTGACCCGATGCCGACGACTTCGGCGTCGTGTCCTTGGGCGCTTTGGGTGATCGTCCTTCGATTCGAGCCATGCCTGGATCCTCCTTGGATGTTCGATCAGCTTCGGTTCACAGGGGCGGCCAGCCGGTGCGCGACAGCACTCGCTGCAGCGGCACGAACAGCAGTTGCCACCATCCAGCGATGTAGGCGAGACCCACTCCCACGAGCAGCAGGCCGCTGAGGCGTTCGATGAGTTGCCCGTGGCGGCGGAGTGTTCGCACGAGCGGATCGACACGGTCGGCGGCCAACGCCATGGCGAGGAGTGGCACGCTCAGCCCCGCTGCGTACAAGCCGAGCAGGGTCGCTCCTCCGACCACCGATGCGGTCGACGACGCCATGGTCAGCACGGAAGCGAGGACCGGCCCGATGCAAGGGGTCCAGCCGAACGCGAACGCCGCTCCGAGAACGACGGCGCCCGACGGACCGCGCGCCACTCGGTGCATCGCGAACCTTCGTTCGCCCATCAGACGGGTCGGCAGGCGGAGAACGCCGAGGAATGACAGTCCGGCCGCGATCAGCACGACACCTGCGATGCTCACGAATACCTGCCGCTGCTCGATCAACAGTTGCCCGAGCATTGAGGCGCTGGCGCCGAGTGCGACGAAGACCGCCGTGAAGCCGACACAGAAGAGGATCGCCCCCGTCATGCGACCCGAAGCCGGCGACGGTGCCGCTACGGATTCGTCTGCGCCGGGCGTGCCGATGCCCGGCGCGGATACGTAGGCGAGATATCCCGGCAACAGCGGGAGCACGCAGGGGCTTGCGATCGACATCGTGCCGGCGAGCACCGCCAGGAGCGGGAGCCACCATCCGCCGATCACGTCGGTTCATCCCCTTGAGCGCCGAGTGCCGAACGGTTCGACGCGAGACGACGGAACGAGATCACTGCGTGGGCGAGTCCGACACCGACGAGCACGACGGTGTTCGTCCACTGAACGCCTGCCCCCGTTCCCGGTGCCCGGGGCAACACGAACCATGTGATCCACCGGAGTCCTGCGACCGAACCGAGGGCAGCGAGCACGACGGTGCGGGGACGCAACGCCCACCAGCGTTCAAGCACCACCGCCGAAGCCACCGCAGCGCCCCCCACCACGATCCCGACAGGGAACTGCGGCTGCGACAGGCCCGACGGGATGAGGCCGACGACACTGACGGGCCCGTAGCACCCGTCGCGCAGGATGCACGTTGCTTCGAAGGCGCCATAGCCCGCAAGCGCAACCGGCGCGAGGTCGGCGACGCGCATCCAGGGGTCGACCCGGTCGCGGCGCGCTGCCACGATCACCGCTGCGCAGCCAGCGATCAATCCCGGCCAGAAGCTCACGCCGTTTCGCACCAGGAGGAATCCTCCGATCCCGGTCGACACGAGCGCGCCGGTGAGGAGCAGGTAGACGAACCGGGCGACGGCGGCACCGACGAGGAGTGGCAACCACATCGCATCGACGAGCGATCCCCGCTCGAGCGTCACCGGATCGGAGATCCGTCCGAACGCCCACACGACTGCGCCCATGGCCACCAAGGTCCAGATCAGCCCGAGGTCGATCACGCCTGCGCGTCCCTGATCGCTGCGGCGAGTCGTTGCTCCGTGAGGCCGCCGAACATCAGCGTGGACAGTCGACCGTCGGAGTCGAAGACGTAGGTCGTCGGGAAGCCTCTCATCTGGAGCCGCTCGGTGATCTCGCCCGTCGTGTCGAGCAGATTGGGGAAGCCCAGCGAGAACTCGCCGATGAACTCTCGGGCGTTCGCCGGACTGTCCTGCGCCACGAGCCCCACCATCACCGCCTCCGGAGCGATGGCCTCGGCGAGCCGTGCAACCTCTGGAGCCTCGGCACGACACGGCGTGCACCACGATGCCCACACGTTGACCACCACGACGTGTCCGGACTGACCTGCCACGATGTCCTGGAACGTGCTCCATGACACCTCGTGCACGCCGCCGTCCGCAGGAGGTAGGGGCCGTGGGGTGCCCGACACGACCAGGTCGGGCACCCCGGGGCTCGAGCAGGCCGATAGCAGCGTTGCCATCATCACGAGGGCCACTGCCCGAACTGACCGCTGACACGACATTTGCGGCTACTACACTATGTCGTTATGAAAGCGGTCAAGCGGTCGAGTGTGATCTGGTTCGTCGTGACCCTGGCGCTGATCGCTGCCGTGGTGGCGTTCGGCGCCTGGTACCTGCAGCCCTTCAGCGACCTGGAGGCCGCCGACTCAGGTGTGACGCCAGCGGTGGAATATCGTTGATGCCAGACGAGCCCAGGATGGAATGCGTGAACGAACGGCGGCCGATGGGGTCCCTCGAAGCCAGTGTGATGGACCGCCTCTGGCGCGCCGACACTCCGATGACGCCCGCCGCAGTCCAGGCAGAGCTCGACGACGACCTCGCCTACACCACCGTGATGACCATCCTCACGCGTCTGTGGAAGAAGGACCTCGTGGTTCGACAACGCGTCGGCAGGGCATTCGAGTACGCCCCGGCGATCACCGAGGCCGACTTTCTGTCGGACAAGATGCGCACTGAACTCGCTCGCACGAAAGACCGACAGGCGGTGCTGAGCAGATTCGTCGACAAGCTGTCGGCCAAGGACGCCCGTGCACTGCGCGACGTGCTTCGGGACATGGATGCGGACTGATGTGGGGTCTGTTGGTCCCGATGCTGGTGGCCGTCGTCGCAGCGTTCGGCGCAGCGACGGTTCAGCGGCGACTGCGACCTGACTGGGCGACGTGGACTCTGACCGCCCTGGCCGGAGGGTCTGCGCTGGCGGTGCTCTGGGCGGTCTCGGTGCTGGCGGTGAGCTTCGCGCTGGAACAACCGACGCTGGGGGCGGTGTTCGGCTGGTGCCGAGCCGTGTTCTCCACCCACGACCGCGTCTCTGCGCCCGTCGGTATTGCAGCGTGGATTGCGCTGTCGCTGATGACCGCCAGCGGCGTACGACACCTCTCGCGCAGGCGGCGAGCATCCGCTGCACCTGCGGACGATGTGATCCACAGCCAGGACCCAGTTGCGTTTGCAGTGCCCGGACGGCCGGGTCGGATCGTCGTGTCGACCGGCATGTTGGACGCCCTCGACGAGGATGAGCGCCGGGTCCTCTATGCACACGAACGCTCTCACCTTCGACGCCACCACCATCGGTTCCTGCACGTCGCGGAGGCCGCTGCCGCCGCGGTGCCGTTCCTGCGACCACTCAGTCATCAGGTGAGGTTCGCCACCGAGCGCTGGGCTGACGAGGACGCAGCCACGGCGGTCGGCGACCGTCACGTCGTGGCGCGGGCGATCGCCCGGGCAGCGCTCGCCGCGTCGGGAACCCCGGACCGTCACGTTGCGCTGTCGTTCACCGGCTGCACAGCGCGGGCGCGTGTCGACGCAATGTTGCAGCCATCCCGGCGCACCCCGTGGGCGTCGATGTCCCTCGCCGTGCTCGGCGTCTCCACGCTTGCCGTCAGCATCGCCGGGAGCGGAATTCAGCTGCATCACCTCGTCGAGTTCATCGACCACATCTGCCGCGTCTGACAGGTCGCTTCGCAAGACGGCGATCGGCACCAGCTCGTTCGAATCAGCTTGATCGGACGTCGCGACCCTCGTCGATGGGCACCTCCCGCCACTTACCACTACGCACTGTCGTAGTTTAGGGTGTCGCGAGGCGAGGGAACGGAGAACACAGGTGCAGCACAGTTCCGGAACCAACACTCGAGCACTCACGATCAGCTCAGTGCTGATCTTCTTGTACTTCTTCGCCGAGATCACCGTCGCCCTCGTCACCGGTAGCCTGTCGCTGCTCGCGGACGCCGCCCACGAGCTGTCCACCGTGGTGGCCATCGGCATCTCACTGCTGGCGATGCGCCTCTCGAAGCGAGCGCCGGACGATCGCCACAGCTTCGGCCTACTGCGCTCAGAAGCAATCGCCGCACTGGTGAACGGCCTGCTCCTGGTCGGCATGGCAGCGTTCATCATCGTGCGCGGCGTGCAACGTCTCGCCGACCCGGTCGAGATGTCACCGGGCCCGATGTTCGCGATGGCCATCGGCGGCATCGGTCTGGAGGTCGCCTCCCTCGCAATCATGTTCAAGGGCCAGCGGGAGAACCTGAACATCCGGGCGTCCTTCTGGCACGTGATGAACGCGTTCCTCGGCAGCATCGCAGTCATCATCGCTGCGATCTTCATCGCGGTGGCCGACATCTACGAGGCAGACACCTGGGCCGGCATGATCTTCGCGCTCGTGCTGCTGTGGGCCGCCTTCGGCATCATTCGCGACGCGCTGCAGGTGCTCAGCGACGCAACCCCAACAGATGTCGACATGGTGAAGGTGCGAACCGAACTGCTGGGTATCGCTGGCGTCACTGACGTGCACCACCTCCATGCGCGGACGATCTCCGGCCCCGTTCGCACCTTCAGCGGCCACGTAGTACTGGACAACCTCAGCAACGCACAGGCGGTGCTCGACGCAGCGAAGCAGATACTCGAGGACGAGCACGGCTTCTCCCTGACGACGCTGCAGCTGGAGCCGATCGACCTTCACGAGTCGAATCCGAGCGCCCTGGAGCCCGACGAGACCCACAGATCGAAAGGTGAGGGCCACCCGCACGACGACTGACAGCAGCGCGTCGCACGATGGGCGTTCCTCGACAGTGACCTTGTGCCCTGTCGCGACTGACAGGGAATCCGCAGACTTCAACTATGACAGTTTGTCGTAGTTGCGCTGGGCTGAGGAGGTTGCCGTGATGTACTGGAATGGCGAATGGGGTTGGTTGGCGTGGCTGAGCATGACCGTCACGATGGTCCTGTTCTGGGGCGCGGTCGTGTGGGCTGTGCTCAACGTGGTGCGCACTCCTCGGCGCACTGTGGAGCGCTCACCACAGCAGCTGCTGGACGAACGCCTCGCCCGCGGCGACATCTCCGTGGAGGAGTACCACACGCTCACTCAGGCACTGGCCCAGCATCAGGTGCCGACGTGACCGGACGATGCGACACGCCAGCGAGAGGCAGCAGCTTGTGCGGCACATGAAGCACATGGCTGGCTGCGTCGTGCTGATCGGCGTACTCGTTCTCGTACGAGTAGCCGACGGTATCCCCGGCTGGCTGATCGGAGTGGTCCTGCTCGCATGCCCGGTCGTGATGATCTGGATGGTCGTCTCGATGAGCCGCAGCGATGGCCCACATCATCGAGCAGCGGACGACCACCCAGCCGAGCACTGATCGACACTGGAAGGACATCGATGGTGATGGCCGGCCGCGAGGGCGTGGACCGGGCGTCCGCGCTGGTCACCGCTGTCGCTCTCATCGGGCTCGGCGAACAGATGATCAACGCGCTCGTCAAGGTGCCCTTCTCGCGACCTTGGAGCGGCGCGTCCGACCCGATTCGGAACACGGGCGCGTCGGTGTCCCGCGCGGTATTGCGCTCCTTCCTCGGCTTCTCTACCTCGCTCCCCATCGACGAGTTCCGGTCGGTGGAAGCGGTGCTCGACCAGGTGTGCGAGACGGTCTCGGCCCCGGTCGTGTGGGCCCGGCACATTCGACGCACGCGCGGCGAGCTGGGCGGGGTTGGGGGCGACTGGTACCGACCTCCGACCGACCCCGGCCGCAACGATCCTCTACTTCCATGGCGGCGGGTACGTCGGCACCTCCCCGGCGATGTACGCGCTGTTCGTCAGCGATCTGGTCCGTGCCACCGGGTGCGAGGTGTTCGTCGCGGACTACCGGCTCGCTCCGGAGTTCCCGTTCCCGGTCGGCTTGTCGGATGCGACATCAGTGCTCGTCGGAGCGATCGCGGCGGGCATTCCGGCTCGAACGCTGTTCGTCGCCGGGGACTCGGGGGGCGGGGGGCTCGCAAGTGCCCTGATGTGCGTCCGGGAGATGGAATCACTCGACCCGATCGCTGGTCTCATCCTGGTCTCCCCAGAGGTGGACCTGCGGCTGGATACGCCGTCTATGGCTGAGAACGCGCGGTCGGACATCCTGCCGTGGACCCTTCCGACGACCCCCTATTTGCAGGGAGCGGATCCCGGCTCAGCTTGCCTCTCCGCGATCGAACAGAACGTGGGCACTTGGCCGCCGACCATCATCGCGTTCGGAGCGGACGAGATGTTCCGTGACGCCATCCGTCTGCTCGCCGGGCGTCTTGACGCAGCGGGTGTCGCAATCACGGCGATCGAGGCGACCGGAATGTTTCACGTGTACCCGATCGTCATGCCGTGGCATCCCACGGCACGGGCCTCGATGCAGGAGGTTCACTCGTTCGTGAGCATGCACCTCGTCGGCCCGGCCGTTCGTTGATCAAGGACAACGTTGCGGGCAGCGACCGCCCCCAGTAGGTCGACGCGGCTCGCGATCGGGCTCGACGGTTGCGGGGCCACGTCATTCCACTGGATCCACTGAGGCACCCGCGGGCAGCGGTGCGTGAACGACCACCCACATCGACACCAGCACAAGGCTCAGCCCGACCAGAGTCCACCCGTGCGGTCGCTCACCAACGACCAGGAGTCCGAAGATGACACCGAACACCGGCACGAAGAAGGTCCAAGCAGCGACCTGTCCGAGGGGACTGCGCCGCACCTCGGTGAACCACGCCCAGAACGCAACGGCCGTCCCGATGAGCGCAAGGAAGCCGAGCACCAGAGAGAAGCGTGCGGTCCATTCGATGGCTGGGACGCCCTCGACTGCACCAGCAACCCCTGCGAGCACGAGGCCGCCGATGACGAAGTGCCAACCGGCGACCTGAATCAGATCGGCCTGCTCGAGTTGGCACGAGAGCAGCGTTCCGGTGGTGATCGCCGTCGCCGCGAGCAGCGAGAGCCATGCACCGGTGCCACCCCCGCCGGGGAGTGCGACGATCAGCAGCCCGGCGAACCCGACGGCCAGCCCAATCCCGGTCCCTACGGTCACCGGCTCGCGGTACAACACCCAAGCGGGCAGGAGAATCAACAGCGGCTGCGCATTCGCGAGGACGGCTGCGGAACCGGTTGCGAGTCCATCGACCCCGGCGAACATCGCAGCGAACGCGACGCTCGTGTTGGTGATGCCGAGCAACCCGATCAGACACCACGTCCGGACGCCCCTCGGCATCGGCCTGCGCTGTGCGACGGCAACTGCAACCAGTGCGGCTCCGGCGATAAGCGCTCGCATCGAGGAGAACCAGAGGACCGTCGCATCTCGCAAGCCCAAGCGGATCAAAGCGAAACATGCGCCCCAGACCGCAGCGATCGCGAGCATCCGTGCTGGCCGTGGGCGGCTCGAACTGCGAGCGCTTCGCTGGGCCGCTGAACGCTGCTCGACGGCCTTCGAGGGACTGTGGGCGCGCAGGAGTCTCCTCGGCCAGGTCATCGAGCGTGCCCGTTGAGCAACCAGGGTGGGTCCTGTCGTGGATCCTCGGACAAGATCAGCGGTCGCACCCGGTCGTTCGCTGCTACTACAGCGACTCGCTACGAACCGGGCGTGCCGCCGGTTGCTGCTCGTTCACCGTCGCGTTCGGATGCTCCGTTTCGGGTGTTGCGCTCGGCAGACGGAGGCGCTTGAGCAGGACTGCGTTGAAGGCGACGATGATGCTGGAGCCGGACATCGCGAGTGCTGCTATCTCCGGGCGGAGGCCGAGCCCGATGATCGGCACGAACACGCCTGCGGCGATGGGCAGGGCCACGGTGTTGTAGCCGATCGCCCATCCCAAATTCTGGCGCATCTTGCGCAGGGTCCCTCGGCCGATCGTGAGGGCGAGCGGGACGTCGAGCGGATCCGAGCGCATGAGGACGAGGTCAGCGGTCTCGATCGCTACGTCAGTTCCTGCGCCGATCGCGATCCCGATGTCGGCTTGTGCGAGCGCCGGTGCGTCGTTGACGCCGTCGCCGACCATGGCGACCTTGGCGCCGTCGGCCTGGAGCTCCGCCACACGGGCCGATTTGTCGCCCGGGCGAACGTCCGCAATAACCTCCGTGATGCCGAGTTGTTCGGCGATGCGCTCTGCGGTGGCCTGGTTGTCGCCGGTGAGCATGACGACACGGACGTCCATGTCTCTCAGCGCATCGACCGCTGCGACCGACGTCTCACGTGGGGCGTCGGCGACGCCGAACACCGCAGCGATCGTTCCGTCGATCCCGACGCACATCACGGTGCGGCCCACGGTGGCGAGCTGTGTCCATGCGTTGCGCAGCTCGGCGAGGTCGATGTGTTGGCCGTCCATGAGCGCTTTGCTGCCGACGGCGATACGTCGGCCGTCGATGGTGGCCATGGCGCCCTGCCCCGGGACGCTGTCGAAGGCCTGAGCAGCGTTCGAGCGCTGCTCTCCACGAGCGTCGGCGAACTCGACGTACGCCTGCGCGATGGGGTGCTCCGACAGCCGCTCTACTGCAGCGGCCAGCGCGATCACCTCGGCCTCGTCGACGCCCTCGGCGAACAGCAGATCCGTTACTTCGGGCTGTCCCTTTGTGAGAGTTCCCGTCTTGTCCATGACCACGACATCGATGTGAGCCGCCGTCTCCAACGCTGACGCGTTCTTGAACAGCACGCCCCGGCGGGCACCCAGGCCGGAGCCGACCATGATCGCTGTCGGCGTGGCCAGTCCGAGTGCGTCGGGGCAGGTGATCACCACGACCGTGATCGCATAGAGCAGGGCTTGGTCCGCTGGGACATCGGAGAACACCGTCCAAGCGAGGAAGGTCAACAGGCCGCCGATCAGCGCGACGAACACGAGCCAGAACGCCGCCCGATCGGCGAGCCGTTGGCCAGGAGCTTTGGAGTTCTGTGCTTCTTGGACGAGCTTGACGATCTGTGCGAGCGCCGTGTCGGATCCCACGCCCGTCGCGGTGGCGCGCAGCACGCCGTTGCGGTTGATGGTCGCGCCGATGAGGGAGCTGCCGGGCTGCTTGTGCACCGGAAGGCTCTCACCGGTCACCATCGATTCGTCGACCTCGCTGTCGCCGTCGTCGACCAGGGCGTCGACGGGGATCTTCGAGCCCGGCCGAATGATGAGGTGGTCGCCGACTTTCACCTCGCCGGTGGGGATCTCGACGGCGTCGCCATCACGATCCACCAGCGCCATCGCGGGAGCGAGGTTCAGCAGTGTGCGGATGGCGTCGTTGGCACCGCCTCGGGCTCGCATCTCGAACCAGTGTCCGAGCAGGACGAAGGCGGCGAGCATCGTCGCGGCTTCGAAGAAGACGTCGCTGTCGGCGCCGGACAGTGTGACGACCGTCGAGTACAGCCAGCCGGTACCGATTCCGACCGCAACGAGCACCATCATGTCGAGGGTCTTTGCGCGCAGGGCCGAGACGGCGCCGCGGAAGAAGATCGACGAGCACCAGAAGATCACCGGCAGACTGAGCAGCAGTTGCCAGACATCGTTGCGAAGCCCGAACGGCACCGGCGGGTCGAGACCGAGGATGTCCATTCCGATGTGCGAATAGGTCGTGATGATCAGGGCAAAGACGAGCGCGACCACGAATCGGTTTCGCATGTCGGCCGCCATGGCCGCCATCGCAGCGCTGTCACCGCCGTGATGGTCATGGCCCCCGTGACCCCCGTGACCCTCATGGCCCTCATGGCCCTCATGGCCCTCATGGCCCTCATGGCCCTCATGGCCCTCATGGCCCTCATGGTGGGTCGGCGCCTCACCAGTCATCGGATCGCAGATGTGGCCCGGCACCGAGTAACCGGCGCAGTGGAATCCACAGTCGCTGATCCACTCCTGGAGGTCTTCGAGCGACACGGCAGCGGCGTCGAACGTGACTGATGCAGTGAGCGTCGCCGGGTTGGCCTCGACCTCCACGACTCCCGGGCGTCGTCCGAGCGCCGACTCGACGACATTCTTCTGCGACGCATAGCGAAGGCCGTCGAGTTCGAGGACCTCAGTACGCAGTTCAGCTGTCGAAGTCACGTTTCGTTCCAATTGTCTCGTTGCTCGGCGGTCACGAACGTT
>Ga0116151_10004520_pt1 | contig 12169 bp, 16 predicted proteins | sample AD_UKC117_MetaG_FD_89893 | JGI IMG/M metagenome (GOLD analysis project Ga0116151, IMG submission 89893) | Active sludge microbial communities of municipal wastewater-treating anaerobic digesters from Hong Kong - AD_UKC117_MetaG | ecosystem: Engineered > Bioreactor > Anaerobic > Digestate... | reverse complement strand
GATGGCGGTCTGTGCGGTGCCCTGGCGGTCGCCGTCGATCAGCCACACGTCGCGGCCGGCGAGGGCGCGCGCGATGGCAATGTTCACGGCGAGCGTGGTTTTACCGACGCCGCCTTTGGTGTTGCCGACTGTAACTATCATCTGTATGTTTTAATGATATCTAGAAGATATCAAAATAATGCAGTTTTTGGCAGCACGTCAATGACCAAAAAGGAAAGGATCCGAGCAAATTAACTCGCTGTTTTAGTCGTGCGGTGGCTTGGTCTGTCCTACATCGCTACTCAAATCCAGAGGAGAGGGGAAAAACGCCGAGGGTTGCTCCCTCCTGCCGCCCATGAACTCAGCCAGCTTTGCAGTTAAGGCCTCTGTATCGTGCAACTCGCACTCCCACACCGTGAGCACATCCCAACCAAGCTGGGTTAGCTCTGCAAGGTGCTTGGTGTCCCGCTGCCGGTTACGCTCAATTTTTGGAAGCCAGTAATTTCGATTCGATTTCGGCTCACGTGCGCCAACCTTACAGTCGTGGCCGTGCCAGAAGCAGCCATGAATCAGGATGGCTTTCCGCCTGCCGACGAAGGCTACATCAGGCCGCCCCGGCAAGTCCTCGCGGTGCAGCCGGTAGCCGGTGAAACCAAGCGCCCGCAGCAGCCCGCGCACGGCCAGCTCAGGGCCGGTGTTCTTGCCCCGGATGCGGCGCATGTTTTCACTTCGACCTATTCCCTTTGAATTCATAGCTCGGCCGGAAATATCCAATGTGGTAATTTTCGGGGTTATGGCAAGAAAACCAAAAGACCTCACGCCAAGATTCGGAATCGGGGAGTGGTACGGGTACAACCTGACCCAGCTCTCGGGCGAAGAGCGGCAGCAGCTCGCAGCCGAAACCCTGAAACCGAAGAAAGAGCGGACACCACAACTCTGCCCCTTCCAAGCCCGCAAGCAAGGCGCGGTTTGCTCGAAGGATGGCGGGGTGTGCTCGCTGCGGCTGTATTCGTATGCCCCCCACCCGGAAACGGGCCGGGCGATGGGCATTCCCGTGGAAGGTAAGCAAGGCGACCTGCGGGCCACCTGTCCCTACCGCTTTCACGAGGAACTGGACGTGTTCAAGTGGGTGGGCGAAACCATCCTCGGCGACCCTGACCCGCTGCTCGTCGGTGAAGTCGGCTTCCTCGAAGCCGGGGCCACCACGGACAACGAAGGCGGCGATGACGTGGGCCGGATCGACATGGTGCTGGTCAGCTCCAAGACCCAGCAGGGCGCACCGATGGCATGGGCGGCGCTTGAGATTCAGGCCGTCTATTTCTCGGGCAACGCCATGAAGGGCGAATTCGAGGCGTTCAACGACGCGACCGTGGATTGGGTGGTGTTCCCGGCAGGCCGCCGCCGCCCGGACTACCGCAGCAGCGGGCCGAAGCGGCTGATGCCTCAACTCCAGATCAAGGTGCCGACACTCCGGCGCTGGGGCAAGAAGATGGCCGTGGTCGTGGATCGCGCCTTCTTCGATTCCATCGGCGAGATGGACAACGTGCCCGACATCTCGAATGCCGACATCGCGTGGTTCATCGTCCGATTCGAGGAAGTGGAAGGCCAGAACCGCACCCGCATCGTGCGCGATGAAGTCCGCTACACGACGCTGGAGCGTTCGGTCGAAGGGCTGACGGGCGGCAAGCCCGTGCCGCTGCCGACCTTCGAGGGCCGCATCAACGAAAAGCTGTTCCTGCCGATGACCCAAGGGGCCGTGGCGGGCCTGCTCACCTTCGATGACGCGGAGCCGCCCGTCGCCGATGACGGCGAGGGCGGCGAGGCGTAATCAAGCCACTTGCGCGGCGCGGGCCTTCGTCCGCGCTGCCTTGACCGGCTTCTCTGCGGCGGCCTCGGCCTGCTGCGCTTCCAGATGGGACTGGAGCTGAACCGCGATGGCTTTTGCCATCAGCACCGGCACGGCGTTGCCCACCTGCTCATACTGCGACACGCGGGAGCCGACAAACTTGTAAGTATCCGGGAACGACTGGAAGCGGGCCGCCTCGCGGACAGTCAGCGTCCGGTCTTGATCCGGCAGGAACACGGTTCCCCAATGCGGGTCGCACTTGGTCAGCATCGTTCCTGACAGCCCATCATTGCGCAGACGGCCGTAGCGTTTGGTGTGGTCGGTCTTGCGGGCACGCTGCATCCCCTTGGGTAGCAGCTCATGCGGGATGTCGCGCCATGATCCTCCCGGCTTAACATGCTTCATGCGCTCGGCGTTCTGCTTCGAGAGCTTGGCGGCATAGTGGTTGTAGGTCACTTCCGCTCCGTTGCGCATCATCTGCGCATAGGGGCTGTGGGGATCGGTCGTGTAGCCGATCACCTCGGCCCCTTCGCCCATTTCGAGGCGCGGCAGGTCGCCGATAGCCTCGCCAACGGTCACGCACGGCAGCAGGCGGACGCGGTCGATGTCGGTAAGCTGAAAGGTCATCGTGCCGCCGCCCCGGAAGTTGGCCCGACCGGATGCGTAATGCGTCGGCTCCGGGTGCGGCACCTCGGCAAAGCGCGAACCCAGCAGGATCAGACGCCACCGCTCTTGCGGCACGCCATAGTGGGCCGCAAACAGAATCTTGGCCGTGACGTGGTAACCCAGCCCGGTGAAGATTTTGATGATCTGGCGGAATACCTTGCCATCACCCAGCGACATCAGGCCCGGCACGTTCTCGAATAGGAACGTCTTGGGGCGGAACTCTTCCAGAAACCGCTCGTAGTGCGTGAACAGCTTGTTGCGCGGGTCATTCAGGAAGCGTTCGGGCGCGTTGATCGAGAAGCCTTGGCACGGTGGGCCGCCCACAAGCACGTCCAGTTCGCCCGGCTCCAAGCCCAGCTTGGTCCGGATTTCTGCGGGATCGGCTTCCTCGATCGGGCGGCAGTCGGCGATGGCCTCGGGGTGGTTGAGCTTGAACGTCTCGATGGCCTCGGGCATCACGTCGTTGCCGTACAGGCTCACATAGCCCGCCTGCCGGAAGCCCTCAGTGATTCCGCCCGCACCACAGAACAGGTCGATGGTGCGCAAGGGAGCGCCTTTCTTTGCCTTGCCGCTGGCCCGCTTCACAGCGGCCGGGTTCTTCGTCTTGGGGACCGTGCCGCCTATGCTAGCGTCTGCGTAAGTCGCGCTGCGTGCCTCGATTGTCATACCATGCTCACTAGCCATGACTCTACTCCGTGCAGTAGGGTTGTTGGTCAGGCGCTGCCGGGGCCGCAATCCCCGGCAGCGCCGCTTTCTTCTTCACTGCGGCGGTCATCGCCACAGCCTCTCAAACCGCGCCGGATTCGCCGCCGTGTATTGCACGGTGTGCTGGATGTTCCGGTGCCCCAAGTAGTCCTGAATCAGCCGCGTATCCGCCCCTTGGTTCGCCAGCTCGTAGCCGCAGGCGTGCCGGAGCATGTGCGGGTGGGCAGCCAGCGGAAGGCCCGCTTTCTCGCCATAGCGGCGGATCGCATCCCATGCCGTGCGCCGGTTTAGCGGGTTGCGCCGCTCCGACACGAAAAAGGCGTCGCAGTCGTCCGGCTTCATACGCCCGCGCTCAGCCAGCCATGCCTTGATGGCCTGCAGCTCGTCAGTGCGCAGCGGGTGGGTGGCGGAGAGCCCCTTTTTCAGCCGGGACACATGCAGCACCCGGCTTTCAACATCGACCTGTGAGAGCTGCATTCCGCAGGCCTCAGACACCCGTAAGCCATGCCGGAACATCAGCAGCAGTAGGCAGCGATCGCGGGCCTCGTGGCGGCTTCCCTTTGTGGCATTAATCAGGCAGTTAACTTCATCGTGCGTTAGGTGTTTCCGCTCGCTCATCGTTTTGTCCAATCTATAAGCCAACAACCTACCGCAGATTATAAAAGAACATCTTCTTTATTGGACATAAAAGTTATTTTGTCCAATAAAGAAGGCGTCCATATTGGCTAGTGCCAAACCCCTCAAACGCGGCGTACTCCTTGCACTAGCGGAACCAGTCCGGATGGCGAGTCCGGTCTATCTTCTGAACTGACCGTACAGCATCAAGCAGCGATTCAACTGGCAAAACATCCCGACCGCGGGTATCGCCCGAGAGCGCGAACGGCCTTAGCCTCCCGAACTCCTCACCAGCCTTGCGGTAATAGTTCACGATGAAATGGCCACCATCGCGCAAGCCTCCAGCGACAGCCCAGGCCTGCGTCGTGCCGGCGTAGGCCGCAAGCATCGAGCCAAGTACCTGCGCCCACGGAACCTCGTCGGCGGAATCAGAATCTAGCCCCGTCGCAGCTCTATAGATCACGCTGCCCAGCTTGCCCCGGATGGCATCAATCACAGCGGGACGCCCGCGGGATGCTTCGATGCTTACCGCGATGAACCGCTCCCTAGGTACCGAGCACAACCAGGTCCATCCAGTTTCGCTGTCCCACACATAGAGCAGGACGCTCGGCGAGGCAGCAGCCTCTTCGTCGTGGATCTCGACTGACCACCCAGCGGCACCCGCACAGGCAGAGGTGACGATGGAGGTGGAGCGCCAGAAATCGTCGATAGCCTGTTGCCCAATTGATTTTTTCATGCTCTTCCTCACACCGGCTCGACCTAAAGGACGATGCCAAGTCCACGCCCGGCAGAGTTAGGCAGACCGTAGCTACTACACGTTGGGCGTATATACTTCGTTAATATTATTACGCCCAACGAAGCAAGGCCGCCATGTCCAAGAAAGCCGTGTTCATCCTGAAGCTCGAGCCGGAACTACGCGCTGCGTTCATGGCAGAAGCCGCGGCAGCAAAACGACCAGCCTCACAGATCGTACGAGAGCTCATGCGCGAATTCATTGAGCGGCAGCGTGTAAAAAATGAGCCCGAGGCTGTCGTTACTCAGGAGGCCACATGAAGGACGACACCGAGCTCGCCCTCGAACGCCTCGATCCGCGCCTCGGCCTATTCCTGCGTACGCCAGGAATAGGCGAGAGCCCAGTTCGGCGTTAGATAGGCACCGGCGCCGGTATCGTAGGTCGCGAAGCGACCATCCTCGGCCATCAAGACGAAGAGCGGCGAGCGCTTACTCGCTTGTGGGAAAATCGCATCAGCCATGGCCCGCCTCCTTAGCAGGTGGATTGTGGTCAGGCAGAGCAACGGTTGCCGCCGTTGCTCTTTCCGCAAAATAGATATCTTTATGATATTACTTAGATATCGTTTAGATATCTCTTTTTCATTTGAAATATGTAACTCATCCTGCTGCCGCGGCTCGCTCAGACCTTTTCTGCTCCGGTCGCCGCCGCTCCAACCAGGTGTAAAGCGTGCCCGGCGAGCACTCGCAGAGCTTCGCGATCGCGCGCTTGTTCAGCCCGATCGCCAGATACTTGTCGATCTCTGCAGCCTTCGCGTCGAGCCCCAGACGCTCTGCCTTCCCCGGCGTTCGCCCGAGCTTCTGCCCTGCGGCTTGCTTCTGCCGCAGGGCTTCCTTCGTCCGAGCTGCGATGAACTCGCGTTCGATCTCGCCCGCGAGGGCGAGCACGGTGGCGGTGATCTTCGACGACAGCGATCCGTCGAGCACCAGGCGACTCTTCACCACGTGCACGCTGATCTCGCGCTCAGCCGCGAGCTTGAGCATCTCGAGCACCTGGAGCGTCGAGCGCGCGAGGCGCGTTATCTCGGCCGCGACGAGGACGGAGCCCGGCGGGATTGCGTGCAGGACCTCGCCGACCTTCCGCTTCTGCCAATCGACTTTCCCGGACACCGTGTCCTCGATGAGGAGCGGCGCACCGAAGCCGTGCTGGACGCAATACTCAAGCACCCCGAGCTTTTGATTGGCTACGTCCTGGGCGTCGGTGGAGACGCGAAGGTAGGCGACGAGGACGGGCGAGGGGAGCGCCGGGAGCTCGAGCGTGCCCGGATCCTTGGGGTCTTTGACCATACGAAGTGTCCAGTTTCGGCGAGTGTTCAGAAAAAAGCGATCTTAGCCTTTTATCTGGACACATACCGTCCAGTTCGGACGCCTCTCACTGTCCAGGGAAAACCATCGTTTGTTCTGAACGGATCCGACTCGAGCAGCGCCTTCCCGTTTTCAATATTCCATATTCTTTGGAATTTTTGTTGACCTCTCGTGAGAAGTGGCTCAGCATTAGTACATCCAAACGATTTGGAACTTAACTATGAAGCTCAGCGTAACCTTCTACGACGACACCCCTGAGGTCCTCCGTTTCGACAAAGACGACATCCGAAGCATCGTCCTCGGCGGTGTTGTAGCGCACGTCAAGATGCTGGAGACGTATGTCGGGACTACCCCGGAGGACGATGAGAACCTGATGCGTGTCTTCGGGGAGGCGCTCGACGAGATGCCAATCTGGAAGGCATACAGCGTCATCTACGACTACGCCAACGACGGCATCTTCCCGCCAGACTGCTCGGTTCTTGATGACTACCTTCGGATGACGATCTCGTTCCGGATGGAACTGGTCTATGCAAACGAGTTTCACGACATCCGCATTGCCTCGCCCAAAGCAAATACGAACCCGCTGTACTGCACCATGATCGGTACAGGCAAGGCGCTGGAAACGTTGCTTTGCGGATTCATGGCCCGATGGAAGCTCGATGTTGCTGGCAATGGATCGGACGACGCCGACGATGTGCGCTTTTGGGGCCATATGTTCGAGCGCATCGATTGCGACCTGCTCTCTCTCTCGGAGATTGCGATCCTGGCCGACATCCAGGAACGAAGCGTCCGCAACTACACGCATAGCACCCGCGCAGAGGGCGAACGCCTCAAGACGGTGAAGGTAGGCGGTCGGACGTATGTCAGACCGGAGGATGCGAAGGAATGGCTGATCCGCAGACGTCGGTTCATTCCCACGCGCTTTCCAGAAGGGGATGTTCAAGCGAAATCAGTGGAGGACGTTCAATGAGCACACTTACCACTCACGCGACGGTGCGGTCACAGCAGCGGGCCATCCCGCCGCTTCTGATCGATCTGTTGCTGCAGTTCGGCACGAGTGCGCCGGCTGGAGGCGGCACGTCAAAGATCTTCTTCGACAAGCGCGCTCGCCGCCGGGTCAAGAGCTACGCCGGCCCGCTCGCGGCCGTCATCGACGACTACCTCGACGTGTACGCGGTGGTCGGATCCGACAACACAGTCATCACCACCGCCCACCGCATCGAGCGCATCCGTCGCCACTGACCAATAACACTAAGCCTGTCTCCAATACGACCTTCGGAACTCACCAGCCATCATGCAAAAACAACTCATCGAACACTTCGCACCCGTCATCCGTACGCTTTCCGCCTCTGAACTCGACGGCGCCTCAGACCTGAATGACAAGCTGCGCCTGGCGCGGGATGGCGACATCGAGATCTGCTACGCCCCCTTCGAGTACATCAACCCGCAGGCGCGCGTGGTGATCGTCGGCATTACGCCAGGGCGTACTCAGATGCTGAACGCACTGAGGGAGGCAAGGAAGCAGCTCGACCGCGGGAGCGATCTCGTCACCACCTTGGTCGCTGCCAAGCAGACCGGTGCGTTCTCCGGGGCCATGCGGCCGAACCTGGTCAATCTGCTGAACCACATCGGTCTCAATCGCCTGCTGAAGATTCCGACCTGCGACGCGCTTTTCGGCTCGGCCGCCAACCTCGTGCAGACTACATCGGTTCTGCGCAATCCAGTCTTCATGCGCGGCGAGAACTACAACGGCACTCCGAACATGACGCGTCATCCCCTCCTGCGCGAACAGCTCATCACCCACTTCGGCGAGGATGCGAAAGCGCTGCCGAACGCGCTCTTCGTTCCGCTCGGCGACAAGGTCACCGAGGCTCTGCACTTCCTGGCCGAACGGGGGATGATGGACCGGAACCGCATCCTCGACGGGCTGCCGCACCCATCCGGGGCCAATGCGGAACGGATCGCCTACTTTCTCGGCAACAAGAATCGCGGTGCCCTCTCGGCCAAGACCAACGCGGACAAGCTCGACCAAACACGCGCGGCAATGATTCAGCGTGTCAGCGCCATGGCCTGACCGGTTTGCACTGATGAGGTGACGGACTTTCAGCGGCCTGCCACGTGTCTCCTCGGGAGACACGTGGCAGGCTGAGCAGCGCTCATTGGACAGAACGGCACGGACTGTCCAATGCCTCTTCCCTTCAAGGCACGCCGGTCGAGCCCCTCGACGGGCAGCGGAGCGGAACCGTGGGGAGAGGCGTAAATGGGTTGCATGGAGGCATGTACGCTTGGCCTGAAAGGCACGCCGCCGGCGTGCACGTATCTGCCGCCGGGGGATCTGGCGGATTGGCGGCCCAGGTGAACATGACCAACCCTCCGAGCGCGCACAGGCCCGCAAAGATCATCGCGTCGAGCCGGTAGCGAAAACGGATGTAGGCCAGTTGAAACCTCCCAAAGTAAAGCAGCGATCGCACGTGGCGATCCAGGTCGTTAAACGCCTCCTGCAGTGCGCTGAGATCGGCGCTTCCTTGCTTGCGCGCTTCGCATACCTCCACGCTTAACCTCGCGCGGCGATCGAGAAGCGTGTCGGGCGTGTCTAGCCCTTTCGGCAGGAGGTCCTTGTGGGTGGCGATGATCTTGCGCAACTTGCGCAGTTCGCGCGCCCGGATGCCGTCGCGCCAACGAGAAGGGCAATCCCGAAGCTCAGAGGCATACAGTTCTGTCGGAGTGAGTACGGGAACGATGATGCGCGCCGCGAGCAACAGGAAGAACACTCCTGAGACCAGACCTATTAGGGCTATCTGGAAACGAGGGTGGGTTATCTCTAGGGCACCGAGATTCGAAAAGGTTGCGCCGGCGAGGACAAGGCCCGCCGCTCCCGAGAAGACAGAGGCTAGCCACTTGGCTGTCGTCCGCAACTCGCTCAGGGCTGTCGCGTAGGGATCGGCGTTGTTGCGCATAGTCCGCGGGCGGTGTCGTGTGCCGCACACGTCGTCCGCATGTCAGGCCCGCCCGTCTTCCTTTTTGTCATCCGCAATCTTTATCACGATCAGAGGGGGCGACTTGAACCTCGAACGGAGCGCAGTCTGCAGTGACGCCAGATTGAGCGACTGCCCTGGGAGCATGGCGATGACCATGGGTTGCGTTGATTGGAGTTTGCCCGAGGAGCTATCGATGACCGCAGCGCCGACGACGGCTTCCAAGATCGCCTTTTCGAGGTCGGTAGAATTATCCCCACCGAATACCCGCGCGAGGGGCAGTCGGACTAGACGATGGCCGGAAGTGTCTCCTGTCAACGCAGCGTGTACGTCTGCCGGTTCTCCCCAGTCGATCGGACTACCCCGGCCGCCGGTCGGCGTGCCTGGGGAGGGCGCCGGGGTTACGCCACCGGAGGTTCCACCGCAGCCGATCGTGATGGTGCCATCCGGATTATTGAAAATGGTTATTCCCATTTCGTTCGCTCCTTCTCTCTTCTACGATCGCCCCGGGGCGGGCTCTGTAGCTGCCTTGTCGCGATGCGCTCGATTCCGTAGCCGAAATATAGGCAGAGGGATCGGGTAAAGCCAAGCGAGCCACTGGCGAGCTTCCCGAGCATGACGATTGTGGGGTACATCACAAGGAGCACCGCAGGGGCAACGATCTCAGTGACGAGTTTTTCTGCCATGTCTGGTCTCACGGTTTGAAAAAAGGCGGATGCCGCCTCCGCCTACAGAGAGGTCCATCAATCGGGCCAAGAAAGGAGGTGATTGCCATCCTTGCCGATCTTGTTCGCTAGGGGTGCCCATTGGTTCTCAGGCTCCACGCCTCACAACCTTTTCAGAAGACTGGGCGCAAAAAAAAGGGAAGGCCACGATCGGAGCCCCCTTCAGTCGATTCTGCTTTCATCGCGCAACACGGTGGTGTGGCCCAGACCGCCGAACAGTTGATGAAGTCCCCCCACCGAGTTGCACTTCGCTCTCGCGGAGCAAGGGACGCCCCCCACTCCCATCGTGCCGGGCAACTACGTTTATGTTCTGTATACAATCCTAGAGAACATAAAAACCCTCCTGCATGATGACAACACATTCACGGAGGGTATATGGGTCGTCCATCATTGAAGATCGATAACCAGCGGTTGCAAGAACTGCGCAAGGACAAGGGGCTGACTCAAGCCGGCCTGGCGAGCGAACTCTGCAAACGTCTGGGCCTCGAGCAAAACGAGGACTCGCGCACTGTCAGCTATCGGCGCATCGAGGCGCGGGGAAGAACAAGCCGCAAGCGGGCCGAAACCATCGCCCAAATCCTCGGTGTCACACTGGCAGAGCTGGAGGGCATCGTTCCGCCGGATACCTGGAGCTACGAGAATCGGATTCGCGACCTTCTCGCTGAACAGCTCCGTCAGGAAAACGTCGCCCTGAAGAGCGCGCTGGATGAAGCGGGCTGGGACGGTTCCGAGGATGCGCTGGCGTCGATGGCGCGCAATGTGGCCAGGCGCATTGAGGCCGCACAACTCGCACGCAACCCTGGCGAGCTTGCCGAGCTGTCACAACTCACCGGGTTGAGTGAAGGCGAGATTCTGGAACCAGCGCATGTGGACGGTCACTGGCTGGTGGTGGCCAGCGGCCCGATCTACACCCGCACGGAGCTCGTGCTCGGTACTGCCGGCGTGATGACGCTGATTCCTGAGATTGTCGGCAAGCTTCTCGATGACTTTGGAAGCGATGGCCGGATCCGGATGCATCGTGCGCCACCGTGGTACCGGCTCGAGATCGAGCCGCTTTGCGGTCGATTCACGACCTGGATCGACTTCGTCCGCTGCCTTCCCGACGCCAGGGGCGTTCGCTGGCTGAAGCCTGGCTGGCGTGATGTGTTCTTGTTAGAAGAACCTTTGCTGACCTGGGCACGTTCCGCCGCGAATTTCGTGACCGGCTTCGACGGCTCTCCTACGCCAGGTGATGTACGCCGGCTTCGGCTTCAGGTGACCGAATACAACGGCGAGCCGGGTGAGCGCATTTCGGAACAGATCGTCGCTGGAGCTCTGGAAGATGTCCCCGACGAGAGACTCGCAGCCGAGCAGGAAGCCGGAAAAAGTCACCTTGTCGCAACCCGGACGCTTGGAACCGCCCTCCAGGAGATCCTCAAGCCGCACCTTTCGGCCTACCCCCGCCAATGTTGGGAAGTCACCGTGACAGACGGCGGCTGTGCGCTCTATCTATGGCCGACCGGAGGCGCGCCAGGGGGCCGGTATGGCTTGCGGTACCGGATCCAGCTCGTCGAAGAGACTGCGCCCGGACAGTTCGGCGCAGCGCCCTGGCGGCACAAGGATCGAGCAGATCTGAAACAGCGCATCGAAGCGTGGCTTAGCTAGCCCGCCGTCCAATCCCAGCTATCAACTCAGCGAGCGAGGGTACGCCTCGGGCCCCTGCTCGTCCTCAACTTCCGGGGCACTTACATAGGAGATGAACATGAACCACCTCGAGAACGGGCCGAGCCAGACTGGTAATCCGTCGGGTCGCGGCCGGGGCAACAACCCGCCCCGCAAGTAACCCACCACCGGCGATCAGGTCCATGCGGGTACCGCATGGACTGACGCTCTCTGATGGCGCTAATCCAGATGAAATACAGCACTTGCAAGGACGTCGATTCGCTCGTGCGCTCGTTACTGCGGGAAGGCTGGCGTTTTCACCGTCGGGGGAGAAAACATGGGCGACTGACGCCGCCGTCAGGGTACTTGTTCGTGACCGTTTCCTGCACGCCAAGCGACAGACGGACCTTTCTGAACCTGCGCAGCCAGGTCAGGCGCGCAATGGCGGAGCTGCAGAAGTAGAAAACCCAGCAACAGCGAGGGTTGTGGTGCATGGTGAGGGTTTGTGAGCAAGTTACAGAAACGCGCGCACCGAGGGGAAGGTGATCGTTCCTGCAGAAGCCGGATAGAAGCATCAAACCCAGCATTGGCGAGGGTTTCAGCCTCATAGAGGAAAAATCTTCGCCGCCTTCCGATCTGCCCGCCCCGCGGAGAAAAGTGAGGGTTTGTGAGCAGTTGTCGCGACCGCTCGCATCCTATGGTGAGACTCTGTGAGCAGACCCTCGCTGTCCTGCTTTGGACAGTACGGTGTCGACTGTCCAATGTCTCGCACAGCGCGATGGAAGCCTGGAAGGTCCCGCGGGGAAGGAACGGCTGGATCCGACCCTGAGCAGCCCATCACCTTGAACGGTTGTCGGGCGGGAATTCGCCTCACACCGGGCATTCGTTCCTCAGCAAGGGCAACGTCTGCTGACCGGGGTGAT
>Ga0116151_10004516_pt1 | contig 12172 bp, 10 predicted proteins | sample AD_UKC117_MetaG_FD_89893 | JGI IMG/M metagenome (GOLD analysis project Ga0116151, IMG submission 89893) | Active sludge microbial communities of municipal wastewater-treating anaerobic digesters from Hong Kong - AD_UKC117_MetaG | ecosystem: Engineered > Bioreactor > Anaerobic > Digestate... | reverse complement strand
GGCCTCGCGCGCGGCGAGCGCCGCCGGCATCCATTCCACGATCACGTCGGCGCCGCCGCCGGCGATCACCTGCGGCGGGGCGATGTCCGGCCCGCCCGGCTTGATCGTGACGTTCAGGCCCTCCTCCTCGTAGAAGCCCTGATCCGCCGCGACGTAATAGCCCGCGAACTGGGCCTGGGTGACCCATTTGAGCTGGAGCGTCACGTCCTCGGCGCTGGCGGCGCCGGCGAGGATCAGGAGCGTCGCGGACGCCCCGGCAATCATGGTTCTCATCTGGGAACCTCTCCTTCTTTCTCGATGTTTCACTAGCAGCTGTAGCCCGGCGCCCAGGCATAGCCCCAGGCCCCGTTGGATTGCGCCCAGCTCTGGCAGGCGTCCTCGGAGGCGAGGTTCCTGCAACCGATCAGATCGTCCTGGGATCTGTAGATGCGGCATCTGCCCCCCCATTGGAGCGCCTCCGCCCGTTCCTCCGTCCAGGGCCGGATATCGCCGACCGAGCTCAGCTCGACGATCGTCTCCGCCATGGTCGTCTCCCTTCTTCCTGCTCCGGACGCCTCAGCGGCCCCGCTGCGACGGATGCCAGAAGGTCACCGCCCGTTCCACGAGCGCCACCGCGCCGTAGAAGGCCGATCCGACCAGCGCCGCCACCGCGATCTCCGCCCAGACCATGTCGAGCGCCAGCCGCCCGACCTCGGTCGAGATGCGGAAGCCCATGCCCTGCGTCGGCGATCCGAAGAATTCGGCCACGATGGCCCCGATCAAAGCCAATGTCGTGCAGATTTTCAAGCCATTAAAGAGAAACGGCGCCGCCGCGGGCAACCTTAGCGTGAAAAGCTCCTGCCTGTAGCTCGCGGCATAAGTATGCATCAGGTCGCGCTGCGCCGTATCGGCGGCGCCGAGCCCCTGCACCGTGTTGATCAGCATCGGAAAGAAGCACATCAGCACGACGATCGCCGCCTTGGAATGCCAGTCGAAGCCGAACCACATCACCATGATCGGCGCCATGCCGATGATCGGCAAGGCGGAGACGAAATTGCCCACCGGCAGGAGCCCCCGGCGCAGGAAGGGCAGCCGGTCCACCGCCACCCCGACGAGGAAGGCCGCGCCGCAGCCGATGACATAGCCCGCCAAGGCGCCCTTGAAGAAGGTCTGCACCACATCGGCCCAGAGGATGTCCGTCGAGGTCGCGAAACGCGCCGCAATGGCGCTCGGCGCCGGCAGCAGCACCGGGCTCACCGCCAGCCCGCGCACCAGGAGCTCCCAGAGCAGGATCAGCGTCACCCCGAAGAGCAGCGGCGGCAGCAGCCGCCCCGGACCGCTGGTCGCCCGCGCCGCCAGCCGCACGTTCAGCCACCAGGCGCCGGCCCAGAGCCCGAGCGCGGCGATCACCGCGACATTCATCGCCGCCCCGCCCGGCTTTGACAGCGCCCGCGCGCCGTGGCACCTCGTCGCGGATGTCCGCCGCCCGCCGCGCCCCGCTCGACCTCTCCACCGCCGACGCCCGCCGGATCTGGCTGCGCGCCCAGCGCCTCGACGCGCCCGAGCCCTTCGGCACCGGCCCCGAGGCGGTGCGCAAGGCGGTCGAGCATCTCGGCTATGTCCAGATCGACACGATCCACGTCATCGAGCGCGCCCATCACCATATCCTCTGGAGCCGCATCCCCGGCTACCGCCGCGCCGACCTGCATGCGGCGCTCAGCCGCGACAAGTCGGTCTTCGAATACTGGACCCATGCGCTGGCCTATGTGCCGACCCGCGACTTCCGCTACTTCCTGCCGGAGATGAAGCGGCGGCGCGAAACCCCGGGGCGCTGGTTCGGCAGCACCCCGCCGGGCGAACTGCGCCGCGTCCTCGCCCGCATCCGGCGCGACGGCCCGCTCTCGATCCGCGACTTCGACGACACGCCGGTGGAGAAGGATCACCTCTGGGCGAGCCGCAAGCCCTCCAAGCGCGCGCTCGAATGCGGCTTCCACGGCGGCGCGCTCACCATCAGCTCCCGCTCGGGCATGCTCAAAACCTACGAGCTGACGCGCCGGCATTTCGGCTGGGACGCAAGCCCGCGCCCGGCGAGCCCGCGCCAGGTGCTCGACTACCTGCTCGACCGCGCGCTCGGCGCCCAGGGCGCGGTCTGCCTCGATTCGATCTGCTATCTCGACGCCGCCCGCAAGCCCGCCATGGCCGAGTTGATCGCCGGCCGGGTGCGCCGCCGGCGCCTCCTGCCGGTCGCGCTGGGGATCGAGGGCGCACCCCCGCACTGGATCACCCCCGAGGCCGCCGCCGATCCGCCCGCCCCGGTGGACCCCACCGCGGTCCATATCCTCTCGCCCTTCGATCCGCTGGTCATCCAGCGCAGGCGCCTCGGCCTCCTCTTCGGCTACGACCATGTCTTCGAGGCCTATGTGCCGGAGGCCCGCCGCCGCTTCGGCTATTTCGCGCTGCCGGTGCTCGTCGGCGACCGCATCGCCGCGGCCATCGACACCAAGGCTGACCGCAGCAAGCGCCGGCTCGAGATCCGGCAGTGGACCTGGACCGAGGGCGCCCCCGCCGCGGGCGACAAGGCGGCGATCGAGGCGGCGCTGCATCGCTTCGAGGCCTTCCAGTTCGCGTCCTGATCCCATGCTCAGGCCCGCCCGCCCATCGCCCGCGCCGTCAGCCGCTCGGCGAGCCCGATCAGCCCCACCAGCGTGGCGGCGAGGATCGAGGCCATCATCAGCGCCGACCAGATCTGCACCGTCTGGCCGTAATAGCTTCCCGTGAGCATGCGCGCGCCCAGGCCCGCCACCGCCCCGGTCGGCAGCTCGCCGATGATCGCGCCCACGAGGCTCGCCGCCACCGCCACCTTGAGCGAGGCGAAGAGATAGGGCAGCGCCGCCGGCCAGCGCAGCTTCCAGAAGGTCTGCGCCGGGCTCGCGTTCCAGGTCCGCATCTGGTCGAGCAGCATGGTCTCGGGGCTGCGGAAGCCCTTCACCATGCCGACGACGACCGGAAAGAAGGAAAGATACATCGAGATCAGCGCCTTGGGCAGCAATCCCGCCACGCCGACCGAAGCGAGCACCACGATGATCATCGGCGCGATGGCGAGAATCGGCACCGTCTGGCTCGCGATCACCCAGGGCATCACGCTCGCGTTCGTGGTGCGGTCGTGCACGATCCCGACCGCCAGCAGGATCCCGAGGCCCGTGCCCAGCACGAAGCCCGCCAGCGTCGCCGAGAGGGTGATCCAGGCGTGATAGATCAGGCTGCGCTTGGAGGTGACCGGCATGGCGACCGTAGTGTTCCAGAGCTCCACCGCCACCTGATGTGGCGCCGGCAGCCGCGGCCGCTCCTGGCTCCAGGTATCGGCGACCAGCTCGCGCGCCGAGAGCGTCACCCCGTCCCGCCCCGCCTGATCCAGCGCCCAGGCCGAATTCAGTGCCACCGCCGCGACATACCAGACCGCGAGGATGCCGAGGACCACCACCGCCACCGGAAAGGCACTGCCCCCGCCCCCCGACATGGCCGCCCGCGACGCCATCCCCCGAGCGCTCATGTCCCCCGCCCCGCATGGCAGGCGTCACCCGCCGCCGCCATCCCGAGGCCTGGCCCCGGGAAAAGGCCGCGCCCCGCGCGGCCCGCAGAACATCCCCCCGGACCGAAGACGGCGAGGCGCCGGTGGCGCCTTGCCCGGTCCGGTCGCCCGGAGGCGCAAGCCGCAGGGCGAGGGAGGTCCCGCATCACCACCGGTTGAGGATCGGGCCGCGTCGGCCCTGGACGGCGCGCTTGCGCGCCGGCCCCCCGCAGGGCCGGCGCGGCCCGATCGACACCTGTCGATCGGGCTGGGGACACCCGGCCGGCACGGACAGGACATCGACCGCGAGGATCGGCCCCATCACCCGGCCCCGCCATCCTCAGACCTCCTCACCCATGCCGGCGCGCAGCCCGTCGCGCACGCGACCCGCGATCTCGAGGAACTCCCGGCTCTCGCGGATATGCAGCGGCCGCTCGCGCGGCAGCGGGCTCTCGATAACGTCCGTCACCCGCCCCGGCCGCGGCGACATCACCACGATGCGCGTGGAGAGATAGACCGCCTCCGGGATCGAATGCGTGACGAAGGCAATGGTCTTGCCCGTGCGCGCCCAGAGCGCCAGCAATTGCTCGTTGAGCTTGTCGCGCACGATCTCGTCGAGCGCCCCGAAGGGCTCGTCCATCAGGAGCAGATCGGCATCGAAGGCCAGCGCCCGCGCGATCGAGGCGCGCTGCTGCATGCCGCCCGACAATTGCCAGGGATAGCGGTTCTCGAACCCCGCCAGCTCCACCATCTCCAGCACACGGGCCACCCGCGCCGCCTGCTCCGAGCGCGCATAGCCCATGATCTCCAGCGGCAGCCGCACGTTCCCGGCGATGGTCCGCCAGGGAAAGAGCCCGGCGGCCTGGAACACATAGCCATAGGCCCGCGCCCGCCGCGCCTCCGCCGGGCTCACCCCGTTCACCGCGATGGTGCCGCCCGTCGGTTCCTCCAGATCCGCGGCCACCCGCAGGAACGTCGTCTTGCCGCAGCCCGACGGCCCGATGAAGCTGACGAAATCGCCCCTGCCGACGCTGAGATCCACGTCCTTGAGCGCATGCACCGGCCCGTCGCCGGTCTCGAAGACCAGGTTGAGGCCGCGGGCCTCGATGACCGGACCGTCACGCATCGCGTTCCGCCCGCACCGCCTCCCAGGCGGCGAGGATCGCGGCGACGGCGATGTCGGCATCCGCCTCGCTGGTGGCGAAGCCGCTCACCGAGAGCCGGATCGTCTGCCGCCCCCGCCACTGGCCATGGGACGGATAGCAGGCCCCCTCCGCCTGCACCCGCTGCAGGACGGCCCTTGTCATCGCATCGCCCTCGGGCCCCTCCGGCCCGAAGCTCAGCGCCACCTGGTTGAGCCGCACCTCGTTCAGCACCGTGATCCCCGGCTGCTGGCCCAGCCGGTCGGCCATGCCGCGCGCCAGCCGGCAGCAGCGGCCGATGACCTCCAGCACGCCCTCCCGCCCCAGCGCCTTCAGCACCGCCCAGACCGGCACCCCGCGCGCGCGGCGCGAGAGCTCCGGCACGTAGTCGCCCGGATCGCGCAGCGTCTCCGAATTCGGCAGATAGGCGGCCGAATGCCCCATGGCGCGCTTGTGCGCCGCCCCGTCGCGCACGAAGACGAAGCCGCAATCATAGGGCACCTGCAGCCATTTGTGCCCGTCGACAGCCCAGCTGTCGGCCCGCTCGACCCCCTCGGCCTGGTCCCACAGCTCGGGATGGGCATTGGCCCAGAGCCCGAAGGCGCCGTCCACATGCAGCCAGGCCCCGGCCCCGGCCGCGAGATCCGCGATCGGCGCCATCGGATCGAGCGCCCCGGAATTGATGTTGCCGGCCTGGGCGACGACGATGGCCGGTCCCGTGACCCCGTGCAGCTCGGCGTCAAGCGCGGCGGGCAGCATCCGCCCCTGATCGTCCGCGGCGGCAATCCGCACCCGCTCGTCGCCCAGCCCCAGCATGCGCAGCGCCACCCTGACCGAGGAATGCACCTCCGCGCCGACCACCACCGTGATCTCCGGCGCGCCGAAGAGCCCGCGCGCCTCCACGTCCCAGCCCACGCGCCGCAGCACCTCGTTGCGCGCCGCCGCCAGCGCCACGGCATTGGCCACGGTCGCCCCGGTGCAGAGGCCGAAGGAGCATTCCGGCGGCAGCCGCAGGAGCTCGATCAGCCAGCGCCCGGCGATCTCCTCCAGCGCGCTCGCGGCGGGGGAGGTCTTCGCCATGGTCGCCACCTGCGACCAGCCCGCGACCAGCATGTCCGCCGCGGTGCCGGCCGGATGCGCCGCGCCGATCACCCAGCCGAGGAAGCGCGGGCTCGCCATGTCCATCAGCCCGCCCGCGCCCGCCGCGACCAGCGCCTCCAGCACCGCGTCCGAGGCCATGCCGCGCTCGGGCAGCGGCGCGTCGAGTGCGGCGAGCTTGGCCGGGTAATCCGCCGCCGGGCCGATGGCGCGCGCCCCGAGCCCCTCGCGATAGGCGATCGAGGCCTCCGCCGCCCGGCGGAACGCCGCCGCATCCGCCGCGCCGAAGACCTCCATCACACCCCGCTCGGGATGTTCTGCGGGTCGCGCTCGATCTTGCGCGGGCTGGTCAGCTCCTTCCATTTCGACAGCGCCTTGTGGGCGGAGGAGAACGCCGGCCGCGGCACGAACCTGCCCCGCCCCGGCTGCGGCTGGCTGTTCTGCCCGTCGGCCCAGACCACCTCGCCGCGGGAAAGCGTGTAGCGCGGCAGGCCGGTGACCTTGCGCCCCTCGAAGACGGAATAGTCGATGATCGACTTCTGGCTCGCCGCGGTGATGGTCTTGGAGAGCTTCGGATCCCAGACCACCAGGTCCGCCTCCCCGCCCTGCACGATCGCGCCCTTGCGCGGATAGACGTTGAGGATGCGCGCGATGTTGGTCGAGGTGACGGCGACGAATTCCTGCGGCGTCAGCCGCCCGGTCTCGACGCCCTCCGTCCAGAGCACCGGCATGCGGTCCTCCAGGCCCCCCGTCCCGTTCGGGATTGAGGGAAATCCCTGCAACCCCATGCGCTTCTGCTTCGTCGTGAAGGCCGCGTGATCGGTCGCCACCACCTGCAGGCTCCCCGATTGCAGCCCGGCCCAGAGGCTCGCCTGATGCGCCTTGTCGCGGAAGGGCGGCGACATCACCCGCCGCGCGGCGTAATCCCAGTCCTTGTCGAAATACTCGCGCTCGTCGAGCGTCAGATGCTGGATCAGCGGCTCGCCATAGACCCGCATGCCCTTCGACCGCGCCCGCCGGATCGCCTCATGCGCCTGCTCGCAGCTCACATGCACGATATAGAGCGGCACGCCGGCGGCATCGGCGATCATGATCGCGCGATTGGCGGCCTCGCCCTCGACCTCCGGCGGCCGCGAATAGGCGTGGCCCTCGGGGCCGGTCAGCCCCTCCTCCATGTATTTCTTCTGCAGTTCCGCCACGATGTCGCCGTTCTCGGCATGCACCAGCGGCAGCGCGCCCAGCTCGGCGCAGCGCTTGAAGGAGGCGTACATCTCGTCGTCCTCCACCATCAGCGCGCCCTTGTAGGCCATGAAATGCTTGAAGGTATTGACCCCGCGCCTGACCACCTCCTCCATCTCGCGATGGATGGTCTCGTTCCAGCCGGTGATCGCCATGTGATAGCCGATGTCGACGCAGATCTGCGGCGCCGACTTGCGGTCCCAGTCCGCGATCGCATTCAAGAGGCTCCCGTCCGGCCCCGGCAGCACGAAATCGACCAGCATGGTCGTGCCACCCGAGGCCGCCGCGAAGGTGCCGCTCTCGAAGGTCTCCGCCGCCGTGGTGCCCATGAAGGGCATCTCCAGATGGGTATGGGGATCGATGCCGCCCGGTATCACATAGGCGTCGGAGGCGTCGATCTCCTCGTCGCCCTTCAGCCCCTCGCCGATCGCCGCGACCCGCTCGCCCTCGATCAGCACGTCGGCCTTCCACATCCGCTCCGCCGTGACGACCGTGCCGCCCCTGATGACCTTGCTCATGAAATGCCCTCCTCGTCGCGCATCTGCACTCCCGTTCACCTGACCGCGTTTCGACCCGCCGGACAAGTCCGGTCGTCGGCGGCACAAGGCTATTGCAGCTGGATCTTATACTTCCTTCCTCGACCTCCCCGCTACAAGACAAGGGCAGCGTTCGACCCGGCGGGTGCGAAGCGCCCGCGTCATGCCGCAGGCACGCCTCCGGCGTGACGGGGCGGGGCGGGCGATGTCCGGCGGTGCCCGCCGGGAGGCGTGGTGACGCTGGGCCCGCCCGAAATCCAGGCGGACAGGATCGCCCTGCCGAATGCGATTCCCCCACCCGCGGCACGCCTCCCCGCGCGGCCGCGACGCCCACGCAAGAAAATGTCGCACAAGGCCACGGGAGGGTCGCAAAAATGGCGCGGCCGGATCCCAGCCCCGCTATTCGTTAACGTCTGCCCCAGCAAACGCGAGAACAACATGACGTTGATAATCACGATTGCCTATCTCAGCGTCCTTGGATGCGCGATCTTCGTCCTCCTCCGCTGGCCCCGGCTCAAATGCACCGGCACGCATCCGGTCGGGATCCTCACGCTCGTCGCCCTGCTCTTCACGGCGGGCCTCGACATGGGGCTCATCATGCTGCCCCTCACCGAATTTCCGGTTTATGAATCCGACCCGGCCTTCGCCTTCACCAACGCCCTCGCTGTCGAATTCGGCATGTGGGGGCCGCTGGTCTGGTTGATGTATTTCGTGACGACCTTCTATTTCGTGGCCCTCGAGCCGCGCCTGCGCATCTTCGAGATCCCGCTGGTCAAGTGGCTCTACAACCTGACCGTGATCGCGACCTGCGCCTTCACCTGCTACCTCTTCATGATCAACCTGCCGGCCTATGCGCCAGACCTTCCCAATTGGGGCGTCTGGGCGCTGGGGGTCGCCGTCATCGCCTTCTCCGTGGTCTCGAGCGGCAATTTCTACATCATGAAATGGCTCGCGATCGTCTCGACCTACGGCTTCGGCATGCTGGCCTTCACGGCGCTCTTCGTCGTCGCCTTCGCCTATTCCGGGGTCGGCTTCGGCAACTTCTTCTCCAACATCGGCCTGCTGCTCGATTATTTCGTGCATCTGCACCGCTTCGCGACCCCGATTGCCGATTACCACGAGTTCTACCTCTTCTGGTGGTTCTCCTGGAGCCTGATGATCGGCCAGTTCGTGGCGCGCTACGTGGGCGGGCTCGAGACCTGGCAGCTCGCCGGGGCGATGGTCGTGCTGCCGGTCATCCCGCTGGGGGCCTGGTTCTGCGTGCTCTTCATCTACCACCAGCATTCCCTGGTGATCCCGGGCTGGCTGAACTGGTTCATGATCTTCGTGGGCGTGGTCTTCGTGGTGAACTCGCTCGACAGCCTGATCCGCCTCTATTCGGCGAACCTCGGCTGGTCGCGCGACATCGTGGGATCGAGGGTCTATTATCCCCTTCACTTCACGCTGCAGTTCCTGCTGGTGATCGCCTTCTTCTTCACGCCCTTCGAAATCCAGTGGGTCGGGCTCGCCGTCGTCGCCATCTACGCCATCACCTATGCGGTGATGCTGACCCGGGCCGCCCAGTTCCCGGCCGCCCGCGAACAGACCGACTGAGCCGCAATCCTCCGGGCCGGCACGACCGGCCCGGAACACCGAGCCCCCCGAGACGCTGCCGGCACGGCGCCGGCAGCTTCCGCATTCCCTCCCTGCGAACCGGCAACAGCGAGGCACCGCCTCGCGCCGGTTCGTCGGCCGGAGCGCGAGCGCGGAGGTCGAGGGAGGTTGGATTTCAAAGCCGGTGGGCAATCCGCGCGCGCGTGCCCGGCAGGCGCGCTTGTCGCGCCTGCCGGGGGCAGGCAGGCGCGCGCGGATCTGTCACGTGCCAAATCCGCGGGGGCATGCTCTGCGGGCCGCGCTGAGCGTTCAGGGTCCGCTCCCCTCACCGGCGCCGCGCAACCGCGTTAACAGTTTTCCCGTTTCACATCAAAGGCCTGCAGACCGCCCCCACGGGGACAGCCCCTCAGGCCACGATGCCCGCCGTCTCCACCACCGCGTGAAAGAGCACGTTCGCGCCCTTCTCCGCCCATTCCGGCGAGATCTCCTCGGCCTCGTTGTGGCTCAGCCCATCGACGCAGGGACACATCACCATCGACGTCGGCGCCACCCGATTGATCCAGCAGGCGTCATGCCCGGCCCCGCTCACGATGTCCCGATGCGAATAGCCCAGCCGCTCCGCCGCCGCCCGCACCGCGGCCACGCAGCCCGGATCGAAGGTCACCGGGTCGAAATGCCCCGCCACCTCGATCTCGATGCCGAGCCCGAGACCCGCGGCGATCGCCGGCGCCTCCGCCTCCAGCCGCGCCTTCATCCCGTCGAGCTTCGCCCGGTCGGGCGAACGGATGTCCACGGTGAAGACCACCCGCCCCGGGATCACGTTGCGCGAATTCGGATAGACGTCCACATGCCCGATCGCCCCCACCGCATCCGGCTGGTTCTCCATGGCGATGGCATGCACGAGCTCGGTCACCCGCGCCATGCCGAGGCCCGCGTTGCGCCGCATCGCCATGGGCGTCGAGCCGGTATGGCTCTCCTTGCCGGTCAGGGTCACCTGCAGCCACCAGAGCCCCTGCCCATGGGTGACGACGCCGATATCGACGCCCTCGGCCTCCAGGATCGGCCCCTGCTCGATATGCAGCTCGAAGAAGGCATGCATCCGCCGCGCGCCCACCGCCTCCGCGCCCTTCCAGCCGATGCGCGCGAGCTCGTCCCCGAACTTGAGCCCCTTGGCATCCTCGCGCCCATATGCCCAGTCGAGTTCGTGCACCCCGGCGAAGACCCCGCTCGCCAGCATGGCCGGGGCGAAGCGCGTGCCCTCCTCGTTGGTCCAGTTGGTCACCACGATCGGATGCCGCGTCCGGATGCCGAGATCGTTCAGCGAGCGGATCACCTCCAGCCCGCCCAGCACCCCCAGCACCCCGTCGTATTTGCCGCCCGTGGGCTGGGTGTCGAGATGGCTGCCCACATAGACCGGCAGCGCCTCCGGATCCGTCCCCTCGCGGCGCGCGAACATCGTGCCCATGGCATCGACCCCGGTCTCGAGCCCCGCGGCATCGCACCAGGCCTTGAAGAGCCGCCGCCCCTCGCCATCCGCGTCCGTGAGGGTCTGGCGGTTGTTGCCCCCCGCCACCCCCGGCCCGATCTTGGCCATCTCCATGATCGAGTCCCAGAGCCGGGCCCCGTCGATCCTGAGGTTCTCGCCAGGTGCTGCCATTCGGATTGCTCCTGATTACTTGCCCGCCGAGACGCCGGCACGCTCTAGGAGCGCGACTTTTTCGACGGAAGACACGGCCGAATACGATGCCGGCACGTATTCTTCGAACAAATCGTTTAGCTCTGCCCGCCTTTTGTCATCATATCGTGAGTAGTTCTTAATATCCATATATTCTGAGTTGCTAAGACGAATTTGAACTACGCCCACTCCATACCTTACTGCCGCCCGTTTCAATTCATCTAACTCTTTTGATTCCCCATCGTCGCGAAAAACAAAATATGTCCTATTTGCAATATCCTTATAAGCTACGGCCTGAAAGAAGAACTGCTTCCACTTATACAAAGACGTTTTTACCTCAATAGCATAAGTCTCTACATCCCGCACTCCCCGCTCGTTTATATTCTTGAAGCAAACCAGGTCTGGATTACTCCAAGTTCCCCCATTCCTCTTATTAGGTATCTCGCAGGCATGCAAACCCTTGGAGGATATGAACCACTCTCTGACTATCGGGTATAAGTGCTTCTCGTAGATCTTCTCAACACTTATATTTTTCTCCTCTTCTGCCAATTCCCTAGAGCTAGGACTAACTTCATCAAGATAGTACCCACCCCCCGGACCTTTTCTACTAAAGATCGGTGAGCCCTTGTCATTGGAAGCTTCCAACAGGTCATAATATATTCTTTTTTCAGGCCTACTCAGCCCGGTCCTGGATCTGACGCTATCCAGTAAATCTCCAACCCGCATCGGATTGGCCCTATTCGAATCTCTAAGAACTTCTTGTGCCGCGTTGATAACTAAAGCTTTCTCCTTTGCGTCACTCCCTTCTCTAGGAGCAACCGCAGAATGAGAATCGACGAAACTATGCTGTGTTGGCTTGTTTAACTTGGTCATGCTTCTCCCCCGCGCAAAATTCCCAAATGACGCCCTCAACGCAACCAGAACTGCCCGTCCTCCCATTATCATACACATCGAACGGAGCACTCAATACCTCGTACCGAAGATTTGGTCAGCCGCCGCCTTTCGCCGTCGACTCCGGTCAAGGTCTGGCGGCTGTTGCCACTTGCGACACCGAGCCAACTCTTCGCCATTTCGATGACAGAGTCCCGGAGCCGGGAGCCGTCGATCCGCAGGTTCTCACCAAGTGCGCCCATCGCCAGTCCATGTTCAAGGATTCGGACCTTGATAGGTTCGGCCACCGCCTGAACGCAAGTCGGCCGCGGACAGCGGACCCGTGCAACTAGATGCTTCTAAATACCTCGCCAAATCAGCCCTTTGATGATTCAATCCGCTCCATGTTCGGGGATGGAGGGTTTGGTGGCGGGGCAGCCGGGTTTCTTTGATCTGGACGAGCGGTACGCGG
>Ga0116151_10004515_pt1 | contig 12173 bp, 12 predicted proteins | sample AD_UKC117_MetaG_FD_89893 | JGI IMG/M metagenome (GOLD analysis project Ga0116151, IMG submission 89893) | Active sludge microbial communities of municipal wastewater-treating anaerobic digesters from Hong Kong - AD_UKC117_MetaG | ecosystem: Engineered > Bioreactor > Anaerobic > Digestate... | reverse complement strand
GTGGCCGACGAGCACCGCGACGCCTTCGTCGCCAAGCGAGACACGGATGTGAGCAAGTGAGCGACGCGACCACCGAGGCCTTCCCGGCCCGCAAGGACAAGCGGCTGAGCGAGGACGACGTCGTCGCCCAACTCGCCAGCGGCATGACCATCGGCATCGGCGGGTGGGGGAGCCGGCGCAAGCCGATGTCGATCGTGCGGGCCATCCTCCGCAGCGACCTCACCGACCTGCACCTGGTCACCTACGGCGGCCCCGAGGTGGGGATGCTGTGCGCCGCCGACAAGGTGTCGCACCTCACCTTCGCCTTCGTGGCGCCCGACAACTCGACCTCCGCCGTGCTGCTCGAGCCCCACTTCCGGGCCGCTCGCCAGTCCGGTGCCATCAGCTGCACCGAGCTCGACGAGGGCATGCTCGGCCTCGGCCTGCAGGCCGCGGCGTGGCGCGTGCCGTTCCTGCCCACCCGCGTGGGCCTCGGCTCGGACCTGCACCTGGTGAACCCAGGCCTGAAGATGGTGACCTCGCCCTACGACGACGGCGAGGAGCTCATCGCCCAGCCGGCCATCCCGCTCGACGCGGCGATCTGCCACCTCAACGTGGGCGACGAGCGCGGCAACGCCGCCTTCACCGGTCCCGACCTCTACTACGACGACCTGCTGCTCGAGGCGGCCGAGCGCCGCTTCGTGTCGGTCGAGCGCATCGTGCCCACCGGTGGGCTCGTTCAGGCCGCCGGCGACATCACCCGCCTGCGCATCAACCGCCTGTTCGTCGACGGCATCGTCGAGGCGCCCAACGGCGCCCACCCCACGGAGTGCGCCCCGGACTACGGGCGCGACATCGCCTTCCAGAAGGAGTACCTCGGCACCGCCAAGGACCCGGAGCTGTGGGAGGCGTTCCGCTCGCAGTGGCTGTCGTTCGGCACCGAGGCCGACTACCAGGCGGCGCTGGCCGCCCGACCCGTGGAGGACGCCAAGTGAGCGCCACCGACCTGTCGTCGCTCGTGCGGCGCGCCGATGTGTGCGCGGTGGCCGTGGCCGACTGCTTCCGCGGCGATGGCGAGATCCTCGCCAACCCCATCGGCACGATCCCGATGATCGGCGGCCGCCTCGCCCGGGCCACCTGGGAGCCCGATCTGATGATGACCGACGGCGAGGCCGCGCTCATCGCCAACGACGAAGCCATCCCGGCCGTCGGCGACCGGCAGTACGAGACCTACAACCCGTACCGGCGCATGTTCGACGTGGTGTGGAGCGGCCGGCGCCACGTGATGATGGGGGCCACCCAGGTGGACCGCTACGGCAACCAGAACATCGCCGGCATCGGCGGCACGCCCACCCAGCCCCGCACCCAGCTCCTCGGCTTCCGCGGCGCCCCCGGCAACACCATCCACAACACCACCTCGTACTGGGTCCCGGCCCACAGCGCCAAGGTGTTCGTGGAGGCCGTCGACATCGTCACCGGCATCGGCTACGACCGGGCCGCGTCGCTGACGCCAGCCCAGCGGGCCTTCCACGAGATCCGCCGGGTGGTGTCGAACCTCGGTGTGTTCGACTTCGAGACCGACGACCACCGCATGCGGCTGCGCTCGGTGCACCCCGGCGTGACGGTCGACGCGGTCGTCGAGGCCACCGGCTTCGAGCTCACGATCCCCGACGAGGTGCCCACGTCGCGCCTGCCGCTCCCCGAGGAGCTCCGGCTGCTCGACGAGGTGATCGACCCGGAGGGCACGCGCTTCCGCGAGGTGCCCGACCCCGCCTGACCTGCGGCGGTCCACGCCACGTGGGCGATCGACCACCGGTTCCGTCCCTCGGGCGCCGAGACGGCGTAACCTCCCGCACCGATGGCCAGTGATCGCTACCGCCTGCACCGCCTCCGTCCCGGCGACGAGTGGGCCCTGAGCACCCTCGCCAAGGGCAACGCCCGCTTCGGCGACGGCGAGGACCGGCCGTGGGTGCCGCCGCTGTCGAGCGAGGAGGCGAGCGAGTTCGTCTCCGATCCCCGCACGATCTGCGTGGTCGCCATCCACATGGAGACCAACCACATGGCCGGCTTCGCCTACGGCGGGGTGCTGTTCCGGCGCCACACCAGGCTGCGGCACCTGTGCATCTACGAGATCGGCATCGACATCGATCACCGCAACCAGGGCGTCGGCAAGATCCTGCTCGACGGCATCGGCGCCGAGGCCCGCCAGATGGGGATCGATCAGGGCTTCGCCTTCTCGGCCGCCTCGGACCGCGAGACCCGGGCGATCTACGACTCCGCCGGCGGCCAGCACTCCGCCGACAACGAGATCCTCTACGGCTTCACCTTCTGACCCGCCTCCCCCCACCCACCCCCAAGGCCGAACTTCTGGCGGGATGGGGCCCGGGTCGGGCGCCGCGGCGCCAGAAGTTCGTCGGGTGGGGCGGGCGCCCGTACGCTGCTCGACCATGTCTGACGGTGCATCAGGTCCTGGCGACGTCCTCCACACCCGGTTGGTCGAGCTGCTCGGCTGCCGCCGACCGATCGTCCAGACCGGCATGGGGTGGGTGTCGGGCGCCCACCTGACCGCCGCCACCTCGGCCGCCGGCGGGTTCGGGATCCTGGCGTCGATCACCATGACCGACGAGCAGTTCCGCGACGCGGTCCGCTCGGTGAAGGAGCAGACCGACGCCCCGTTCGGCGCCAACTTCCGCGCCGGCCAGCCCGACCTCGACGAGCGCATCGCCTTCGCGACCGGCGAGGGCATCCGCCTCTTCTCGTTCGCCGGCGCCCCCACCAAGGACGCCATCGCCAAGATCCACGACGCCGGCGCGCTCGTGATGCCGACGGTCGGCGCCCGTCGCCACGCCGAGAAGATGGCCGAGTGGGGCGTCGACGCCGTGATCGCTCAGGGCGGCGAGGGTGGCGGCCACACCGGCTCGGTGCCCACCTCGCTGCTGCTGCCCCAGGTGGTGGAGGCCGTGGGCTCGCAGATCCCCGTGGTGGGCGCGGGCGGCTTCCACTCCGGGGCGGGTCTCGTAGCTGCCTTGGCCTACGGCGCCGACGGCATCGCCATGGGCACCCGCTTCCTGCTGACCCAGGAGAGCCGGGTGCCCGGGTCGATCAAGGGCGACTACACGAAGGCGACCGTCTTCGACACGGTCGTGACCACCGCCCTCGACGGCGCGCCCCAACGGGTGATCCGCACCGAGCTGATCGACACGCTCGAGAGGAGCTCGGTCCTGACCCGGATGCCGAAGGCGGCGATCAAGGCGCTGGAGTTCGCCAAGCTGACGGGCACCTCGGCCAAGGACGTGGTGAGGGAGGGTCTCGCCATGCGCAAGAGCCAGGACCTCACCTGGTCGCAGCTGGCCATGGCCGCCAACGCCCCGATGCTGATCAAGGCCGCGCTGGTGGACGGCGACGCCTCGGTGGGCGTGCTCCCCACCGGCCAGGTGACGGGCGTGATCGACGACCTCCCCACCGTGGCCGAGCTGCTCGACCGCATCGAGGCCGACGCCCGCGCCACCCTCGCCCGCCTCGCCGGCTGACGGCCCTGCGCCGCGGGGCCTCGCCAGGCGTTCGGTGCTCGGATCGTGCGCCGGTGGCGCGCGTTCGGGGTGGGGAACGATCGGGCTGGGGGTCGTGCAGGTTCTGTGCGTGGATCGTGTGCCGCTGGCGCGCGTGCGGGGTGGAGAACGATCGGGCTGGGGAGCGGGGGATTCTGTGCGTGGATCGTGCGCCGGTGGCGCGCGTTCGGGGTGGAGAACGATCGGGCTGGGGAGCGGGGGATTCTGTGCGTGGATCGTGCGCTGGTGGGGCGCGTTCGGGGTGGAGAACGATCGGGCTGGGGCTGTGCAGGTTCTGTGCGTGGATCGTGCGCCGGTGGCGCGCGTTCGGGGTGGGGGACGCCGTGGCCGGGCGCGGGCTTCGTGGACCTGACGGGGCGTCAGATACGCTCGCAGACCGTATGGACCTGACCTGGAGCGCCGACGAGGAGGCCTTCCGCGCCGAGGTGCGGACGTGGCTCGAGACCGAGCTCGCCGCCTGGCGGGAGCGCCACGGCAACCGCATCCTGAGCGGCGACACCACCGAGGGCTTCGCCCAGCACCTCGACTGGGAGCGCACGCTGTTCGCCGCCGGCTACGCCGCCGTGAGCTGGCCGCAGGAGGTGGGCGGTCGGGGGGCGAGCCGCTGGGAGTGGCTCATCTTCGAGGAGGAGTACTACCGGGCGGGCGGCCCGCAGCGGGTCACCCAGAACGGGATCTTCCTGCTGGCGCCCACGGTGTTCGAGTTCGGCACCCCCGAGCAGCAGGCCCACATCCTCCCCCGGATGGCGGGGGCCGAGGACCTCTGGTGCCAGGGTTGGAGCGAGCCCAACGCCGGCTCCGACCTGGCCAGCCTCACCTGCAAGGCCACCCGCGACGACGAACGGGGCGGCTGGGTGCTCGACGGCCAGAAGACGTGGACCACCCGGGGCGCCTTCTGCTCGCACCTGTTCGGCCTGTTCCGCACGGACCCGGAGAGCCAGCGCCACCGGGGCCTCACCTACCTGCTCGTGCCGCTCGAGCTCGAGGGCATCACCGTGCGGGGCTTCGGCCGCCTCGACGGCGACGAGGGCTTCGCCGAGGTGTTCTTCGACGGCGCCTTCCTCCCCGACGACGCCCTGCCCGGCGGCGTCGTGCTCGGCGGGGTGGGCGAGGGGTGGTCGGTGGCGATGGCCACCACGTCGTCCGAGCGCGGCCTCACGCTGCGCTCGCCGGGCCGGTTCACCGCCACGGCCGACCGACTCGTGGAGCTGCACCGCCAGCGGGCGAAGGGCGACCTCGACCCGGGGCTGCGCGACCGGGTGGTGCAGGGCTGGATGAAGGCGGAGGCCTACCGGCTCCAGACCCTCCAGACCGTCACCGACGACGCCGAGGGCCGCTCGGCGGGCGCGGCGAGCAGCTTCGTGAAGCTCTGGTGGTCCGAGCTCGACGTCGAGCTGCACGAGACGGCGCTCGACCTCCTGGGCGCCGAGGCCGAGCTCGACGACGCCTGGAGCAAGGGATGGCAGTTCTCGCTGTCGGGCCCGATCTACGCCGGCACCAACGAGATCCAGCGCAACATCGCCGCCGAGCGGGTGCTCGGCCTGCCGAGGAAGTAGCCGAGATGCGCTTCGCCTTCACCGACGACCAGCTCGCCTTCCGCGACGCCGTGCGTGACCTCCTCGCCAAGGAGTGCCCGCCGGAGGTGGTCCGCGCCGCGTGGCCCGACGGCACCGACGCCCACGGCGCCCGCAAGGGCGAGGGGGCCCGCGCCGATGCCGACCGGGTGGCCAAGGTGTGGACGGACCTCGCCGAGATGGGGGTGCTGGGCATCGGCGTGTCGGAGGCCAACGGCGGCCTCGGGATGGCCGAGGTCGACTGGGTCCTGCTCGCCGAGGAGAGCGGCTACGCCGCCCTGCCCCACCCGTTCGTGGAGACCACGTGCGTGGTGGCCCCGCTCCTCGACGACACCGACGACCCCCACGACGTGCTCGCCGAGGTGCTGGCCGGCGAGCGCCAGGCCGGGGCCGTCTCGCTCACCAGCGCCCTCGTCCCGTGGGGCGATGCGATCACGTACCTCGTCAGCATCGATCGTCCCCAGGGCGACGGCTGGGTCGTGCGCCGCGTGCAGGGCGGCCTGGCCGTCGGCGACACCGCCGACCAGAAGCGCACCCTCGCCGACACCGTCGACGCCGGCCGTCGGGTGGTGCGCCTCGGCGCCTGGCAGGCCGACGCCGGCTTCGCCACCGGCGCGACCGCCGAGCGAGCGTTCGACCGAGGCGCCCTCGGTACGGCCGCCCAGCTCGTCGGCCTCGGTCGTCGGATGCTCGACCTGAGCGTGGGCTACGTGGCCGAGCGCCAGCAGTTCGGCGTGCCGATCGGCAGCCAGCAGGCCGTGAAGCACCACCTCGCCGACGCGGCGATGGCGCTGCGGTTCGCGGCGCCGGTGGTGTACGCCGCCGCCTGGGAGCTCGCCACCGGCGCGCCCACCGCCAGCCGCACCGTCAGCACGGCGAAGGCGCTGGCCAGCGACGCCGCCCGGCTCACGGCCCGCCAGGCCCTCCAGGTCCACGGCGCGATCGGCTACACCACCGAGTACGACCTCCACCTCTACCTGAAGCGCGCCGAGGCGCTCAGCCGCACCTGGGGCGATGCCGCGTGGCACCGCCGCCGGGTGGCCACCGCCCTCGGCATCTGACCACCCGACCCTCGCACCGACCCGATCCACCAGGAGACCCGCCATGCCCGAGGCCTACATCGTCGACGCCGTCCGGACCCCCGTGGGCCGCCGGGGCGGCGGCCTGAGCGAGATCCACCCGGCCGACCTCGGTGCCGCCTCGATCTCGGCCCTCCTCGAGCGCACCGGCGTCGACCCCGGCGCCATCGAGGACGTGATCTTCGGCAACGTGGACTCGGTGGGCGGCCAGGCGGGCGACATCGCCCGCACCTGCTGGCTGGTGGCCGGCGGTCCCGAGCACGTCCCGGGAACGACGGTCGATCGCCAGTGCGGCTCGGCCCAGCAGGCCGTCCACTTCGCCGCCCAGGCGGTGATGGCCGGCGTGAGCGACCTCATCCTCGCCGGCGGCGTCCAGCAGATGAGCCAGATCCCGATCTCCTCGGCGATGACCTGCGCGCAGGATCTCGGCTTCCCCGACCCGTTCACCACCTCGCCGGGTTGGGTGGCTCGCTACGGGCCCGACCAGGTGAGCCAGTTCACCGGCGCCGAGATGATCGCCGAGAAGTGGGACATCTCCCGCGACGAGATGGAGGCGTTCGCCATCGAGTCGCACGAGCGTGCGCTGAAGGCCCAGGCCGAGGGGCGCTTCGAGGCCGAGATCGCGCCGCTCGCCGGCCTCGCCCACGACGAGGGCCCCCGCGAGCCGAACGTCGAGAAGATCAAGAGCCTGCGCACCCTCGTGGAGGGTGGCCGGCTCACGGCTGCGGTGGCGAGCCAGATCTCCGACGCATCGGCGTCGCTGCTGATCGCCTCCGAGCAGGCGCTGAAGGACCACGACCTCACGCCTCGGGCCCGGATCCACCACCTGTCGGTGCGCGGCGACGATCCGATCTTCATGCTCACCGCCCCGATCCCGGCCACCAAGCACGCCCTCGAGAAGACCGGCCTGACGATGGACGACATCGATGCCGTCGAGATCAACGAGGCGTTCGCCTCGGTGGTGCTGGCGTGGGAGAAGGAGCTGCACCCCGACATGGCCAAGGTGAACCCGAACGGTGGCGCCATCGCCCTGGGCCACCCTCTCGGCGCGACGGGCGCCCGGCTGATGACGACGATGCTCAACCACCTCGAGCAGACCGGTGGCCGCTACGGCCTCCAGACCATGTGCGAGGGCGGCGGCCAGGCGAACGTCACCATCATCGAGCGCCTCGGCTGACGACGCCGAGCGGGCGATAGGCCCCGTCCATCGCGGCCATGGAGACAAGCGATCGCGCCCCCGGAACCCTCGGGGCGACCTCGACGTTGGACCTGCTGGAACGAACGACCAGGAGGATCCCATGAGCGAGCTCACGATCGACATCGGCATCGGCGAGGCGGATCGGCTGGCCATCACCGACGGCCTCTCTCGACTCCTCGCCGACACGTACACCCTGTACCTGAAGACGCACAACTACCACTGGAACGTCACCGGCCCGATGTTCCAGACGCTGCACCTCATGTTCGAGGAGCAGTACAACGAGCTCGCGCTCGCGGTCGACCTGATCGCCGAGCGCATCCGCTCGCTGGGCGAGCCGGCGCCCGGCACCTACCGCCAGTTCGCCGAGCTGTCGTCGATCGACGAGGACGACGAGGTCCCCGAGGCCACCGAGATGATCCGTCGGCTGGTGAAGGGCCAGGAGGCGGTGGCTCGAACGGCACGCTCCGTCTTCCCCGCCGTCGAGCAGGCCCACGACGAGGCCACGGCCGACCTCCTCACCCAGCGCCTCCAGGTGCACGAGAAGACGGCCTGGATGCTGCGCAGCCTCCTGGCCTGAGGCTCTCGGTCGGGACGAGCGACCCGGACCACCTGCGGGCGCTCGGTCCGCCGCCCGACATCGTGGCGGTCCGAGCGGGTAGGCCATGGCCATGGCCATCACGTCGCCCGAGCCGCCGCCCACGTCTCGCCTGCAGGACGCGGCGCGCCTCGTGCTCGGCTTGGGCCTCGCCTTCGCCGGCACCAGCCACCTGGCGTGGGCCCGCACCGACTTCCGCGCCCAGGTGCCCGGCTGGGTGCCGCTCGACGTCGACCTCGTGGTGATCCTGAGCGGGATCGTCGAGATCGCGCTGGGCCTGGCGCTGGTCCTGCTCGCTGGCCGCCGGGTGCTGCTCGGCCTCGTCGCCGCCGCCTTCTTCGTCGCCGTCTTCCCGGGCAACGTCTCGCAGTACGTCGACGGGGAGGCCGCCTTCGGGCTCGACTCCGACCTCGCCCGGCTCCTGCGCTTGCCGTTCCAGCCGGTGCTGGTCGCATGGGCGCTGTGGTCGACGGGGGCGTGGGCGTGGTGGCAGGCTCGGCGCCGATCCGCGAACGGCGAAGGGGACGACCATGGCTGACGACGATGGTGCGGAGGGCCCGGGCGGCGCGGAGCGCTCGAGCGCCGGGCTGCCGTCGATCGGCGACGTGGTGCGGTGGAGCACCGCCCTGTCGGGCGAGGTGGTGCGGTTGCCGGCCACGGCGGCGCACGCTCGCCGGGTCGTCGCCGTGCTGCCCGAGCACCTCGAGGCCCTGATCGACGCCCTCGACCGGTTCTCGACCTTGCTCGACGCCAGCCTGGGCGAGGTGCGCGACGAGGTGCGCGACGTCGGCGGCCGCCTCGACGCGCTCCAAGTGTCGATGGACGCGCTCGCATCGCAGCTCGGCACGACCACCACCGGCATCGACGAGGCCATGCCGGTGCTCGCCGGGGCCGTCGTGCGCCTCGAGGAACGGCTGGAAGGGATGGACCACCTGCTCGGCGAGCTCGGCGGGACCGTCGTGGGAACGATCAACGCCGTCCCCGGCCTGCGCCGGGTGGCCAGCCGCAGCGGTCAGTCCGAGGGGCGGGGCTCGAACAGGTAGTGGCTGACGCCGAAGTCGCGCCCGCCCCGGTAGCCCCAGAGCTGGGCGCAGCCCATGAAGAACGCGGTCCACCGGCGGTACCAGACGCGGGCCTGGCGCCGCCCGGCGCGGCCGCCGCCGAGGTCGGCGGCGAGCACGGCGAGGATCTCGTCGCGATGGGTGTGGTGGTTGTCGATCCAGGCGTTGGCCGTCTTCTCGTAGTGGGTGCCCGAGAGCTGCCAGTGGTCGACGCACACCAGGTCGGACTGGAGGTGCAGGAACCAGTCGTCGCTCGGCATGAGGCCACCGGAGAAGAAGTAGCGGCCCATCCAGTCCCGCGGGTCGGCGGCGTCGTAGGCGAAGGCGACGTCGTTGCCGGTGAAGATGTGGGTGAAGAACCGGCCGTCGGGGGCCAGCCAGCGGGCGATCCGGGCGAAGACCTCCTCGTGGTTCGAGATGTGCTCGAGCATCTCGATCGACACGATGCGGTCGTAGGGACCGGGCTCGCCGAGGTCGGCGGGGTCGAAGGTGGTGATGTCGGCGGTGAGCACGGTCAGGTTCTCGAGGCCGAGCTCGGCGGCGCGGCCCTCGATGAAGCCGCGCTGGGTGCGCGAGTTGGACACGGCCACGAACTCGGAGCCGGGCCAGCGCTCGGCGGCCCAGAGGCAGAACGAGCCCCAGCCGCAGCCCAGCTCCAGCACCCGCTGGCCGTCGGCGAGGCCGGCGCGCTCGGCGCAGAGCTCGAGCATCGCCTCCTCGGCCGCGTCGAGCGTGGTCACGCCCTCGGGCCAGTAGCACGACGAGTACTTGCGCCGGGCGCCCAGCACGAGGGAGAAGAAGTCGGTGGGCACCTCGTAGTGCTGCTGGTTCGCCTCGGCGGTGTGGGTGGCCACGGCGCCCTTGCGGAGCCGTTCGCGCAGCGCCCGGGTGCGAGCGGATTGCTCGTCGATCGTGGCGCACCGCTCCACCTTCAGCCGGTTGCGGGTCCGCAGGGTGCAGACGGCGCGCAGGACCGGGTCGGGCACCAGTCCGGCGTCGAGGAGGCGGAAGGTGAACGGCGTGGGCAGCTTCGATGAGGCGGTCACGACCGGATCTCCAGGGCGGTGGGGATCGAGGCCGGGCGCTCCAGCACCAGCTGCACGAGCGAGACGTACCGCTCGAGGAACGCCCCCTCGCAGTAGGCGAGGTAGAAGTCCCACAGGCGCAGCAGCCCGTCGTCGTACCCGCGCCGGCGCGCCTCGTCCTCGTCGGCGAACAGGGCGTCGCGCCAGCGGTGGAGCGTCTCGGCGTAGTGCTGGGGGAACTCGTCGAGCTTGGTGAGCCAGAAGTCGCCGGTGCGCGCCACCGCGCCGGTGATCGCGTCGACCGACGGGATGCACGAGCCGGGGAAGATGTGGCGCTTCACGAAGTCCTCGGAGTTGCGTACCCGGTGGAAGCGGCGGTCGGCGACCGTGATCGCCTGCAGCGCCATGCGGCCCTCGGGCACCAGGAGGCGGTTGCAGGTGGCGAAGAAGGCGTCGTGGTCGCGCCAGTCCACCGCCTCGATCATCTCGACCGACACCAGCTTGTCGTAGGTGCCGGTGAGGTCGCGGTAGTCCTCGAGCAGCACGGTCACCCGGTCCTGCAGGCCCAGCCGGGCCACGAGGTCGGTGGCGTGGCGGTGCTGCTCGCGGGAGATCGTGGTCGTCGTGACCCGCGCCCCGAAGTGGCGCGCCGCGTGCACGGCGAGCCCGCCCCACCCGGTGCCGATCTCGACGAGGTGGTCGTCGGGCTGCAGGTCGATGGCCGAGAGCAGCCGGTCGAACTTGTTCTCCTGGGCCTGCTGGAGCGTGTCGGCGGCGGAGGAGAACAGCCCGCACGAGTAGGCCATGGTGGGATCGAGGAACAGCTCGAAGAAGTCGTTGCCGAGGTCGTAGTGGGCGGCGATCTCGCGGCGGTCTCGCTCTCGGCTCGGCGGGCGGCGGCGGCGCCACGCGTCGGCGACCGGCGAGGTCGCCCGGGCCCAGCGGTTGCGGACCTCGTCGAGGCCGTCGAGGTTGCGGATCAGCAGCTGCACGAGCCCGACCAGGTCGTCGGTCGACCACCAGCCGTCGACGTAGCTCTCCCCGAGGCCGCGCGAGGCCTTCGTCGCCACCTCGCGCCACACCGCCGGGGTCCGGAGGCGGACGGTGACGTCGATGCCGTCGTCGGCGAGGTCGAGGTCGCCGTGGACGGTGACCGTGCCGTCGTGGTCGATGATCGTGAGGCGGCCGCCCCGAAGCCGTCCGAGGAGCCGCAGGAGCACGCGTCGGGCTCCGTGATCAAGCGCCGTGGCCTGGGAGGGCATCGGGCGCAGGGCGACGGGCCGGATGGCGCCGGCGTGCGGGTCGGGTGCGGTGGGTCGGGCCCGGGCCTCCGGGCTCGGCCCCTCGGGCTCGTCGCCGAACGTGGGATCGGGGTGGGTGAGGATCGAGGTCACCGGGGGCTCCTTGCGAGCTCGGGGGCGGTCGTGGGGGTGGGCACGAGCGAGGCGGTGCGGCGGGCCGGACCGACCTTGGCGGGATGGCGGCGGAACGGGGCGCCCTTGGCCCGCAGCTTCAGCGCTTCGAGGTAGATGCCCGACGACACGCGCTGCGCGGGCACCGGGTGGCGGCGCAGCATCCGTCCCATCGTCGGGCGGTCGAGCGGGCGTCGGCGCAGGTCCAAGGTGGCGGCGAACTCGCGCTCCTCGCCCCGCCAGTCGTCCATGCGGATCGTCCACCGGTCGGCGCCCGGCGGCGTGAGGGCGAAGGAGTGGTCGAGGTCGAGGTCGAGGAACGGCGACACGTGGAGCGCCTTCGGGAACCGGACGGGCTCGGGGACCGAACGCGCGTGGACGGGCAGCACGTAGGCGTGGCGCTCGTGCCAGGGCGTGTTGGTGACCTCGGCGAGGAGCGCATCCACCTGGCCGCTCCCGTCGGGCGCGAACGCGACGTAGAAGGCGATGGGGTTGAAGGTCCACCCCCACGTGCGGAGGTGGGCGAGCAGGCAGATCGGGCCGGTGGGCCGCTCGCCGGACTGCTCGGCGATGGTCCGGCGCACGGCCTCGTCGAGCGGCGTGGACGGGTCGCCGTGGAAGTCCTGGCGGCGGAACCGCACGGGCGCGGGGTGCCGGGCCGACCAGAGCGGGTGGGCGTCG
>Ga0116151_10004513_pt1 | contig 12175 bp, 12 predicted proteins | sample AD_UKC117_MetaG_FD_89893 | JGI IMG/M metagenome (GOLD analysis project Ga0116151, IMG submission 89893) | Active sludge microbial communities of municipal wastewater-treating anaerobic digesters from Hong Kong - AD_UKC117_MetaG | ecosystem: Engineered > Bioreactor > Anaerobic > Digestate... | reverse complement strand
CAGCAGCGACAGCTTGTAGGTCTTGCCGCCGATGACGAGGGTATGACCGGCATTATGGCCGCCCTGGAAGCGCACCACGATGTCGGCACGCTCCGACAACCAATCAACAATCTTGCCTTTTCCCTCGTCGCCCCACTGAGCGCCGACCACAACGACGTTCGCCATCTCCGCCTCTTAATTTCGCGCAAAGGCTCCAAACAAGCATTTGGCCCCGATCAGGATTGATCGGAGCCGTTCACGCATTTATCCCGAAGCTGCCCCAGGGGCAACCGCAACGGGTGCCAAAATCCGCGGCAAATTCGTATTTCTCGAACGGTTCACAGGCGCAGTACCGCACCGATATCCAGTGTACGAACAAAAAATCAAGAGTTCAGCCTGAGCATTTTCGACAATGAACCGGCGTCCACTTCACCGGAAAATGCTGTTGACCGTTCAACATACTCTTGGCTCGCATCACCCATATTGGCGTGAGACAGGGATATTCTGGTCGCGCGTGTGCGTGAGGGTCGGATACGAGAGGGTGGTGTGGAAAAAGCACGGCGATTGAGCCAGGCAAGGGTGCGCTCGGGTGAAAAGCCTCGCGGCGGTGGTTCTCATCAGTGTGCAGTGGATGCAACTCGACCATCGTCACGGCGCGTATCGGGGAGTACGTCAGCAAGTCTGAAGCGTCTCATCTTAGAAATCCGCGCCTGCCGTATCTGTAAGGATGCGCCCAAAGGGGCGCCGCTGGCGCATGAGCCGCGGCCCGTGCTTCAGGTCGATCGCCGGGCGCGGTTGGTCATTTCCGGGCAAGCACCGGGCACGCGCGTTCATGCTTCAGGACGCCCCTTCACCGATCCCTCGGGGGAGCGCTTGCGGGCCTGGCTGGATCTTGCGCCGGACGTCTTCTATGACGCCGCGCGCGTGGCGATTGTGCCGATGGGGTTCTGTTTTCCCGGGCACGACGCCAAGGGGGGGGACCTGCCGCCGCGGCCCGAGTGTGCGCCGGCCTGGCGGGCGCGCGTCTTCGCGCAGTTGCCTGACGTCGAGCTTGTGCTGCTGATTGGCCAGTATGCCCAGCGATGGCACCTGAGCCCCGCTCAGGGGCGAAAGACGTCGCTGACCCAGACGGTCATGGATTGGCGGGAGATCTTGCAGCGCGCGCAGCGCCCGCGCCTGCTACCGCTTCCCCACCCATCGTGGCGCAACAACGCATGGCTGAAGGCCAATCCCTGGTTTGAGGCTGAATTGCTGCCTGAACTGCGCCGGCAAGTGCAACGGCTGACAGCCTGAGTATGACGGGCAATCTCGTGTGGCGGGAAGGATCGCGCCAATCACACCCAGGCCTGAGCCGTGAAGCAATGGCGAGCGCTCATCCGGGATGCGCTCCCGTCACTTCACGTTGAAAAGCATCTGCAAATCAGGCGGCAAGTTCGGTGGTGCTTGCAGCTTCCGGCTTGGCCGCCAAATCGTCCACACTCGCAAGGGTCTCAGGCATCCAGTGCCGGCGATCTGCCTGGGCGTCGAGTTCATCGCGCAGGAAATCCAGGTCCTGTCCGGCACGCTCAAGCATTGCGAGCACGTCATCGACAGGCAGCGAACGAGCTGACGCGGCCGCCCAGACGATGGCGGAACGCAGCCCGGATTTGCAATGGGCAAGGACCGGTCCGTCGAGTTCACCAATGGCGTGGATCATGCCTTCGACCACAGGGTCGGTGAAAAGCTCGTGCTTGTCGAGTGGGAGGAAGCGGTACTTCAGCCCGGCCTGCCAAGCGTACTCAGCCTCGGCAGCTCCCGAAAGCTGGTTCTCTTCCTCACCGTCCGGGCGATTATTGAGGATTGCCTTGAAGCCGAGCGAGGTGGCCGCCGCGAAATCTGCCGGGGCCAAGTCGCCGGTGATGGCGAAATCCGGGGTCAGATAGACGATGTCCTTCATTCGGGGCGGCCTTGTCTGTGGGGCGAAGCTGGCAGATTTTATGTGCTTGTCGTTGGCTTGCGAGACGTGCCGTGCGGTCCGTTCGCTGAATCTGAATATGCTCCAGGCCAATGAGAATTCCAAGGCGCTCGTGAGTGAATTTCGAAAAAAGATACCAAACAGTCGTGTTGTGGCTGGACCGTAGCAAAAAATTGATCTACATATCACCCCATAACGGAAGAATATTCTTCTCCTGGGATGTGTCATGCTTGATGATATGGACGTTAAGATCCTCGCTTTGTTGCAAAACGACTGCACACGTCCGGTTGCCGAGATCGGAAAAGAGGTGGGGCTGTCCACCACGCCGTGCTGGCGGCGGATGCAAAAGCTGGAAGAGGCGGGCGTCATTCAGCGGCGGGTGGCGGTGCTCGACCCTGCCAAGGTGAATGTCGGCGTCACGGTCTTCGTTTCGATCAAGACCGACCAGCATTCACTGGACTGGTTGCAGAAATTCCACGAGGCGGTGGTCGACTTTCCCGAGGTGGTCGAGTTCTACCGCATGTCAGGTGATATCGATTACCTGCTGCGCGTGGTCGTGCCTGATATTGCCGCCTACGATGTGTTCTACAAGCGCCTGATCGGCCGCATCGAGATCGCCAAGGTTTCCTCTGCGTTCGCGATGGAGCAGATCAAATACACGACCGAATTGCCGCTGTCTTTCGTGCCGACCAGCAAGGAAGCCAGCAAGTCCTGAGAGCGGCTTTCTTTAGCTTCTTGTTTGGTCGCATTTTCTTCGACGAACCGGTATCCACTTCGTCGGAAAATGCTCTAGTGTTGAGCCTGCCGGTTCACGCCTGATCGGGAACGACCTTGCCGCCGAGCACTTTCATGCGCCCGCGCACGATGGCGACGGTATCGCCACCGGCAACCGAGATCACGACGTCATAAAAGACGTTGCGCCCCTGGCGTTCAACCTCGCGCGCATCGGCGACAAGGCGCGCATCAACCGGCGTGGGAGCGAGATAGTCGATCGCCGCGCTGGCGGTCATGGCGCGCTCGCCCGCCGCGTTGCAGGTGAAGCCGAATGCCATGTCGGCCAGAGTGAAGATGATACCGCCGTGCCCGACGCCGAACGTGTTGGTCAGATCGGGGCGCATCTGCATCGAAAAGCGCGTGTGCCCCGGCTCAGCCAATTCCACCGTGATACCCAGATGCTGAAACACAGGGTTGCATTGCGCCATCTGCTCGATCAGACGGTGTTCGGTCATGGAGTAAGCGGGCGCATTGGTCTGATCAGCAATTTTCTGGGTCATGGTGCTCCGTCAGGCCTTCGATTTGTCAGCGTTATTGAGCCGGGCGATAAGGCTCGATGTGTCCCAGCGGCTGCCGCCCATGCGCTGCACTTCCGAATAGAACTGGTCGACAAGCGCGGTCACCGGCAGGCTTGCGCCGTTGCCGCGCGCCTCATCGAGGCAGATGGCGAGGTCCTTGCGCATCCAGTCGACGGCAAAGCCGAAATCGAATTTGCCGTCGGTCATCGCCTTCCAGCGGTTTTCCATCTGCCAGGATTGCGCCGCACCCTTGGAAATCGTGTCCATGACGGCGGGAATGTCGAGCCTGGCTTTGGTCGCCATGTGCAGGCCTTCGGCAAGCCCCTGGACGAGACCGGCAATGCAGATCTGGTTGACCATCTTGGTGAGCTGGCCAGCACCGGGGCCACCGATCAGGTTCACCATGCGGGCGTAGTGGTCGATGACCGGCTTGGCGCGATCGAAAACATCCTTTTCGCCGCCGACCATCACGGTCAGCACGCCATTGTCGGCGCCAGCCTGGCCACCTGAAACAGGTGCATCCAGGAAGCCAAAGCCGGCAGCGCTGGCACTGGCGTACAACTCGCGCGCCACGTTCGCCGAAGCGGTCGTGTTGTCGATGAAGATCGCTCCCTTCTTCATGGCGGCGAAGGCACCATCCTTGCCGGTCGTCACGGCGCGCAAGTCATCGTCGTTGCCGACGCAGCAGAACACGAAGTCGGCCCCTTCGGCCGCCGCGCCAGGCGTTGGCGCCGCGCGGCCCGCGCCATACGCGGCGACCCACTTCTCGGCCTTGGCCATTGTGCGGTTGTAGACCGTCAACTCGTGACCACCCTTCTTGAGGATGTGGCCTGCCATCGGATAGCCCATGACACCCAAACCGATCCAAGCAACCTTTGCCATGTCGTCCGCTCCCTGCCTGTTTAGCTCGTCTTTGTGCGCCGGCCTCGCGGTGCCGGGGTTGAGGTTTCTTATCGAACAGGTCCGCCAGAGGCCAACAAAAAAGCACCATCACCAAGTGTTGATGCTGGCACCAAGTATTGATGCTAGGGCCGAATTGGACCTTCCTATCCAATCGGCTGCCTGGCGCGGTGGGCAAGACACAGGCAATGTTGTGCCGGTATCATCCTCAAGGCGTGCGATGGCGGCCTTGCGCTATGGTGAGCTCGCGCGCAGGCGAGAGGCGCTGAGGTGAGGGGGGAGGAAACGCGCATGCAAGATCAGCAGGGCGATAGGCCGGAGTTGATCGCTTTTGATGAACCGCGTGTGAGGCTTGCCGATGTGGAGGCCGCGCACCGCACGATCGCACCATTCACCATCAATACAAACTTCGAGCAGAGCCGGACATTGTCGGAAATTCTCGGAGCCGCGGTGTGGCTCAAGTTCGAGAACCTGCAGTTTACCGGATCGTTCAAGGAGCGCGGCGCCCTCAACCGCATCAATGCCCTGTCGCAAGACGAGCGCCAGCGCGGCGTCGTCACCATGTCGGCAGGCAACCACGCGCAAGGTGTTGCCTATCATGCGCGACGCCTTGGCATTCCGGCAACGATCATCATGCCCGCCGCCACACCGACGGTGAAGGTGGAAAATACCCGGACGCTTGGGGCGAACGTGGTGCTGGAGGGGGAGAGCCTGGAAGAAGCCGCAGCGTATGCGCAGCGCCTCTGCACTGAAGCCCATCTCACCTTCGTGCATCCCTATGACGATCCCCTGGTGATCGCCGGCCAGGGTACCATTGCGCTGGAGATGCTGGCCAAGGTCCCTGACCTGGAATTCATCGTCGTGCCCATTGGCGGGGGCGGCCTCATCGCGGGAATAGCCGTTGCGGCCAAGGCCATCAAACCGGACATCAAGGTGATCGGCGTGCAGGCAGCGCACTATCCGTCCATGTACAACGCCAACAAGGACCAGCAATTACCGATGCGCGGTGATAGTCTGGCCGAGGGCATCGCGGTCAAAACGCCGGGACGAATTACAACACCCTATGTGCGCGCGCTTGTCGATGACATCGTGCTGGTCAATGAAGCTGATATCGAGCAGGCACTGGGCCTGCTTTTGAATATCGAAAAGACCGTTGTCGAAGGCGCCGGCGCCATTGGGCTTGCTGCCGTGATGACCGATCCGCACCGCTTTAAGGGACGGCGCGTCGGGCTTGTTCTCAGCGGCGGTAACATCGATACGCGCCTGCTCACATACGTGCTGACGCGGGGACTGGCACGCGATGGCCGTCTGACGCAGCTGTGCATCGACATTCCCGATCGCCCTGGCCAATTGGCGCGCGTGGCAGGTCTCATTGGCGCGGCAGGGGCAAATATCGTTGAGGTCTATCACCAGCGAGTCTTCACCGGGCTGCCGGCCAAGGGGACGGAGTTGCACGTGGTCATCGAGACGCGTGATCGCGTCCATCTCAATCGGGTTGTCGACGGGCTTGAGACCGCCGGTCATGTGGCTGAGATCAAGAGTGTGGAGGTTGGACGGTAGCCGGAGCATTTTCCGACGAAGTGAGTACCGGTTCGTCGCAGAAAATGCGACCAGGTAGGAAGTGCCCGTCAGCCGTGGTTTTCCGCGAGCTATAGCGAGTTGCTCACTGCCGTGATAGGACGGCGCCTTTGCCAGTCACAGAGCCGGTAGCCATGCAGCTTTTCACCGATATCCTGATGAACGTGACACTGCCGATCGTGGCTCTCGTGGGGCTCGGTTTTGGTGCGCAAAAAAAGCTGAAACTCGACGTGCAGAGCCTCAATCGGCTGATCGTCTTCGTCATCATGCCGGCGTTCCTCATTCATTTTCTCTCCGCCGCGACCCAGCCGATCAGCGAGTTGTGGCCGACAATCTATTTCACGACGATCCAGTTCATCGCGTTGATGGCGATGGGCTGGTTTGCCGCCAAGCTGTTCCGGCTGCCGGCCGAATTCGCACCGATCCTGGCCATGGCGACGGTCTATGCCAATGTCGGCAACTACGGCATTCCGCTGGTCAAGCTGGCGTTTCCCGAAAGCTTCATCCTGCACCAGTCGGTGATCACGTCGATGATGACAATCCTCATCGTCTCGGTGGGGGCATGGCTGCTGGCGCCGCAAAAGGCCGAAACCGGCGTGTTGGCGCGGCTCAAGGTCGCCTTCGAGACACCAGTGGTGCCGGCTGTGATCGTCGGCCTTGCGCTGCGCGCCGCGGAGGTGCGCCTGCCGACCATCGTGGCGATGCCGCTTGAACTCATCGGCTCGACGTTTCCGCCGCTGGCGCTTTATGCATTGGGGGCGCAGCTTGCCGAAACCGGGCGTGGCGACCTCAAGGTCGGGCCGATGTCGCTTGTGCTGGTGTTGAAGCTTTTGCTGGCACCAGCGCTAACCTGGATATTGGCCATTGCGATGGGCATTCCTGATGATTTGAGCGACCTTTATGTGGTGGCTGCGGCGACGCCGGTTGGCGTTCTGCTGGCGCTATTTTGTGCCGAATACAACAGACAGCCACACTTTGTATCCGGTGCTGTCCTGTTTTCGACGCTGCTGTCGCCGATCGTGGTGACGGCATGGATCTTGATTGTGCGCCTGACGTAACGGCGGCATTATTCTAGCCAGCTAAACTCAAGCCAGCCGTGCCTCATGATGGCATTCATGATGCCGCGATTCATGACGTCGGGCGATTGTCATCGCGTTGACCACGTGCCGGCTTGTCGGGCGTGGCGGTAATGTCTAGGGTCCGGTACGCAGGGGCTTCACTTGAAGTATGAAGTCCATACTCCAAAAACGCCCCGGCGTCAGAGAGCATCGATGCAGGATTTTACCCATTTATCGGGCGTTATCGCGCCGGTTCTGACCCCCTTTGCAGAGGATGGCGCACCTGATAGTGACCGTTTTATCGAGCATTGCGAATGGTTGATCGATGAGGGTTGCAACGCGCTGGTGCCGTTCGGCACGACGAGCGAGGCGCCTTCATTGGGACTTGATGAACGTATGGAGCTGTTGGAGGATCTGATTGATGCTGGGATCAATCCTGCACGGCTGATGCCCGGCACGGGCACGCCTTCGCTCGCCGATACGATTACACTGACGCAGCATGCGGTGGACCTTGGATGTGGGGGCGTGCTGGTGCTGCCACCTTATTTCTACAAGGACTGCACCACCGAAGGGTTATTCCAATATTATGCTGAGCTGATCGAGGATGTTGGTGATCACCGGCTGCGGCTCTATCTCTATCACATTCCACAGATGACCGGAGTGCCGATTACGGCTGAGCTCATCGATCGACTGGTGAATGAATTCCACGACAAAATCGCGGGGCTCAAGGATTCTTCGGGCAATATGGCAAACACGCTTGTGCTGATCGAAGCGTTTCCTGATCTCGCCTTCTTTCCTGCTTCCGAGACCTTTTTGTTGCAAGGCTTGAAGCAGGGTGTGGCTGGATGCATCTCGGCGACGGCCAATGTGCAGGCTGGTGCCATCCGAGCGCTTATCGATGGCGCCGATCGGGAGGATGCACAAAAGCTGTATGAGCGCGTTGCGGCTGTACGGGCAGGTGTGGCGAAGTCAGCAACGATCCCTGCCCTCAAGGCACTCATCGCGCATTACCGCAACGATCCGCAATGGCTCATCGTTCGCCCGCCGCTGCTGGCGTTGGATCCATCAGAGCAGGTGCGCTTGGTCCAGGACTTGCAACGAGATCTGAATTTCACGCTGGAAATTCCCAGCCGAGCCTGACGCAGATCAAGACAGCATCAATCTGATCAAACAAATGAATTGAGCGAACCCTGCGGGCAGGGTTCGCTCGAATTCGGTGCAGCAGCGTTTTGGGTCAGTGGTCTTAGGTCAGTGGCAGCGATCTTTGGTCAGCGATCGTGAAAGGTCGTGTCAGTGGGATTGAGTGTAATTGACTGCGTCTTGGATGTATGGGGCGGCGTGTTGGGGTGCAAAAGAGAATTCAGGAGCAGCGTGGCGGCCAGCGTAAAGCAAACGAAAACTGCAACTTTGCTCCAGCTGTAAGATGCCTTTCCATTTTCTCCTTCGATCAGGTTCATCTGAAAGTCCGGTCTGCTTCTCCAACGGCCTTGTGTAAGGATTTGTTTAGCTCACTCTTACGCGGCAGTCCACGCATTTACATTTGTTTGACTAATGAGAAAAGCGTTAAATTCATCAATTATTAGGCGTTTCTATTTCCGTTTTGTTAAGTGCCGGACCGGCATTGGCACGCAGGCTTTCAAGAGAAACGCCCGGAGCCAGCGCGGCATGATCGAGCGTCAACTCGATGAGGAACGGACCATCGGATTGGCGCGCGCGCGCAAGTGAGGTTTTGAAGGCATCAAGGTCCGCCACCCGGCAGCCATCGGCGCCATGAGCCCTGGCGAGGGAAGCGAAATCAGGATTGACCAGGCTCGTTGCGGTAACGCGGCCAGGATAGAGCCGCTCCTGGGCGGCGCGGATGGTGCCGAAGCCGGCGTTGTTGGCAAGGATGATGATGATCGCGGCGCCATACTGGACGGCGGTGGCAAGCTCCTGCGAGACCATCTGGAAGCAACCATCTCCCGCCACTGCGATGACCTCGCGGGTTGGATGGGCAAGCTTGGCGGCAATTGCGGCGGGCAGGCCATAGCCCATCGAGCCCGATTGCGGCGCCAGCTGAGTGAGTGGTTCCTTGAAGGTGAAGATGCGATGCAAAAAGGCGGCGTAGTTGCCCGCTCCGTTGGTGATGATCGCATCGTCGGGCAAGGTTGCATCAAGGTGGGCAATCACATCCTCGAGCCGCAGCTTGCCTGGTGAGGGAGGAACCATCCTTGATGCCTCGTAGGCGGCGCGCATGTCGATGCGCAAACGGCTCCAGCGCTGCGCCATGCCAGGACGCATGGAGGGGCACAGATCATCGAGGCGTTGGGCAAAGCGCTCAGTTGTCGAAACGATGGCGTGGTGGACATGGTGGTTGCGGCCGATGGTGGCGGCGTCGGGGTGGACGTGAACCAGCTTCTGGCGTGGGTTGGGGACCGCGATGGTGGCAAAACCGCCGGTCGTGATCTCGTCGAGGTGGCTGCCGATGGCGATCAGGAGATCGGCCGAGGCCAGGGCCGATTTGAGCTTAGGCGGCGGAGCGATACCGGCATGGCCGCAATAGACGGCGGAGCGGTTGTCGATGGCGTCCTGATTGCGGAAGGCGGCCATGACCGGCAGATCCAGCCGCTCGGCGAAGGCCTGAAGCTGGGCGCTGGCCTCCCCGCTCCAGCGCCCGCCAGCCAGGATTATCGGCCATTGGGCGGCGTCGATCATATCGGCAAGCCGGATCAGGTCGTCATAAACGGGCCCGGGCTCGGCGCGAACCAGAGGAGGCGTATCGGCAACTTCAACCGTGTCGAGCAGCACATCCTCGGGCAGGCCGATAACCACCGGACCGGGCCGGCCGGCGTGCGCGGTGTTGAGGGCGCGCATCAGGGCTTCGGGCAGGCGAGATGTATCGCGAACGGTCTCGGCATACTTGGCGAAGTTGCCGACGAGGGGAGCAAGCGCCACCTCCTGGAACCCGTTTCGCGCCTCCACTGAGCGCGGCGGCAGACCGACGATGAGCAGCATCGGCGTGGCATTCTGCGTGGCGATGTGAAGGGCGCTCATGGCATTGGCCAGTCCGGGGCCGCGCGAGACCATGGCGACACCGGCAGCCGGACGTTGCGGCCCGCACATGCGAGCGGTTGCCTCCGCCATCATCGCGGCGGCGCCCTCGTGCCGGCAGACGACGACATCCATACTGGCGGCGTCGTGCAATGCGTCGAGTGCTGCGATGAAGCTCTCGCCGGGAATGGTAAAGATGCGCTGCGTACCGTTGTGACGCAGGTGCTCAACTAGAATCTGGCCGCCGCTTCGCATGGACTCACAACATTAACCAAGCCTCCGCTGCGGGAGGCCACCTGCCAGTGTCGCATTACCGGGCCGCTGGACACAGACTTTTCGATGAGATTGGTTGCCCGCACCGTGCCCTCGGACGAAAGCGTGAACGAATGCCGCAGGCGGGTGAGTGCCGTCACAAGGTGGGGACGCAACCGACGACGGCGGAGGCTTCAAAGGCAGCTCCGCCGTTCTCGTTGTTCCGTGCCGTGTCGCTTTTGGATCAGCCGCGCGCTTCGAGCGTATCGCTGGCGCTGCCCTCGTACATCGTCAGCATCGGCTCGTCCTCGAAGATGACTTCGTCGTAGATGCCGTAGCCGTTGAACGATCCGGCGATGGCGCGACCATAGGCGCCGACGTTGCCGATCTCGATGTAGTCGCCTTCCTTGACCGAGGCCGGCAGCATGAAGGGTCCCTTCATCTGGTCGATGGAATCGCAGGTCGGTCCCCACATCTCGAAGGGCAGTAGCGATTGGCCGGGCACGTCCGGGCGGCTGACCAGGCGTGCCGGGAAAACGAAGCCCAGGTGGGCTGCGTCAAACAGCGTGCCGTAGGCGCCGTCGTTGATGTAAAGGTCGTTGCCGCGCCGCGCATCGACGCGAACGATCAGGCTTTCAGCCTCCGCGACCAGGGCGCGGCCAGGCTCGCACATCAAACGCACGTCTTCGCGCACCGTCATCTTCTCGATACCGGTGTTGATGGCATCCATGAAGGAGGTCAGTGGTGCGGGTTTGGAATCGGCGTAGCAGGAGGGAAAGCCGCCGCCGACATCGAGGCGGTCGACAACGACGCCAGCCTTGACGATCAGCCGGTTCACGTCGTCAAGAGCGCTAAGATAGGCGTCTGGTGTCAGCGTCTGGGAGCCGACATGGAAGGTCACGCCAAGTTCGGACGCGACTTGCCGGGTCTTGACCAGCAGACGTGCAGCACCAACTCCCTGGATGCCGAACTTGCGCTCCAGCGGGACGCGTGAATTCTTCGGCCGCACGGAGATGCGTACGAACAGCTTGAGGTCGCGTGCCGGGCCTTTCGAGCCGCTCGTCTCCTCGATGATCTTGGCCAGCTCATCCTCGCTGTCGAGGGAGAACGAGCGCACGCCCAGTTGGTAAGCGCGACGGATCGCGCTGCGGGACTTCACCGGATGCATGAAGTGCAGTTCAGCACCCGGAATGGTGGCGGCGTCTTCCAGTTCAGGCAGGGAGGCAACGTCGAAGTGACGGATACCGGCGCCATAGAGCGCGCCGATCAGAAAAACCGAGCTGTTGGCTTTGTAGGCATAGGCAACATCGCCGGGGAAGGCATTCAAGAACCAGCGCGCCGCGCGCGCTGTTGCATGTGGCCTCACGCCGAGCACCGGGCAGTCGGGCTTGCGGGTGGCAAGAAGCTCTACAGCAGACGGGAATTTTTCCATTGCATGGGACCCCCACCAGTCGAAGTTGGACCAGATGGCGCTCTAACCAGCAGAGACCGCCGAAAACGCAAGTGTTGCTGGGGCGACATATGGGGCAATCCGCCCGGCGTGTAAAGAGTGCCAACGGGCATGGGCAAAAATTTCTGGGGCTTATAGCACCCGACGCTCAAGTGGCTGGTTTCAAAAATGATTAACGTCTTCAATGAACGTCCAAGAAACGTCTGGGTTTCGGCGTGTTCGGAGTGTGCCATCACGGCGCAATTGTGACAGTGACGGCGGCGCGCGATTGTGCCGGAGAGGTGATTGGTGCTGGACGCGCGGGTTGCTCTCGTCTGCGTTTGCGATCGATATCATCGCCATTGTTGAGCGGCACGCGCGGCTCGCGGGCGGCTTTTATGGACCTTGCGAGAAACTCCTCCCAGTCACCTAGATCGGTGAAATTCATGTGCGTGAAGTCGGGCTTGATGCCCGCCGGAACGGGTTCGCCCGCCTCACAGATGGCGACGAAACTCTCCGTGCCCAGGTGTTGCAAACTGAAATAGTAAAGTGCATCGGCGGCGGGCAGACGTTTTACTTCATCGGCCTTGAGCAGATTGTCGCGAGAGAACTCGTTGGGAAAGAGGACACTCGCATGGCCTGTCTTGTCGATGTTGATGAGGGTTAGGTAGCACGGCTGGCCAGCACTCACGTTGAGAATGAT
>Ga0116151_10004509_pt1 | contig 12179 bp, 5 predicted proteins | sample AD_UKC117_MetaG_FD_89893 | JGI IMG/M metagenome (GOLD analysis project Ga0116151, IMG submission 89893) | Active sludge microbial communities of municipal wastewater-treating anaerobic digesters from Hong Kong - AD_UKC117_MetaG | ecosystem: Engineered > Bioreactor > Anaerobic > Digestate... | reverse complement strand
CATGTAAAAAAAGCACCGCTCCACATGGAGCGGTGCTTTATCAGAATTGCCCTTCTTAAGCCCCCTTCCCTTCTTCAGGAGGGAAGGGGGTTGGGGGAAGGGTTCGTGTTATCAACCAATTACTTGGTATAGTTAGCCGGATTTTCATCCTGCCACTCGTTGATACCGTCACGGATCCTGTTGCGGAAACGCAGAGTATCGGTACAACGGTAGAGGTTGCCATCGGCATCCGTGAACTGGTACTTCAGGTAGATCCGTCTGTCCTGGAGGAGCTTGGAATTGTTGAAAGTACAGGCTCCGTCGGAAGTGATCACAAAAGGTGCATCCGGTCCTGAGTACAGGCTTACGGACGTTCCCTTGAGCGCCAGATACATGATTGTGTCACCACCAAAAGATGTGTTATCCATGAAGTTGTTCACGATAAGAGTCGTCGGACCTGCCGAGGTCAGGTTCCATATCCTGTTCTCAGCCGTCGGAATGGTTGTGAAATAGTTAACAGTTTCATTCCTTGTGGGACCGCTGATAACAGCCTGACCACCGTGCCAGTAGTTACCGAAGAGCTTGTTCTCAAGCATCACGCCTATCACATTTGTCCGCTTCGATTCAAGAATAGTATCAATTTCGGGGCAGTTTGTGATCCTGAAAGGAATTGCATATGAAGCCATCCTTGTTGTTTTCAGCGAGTCGGCGGTGAACGCAAGAGAGTCGGCTTTCACCAATACTTCTCCGGTGTACCATCCTTTTGGAATGACCATCAATGACGGATTTGACAGAGTGTAATAAGATGAAGGCAGAGGTTCAAGCACTGAGACGTTTGCGACTGCATCCTTAATAAATGACTGTGACGCGATTTTCATACCGTCGAGCAGTGCCGGATTAATAAGAGAATTATCGAGCGTAAAGGACACATTCCTGTCGATAGTGTTATCACTAACACCACCCATTGTGACGCCTACCTTGAACTTCATCCCTTCACCCACAACGAATGTGCGAACATCCTGTTGCAGGTAGAAGTAAGTAGCGGTGTAAGGATAATCGAGCAGGTACTCTTCGTAGCACGAAACCATCGTAACCGCAAGAACAATTAAAGCTAGTATTTTTTTCATAACTGTTTCCTTTTAAATATTAGTTCCATGTAGGCCATCCTACGTTCTGGACCAGTTTGTCCATTCTAAGCATCTCGTAGTAGGGGATCGGGTTGTAAGGTGACGGGATAGCCCTTTCCTCAACCTGCCAGTCGAAGTTGTAGGTATACGTATCCGTAGCGGTCTGGGTGATATCAGCGCCATGTACGGGAGCTTTGATATATGTTTCCCAGTTACCTTCCCCGGGCAGATCACCGGTGGTCCAGCGCCTGAGGTCATAGAACCTCATACCCTCGAAGCAGGTCTCGATTCTCCTTTCCGTTTTCACAAAATCATCGAACGCAGCTAAACCAGCAGCAGCAACTTCGTCGAGATATGGATCTGCCACGTTAAATGCAGGAGTAGCTCCGTCATAGGTTTTCCTCTGCCTCATGAACTTGATGGCATCCTTTGCACTTAGTGCAGGATATGTATCACCCGTGAAAGTGTAGGTAGCTGTGGGATCGCCTGTCACATGGTTGGCAGCTTCGGCAAAGTTGAGCACAAAATGCGACCAGCGGAAGATGAACCTTGAATGACGGGTTGACCGGATACTTGCATCAGAGAAATTAACATCCATATAGACATACTTCTTGATATAATAGTTTGTCTTGACGTTATCTGACCTGATGTTGGCAGCATCTTTACCTGGTGCTCCGTCGGGCATGGTACTCTGGTTCCACACTTCGAAGGTGTACATCGGATTGGCGGGATTATCAAGCCTGTTTGCTATGCGGCCATTGTAAAATATCACAGAATAGAATCTCGGGTCGCGGTTCGAATAAGGATCAGTTTCATCATAAATAGTTGAAGCGTGATCAATCGGGTATCCGTTTGCATCTCCGAAAGCATCAACCAGCTCCTGTGTTGCTCCAACCTGTCCGTTACCCTGGAAACCTCCGGGATAGAACATCCTTTCCATATAGGTCTGGTTGGTGATATAGCGCCCTGAGAATACAATCTCAGCAGAGTTCGGATTATACCAGTTGACACCGTTTGTAAGTCTGAAGCTGTTACTACTTGTGGTATTATCAACATTCATCTTGAAATCGATGATCTTCTTGGCATATTTTGCGGCACTGTCCCAGCGGGCTGTTACGTTACCCGGGTTGAACCTCGGGCTGGCCCAGGTCAGATAAAGATTTGCCTTGATACCCCAGACTGCAACATCGTCGAAACGGTTCCAGTATTTACCGCCCAGGAATGTCAGGTCGGTTCCTGAAGGATAGAGGAAATCCCTGTGGGCAAGTGGAAGCCATTTAAGAGCTGAATCACAATCCTTTATGATCTGTGCAACACATTCATCGTAGGTGTTACGGGCGAAATTAGGTGCACTGTAAGGATCGACCACATCTGTAATTATCGGGAAGCCGAGAAGGTTACCGTCAGTCCCTTTACCTCCGAATTTCTGGAGGAGGTCCCACTGGAAGAAGGCGCGGAGGGCAAAGGCCTCACCCTGGAGACGATGTCTCACCTGATCGTTATAGTTAGCCTTCACCATATACCTCGCATTAAGGCCGCGGTTATCCTTAAGGAATATATTACACTGTGCTATGGATCTGTAGTCGCGATCCCAGTAGGTGTCGAAGGGGTCGCTTGCCGTAGTCATTGAGTTCACGGCATATCTCCTCATAACATGAGTAGTGCTCGTTATGACAGCATCGTCGGTCACCCCGTCCATATATACAGTCTCATTGTCGTCATAACAACGGTGAGAGTTTGCAATCCCGGGAGATCCGATATTATCATAGCATCGGTTAATGATACCCTGAACACGGTCCTGGTATTCCCAGATATTTTCGTTGTCATAGTTCCCGTTCGGCCAGGGATCGAGGTAATTCTGGCAGGAGCTTGCAATAATAAGCAGTGCTCCAAACAATGTTATAATATTCTTTGTCTTCATAATTACCATAGATTAGAAATTTAACTTGATTCCGCCCGAGAATGTTCTGAACAACGGGTATACAGTTACCCCTGAATCAATGGATTCAGGATCAACATCTTTAATTCCCGAAAGCGTAAGAAGGTTTGCTCCTCTTACATACAGACGTACAGCGCGGCCGCTCATGAACTGAAGCATTTTGGCAGGGATTGTGTAAGCCAGCTCCACGTTCTGGATTTTGAAGTATCCGCCTTTTCTCAGCCAGTAGTCGGATGTAAGGAAGTTATTGTTAACCTTGTTATAGGTAAGCCTTGGATAATCCCCTCCGATATTATCGGCAACGAACTGGGAGTAGTTGTTATCACCCCATCCGTTCCAGTAGTATTCATTTGTAAGGGCAATATCGTAGAAGGCTCTGCCGGCTCCGAGGATGAAAAGGTCGAAATTCTTGTATTTGAGACTCACGTTGACACCATAATAGAGGCGTGGTGATGAATGTCCGATCATTGACTGATCCGACTCATCAACAAAGCCGTCATCGTTAAGGTCGTCATATTTGAGGTCGCCTGCATACAGCTTCTCATCAAAAAGCTGAAGAGGAGTGTTATTGCCACCCTGAGCTTCATTGTCAGAAGCGAATTTACCGAGATATGTATAACCGAAGATTGCATCGGATACCTTATCTGTCCTGAACTGGTAATCGTTCCTGTACTGAGGTTCGTCATACTTAACCCTGATACCTTTAACTGTGGTTGCATTGGCTCCTATATTCAGCATGACATCACCAACCTTATGGTTGAACTGCAGGTCGGCACCGAGAGCATTGTACATGGTCTGGTTGTAGTTCTGATATGGCCTTGCACCCTGATAACCTGCCAGGTAAGGCATGTTTGCCGTAACCTGTGAAATGGAACCGTCGACCAGCCAGTTATAATATGTAAGGCCAAGTGTCAGTTTCTCATCAAACATAACAGCATCAATACCAGCATTGATTTCTCTTCTCTTCTCCCATGTCAGAGCCGGGTTGCCGGTTCTTGAAAGATAGCTCCTCTGAACGGCTGATTCTGTACCTCCTCCGAACCACTGTGATGATGAATATGGTCCGAAACCGTATGGCCTGGTAGTACTGGTAGTGGATGTTCCTGACCACCTGTCGACATCATACAGGTTGGGGAAGTAGGTTTCGTTGCCTACAATACCTCCCTGTGCACGCAATTTAAGATAGTTGACAAAACCGATCTCAGGCATGAAATCTTCATCGGTAATTATCCATGCGCCGCCGACAGCCCAGTTGAGAAGGTTACGGTAATCTTTTGCGAAGCTGGAGTTACCTGCGTAGTTGAGTACGCCCTGTAACTGATACTTGTCATTCAGATTGTAAAACAAGGTTCCCAGTATACTTCTCTGCCTCTGAGGTTCCTCAATACCATTTATGTATGAAAGTGTCTGATGGTACATTGCAGAAGCCTGGATATCACTGTTGTCGAACGATTTTTCCCAGCTCACCCTTTCGTAGAACATGAACCTCTGGAAATAATAGTCCATCAATTTATAAAGATCGGCCATTTTTGAAAGGTTATGTCCGGAATACCTGGTCAGTGTTGTGTCGGTAGGAGTAACATCGACGGTATAAGCCAGATAGTCGTTGGATTTACCGATACGGACAGAGTTATGGATGTTAAAGCCCAGATAAGTCTCTGATTTCAGACCTTCGATAAGGTTGCCTGCATCCCAGGTAAGTTTGAGGTTTGACACCCCTGTACGGCCTTTATCGGTGTAAAATCCCTGATCAAGAATGTTACCTATCAGGTTGTCCGTATAAATAGCGCTTACTCCATACCAGGGAGTCGGAGGATCGGTTGACTCATCATAATAAGCCCAGATCGGGTAGGCTATTGAGGGGACATTGCGTAAGTCATTAAGGATGGCTGGTAATTCCAGCAATCCGAGTGTTGCATTACCTGTTCCCTCAGAGCTGTAGTCGCTGTCATAGCCATAGTTCGGCGATCTCCTGAAAGTAAGGTTTCCGTAGAACCCAAACTTTGCTGAAAGGAAATCGTTGATCTTCACATTTACACTCTGTCTAGCGGTGATCCTGTTATAATCGGATTTTGCACCCATGTTTATTATATCACCTTCGCCTGCGTATCCGAGGTAGGAGAAATACTGAACGATGTCGTTGCCACCCGATGATGATACATTCACTTTTCTTAGTTCCATCTGGTTGTCGAGCATCATATCCCTGAAGTCGGTGTTAGGATACTGAAGGTCGTAGCCGTCGTTCACCCTGTAAGCTGCTATGGCAGCAGGCGAATAAATAGAAGGAAGGTCGCTGGCTAATCTGGCCTGATTCTGCAATGTGGCATATACGTCACCTTTTACATACTCAGGGAAACGGTCAACAATGCTGGTACCCATTTCAACGTCGACATGGAGCATCCTTTCGTTAGGGACACCCGTTCTCGTCTTAAGATACATTACGCCACCTGTGGCTGAGGGACCGTACATAGCTGTACTCAGGATTCCTTTCAGAAGAGTTGCCGATTCGATCTCATTGGGACCTATAATATATTCCTGAAGTTCAGCAGGAAGGTCGTCGATGATAACGTAAGGCATACCGCTGAATTTATCGGTAGAGCCGTAGCTGTTTGAAAGACCTGAATATTGCTGAAGGCCTTCCAGAGGGCTCATTCCAGGTGATCCGTCCCTTTCCCTGATGTCGTACATCGAGGAGATCCCTGTAAGGCTGTTCCTGATGTCGGTGGTGGGATAATGTGAAAACCAGGATCCCGGAACAACAAGCTCCGGGCCTGTGAGGTTACGCTTATAGGTCGATTTGAAAGGCAGTTGTACAACATCATCCGATGTCATGTCAATTTTACCCTCAAGAAGTGTAATGGTACCTGAATTTACAATATCGATAACATTAGATACTTTTTTATCGTACTGAAAAGCATTAATTGTAACAACATCTTCGGGGTAACCCTTGAATGAAACTGAACCGTTGGCATCGGTGACGGCATGCGTAATACCTTCGCCTACCACTACTGATGCACCCGGTATCGGCGCTCCGCTCTCATCAACTACTTTGAGAACGACGTCGAACAGTTGCCTGGCTGCTTTCCTTTCTCTCTGAACCTGTCCGGTAACCGGCCAGGCCAGCATAACGAGCAGAACCAACAGCCCGGCATATCTGATTTTCTGTGATAAAATATTATTAAATCTCATATACTTTCTTTTTATATGGTTCATGTTACCAGACTGGGTTGGCTACAAAATTACTCATTTTGAGAGCATCTGCGTTAAGGAAGGGCAGATAGTACATACCTTCTTCCCAGGCAGGCTGTCTGTCAGCCGGGAGTGGAGTTCTCACATACTGGAATCCGTCGGGGTATTCAGGAGAAACGTCAACCTTCTGCGGTATCATTCCGATCAGAGTGCTCCCCATAACCTGGGGAAGTATTTCCCATCTGCGGACATCGTCGTAGTAGTGCTGATTCTCGAACGAGAGTTCCACATTGCGTTCATTCCAGATCCTGTCCCTGAAATATGCAGGGGTTGCCTGCCACGTTGGAGCGTCTTGAAGATTCGGCATTCCCGATTTGGCTCTGATAACATTTATGGCCTGGAGAGCTGTCAGGGTTGCTCCTGATGGTGCTCCGTTTATGCCGTATGCTTCAAAAGCAGCTTCAGCGTAATTCAGGTAAAGTTCTGAGAGGCGAACGATTGCGATACTCCAGTATGTACGGACTCCCTGGTTGTAACGGCTGTTGAGTGCCCAGTATTTCCTCATCTGATATCCTGTAAGGGTAACTCCCCTGTATTGGGCTGTATTTACCAGTGTAGTGGGGATAGTTCCATTATAGTACATCCATGCAGTATTGGATGCGCCTTCCGTCCCGCCACCCCATCCGGGAGCATAGCTTCCGTTATAAGTAATATCGACATAGAAGCGCGGATCCCTGTTGAGGAAAGGTTGCTGCTCGTTGTAGCTTCCTGCTGTTGTGGCTGCAGCCCTGTCGGCATCAGTGTTGAGAGGGTAACCATCGGCTGTTTCATATTTGTCGACCCACTGCTGGGTTGGCATCATACCTGAAGCAGAGTTGTTTGCCATGAAGTGGCCTCCCCACATTGTTGCAACTTGTCCGCTACCGCTTCCCCAGTTCCAGGCGAGGTTGCCGAGTGTAAGAGTCCAGATACTCTCCTCGCAAACTTCCCTGTCGTAGAAGTTATAGTGTCTGTCGTTACCTGAAGGATCGGTCAGAGGCAACAATTCCACGCCGTTAGCTTCCGCTATCTGGATAGCTTCCCAGTTGGCTGCTGCTGCAGCCTGCCAGTCGGCAGCACCGTTCTTATTATTAAGCGGGCTGGCAGCATAGAGCAATGCCCTGGCTTTAAGAGCCTTGGCAGCCATTCCGTTGGGGCGGTACATTTCGTATGCTGCATAGTCGAGTGATCCAACCGGGTCCCTGCGGATCTTGCCGGCCTTGTTAAAGAAATAGTAAGCCGAATCATAATCGGAAACTATTCTCATCAGGTATTCATGCTTCGGCAAACGTTCAAGGTCCCATGTTTCGTCATATGGTCCCATCACATAGTCGAGATAGGGGAAGGGTCCCCAGAGTCTGAAGAGCGTCCAGTGGAACCATGCCCTGAAGAAGTAAGCCTGGCCCATGAAGTCGTCCAGAACATCCTGGCTGGCATCCTGCACCTGGTCTATATTGCGGATGGCTATATTCACTCTGCGGATATGGTCGAGGCATGCACCCAGAACAGGACGGCGGCTGCCGTCGTAGCAAAGCTTGCTGACGATTGTTTCCGACATGTTTCCGCTCTTCCAGGCCTGGCCTTCCATATAACGTCCCTGGTCCATTGCATCGGTTGTCGAATTGAGACAGTACTTCTGGTCCCAGAGGTCCATCCACAGGGGGACTGTGCATTTGTAATTCCATGTGTTCCGCCAGCGGTTGTTATAATATTTGCGGCCGTCGTAAACACCGTCGAAGAAGAGTTTGAAGTTGGCATACTTCGTGAACACGATATCCTCTGTAAGACCTGATTCAGGAGCTTTGTCCAGATAATCCTCGAGGAATGAGCATGAGGTGCCAAAAGCAAGACTCATCCCGGTTATGATTAGTAGTATAAGATATTTTTTCATAATCACTGTCATTAAGATTAAAATCCTACTTTAATCCCAGCTCTGAATGTCATCATCTGGGGATAGAATCCCTGGTAGAAGTTTGTTGCTTCAGGGTCGCCCTCAATAAGAGGAGTAAAGGTCAGGAGATTTGAGCCTGACAGGTAAACCATCATACTGTTGATACCTATAGCTCTGTTTAGTGCTCCCGATTTAATGTTGTAACCCATATACAGGTCTTTCAGCCTCAGGTAAGATGCATTTCTGAAGTAGCGGTCCTCGATAATGGCCTGGTATCCTCTGTCGGCCTCGCCGCCTCCCCATACGATGTTATCCTGGCTTGATGATCCGCTGTAGTGCATTGTAGCATGTCCTGCATTTGGATTATCAGGTCTCCAGTAGTCGAGTGCAGATTTGTGTACACGAAGGTCTCCCTTGATGAATTCAACCTCGAATGCCTGGTTGTACTGGACATATTTCCCGTGGTTACCTGAGAACAGGAAGTTGAAATTAAAGTTTTTCCATGTGAAACCACCTGAGAATGCATATGTTATAGGTGGATATGTCAGACCCGGAATGGCATGCTTGTCGAGAGTGTTTATCGTACCGTCTGAGTTATAATCAAGATACAGGTAATCTCCGACATACAATTTTGTAAAGTCTATAGGCGATACATTGTTATGGATGTCATCAACTGATGTCACGTAACCTGAGTTTGTAAGCTCAACACCGTTTAGCTCAAGACCTTCGAGGCTGTACTCCACGTTAAGCATTTCGGTAAGGGGCTTGCCTGCAAGTTTCATGTGATCGGGGAATGAAGCGGGGTCATCCTTGAATACAACCCTGTTCTCATTCCAGCCGAAGACACCTCTCACCCAGTATTCAAATGTCTGTGTGGGAGCTTTACGGAACTCAAGTTCTGCTTCAATCCCGTGTTTTTTAACTTCACCAAGGTTTATCTCCTTGAAAGACTGGCCAATGAGCATTGTGGTACTCTTAGGAGTAAGAAGCATTTTGTCGCGATACTCGTCAAAACCGTCAACTGTAAGTGTTATCAGGTTATTGAAGAGGCTCATTTCGATACCGAGGTCTCTCTTATGTGCTCTCTCCCACTGTGCCATTGTGTTTGCCATCATGTCCTCGTGAATGTATCCGGCGTTATCCTTGAAGTATGAGCTCTGATAGAGCCATCTGCTTCTGGCATAGTCGCTTCCCACATAACCATCAGAATATCTGATCTTCAACCTGTTCATCCAGGGAACTGCATTTTTGAAGAAAGGCTCTTCCGAAATAAGATAACCTACAGCCAGAGAGGGGAATGTACCGAATCTGTTACCGGGAGCGAACCTTTCAGAACCTGTGTAACCGATATTGAATTCGAACAGGTATTTACGGTTATAGTCGTAAGTGACCCTTCCTACCAGACCTTCATTATAATAAGGGAAGTTGGTTCCCGAGGCCTGCTGCTGGCGGTTGAAAAGACCGAGAGCGGTAAGATTGTGCTTTCCGAATGATCTGTTCCAGTTAAGTGATACCTCATAGTAGAGATCGGTGTTGTAACCACCGAGGCCACCGGTATTAAGGTCGAAAGGAGCCAGTTTATAAGTCTCGTTACCTTCTGTAGGAGTCTGTCTCAGCCATGGATTGGCTCCGACAACATCTGTCGGGTCATCACCAATCAGATTGAACTGAAGGATGTATTGAGGCAGGGTAAGTCCACCGGTTTTCAGCGTGTTCGTGTAGTTACTGCTTAGTGATACCTTACCGTTTATAGAAAGTCCTTTTGTTATGAAATCGAGCTGTTGTTTAAGGATGAGGTCGGTGTAGAGCTGTGAGCCCAGGTACTGGTTCATGGTACCCGACATTAGTGAATGAAGGGGGTTACCTGTATATTCACCAACAGGATAGCTGTGTCTCTCTCCTGTAGCATCGGGATATGCAAGGTCGGGAACTTCTTCGAGAACCCATGCAGGATAGATTGCTGGTGCCGAGACACCTCCTGTGGAATAAAGGTTCCTCCATGACCCGCCTCCTGCGCTTCTGAGGTTCAGGTTACCACCCACGTTAAATGACAGGATTGTTGTCTTCGTGATATTGAAGTCAAGGTTTATCCTGTAATTGAACCTGTGGTTATAATATCTCTTATCATAGAAACCGTCTTTGGTACCTTTGAAGAAGTCACCTGTATAATTGTATCCGAATGAGAGGAAGTATTTGGCAAAGTCGGTTCCTCCTGTAATATTAAGGTTTGCATTGGCTACAGGTGCAAAATCGTGGGTACATTCATCGAACCAGTTAACATCCGGGAACTCAAGAGCCTTGATAGGTGTTGACGGGTTCTTCCACTGAGCCAGTTCATATTCTGATTTCAGAAGTGTAAAGTCCTGTTTATTCATCAGAGCCACGTTATACATGCTCATAGTGGTAAATGCATCTATGTGCTCAGGTACTCTCGCTGCTGTCTGAAGGCCGTAGGCTCCGGTGAAGTCCATTTTCGGACGTCCGAGGGTACCGCGTTTTGTAGTTACCACAATAACGCCGTTAGCTCCTTTGGCACCGAAAACAGCTGTTGCCGATGCATCTTTAAGGACAGAGATGGTTTCAATTTCGTTAGGGTCGAGTGAGCTGAAGTCACGTTCGACACCGTCGACAAGTACGAGAGGAGAGCTTCCGTTCCAGCTTGAAAGACCGCGGACATACAAAGTTGCGTTGTCAGATCCGGGTTCTGCGTCCTGCTGGATGGTCAGCACACCTGAAAGTTTACCTGTAATTGCGTTTGTTACGTTTATTTCGCCTGCCTGCATAAGTGTTTGAGCATCAACCTGTGTGATGGCACCTACGACGCTCTCCTTTTTCTGGACGCCGTATCCAACCACCACAACCTCCTGGATCTGTGTTACCTCCAGTGCCAGAGCCACGTTGACCGGAGTGCCGGGTGTTGCCTGGACCTCCTGTGCGGAATAACCTATGAAGGAAATTGCCAGCGTAACAGGCTGTCTGCTTGAGACAGGAATTGTGAAATTACCGTTGATATCGGTGAGGGCACCAACTGTTGTTCCCTTCACCAGCACGGTAACTCCGATAAGCGCTTCGCCTGTTGCAGCATCAGTAACCTTTCCTGTGATCGTTATCTGCTGTGGTGCAGAGGGATCGTCGGGACTGGCTGCAACTGCGCTGAAAGATGCCATTGAGCATATCAGAAACAAAATGCACAATTTTGTCGTAATCAGTGGCTTGAGCCACCAACTCCTGACAAAATTCAATCGCTTTTCATTATTTTTTTCCATGCATTTAATAAAATTAAACATTAATAATTAAGCCAGGTTAGTGGTAAAATCGTGTAGGTTAACGGGATTTCATTTATCCCGGTTTTCTTTGCTTTCTCTTTCTTTTCATAAGGTTAGGGTTGGTTAGTATTAATTAATAATTGCTATATGTTTTATTCGAATCGAATAAAATACAGAAGCGTATCTGAAGATCGTAAAGAAAAAAGTGAGCCCAGGGTAGATTTTTTTCATTAAAAAGGTTAAAAATAATTAAATAAACACAGCACCCAACGATAAAACCTCCCTTCTCGGGGATTATCAGGGTAAATCAATACATCTTATAAATGCCTGTTAAATACCAGGTTAGGAGTATTTTAGGTTAGGGTTGCATTTATTGTCATACAATGTTAAAAAAAAATAAAATATGATGCAACATATAAATGTAATTTTAACACCAGATTTTTTCTATTTTAGAAGCATTCTATATTGCGAAAAAATAACATTCCTGACGCAACCTTCTGAAAACGGGTTCGATTTCAATCCCACCCCCCAATCGTGTCTCACCAGCCGAAGTTTCATGCGCAGGCTGGCAAGCCTGACCTCTGTGCTCTGTGCCCTGTGCTCTGTGCCCAGCCTTCGCTATTGCTTCGGCTGGCAATCCTGAGCCCACTCCCTGCATTTTTCCATCTGAGCCTTTGTACTTAATATATCCTTTCCTATATTTATGACCGTAAACCTGAATACCTGCTACATATGAAAAAAACTTATCT
>Ga0116151_10004508_pt1 | contig 12181 bp, 13 predicted proteins | sample AD_UKC117_MetaG_FD_89893 | JGI IMG/M metagenome (GOLD analysis project Ga0116151, IMG submission 89893) | Active sludge microbial communities of municipal wastewater-treating anaerobic digesters from Hong Kong - AD_UKC117_MetaG | ecosystem: Engineered > Bioreactor > Anaerobic > Digestate... | reverse complement strand
ATTGGACGTCCACATCCATGCTACTTACCCTCGAGGTGCCTTGGATGCTATTATTAAAAAATGTTGTGGATATTTACAGAGAGAAATTCAAGACTTCTAATTTCAAAACGCGGAATGTGGGTTATACGCGCATACTGGCTGAAAAGGACGCCTAACTGGTGGCGAGATCGGGGAAAGATCGAAGAGGACCGGGAGAAAACGCAGGACAGGCCGCTGATGCTCCTCACGACCCTGGGCATGATCGTCGTCCCCTTCCTCTACCTCTTCACCACCAGGCTCGACTTTGCGGACTACAGCCTCCCTCCCACCGCAAGCCTCCTGGCAGGCTCCCTGGGGGCTGCCCTCTTCCTCCAGGCCCTCTGGCTTTTGTGGCGGTCTCACGCCGACCTCGCCGAGAGCTTCTCGCCGGGTCTCCAGATCAGGAAGGACCACAGGCTTGTGACCACCGGCGTCTACGAGCGGGCCCGCCACCCGATGTACGCGGCCCACCTTTTATGGGCCGCAGCTCAGCTTCTCCTCCTTCAGAACTGGATCGCTGGCCCCGCTTTTCTGGTGGCGTCGATCCCCCTTTACGTCGCCCGGATCCCGAGGGAGGAGGAGATGATGCTCGATCAATTCGGCGATGAGTACCGGAGATATGCGGAGAGGACGGGGCGGGTGGTGCCGAGGATTGGGAGATAGAGCGCAAGTGCCCAGAATGTTGCCTGCTGTTCTGTGGAGTTCTACAGATATTTACATCCGTTTTTCTCTACCATCACAAAGCTTTTCGTTCTCATTGAGGAAGGCGCGTTCTCGGATCGTGTGTTGGATGGCGAAACGTTCGAAGTCAGTACAGAGGCCTGACAGTTATTTATTATCATTTAATACTAAATATATGATTAAATATAATCTGGCCCTTTTATTCTCCATATCAAAACAACTGTTGTAAGGAGGCAGACCACGTCAATTGAAAGCAATACGAGAAACGGAAGTGTTAAGTTATGTGTAAATATCCAATTATTAATTTCTTTATCATATTCTATACATCCGATAAAAATAGCCATTACTTGTGTAAATAAAAATATACTACTATGAGACAGGGCAGCGTATCTGAATCCACCTTTACCTTCTTTGAATTCTTCCCATCCAAGTTTCAATTCTGGAATTCTTTTTTCTAGTTCCATGAGGTACTTTATAGTTTGCAATTGACGCGTATCAATATATGTCCATTCCAATGTCAAAAAAACAGCTATTGGTGGGAAAACAAATGCAACTGATGTTGGTACCTCTTTTGTTAACGCCAACCCTAAGAATGCGGCCGCAATAGTCAAAGTAAGTTCTACAACTTGATGGCGCATTCCAACTCGTTTCAGGAATTGTTCCCTCAAAAATGAATATTCCATCTGGAGACCGGTGAGCTCAAGAGATTCTTTATCCATCATAGTATTTCAACTCCTTCAAATACTAATATATCCAGATCACAATGATTTTCAAGCTAAAAACATGTTTTCTCCAATATCTTTTTTACTCGAGAAACTATAGTCTAATCTATCATGTACCTCTGGGAACTTGTTCGGATCCTGTCCATTCTTTACAAATGGACTTATATGCACATATACTTGATAAAACAAATAATGTTAAAAGATTTCTTCCAAGAATAATATCTTCATGTTCATATCTGATTTTACTGTGCAAATCATTTTTAGAGTTGTCTAAATCAATAAGATCTGTGATGATGTCTTGATCGCTAGAGCATTGTATTATCCGAGGTATTAGAACATCACTGATCCGGTCAAGATCATGTTGAATTAAATTATAATATTTTAATATTTTATCGCCCTCCAGCAACTCTAATTTATTTAATTCCCGTGCCAACTTGTCCATAGCTTTAATGGCGTCGTCGTTAGGTTTGTCCCTACCATCTACTATCCCTAAATATATTTTATTATCTGTATCCTTTATAACGAATTCGATCATTAGTAGGCTAAGGGCATCACATAAAATGGCTGCTATAGTTCCATAGGTAAGATTTCTGACTTTAAACCACTCTTGCTCTCCTTGATGGATCGCAAGCCAATCGAAGATTAACAAAGCAAGAAGAAACGTGAGGCAAATTCCTATCACCTCGGCTGCAAGATTTTCTGAAAAACTATCCAAATCCGTAAAAATTACTACGCCTATTATAATGACTAATATAATAAATAAACTAAACATTATTGCGTTTTTAGCGGGATTGTCAAAAGTACGACTCCAGTGATATGTCATATATGCTCCTCATATGACTGCAATAAATGACTATTTAAACTTTTACTCTACGCGCGTTGTCCTTAATCGCTTGTTGTGGGGTGCTCTTCCCCCAGTTTTACTTGGTTCTATAAGTCGAGTTGGTTAATCTGCGGTCTGAGAGTTGGACAGGATTTGTCGAAGTAGAGGAGGGTGTAGGGCGTTTCGTGAAGGAGCTCACGAGCGGCGGACGTGGGCCGATACCCCTTCTCCCTTCTGGAATCTCCAGCCGAATAGCTTGTTGCAGGCGTCTTCGAGGCTGGTGTAGGGTCCACTGACCGTAAGATACGCCATCTCGACCGCCGGAAGTTCCTCCACCGCCTCTCTGCCCTCTGCTATCGCGGGCTTCTCTGCCGGAAGGGTGATCGCCATCGAGCCGTCCCCCCTCCAGCAAACCCGCTGCCAAACAGATATATCGGTGGAGCCCATCCTCCGGATCAGGTGTTGGAATGGTGGAAGTGCACAAGGTCTCAGGCTCGCCCTTCGACGGCAACGTCTACCTGATCCTCGATGAGGTCCCGGTCCTCATCGACGCGGGAATGGACCCGGGGCCGACGCTTCGAAAGATCAAAAAGTACATCGACCCCCAGAAGATCGAGATGATCATCCTCACCCACAGCCATCACGACCACTCCGGCGGGGTGCCCCTTCTCAAGGAGGCGACGGGGGCGAAGGTTCTGATCCACGAGGATGAGGCGGGCTCTCTCGGCGACGACATGGCGACGGTCGCCTACCTCTTCGGCCTCTCGGCCCCGGAGATCGAGGCAGACGAGACCTTGAAAGAGGGGGATGTCATCGACCTTGGTGAATGGAAGCTGGAGGTCATGCACACGCCGGGCCACTCTCCGGGAGGGATCTGCCTCTACGAGCCGAGGGCAAAGGTCCTCTTCTCGGGGGACACGGTCTTTCCCCAGGGGAACATCGGGAGGACCGACCTCTTCGCCGGCTGCAACGAGGACCTGATCCGCTCCATCGAGAGGCTGACGACGCTGGAGGTCGAGGTCCTCTACCCAGGCCACATGGAGATCGTCAGCGGGGACGTGGGCCGCCAGATCCAGGCGAGCCTCCGGTTTGCCCGGAGCGTTCTATGACCAGAATCAAGAGCAATAGAGAGCGATGAAAGATGAAGATGGAGATGAAAATGGAGACAGAAATGTCCGGATCCGAATCCGATCTCTCGGGCAATGATAGGACCGCCCGGATCGTGGAGCTGGAGCGGGAGTCGGTGATCCAGACCTACACCCGCCAGCCGATCCTCCTGGTTCGTGGAGCTGGGGCCCGGGTCTGGGACGCCGCGGGCCGGGAGTACATCGACTTCGTCGCCGGGGTCGCCGTCAACACCGTAGGCCACTGCCACCCCGCCGTCGTCGAGGCGATCGCTCGGCAGGCGAAGGAATTGATCCACACCTCGAACCTCTACTACACCGAAAACCAGGTCTTCCTCGCCGAGGAGCTGAAGACCCTCACCGGGATGGATAGAGCCTTCTTCTGCAACTCCGGTGCTGAGAGCGTCGAGGCCGCCCTGAAGCTCGCCCGTCGGGCGACGGCTAGGTCGGAGATCGTCGCCGCCGTCCACTCCTTCCACGGAAGAACCCTGGGGTCGTTGGGAGCGACCTACAAGCTGATGTACAGGGAGCCTTTCCGTCCCCTCAACGAGGCGAAGTTCGTTCCCTACGACGACCCCGAGTCGCTGGCTGCGGCGGTCTCGAAAGAGACCTCGGCCGTCATACTGGAGCCGGTCCAGGGCGAGGGCGGCGTCAACGTCCCCAAGCCCGAGTACCTGAGGGCGGCCCGCCAGATCTGCGACGACTGCGGCGCTCTGCTCGTGCTCGACGAGGTTCAGACCGGCTTCGGCCGAACGGGCAGATGGTTTGGAAAAGAGCACAGCGGGGTGATGCCTGACGTCATGACCCTCGCCAAGGGGATCGCCGGCGGCCTCCCCATGGGCGCCATGATGGCGGCAGAGTCGGTCTCCGACGTCTTCCAGAAGGGCGACCACGCCTCCACCTTCGGCGGCGGCCCGTTGGTCTCGGCGGCGGCCCTCGCCTCCATCGGGGCGATCAAAAGCGAGAAGCTCGTGGAGCGTTCGGAGAAGATGGGCGCGTACCTGCGGTCCCGGCTTTCAGAGGAGATCGATGCTTTGGATGTCAGGGGCCTGGGGCTGATGGTCGGCGTCGAGCTTGCGGCAAACTGCCCCGAGATCGTAAACCAGGCTCGGGAGCGGGGCGTCCTCCTCAACGCCACAAGCGACCACGTACTGAGGATGGTCCCGCCCCTGGTTGTGGGAACTGAGGAGATCGACCGCGTGGTGAAGGTGCTTGCAGAGATACTCGAAGAATCTTAGAGCCTGCCTGGGACGGCTGAAGCCCTACGTTGCCGGCAAGGGGATCAGTGAGATCGCGGCAAAGTACGGCCTTTTGCCCGACGAGATCGTTAAGCTTGGGAGTAACGAGAACCCCTACGGTCCCAGTCCGAAGGTCTTCGAGGCGATCGGTTCGGTCCGGCCCGAGAGGTACCCCGAGCCCGAGCGGCTCATCGACGCCCTGGCGGATTACGCCGGGACCGGGCCGGAGAACGTCCTCATCGGGGCGGGGATGGACGGCGTCATGGACACCTTAACCCGCCTATTCCTCGACCCCGGCGACAGAACCCTCATCTACACCCCCACCTTCAGCTACTACGAGATCCTGACGGTGACGGCCGGAGCCGACCCGATCTTCGTCCAGCGGGGTGAGAGCTTCGAGGTGCCGACGGATTTGCCGAAGGGGGTGAAGATCGTCTTCATCTGCTCGCCAAACAACCCCACAGGAGACCTGATAGCCGAGGACGACCTCCGATCGATCGTCGAGACGACCGAGGGCATCGTCTTCCTCGACGAGGCCTACGCCGAGTTCAGCGACCAGAACTTCCTCGCCATGGCGGCCGAGTACGATAACCTGGTGGTGGGAAGGACGACCTCCAAGGCCTTCGGCCTCGCCGGGATGAGGCTCGGCTACGCAGTCGCCCCCGACTGGATCGCAAAGGAGTACAGGAGGGCGGCCCCTCCCTTCTTCGGCGTCACAACGCCATCGGTGGCGGCGGGGATCGCGGCTTTGGGCGACATCGAGCACATGAGAAGGTCGGTGAAGGCCATCCGGGAGGAGAGGGACCGGCTGAGGGAGGCGATCCCAGCGTTCCGGCCCTCGGGAGGAAACTTCCTCTACCTGGAGACCGACGAGCCCTCGGGGAAGCTCGCAGAACGGTTGCTCAGAAAGGGGGTCATCATCCGGGACTGCTTCTCCTTCCGCGGGGCAGGCGATCACGCCGTCAGGGTGACGGTGGGAACCCCTGAGGAGAACGACCGGTTCCTCGAAGCCTACGGTGATGTATGCGGATCGCTCTGACCGGGACCCCCGGAACCGGGAAGACGGCGGTCGCTGGCCTCCTCCCCTTCAGGGTCATCGACCTAAACGCCGTCGTCAGGGACGAGGGGCTTTCCCTGGGCAGAGATGAGGATCGGGGCTGCCTCATAGCCGACGTCGACGCCCTGGCCGAGAGGCTGGAGGATCTGGCCCCCGAGGAGGACGACGAGATCGTCGTCCTGGAAGGGCACTTCTCCCACCACTTCGCCACCGAGGCGATCGTCCTCCGGACACGCCCAAAAGTCCTCAGAGAGCGGCTCGCCCTGCGGGGCTACACCGAGAAGAAGATCCGGGAGAACCTGGAGGCGGAATTCCTGGACGTCATCCTGGTGGAGGCGGCCGAGTGGTGCGACCGGGTGAGCGAGATCGACACCACCGGGCGTTCGCCTCAGGAGTCGGCCGACCTGGTGGCGAAGATACTGCGGCGGGAGATCGATCTATTGCCTGGAGATATAGACTGGACTGGAGAGATGGAGTTTGACCCTCGATGACCTGAGATCGAAGTCGCTGGCGGTGACCGAGCCCCTGGCGGCGGTGGCGATGGCGGCCGGAGCGTCCCCCAACCTAATCTCCATCCTGTCCATGATCTTCGCCCTCGCCGCGGGGGGGTTCTACTATCTATCGGCAGCGGACTCATCCCTCCTCTACCTGGCAGCCCTGATGGTCCTCTTGAACGCCGTCTTCGACGCCGTCGACGGCACCCTCGCCCGGATGACGGGACAGGCCGAGGCGAAAGGCGACTTCCTCGATCACGTCATCGATCGGTACGCCGACATGGCGATCCTGGCCGGGATCGTCTTTGCGGGCTACGTCTCGGAGGCGGTGGGGATCTTCGCCGTCATGGGGGTCCTCCTCACAAGCTACCTGGGGACCCAGGCCCAAGCCTTGAGGCTTGGCCGCCTCTACGGCGGGATCATGGGGCGGGCCGACCGGCTGGTCCTCATCTTAGCCGCCACCGTCGCCACCGCCCTCTTCCCATCGGATCTGGCGACCCTCTCGATCCTGGGGTGGGCCGTCGTCCTCATCACCGCGGCAAGCCACATCACCGCCTTCCAGAGGATCCTCCTCATCTGGAGACGGCTCTAACCCGGTCCTGAAAGGTTTCTTTCAGCCACATATTGGACTTCAGCCTCATCTCGGAGTCGGCCTCAATCGCTCGAAGACCTCCACCATCTTTCCGAAGTGGCCGGCGACCTCGTCCACGAATTCGAGAAGATCCGGCTCGATCTCCCTCTCCCGCCCCAGAATCAGAACCCCCCGGCTCCCATCGCCGCAAGAGAAGGGCGCCGAAGCCCAGAAGATAGGTCTGCTAAAATCGATCGCTTTATTCGCTCTGGCCCCGTCCAAGAGCCCCTCGGGGTCGACCTGGTCTAGAAAGCTCATCAGATATTCGAGGGGTCCTGAGAGGCCCCGGAGGACCAGCCGGCCCCCTTCGAGGAGGAAGACGCCCCCCACCTCGAAACCTTCGGGTCCGGCCAAGAGCTCGGAGAGGGCCTCTTTCAAGAGGTCGTCGGTCTCCCCTCTAAAATCGATCGGCTTCAGGGCGAGGGAGTGTAGGACCAAAAGCCTCCTCTTCTCCGTCAAAAGCTCCATCTCCCCCTCCTTCCTCTCGGTGACGTCCACAAGATTTCCGAGGACCCACCTCTCTTCCTGGTAGTCCAGAGGCGCGATCCTCGCCTCGACCCACCGTTTCGATCCGTCCCTCCTGGTGATCCAGAACTCGTGGAAGATCGGCCCTTCGGAGCCTTCATCTTTGCCGGGACTCTCCTCGACTTCGAGGTCTGCCTCCTCTTCAACGACGTTTACGCACTCGAAGCTCTCGGGCTCTGCCAGGCTCCAGAAGTGCTCGCCGATTAGATCTTCCTTGTCGCAGCCGAAGATCTCCGCGAACTTGGAGTTGACCATCTTGAAGCAGCCGTTCTGGAGGACGTAGATCCCCGTCGGCGAGTTCTCCAGGATGGATCTGCTCACCGCCTCGGACCGTTCCATCTCTCTCTTCATCCGGCGCTCCTGAGACCTGAACCTCGATTCGCTGATCAGCGCCTCGAAGATGGTGGGGAGGCTCCGGAAGCTGTCGACGCTCTTCATGACGTAGCTCGTCGCCGCCTTCTCGAAGGCCACCACCTGCAGCTCCTCGGTCCCGCGCCCCGTGACCATGACCACGGGGACGTCCTGGTCTGCCTTTCGGATCTCCTCCAGGACGTCGATGCCGCTCATTCCGGGAAGGGCATAGTCCACCGAGACCAGGTCGTAGCGGGTTCCTGAGGCCATCTGTAGCCCCTCCTCCCCGGTGGAGGCGACGTCGACGAAGAACTCGTCGTGCTTCGAGAAGCCGAGGAGGATCAGCTCGACGTCGTTGGGGTCGTCCTCGACGATCAGGATGCGGTAAGGTTCGGTCATCCCGGCTCACCAATCGATATCATCTCGCAATTTTATCGATCTACTCCGATTAGTATCTTCCCGTTCGTCAAAATGAGGAAGGATTGGCAGAGCTGATTTCCTGAGCGGTGGGGATAGAATTATCTATCCCCCATAAGAAAGGAATTCCGTACTGGATTGGGGGTATCGTTACGGAGAAGTTCTGGATCTTGATCCTGCTCTTTCTATTCGGCGTCTTCCTCACGGGGGCCCAGGCCGAGACGCTGGTCGTCGACCAGAGCGGGAGCGGGGATTATTCGACGATAGGTAAGGCCGTCAACGCTGCAAAGACCGGCGATGAGATCCTGGTCCGTCCCGGATACTACAGAGAGGGGGCGATCCCCATCCGGCTGCCGATCTCCATCGCCAGCGACCAGGGCTCTGTGACCCTCGAGGGAGGGTTTGTGGTGGTGGCGTCCGGCTTTGCCGTCACCGGCCTTGAGATCAGGGGCTCTGGAGGGGGCACCGGAGAGGGAACCGGCATCGAGCTGAAATCTTCCGGAAACACCATCCAGGGCTGCGCCATAAGGGACTTTTCGACGGGGGTTCTTTCAGCCTCTTCCAACAACCAGGTCCTCGAATCGGCGATCGAGGGGTGCTCCGTCGGAGTTCGGCTCCAGAACGGATCAGGCTGCGCCGTCAGGGGGACAGAGATCAGGTCCACCCTGGGTGTGGAAGCGGGGGGGTCTCCAGGGTCTGTCATCTCCAACTGCACCATCTCGGGGGACACCGGCGCGCTGATCTCAGACTCCAGCGGATGCGCCGTCAACGACACCGGCTTCATCACCAGGAGGGGGATCGAGATCACAAACTCCGACGGTAGTTTCATCGTAGGAAACAACCTCTCATCAACGGAGATGGGGATCGTCATCTCTGGGTCGGAAGATGGCGAGATCCTCGATAACGTCGTCTCGGGGGCGGGGATCGCTGCCATCCTCCTCCACGGCTCGAATAACAGCTCGGCGGTCAATAATTCAGTGATGGGATGCAACATCGGAATCAGGCTGAAGGACTCGACCGACGACCTGGTGGGCCAAAACCGCCTGGACGGAAACGAGGCTGACGGGATCCTGCTGGAGGGGTCGGAGAATAACGAGATCTCCGGAAACCTCTTCGTCGAGAACGGCGGAGGTCTGACGCTGAAGTCGGGTTCCGCCGGAAACTCCATCATAGAGAACCAGTTCCTTCGAAACGACCTGGGGCTGTCGATCCTCGGATCGGGGCAGAACGTTCTCAGGGCAAACCGGTTCGATCTCAACCACCAAGCCGTCAGGGTGGACGGGGAGGACCCATCCTACCCGGACGACGGCCCCTTCCGCCAGGACGCCGATTCGTCCAACACCATCGACGAGAAGCCCTTCTGCTACATAACTGACGGGCGAGACCTCCTGGTTTCGGGAGAATGCGGCTTTCTAGCCCTGGTGGGCTGCGATAACGTCACCGCAAAAGACCTCGTCCTCTCCAACAACAGCGCGGGAGCCCTCATCGTCAACTCTGCGGGCTGCGCAGCCCAGAACCTCACCCTCTCAGGAGACGAGGTCGGCGTCCGGATGCTTTTGACCAGAGACTGCAGGGTCGAGGGGAGCAGGGCCAAAAACTGCACCGTCGGCTTCTCGGTCCAGGCGGGCACCGGCGACGATCTAGTCGGCTGCACTTCCCGGGGGTCTTCTGAGGCGGGCTTTGAGGTACGGGACTCGGCGACGACGACGGTGAAGGGGTCGAACGCCTCGGAGGGGCTGGCCGGGATACGCCTCACAAACTCCTCATCCTGCTCAATCCTCCAGTCCGAGGCGAGACGGAACGAAGAGGATGGGGTCAGGCTGACGAGATCTCCGAACTGCCTTCTGAACATGAACCGGGCTGCTGATAACCGTCAGGGGATCAGCGCCTCGGGCTGTGACGGGGCTATGGTGATCAGATGCAATCTTTCCGGAAACGAGGAGTCGGGCCTCGCCATGGACCAGCTCTCGGAGCCGACGATCGCAGGAAACATCGCCGCGGATAACGGGGACGGGCTCTTCCTCCAGTCCGTCGAGGGGGCGAAGATCGAGGGGAACAACCTGACCCGAAACAGCCGGTACGGCCTCAGGATCAGCTTCTCACGGGACGGGAAGGTCACTGGAAACTCCTTCATCCAAAACGGTCTGGGCGGTGCGAGCCTCATCGACTCTAGCGGGTGGAGAGTGTATCACAACAACTTCGTCGACAACGGAAACCTGATGCTGCCTCAGAACGCCGTCGACAACGGCAACAACGAGTGGGATGCCGGCCCAGAGGTCGGCGGAAACTACTGGAGCGACCATGCGGTCGAGGGGAATCCGGGGTCCGATCCAAAATCGGTCCCGACGAAGGGGACGGACCGGTACCCCTTCGGCGACCCCGACGGATGGAAGTGAATTTTAACGGACCGAAAAATGGGAGCGAATTTAAGGAGGTGATGAGACGACCGGGGAGATAGACGATCTGGACCTCGCCCTCATCAGGGCCGCCCAGGAGGGGATTTCTCTCACCGCCAGGCCCTACGGAGCGTTGGGCACAAGGCTCTCCATCGGAGAGGACGAGGTGATAGAGAGGCTCGCGGCCCTTCTGGAGGAGGAGGTGATCAGGAGGTTTTCTGCCACCATAGGCCACAGGGCTCTTGGGATCGTCGCCAACGCCATGATCGTCTGGCGCGTCCCGCCGGATGACGTCGAGCGGGTCGGACCCATCATGGCCTCCTTCAACGAGGTCACCCACTGCTACGAGCGCCCCTCAAGGCCGAGCTGGCCCTTCAACCTCTATACCGTCGTCCACTCCCCCTCACGGGAGGAGTGCCGGAGGGTAGCCGCCGAGATATCCCGAAAAGTGGGGATATCCGACTACCAGGTCCTATTCAGCGAGAGGGAGTTCAAGAAGACGGGGGCAAGGATCTGAAGAGCCACCTCCCCCTCCTACTGGATCTCTCCGGGAGAAAGGTGGTAATCTTCGGCGGCGGGGCGGTCGGCGAGAGGAAGGCGCGGCTCTTCTCTCAATATGCCAGGGTGACGGTGGCAAGCCTCGAGTTCACCCCCGGCCTTCATAAGATGGCGGAGGAGGGTGCCGTCGAGCTGGTCGAGGTCGATCTCCCCTCCGGAGCCGAAGACCTTCTCCGGGATGCCTTCATCGCCATCCCCGCCACCAGCAGTCAGACCCTGAACGCCGACCTGGAAGTGAAAGCCGCAGAGATGGGGGTTCTGGTGAACAGGGTCGACGGCGTCGGGGAGGTGGTCGTCCCCTCGGTGATCAAAAGAGATCCCGTAATCGTCGCCATATCTACCTTCGGCGAGAGCCCCGCCCTCTCCAAACGCCTTCGCGAACGGTTCGAGGAGGTTCTGGACGAGGGGTACGCCGGGATGGCCTGCCTTTTGGGGGAGATGAGGGGTGTCATTAAGGAGCGGGTTTCTGACCAGGCGGAGAGGAAGAGGATTATCGAGGAGATCATCTCCGACGAGGAGGTGTGGAGGCTCCTGGGGGAGTCATACGAAAAGGCCTATATGAGGGCCGGAGAACATCTCCCTCTCGATGAGCGAGATAGCCTCGATGCTGGTGACCCACCGGAAGGCGAAGATCGACGAGATTGAGCGGGCCTGGCACGGCGACCTGGAGGCGCTCCTCTCCTGGATATCGTCCCACGGGATGGTGGAGGAGTGCGCCGTCCTCAAGACCTGCAACCGGGTCGAGATCTACGTTGTCTCGCAGCGGGGCGAGAAGGTCCTCTTCGAGCTGGCGAAGAAGGCTCGGATATCCTCGCGAATCATCGATTTTCACAATCATGACGAGTCGCTCAGCCACCTCCTCCGCCTCGCATCGGGGCTGGAGTCGATGATCATCGGCGAAGACCAGATCCTCGGCCAGATGAAGGACCTCTACTCGATGGCGAAGGAGGCTGGCACCACCGGCTGGACCCTGGACGTCGCCTTCAAGAAGGCGATTCAGGTGGGAAAACGGGTCCGTCGCGAGACGAGTATCAACGAGAGGTCGATCTCGGTGGGCTCTGCGGCCGTCGACCTCGCCGAGGAGATTCTGGGCAGCCTTGAAGGAAAGTCGGTCCTGGTGATCGGGGCCGGGGATACCGGGGAGCT
>Ga0116151_10004498_pt1 | contig 12193 bp, 12 predicted proteins | sample AD_UKC117_MetaG_FD_89893 | JGI IMG/M metagenome (GOLD analysis project Ga0116151, IMG submission 89893) | Active sludge microbial communities of municipal wastewater-treating anaerobic digesters from Hong Kong - AD_UKC117_MetaG | ecosystem: Engineered > Bioreactor > Anaerobic > Digestate... | reverse complement strand
TTACAGGAGGAACAGATGGCACATCAACGACTGAGTCGACGAACCTTTTTGCACTTATCGGCGGGTGCCGCGGCCATGACAGCACTGGCCGCCTGCGCCACCATGCCCGCTAGCGCACCGGCCACAGGTGAAACCGCCGCTAGCGCCGACGGCATTACCATCAGCTTTCTCAACCGCGGTGGCCAATTTATTGAAGGCGTGATGGGGCAACAGATGGATCTCTACCGGCAGAGCCATGGGGATATCAACTTCGAGATCAATGCTGTGCCCGGCGATCAACACCAGGAAACACTGCTCACCATGATCGCCTCCGATACGGGGCCGGACATCTGGTTTGATGCCAATCGCACCACTGGGCCGCTGACCCGCAAGGGGGTGACCACCAATTTGGAGCCCTTTATCGAAGCCGATCCCAATTGGAATGAAGATGATTTCGTCGAGAACGTCTGGATTGCGCAGACCTACGACGGCGCACGTTGGGGGCTGCCGTGGGACAGTGGCGCCATGGCCGTCTTCTTTAACATGGATCATTTTGATGAGGCCGGGATCGACTATCCCGATCCCCAAACGTGGATGACGTGGGATGAAGTGATCGAGTTGGGCAAACAGTTAACGGTTGACCTCGACGGCAATCATCCGGGCGATGCTGCCTTTGATCCGGCGCGCGTCAAGCAATATGGCTTTGCGCCCAGCACCGGTCACGGCCGCCAGACCTACATCTGGGCCAATGATGCTGAGATTATCGCGGCCGATGGCACCATGCCCATGGATTCCGAGAATTTTATTGAAGCGATGAACTGGATGGCCGATCTAGGGCTGCAACATTACATCAGCCCAACCCCGGCCTATGCGGCGGCGGGCGAAATTAGCCTGGTGGCTGGGACAGTTTCCATGCAACACGATGGCGTGTGGAGCCTCGGTCGTGTCAATGAAGCGGGGGTGAATTGGGGTGTGATACAGGTACCCTACAACAAGACCAAAGCCTCTTATGGCCACTATTCTCCGCTCTGTATCTTCTCCAAGACAAAACACCCCCAGGAATCCTACGATTTCATCTCCTGGGCCTGTTGCAGCCATGACGGGCAAAAGATTCTCGTTGATCTCGGCATGCAGCAGCCGATCCGCAAGGATTTGCGGGAAGATTTCCTCAACAACGAAGCTCCGCCGGCCAAAGAGTACCGCCAGGTCTTCTATGATGCCTTTGAAAACCCGGAGACCTTCCGTTGGCCCGGCGATACGATTGGCTCCTACTACGGCGGTTGGTACCAAACCCTGATCGACTACTGGGGTCCCTACCTGGATCGACTCTGGCTGGGCGAAGCGCGCTGGGAAGATATGGCCGCCGAAGTGCGCGCCGGTTCGGAACATATCTTGGAAACGGGCGAGATTTCGTAGGGGTGGGTAGATCGGGAAATCAGGGAGTAGGAAAACAAGACTGTCGTCCCGTAGGGACGCATGAATTTAGGTTCAGTGGGTTAGACGCTCTATCCTCGCTAAATTCAATGCCCCCTACGGGAGTCGAATACACTTTCCCGTTCCTTCTCTTGCCAGGTTGAACATCAGTTAGAATTAAACGGAACGTACCTATGTCATCCGTCGCTTTACCAACGACCAAATCACAACAGAAGAACCGCCAACGTTTCTACGAACGTCTCAGCTTTGAGGAGACCTTTTGGGGGTGGGTCTTTGCTTTACCCGCCCTCTTGGGGCTACTACTCTTTAAGCTGGGGCCGGTGATTGCCAGCCTGATGCTGAGCTTTACCAAATATGACATTATCAGCGCACCCCAGTGGACAGGCTGGAGCAATTATAGCAAACTCGTCACGGATGATCTGTGGCTCACCTCGGTGCAGGTGACACTGCGCTATGTGGGGCTTTTTGTGCCAAGCGCCTTGATCACCGCCTATGCCATTGCCCTGATCATGAGCCGGGATGTCAAAGGGATCTATTACTATCGCACCATCTGGTATCTCCCCTCGATCGTGCCGGCAGTCGCCAGCGCGACGATCTGGCGCTGGGGACTCAACCCCGAGTTTGGGCCAATCAACTATCCGCTCAAGGTCCTCGGCTTGCCCGCACCGCGCTGGCTCACCGATCCCGACTGGATTGTGCCGTCGATCGTCTTCATCAGCCTGTGGGGCCTGGGCAACACGGTGCTGATCTTTCTGGCCTCGATCAAGGGCGTGCCATCTACCTTCTATGAGGCCGCCGAAGTCGACGGTGCCGGGCTGTGGACGCGCTTTCGCCACATTACCCTACCGCTCACGTCATCAATTATCTTTTACCAGCTGATCGTCAATATCATTGGCAGCTTCCAGGTTTTCGGCGTGGCCTACGTGCTCTTTGTGCGCAATTCATCTGCCTCGTCAGCAGGACCGGACAACGCTGCGCTCTTTTATGTACTCTATATGTACCGCAATGCCTTCAGCTATTTTCGCAATGGCTATGCTTCAGCCATGGCCTGGATGCTCTTTGTGGTGATCATGCTGCTGACGGCATTACTGTTCTACAGCCAACGGCACTGGGTTTACTATGAAACCGAAGGAGCCGGTTAATGACCTTGTTCAACCGTCACAGCATCGGCGAACGCTTGCTGATCCATTTGGTACTGATCGCAGGTGGCCTGCTCATGTTGGTTCCATTTTTCTGGCTGGTCTCTTCCTCGCTTAAAGCTCCCCATGAAATTTATACCTTCCCGCCGCAGTGGATCCCGGACCCAGTTCACTGGGAGAACTATACGGAAGTCTTTGCCGTGGTGCCGGTGCTCGGGTATGCCATGAATACGCTGATTGTCACCATTTTGGGGACAGCGGGTATTGTGCTCAGTTCGTCACTGGCGGCCTACAGCTTTGCACGGCTACGGTTTAAGGGACGCGACTGGATCTTCGGTGCCATCCTGGCCACCATCATGCTGCCCTTTGCCGTTACCATGATCCCCACCTATATTCTCTTTAGCCGGTTGGGCTGGATTGGCACCTTTCTCCCTTTGATTGTCCCCGATTGGTTTGGCGCACCCATTACGATCTTTTTGCTGCGCCAATTTTTTCGTACCATCCCCATGGAGCTTGAAGACGCCGCCCGCATTGACGGTGCCAGCCGTCCGCGTATATTCTGGTCGGTAATTTTGCCGCTGGCGCGCCCGGCATTGACTGTCGTGACCGTGCTTGCCGTGTTGCAACATTGGAATGACTTCCTCGGTCCACTGATCTACTTGAAAAAGCGCGAAATGTACACGTTGGCGCTTGGGCTCAACGCACTGCAATACTTTGAAGGCGGCTTGGACTGGACCCACTATGTCATGGTGATGGCGACGATCATGATCGTGCCGGTCATTATTATTTATTTTTTGGCGCAACGGGCGTTGGTAGAGGGGATCGTGTTGACGGGGTTGAAAGGATGATAATGGTTAATGCTGAATGGTTAACGGTTAATTGTTAACGGATGGCCGGTTGCTGCACTTGTCGAAGTCGTCCATCGTCAGTCGTCAATTCAGGAGTAAGCCATTGTTTACACTCGATACCCACTGCCACTTCTTCCCCCAAGCGTTTCTCGACGCAGCGCGCAAACCCAACTCCTTCCGCGCCTCGCTGGAAACCCGCGCCGACGGCCGCGAACATCTCGTCTGCCCCGGCAACTTCGACCATCCGCTGACCCCCGACTTTTACGCTGCGGAACAGCTGTTGGCGGACATGGACAAAACGGGCATGCAGATGGCCGCAATCTCCGCTGCGCCGCCGACGCTCTCGTATTGGGCCGAAGCGGGCGCAGCGCGCGAACTGGCAGCGGCGATGAATGAGAGCATTGCGCAGCGGGTTCAGGAACACCCGGATCGTTTTGTGGGGCTGGCGACAGTGCCGCTACAGGATATTGACGCGTCGGTGCGGGAAGCGAAGCGGGCAATCGGTAAGTTGGGGCTGCACGGCTTTCAGATCGGCTCGAATGTCGGCGGCAAAAATCTCAACCATCCCGACTACCATCCCTTCTTTGCGACGGTCGCCGCACTCAACGTGCCACTCTTTGTCCACCCCTACATCCCCGCCGGCGAAGAGCGCATGCAGGAGTATTATCTGCATAACCTCATTGGCATGGTCGCTGAGACCGGTCTAGCAATTGCCAGCGTGATCTATGGTGGCGTGCTGGAGAAGTGGCCCAACTTGCAGATCATCTTTGCCCATGCCGGTGGCGTCTTCCCCTATATCGTTGGCCGCATGGACCACGGCTACAAAGTGCGGACAAAGGAGTGTACCGAAGCGATCCCCCATCCGCCGAGTCATTATATGAAGCAGGTCTACTTCGACTGCATGTCCTTCAATGACCGAGCGTTGCGTTATCTTGTCGATATGGTCGGCGCGGATCATGTGTTGCTGGGCAGCGATTATCCCTTTGACATGGGACCCATCGGTGGTCCGGCGGCGGAGGTGCAGGCGAATCCTTACCTGAATGGTGCGGAGAAGGAACAGATCTGTGGTGGGACCGCCAAAATGCTCTTTGACCTGCTGGAGCGGTGATCGCGGATGTTACCGAAAGTAGTTGCCTATATCACCCGTGATACGAGCCAAGATCTCGCCCTGCTCGTCTTTCGCCATCCGCACCACATTGATGTACCGATTCAGGTGCCGCAAGGCACAGTTGAGCAGGGCGAATCGGTAATCAACGCATTGTGGCGCGAGTTGTTAGAGGAGACCGGAAGAACAAATTACACACTGGTGTGCCAACTCGCGAAAGAACCATTTTATGCCGATTGGCGCGACGAGTGGCAAGAACGCAATGTATATCATTTGATGGCCCCGATCGATATTCAGGATCATTGGACACACATTGTCACAGATGGCGGAAGCGACAAGGGCTTGTGTTTTGAGTTCTTTTGGCTCCCGCTAACCGAGGCCAAAGCAAAACTTCACTGGAGCCAAAATCAAGGGCTTGGTCTACTTGAATAAATCTGTGGCAACAACACAAAGAGAACCAAATCATAAAGGAGAAACCCATGAACGGCTACGAAGTCATGGCCCAAGCGTTAAAAGCAGAAGGTGTTGAATTTCTCGTTGCATTCCCCGCGCAACGACTGATCGATGTGGCCGCGGCCGCGGGCATCCGCCCGATCCTCTGTCGCCAGGAGCGGGCCGGCGTCAACATGGCGGACGGCTTCAGCCGCGTCAACAATGGACGCAAGATCGGCGTCTTTACCATGCAACAGGGGCCGGGCGCGGAAAATGCCTTTGGTGGCGTCGCCCAAGCCTACGCCGACTCGGTGCCGATCCTCGTGCTCCCCGGCGGCGAACCGCACGGCCGCCGCGGGATCCACCCGACTTTTGACGCCGTGCCCAACTACCAGGGCATCACCAAATGGGGCGCGGTCATTCACCGCCCCGATGATATTGCCACCATGGTGCGGCGTGCCTATGCCCAACTCAAGCACGGTCGCCTGGGGCCGGTCATGGTCGAGATGCCGGGGGATGTGATGGGATCGCAAGTGCCGGAGGGGGCCGACCAATATACTGCGGTGCCCCGCTTTGCCTCGATGGCCTCATCTGAGGATGTCCGTGATCTGGTCACCGCGCTGCTCAAGGCGAAAGATCCGATTATCTGTGCCGGTGCGGGCATCTTCTACGCCGAGGCCTTTGATGAACTGATCGAATTTGCCGAACTAACCAACATCCCCGTTATGACCTCGCACGCCGGCAAGAGCGCCTTCCCGGAAACACATCCCTTGGCACTAGGGGTCGGCGCAATTTCACGCACATTGATGGTCCACCGCTTCTTGCAGACCACCGACTTTGTGCTCGGCGTTGGCACCAGCTTCACGCGCAATACCTTTACCGCGGCGATGCCCAACAATGTGGTGATGGCCCAAGTGACCAACTGCGCCGAGGATATCAACAAGGATTACGATGTGGCCTATGGCGCGATTGGTGATGCCAAGTTGGTGCTGCGCCAGATGATTGAAGAGGTCAAAAGCCAACTGGGTGCGGGGGGACGGGGCGATGTCAACAACGCGGTCGACCGTGTCTCGCAGCTCAAAGAAGAGTGGCTGGGCCAATGGGAGCCCCACTTCACCACCAACGAAGTGCCGATCAGCCCTTACCGCGTACTGCGTGAATTGCAACTGGCCGTCGATGTGGACAACACAATCATCACCCACGACTCAGGCTACCCGCGCGAGCAATTTGTCCCCTTCTGGCAGCCGACCAAACCCCACGGCTATCTGGGGTGGGGCAAATCCACGCAACTGGGCTATGGCCTTGGCTTGGCGATGGGCGCCAAACTCGCCGCGCCGGAACGCCAGGTGATCAACGTCATGGGTGACGCCGCCTTTGGCATGGCCGGCCTCGACCTCGAAACGGCCAGCCGCGCCGGCATCGCGATCCTGACCATCGTGCTCAACAACGGCGTCATGACCCACTACCACGAACACATGCCCTATGCCACCGAGCACTGGCAGCTCAACCAACTGGGCGGCAACTACTCCGCGGTCGCCGAGGGACTAGGCGTCTTTGCACAGCGGGTCCAGACCCCGGATCAGCTCGCCCCCGCGATCCGCAAGGCGATTGCCACCAACCAGGAAGGTAAGCCTGCCCTGATCGAAGTGATGACCAAGGAAGAGGAGACGGTGTCGCGGTTCTAGGTTAGGTTCACGCAAAGTCGCTAAGCTCGCCAAGGTGCTTGGTGCCTTCTTTGCGGGCCTTGCGTCTTTGCGTGAACACAGGGGAAGACAATGGTTGATAACTGGAACTATAACTTGCCTTGGTATCACGGCTCACAGCAGGAGTTGACCATCCTGCGCGTCGGCAGCTCGGTCACCCAGGATCGAGACATTGCCCGTATCTTCTCCCACCGTCCAGGCATCAGCACGGTGGAAGATGACGGGACACACAAGCACAATGGCACAACACTCGGCTACCTCCACATCGTCGACGAGCCAATCACCGCGGCGGATGTCGAACCCTATCCCCATCCGATCAATGCCAGCAAATGGGAGTGGCTGACCAAGCGGGTAATCAAGGTGCGTCTGATCGAACAGCCGGCGTTGCGGGCGGCAGAGTTGCTGACGGAGGAAGATCTCGCCGTGTTACGGGCGCGACAGCAAAGCGTTGGGCAAGAGACGTTTCGAGAGTAATCAGCTGGGACATCCCAGTTTTCAGGCTAGACACATAGCAGAACGTCAGTGTACAATGTTTTATGATTGCCGTTGTTTAGGTGAAAAGGAAGCAGATGATGATAGAAATCGCCCCTCGCATTGTTGTAGATCCAGCGGTCCGCTTTGGTAAACCCATTATTCAAGGTACACGGATCTCAGTGGCGCAAGTGTTAGCCAAGTTAGCCGGCGGTATGACGATGGATGAACTAATGCACGAGTACGATCTTGCACAAGCTGATATCCTTGCTGCTTTGTATTATGCATCAGTCAAAATAGACGAAGAAGAGATTTTGGTGCCTGCGTAATGTGGCGCTTTTTCACTGACGAAGATATGCCGCATTTGCGTCGGCCTTCGACAGGCAGACACAATTGACATCTCGAAAACCATTGGCTCTCCTCCAACGCAATGGATCAATGGAGACAATCTATGCCAGACCCCACATCTGTCGTCCGCCAGTGGATCGAAACGATCTGGAACGCCGGTGAGCTAGACCAAATCGACCACTTTCATCCCCCTCTCTTTGACAACGAAGGCAAACCGAGCACCCCAACCGAGGCACGTGCCTGGCACGCGGGAATGCGTGCCACTTTTCCCGATATCCACTATCAGATTGAAGATCTCTTCGCCGCTGGCGATAGGGTAACGGTGCGCTGGCGAGCCCATGCCACCCACCAAGGCACGCTGTGGGACTTCATCCCGCCCACCGGCAAACAGGTCGAGTGGCCTGGCATTCATATTGTGCGCGTGGAAGACGACAAGATCACTGAAATTTGGGCGGTTGCCAATCAAGCGACGATCTTACAGCAGCTTGGGGTACAGCTTGTGCCGCCGACGGGTGACCTGTGATGGCAACACGAATAATCTATCTGATTCGCCATGGCCAGTACCACCAAATCAAAGATCCGAGCGTGACCCCAGACAAACCAGCTGTCTATGGCGTCGATGCCGATGAAATACAGCGGGACGGCGGGCTCACGCCGGCTGGTGTACAACAGGCTGAGTTCACAGCCCAACGCTTGCAGGCACTGCCCATCGATTGTATCTATTCGAGTACGCTGCCCAGAGCCATGCAAACGGCCGCGATCATTGCCCAAGCCATACCCGGAGTGACGAACACTGCTCACCGCGATCTCTGGGAATGTATCCCGCATGTACCGGCGAAACTTGCCGCCTGGGCCAAGAAATACCCTGCGGCAGCACTCAAACAGGACCAAGAACAAGCAGACGCGGCCTTCACGCGCTATTTTCAGCCGATCGCTGGCGATGAGACAGCAGACCGCCACGAACTCCTTGTTTGTCACGGTAATCTGATTCGCTATTTCATCTGTCGGACGCTAGAGGTATCATTGGACGCGTGGATCAATATGTATCCCCACAACTGTGGCGTGAGTATTGTGCAAATTCAGCCGGACGGCGACTGCAAGTTGATCGCCTTCAACGATACAGGACATCTGCCGACGCATTTGCTCACCTTCAACGCACTTGCAACGTCACAAGTTCCAGAATCACAGGGACGAAATTAAAGTCTGTCACACATCATCCTGAAAACAATCATTAGAAAGAAAAACGATGAGCCAACGCACCTACGAATTCGGTGTCATCACCGACGAAATTGATATGGACTTTGCCCGTGCCTGCGCTGTCGCCGCGGAACTGGGCATGAGTTACGTCGAACTCCACAAAGTGTGGGACAAAGGTATCCACGAACTTTCTGATGCCGAACTCAACGACGCCCACGCCATCCTCGCCAACCACGGCCTGCGCACCCACCTCGTCTGTGGCATGTTTTTCCGCCCCTTTTCGCTGGCCGATGTGGAGTTGGCGACGATGGAGACGCATCCCCTCTTTCTAGAGCACATGCAACGGCTGGAACGCTTTATCGAAATTGCCCACAAGTTCGACGCACCGAACATCCGCACCTTTGGCTTCACCCGCGATGTCGGCGGGACGAATCCGTCACCCCGTTCGGCCGACGGCGGCGGCATGGACGAATCGACCTTGGCCCGCATCGCCAAAGGGATTCAGATCGCCTGTGATCGTTTACAGCAGGAAGGCTTAACGTTGGCGCTTGAAAATGCCCGTTCGCTCTACGCCAACACCGGCGGCAACATGCGCCGCGTCCTCGATGCGGTCGACCGCCCCAACCTGAAAATCATTTGGGACCCCGCCAACGCCCACGTCGCCGGCGAAGATCCGGTGGCAGGGTTCAAAGCGGTGCAAGGGCACATTGTCGATGTCCACTGCAAAGATGCGCGTGTCGTCGATGACGAAACCGGCCTCACCGCCTGGGCACGGATCGGCGACGGCGGCACCGATTGGGTGACGCAACTGAATTTATTGGAGAATGAACCAGTACAACAATTCACGATTGAAACCCACTGGCGTGGAGACGGAATTGATAAGGCCGAAAGTACGCGTCAGACCTTTGCCGCGCTCAAGCAGATTATCAGTCAGCATTGAGGTATAATAGCAATGGATCGAGCGAGATAATCAAATCTGCGCCAGAAAGTGAGTGAACGCGCCATGCTCAAACCATTGCCAATCGGCATCCAAACCTTTCGCAAGATTGTCGAAGGGGGCTATCTCTATGTCGATAAGACGCCACTGATCTATAACCTAATCCGTAACGCCAGCGGTGTCTACTTTTTGTCGCGCCCGCGCCGCTTTGGCAAAAGTCTTTTGATCTCGACGCTGGAAGAGATCTTTCTCGGTAACAAGGAACTGTTTCAAGGGCTATGGCTTTACGGAAGCGATTACATTTGGCAGGCACATCCAATTATCCGCATCGATTTCAGCCTCGAACGGGTGCAAAACGCAACCCAAATGGAAGAAGTCATCGGTCACTATCTGGAGGAGATTGCCTGGAGCTACAATCTAGCGCTGATTGAGGGAAGCTATCAACGACAATTCCGCTGGTTGATTCAACAATTGGCGCAACAGGAGCGGGTAGTCATCTTGATCGATGAGTATGACTACCCTATCATCGACAATATCGAAAATCCGACCATTGCGGCGGAAGTGCGGGATGTGCTCAAAGGATTTTATACCGTTATCAAAGCGCTGGACCGCTATATACGCTTTGTCTTCCTCACCGGGATTAGCAAATTTAGTCGCATTGGTGTGTTTTCTGGATTGAATAATCTTGAGGACATCAGCATGGACCGCCGCTATACTGCGTTGCCGGGTATTACACAGGGTGAGCTTGAATCCGAATTTGCCCAGCACCTTGATCATTTTGCGAAACACGAAGCGACTGACAAGCAATCGTTGCTGGCAAAGATCAGAGAGTGGTATAACGGGTTTAAATTCTCTGAGGAAGGGCATCCCGTTTACAATCCATTTTCGCTACTGTTGCTCTTCGAGAGATTCACCTTTCGCAACTATTGGTTTGAAACCGGCTCGCCAACCTTCCTGATGAAGCTGTTGCGTGATCGCAATTATGACATTCAACAGTTACAGCGGCTTCAGGTCAGCGAAATTGAGATGAGCACCTATGAGATTGATCAACTACAGTTAATCCCGCTGCTCTTTCAAACCGGCTATTTGACCATTAAAGAGTATGACGCCGAACAGCGTCTGTATACGCTCTATTTTCCCAACTATGAAGTCGAAGACGCGTTTCTCGTCTGGTTGCTCAATACCTTTAGCTATGTGCGGCAGGGATTACAAGAAAGCCATCTCTGGCAGTTGGTCGATGCACTCAAAAACGACGATCTCACAAAATTTTTTGATGTGCTCAAGCTCTTTTTCGCCCAGAACCCTTATGGCCTCCAGATCAATCAGGAGCGTTACTATCAGAGCATCTTCTACATTATCTTTACGTTGCTTGGATTGCGTCTGGATGCCGAACGCCAAACCAACCGAGGGCGCATTGATGCCGTGATCGAACTCCCCCACGCCATCTATCTCTTTGAATTCAAATTGGATGGCAGTGCCGCAGCCGCGTTACAACAGATCCGCGACACTGGCTACGCCGAAGCCTACCGTGGGCATGGCAAAGCGCTCCAACTTGTCGGGGCCAACTTTAGTACTGCAAATCGAGCCGTCACCGATTGGGAAGTCGAAACCATCTCAACCAAAGGATAATCTATGTCTGTCCAACCAACCCGTGTCGCCTTTATCGGTGCCGGCCAACGTTCCGTCAGCCACATGGCCGCGCTCACCCATATTCCTGATGTCGAAGTGGTGGCGCTGGCCGACCTTGACACCAACCGCGCCCAATCCGCGCAAGCCAAAGCCAACGAGCGCCGTGCCGAGAGCAGCGCCCCAATCAATGCGGCCGTCTTTGCCGATTATCGGACCATGCTCGACCAGACCACACCCGATTGTGTCTACCTCTGTCTGCCCCCCTTTGTCCACGGTCAACTGGATCACGATCTGATCGACTACGGCAAACCGATCTTCTTTGAAAAACCGGTGGCGCTCGATATGACCGTCGCCAATGAGATCACCGATCATCTACGCGAAAAAGGGATCGTCAACGCAGCGGGCTATCAGAAGCGCTACAGTTCTGCGGTGCGCACACCGAAAGCATTGTTGGAGGGGCGACCCATCGGCATGGCGATTGCCATTCGCCTGAGTGGGTTACCGGGCACGCCGTGGTGGCGTGTCCAGGAAAAGTCCGGCGGCATGTTGACCGAGCAACACACCCACGCCGTCGACATGATGCGCTTTCTCTGTGGCGAGATTGAGTTGGTCTTTGCCGTGGGCAGCAATCAACTGTCGCAGGATGTGCCCAATCTCGATATCTTTGACATGAACGCCTGTACCGTGCGCTTTGCCAACGGCGCGCCGGGCATCATTGGCAATTCGTGTGCCGCGGCCGCTGGTGCCGCGCTCTACCCGCCACACCGGGTCCAAGTGGTGACTGCGGGCATGGTCCTCAACGTCAATGAGAGCCGTACCGAAATCCACCGCGCTTCACACTCGGTCGAAGAGCTTCTGCCCGATGCCGACGACGGCGCCCTGATGAATCATGCCTTTATCGAAGGCGTGCGCACAGGGAAGCAAGATGGCATCCTCAGCGACTTCGCCGACGCCGCGCGTACCCTGGCCGT
>Ga0116151_10004491_pt1 | contig 12205 bp, 14 predicted proteins | sample AD_UKC117_MetaG_FD_89893 | JGI IMG/M metagenome (GOLD analysis project Ga0116151, IMG submission 89893) | Active sludge microbial communities of municipal wastewater-treating anaerobic digesters from Hong Kong - AD_UKC117_MetaG | ecosystem: Engineered > Bioreactor > Anaerobic > Digestate... | reverse complement strand
CCTCGAAGAGCTCCGTGATCCAGGATATCACGGGTGGTCTGCCCAGGGTCACGGAGCTCTTCGAGGCCAGGAACCCATCCAACCCGGCGGTTGTGGTGGAGATCGATGGTGTGGTGAGCTTTGGCAAGATCAAGCGGGGGAACCGGGAATGCATCGTAACGGCAAAGGACGGTCAGGTGCGGAAGTACCTGATCGGACTGTCCCGTCACATTCTGGTGCAGGAAGGCGACTTCGTACGCGCCGGGACACCGCTCTCAGATGGATCGGTATCACCAAAAGACATCCTGAATATCAAGGGTCCGTTTGCTGTGCAGTCCTACATCGTCAATGGTATCCAGGAAGTATATCGCAGCCAGGGGATTGCTATCAATGACAAGCATATCGAGGTGATCGTCCGTCAGATGATGCGTCGGGTGCAGATCGAGGATGCCGGTGACACCAACCTGCTGGAGGGTGAAGCCGTGGACAAGTTCGAGTTCCTCAAGGAGAATGACTGGATCTTTGACAAGAAATTTGTCACGGACCCGGGGGATTCCACCACGTTGAAAGCCGGTCAGTTGGTGACCCTGCGCCAACTGCGGGAGGAGAACTCCATCCTGAAGCGGAATGACCAGAAACTGGTGGAATATCGCGATGCGATCGCCGCCACGTCGAGCCCGATGCTGCAGGGGATTACCCGCTCATCACTGGGTACGCAGAGCTGGATCTCTGCTGCTTCCTTCCAGGAAACGACAAAGGTCCTGAGCTATGCCGCCATCTCGGCCAAGAAGGACGGACTGAATGGCCTGAAGGAGAATGTCATTGTTGGAAAACCGATCCCTGCCGGAACCGGCATGCGTCGGTTCCGCAATCAGATCGTCCTCGACCAGGAACATTACGAAGCTCATCAGGCCCGCATGGCGGTCATGGCAGAGGATACTGCCGAGATTTGAGTCAATAGGCGATATAGATCATAAGAGCCGGATACCCTCCGGCTCTTTTTTTTTCCAGAAGGGAATACCTCGGACCTCCTGTGGATGGTCTACCTTTGTGCCATGGGACGTTGGATGGCGATCGATTATGGAAGCAAGCGGTCTGGTATTGCCGTGACCGATCCACTGCGAATCATCGCCAGTGGCCTGACCACCGTTCCGACCGGCGAACTTTTAGGGTTCCTGGAAAGTTATCTCCGGGACGAGCAGGTGGACCGGATCGTTCTGGGTGATCCCTACCATATGAATGGCGATCCAGCCCAGTTGCATGAGCGCATCCATCAGTTTGGCACCCATCTCAGTCGAAAGTTCAAGGATGTGAGGATCGACTACTGGGATGAGCGCCTCTCCTCCGAACGGGCACGGGAAGCGATCCTTCAGTCTGGTGCGAAGAAAAAGAAACGCCAGGACAAGGCACTGGTCGATCAGGTCTCCGCAGGGATCATCCTGCTCGAATATTTGGAATACCATGAAAAGCAAGCAATGCCATGATTTTACCGATTTTTGGATACGGCCAGCCTGTACTCAAGCGAATCGCAGAAGACATACCGGCCGATTACCCCAAGCTTGACCAGCTGATCGCGAACATGTGGGAAACGATGTACAATGCCCACGGGGTCGGATTGGCGGGCCCTCAGGTCGGGTTGGCTCTGCGCATCTTCGTCATCGATACGGAACAGGTGAAGGATGATGAGAAGCTGGATGTCGGCTTCAAGAAAGTATTCCTCAATGCCCGGATCCTGGAGGAGGAGGGGACCCCATGGTCGTACGAGGAGGGCTGCCTGAGCATCCCGGATATTCGCGGGGATGTGGAGCGATGCCCGACCATCCGGATCCGATACCAGGATGAACATTTCCAATGGTTTGAAGAAACCTACTCCGGGTTGAACGCCCGGGTCATCCAGCATGAATACGATCATATTGAAGGTGTCCTGTTCACCGAAAAGCTGAAACCCCTCAAAAAGCGATTGATCAAGAAGAAACTGGAAATGATCCGGACCGGACAGATCCTGCCGGACTATAAGATGCGATTTGCCGTCCGGTCGTGAATTCCCACAGATGATCCGGGATTCAACTTGCTCCCGAAACATTACCTTGGTGCTATAATTCTGACAACATGAAAAAACTGATCATTCTCCTCTTGTTCATGGGATGTGCCTCAGCGACATTCTCCCAGGAGTATTCACGGGCCATTGGTCTGCGACTGGGTTGGGACTATGGGGTCAGCTACAAGCACTTTCTCAACCAGAAGGCTGCCATTGAGGCGATCGGAACCTTTCGGACATTTGGTATAGGCGATTTTCGCTGGAGTTACCTGCGACTGGCGGGTGTATACCTGGTCCACAACCCCTTCCCGGATGTCCCGGGTTTGCAGTGGTACTATGGCGGCGGAGCCACGTTCCTGACCTATGGAGGGGACTACGGCGACTACTATCCGGATGATGCGACGATCGGAGTCGGTATCGTCGGAGCCATCGGATTGGATTACAAGTTCGAGAATGCCCCGATATCCCTGACCATCGACTGGATGCCATCCTTTGTATTCGGGAGCTACTACCGCGGATTTGGCGGTGAGCTGGGTGGTCTGGGTGCCCGGTACACCTTCTGATCGGTCCGGTGTGGTTTGGCCAGCCGGAGTCTGTGCCAAGCGGCATTACTTCCGGCCAAAGTCAGCTGGAATCTCACCCCAGCGTTCTGTCTCCCACTTGATGACCTGGTTGGGCACCGTGTGCTGTTTCAGCCAGGTTTCCGCCCGATCAATCAGGTCGAAGAGGATGGCATTTCGACCCGTTGCAGCCAATGTGGTCTTGGCCTTTTTGTGTTTGAGCCAGGAAAGGGCAGTACGCGAATCCGTGTAAATGACGGTTTTCCGGTCGTTGTTCCGGTGCAATTGGGCCAGCGCATGGACCAGGGCGAGGAATTCCCCCACATTGTTGGTGCCATCCGGAAAGGGCCCCTGGTGAAAGAGCTCCTGTCCCGTAGCGAGATCCACGCCCCGGTATTCCATCGGGCCGGGTACTCCACTGCAGGCTGCGTCAACGGCCCAGGCGGGCAAGGGGATGTCCACACCGATCCGCGGTTTCCCCACCAGACGGGCTTTCTTGTTTCCCTGTCCGGACGACTGGATGGCAGCACTGTGGCCGGCTCGGAACGCTGCCTTGGCCTCTTCCAGGGTGGGGTAGGATTTGTACTTTGCACCGGGATATCCCTGGATGCGCGCCTTTGCATCATGCCAGGAATCATAGATACCCGGCTCGCTCCCGACCCAAATCACGTAGAACTTCCTTTTTGCCATGCCTGCAAAAGTAGGAGATTCCCCGGGGCCGAGATAACGGAGGATGCCGTTACCTTTGTCCATCATAAAGGAACAACTCACGATGATCGATACACATGCCCATATCTATCTGGATGATTTCGCCGACGACCGCGAGGCCATGATGCAACGACTGGTTGCTGCTGGCGTGGAACGGGTCTATCTACCCAATATCGACGGAAAGAGCATTGCCCAGATCAGGCAATTGGTATCCACCTATCCGGACATCTGCCGACCGATGATGGGATTGCACCCATGTTCCGTCAAGGGTGACTGGAAAGCGGAACTGGCGGTGATCCTGGAGGAGCTGGAGACCGGTCAATATGTGGCCATCGGCGAAACCGGTCTGGATGCCTATTGGGACAAGACGACCCTGCCGCAACAAGAAGAGGCCCTCAGGATCCAGATCGACTGGGCTGTGGGATTCGCTCTCCCGTTGATCCTGCATACCCGGGATACGATGGATCGGACCATTGAGGTGGTTCGGGAGGCTCATCGTCCGGGCCTGACAGGGATCTTTCATTGCTTCAATGGGACAGAGGAACAGGCCAGGCAGATCATTGATCTGGACTTCTACCTGGGCATCGGGGGAGTTTACACGTTCCAGAATGCCCGGATGGAGGAACATCTCCGGAACATCCCGCTCGAGCATCTGGTACTGGAGACAGATGCACCCTATCTGGCCCCGGTGCCCCATCGGGGAAAACGGAATGAACCATCCTACCTGAAGCCGATTGTCAGCAAGCTGGCAGCTGACCGGCAGATATCCGAGGAAGAGGTCATCAGGCAGACCAGCCAAAATGCCAGGAAGCTTTTCCGGGAAATGTCGGAATAGATGATTTCCTCCTTGGCAATGTGCACAGGAATTGCCAATTTTGCAGTCCCTTGAAAACAGGGCCCTTCAGGAGAGTTGGCCGAGTGGTCGAAGGCGCACGCCTGGAAAGCGTGTAACCGGCAAAACCGGTTCAAGGGTTCGAATCCCTTACTCTCCGCATTCCGTCCAAGCCATCTGCCATGCGGCAGATGGTTTTTTTACCTCCGGCCCAGCCTGACCTGCGGGTGGTGCAAGTTCAGGAATCGACCAGACCGCTCGCCTGGACAACCCAGGAGATTTTTGGCCACGTCCACCCTCAGGGCGAACTTCCTGCAAGGCATGGAGAAAGAAGCAGCCAAATGCGCCCTGTTCTTCACCCACCAAAATTCCTGTGTTCGGCATCTGGAGTACAGGAGTCCGACAAGTCGAGTCGAAATCCGATCCGAATCTGGATACGTGAGTATCTTTTGTGATAAGTTTTTGTCAGATCGGGCACATTTCACAGGAGAGTAGACAGCGAACTTGATATGTTTATTATTTTAGCCCCTGAGATCAAACTTTAAGCAAACGAAAAATCTCCTTCACTATGCGACGTGTAATTGCGCTCTTCCTGGTCTTTGCGGCCGTTCTGCTTACCGGAACTATGGAATTGTATGCCCAGGATGCTGGGGAAGTGGCTGGTCCCTCAGGATTCCAGCTCCTGAAAAAGTATTTCATCGAGGGTGACTGGCGCTTCATGAGCCTGGTACTTGTGACCTTGATCCTCGGTCTGGCCTTCTGTATCGAGCGGATCATCTCCCTGAACATCGCCACGACCAACACGGAGAAGCTCATCGGTTCGATCGATGATGAACTCGCCAACGGCAACGTCAATGGTGCCATGGAGGTGTGCAAGGCCACCCCTGGTCCTGCTGCCAGTGTCTTGTACGAAGGTCTCAAGGTCTCTGACAAAGGTGCCGATGCGGTCGAAAAGGCCATTGTGTCCTACGGCAGTGTCCAAATGGGTCTGTTGGAGCGCGGCCTGGTCTGGATTTCGCTCTTCATTGCCACGGCACCCATGCTCGGGTTTATGGGTACGGTAATCGGGATGATCACGGCGTTTGACCGGATCGAAGCGGCCGGCGACCTGTCTCCCGCCATTGTGGCCGGAGGGATCAAGGTGGCTCTGTTGACTACCGTATTCGGTCTGGTAGTCGCCATTATCCTCCAGATCTTCTACAACTATATCGTGTCGAAGATCGATGGCATTACCAACAAGATGGAAGATGCATCCATTGGCCTGATCGAGGCTCTGACGCGTCGGAACATCATTAAATAACCCGAAATTCACCCAGCATGTATCAATTTTTAAACAAATATGGCCAGGTTGCGGCTTTCGGGCTGGGTCTGCTGATCATCCTCATATTCTTCGGTTCGGTGCTCTCCGGTGTGGATAGCTTCAATGGACTGGATAAGGCGGGTCAGTTGCAGTCCGGGATCTTCGACTTCGGTCTGGGTGCTGCCATGTTCCTGACCATCCTCTGTGCACTGGCTGTCGTGTTCTTTGGCTTCTACTACATTGCCAAACATCCGAAGTCATCCATGAAGGGGATCATTCAGGCCTTGGTCCTGGTAGCGATTTTTGTCGTTGCCTATTTCGTGGCCTCTCCGGCAGAGTCGGGCTTGATGAAAACCCTGGCCGAACGATTCGAATTGACCGCCGGGCAGGAGAAATTCATCTCCGGTGGGTTGACCACTGCCCTGATCCTATTCGGAGGAGCTGCCGTTGCATTCATTGTTTCGGAAGTCCGGAATCTGTTCAAATAGATCATTATGCTGAAGAAACGCTCCAGAAATAGTCGAGGTTCGAACGAGATCAACGCCAGTTCCATGGCGGATATCGCGTTCCTGTTGCTGATCTTCTTTCTGGTGACCACCCAGATCGTCGAGGATAAGGGCATCCTGGTGAAGCTTCCACCGTGGTCGGAGGTTCCCCCCGATCCGCTCAAGCTCATTCCACGGAACGTGTTTTCTGTATTGGTGAACGCCCAGAACCAATTGCTGGTTCGAGGTGAGCCTGCCAATGTGGATGAATTGAAGGACCGAGCCAAGGAATTCATCATGAACCCCACCGGTCGTGAGGATCTGTCACAGTCACCCACAAAGGCGATCATTTCGTTGAAGAATGACCGGGGTACCAATTACAAGACCTATCTGGAGGTCTACAACGAGCTGAAGGCTGCATACGACGAACTGTGGGATGAGGAATCCATGCGGAAGTATGGCGTCCATTACAGTGATGAACTGCCATTGGATTATCGGAAGGAGATCAAGGGAAAGATTCCCATGGTCTTGTCTGAAGCGGAACCCACCTCTTACGGAGAGGAATAAAACAAGCAACCATGTCTTCACATTTCAAGAAAAAGCGGGGTGACTCGAAGCCCACGATTTCTACGGCTTCTTTGCCGGATATCGTTTTCATGCTGCTCTTCTTCTTCATGGTGGTCACCGTTCTCCGCCAGGGAGAGATGAAGCTGAAGGTGGTCACGCCACAGGCCACCCAGTTGACTAAGCTGGAAGAAAAGTCATTGGTCAACTATATCTACATTGGGCGGCCGATAGACAAGTATGCCAAGATCTATGGCACGAAGCCCAGGATCCAGCTAGGCGACCAGATCGTCGATGGTCCGACGAACATCCCCTTGTTCCTTGAACAACACAAGGTGAAAGTACCCGAGTCAAGGCACACGTTGATCACCACTTCACTCAAGGTGGATGGCGATGTGACGATGGGGATTGTCCAGGATGTGAAAGTGATGCTGCGCAAGAGCAACCAGCTCCGCCTGAACTATTCAGCCAAGAAGAAGGACGAGGCATAGTGATCTCGATCAGGAATTCCTGATTTGTAAAAAGCGGGAGTGCAAGAATTTGCCCTCCCGCTTTTTTTTTGGAGTCCGATCTGCTTAGCGAAGGCGATCCATGGATCGGATCAACTTGTCATCCTTATTGATGGCCCGGATGGCCAGAGTCGTAGAAATGATGCCGGCCAGGGGAGCCAATCCTCCAAAGCCGATCTCGAAGAGGTAGGGGCCCTGGTTCAGCTGACTGTAATCCTGGTAGAAGAAAACCGCAGCCAGCAGGAGGATCAGGATGAACCCGATCAGGACACCTCTGGCCAATGCAACCTGGCGCTGTCGGTTTCGGAATTGGAAAATATCCACGAGGGCAAGGAAACTGGTCAGGCCAACCAGCAACAAGAGGATCAGGTGATCGGTCACGTGAAAGATCCCGTCTTCCAGCATGGATTGTGGTTGGCTTTTGAGGACATCCACATCACCCTCCACGCTCGCCAGGGTCATGGGATCGATGAGAAGTGACAGGCCAGCCAACATGGCCATGAAAAGGAAGATCGTTTGAATTCGTTGTAGCATGTTCCGTGTACATTTGTGCAAAGATAATGCCTCTCAGGGATGACGGACGAGCAGTCAACCAACCTGCACTTGCCATTAGCAGATACCAGTTGCTGGGAAGACACAACCGTGCTTTCACCGGCGGATTACCTGATTGTGGGTGCTGGAATCACCGGGATCAACGCCGCCATTTCGATCAAGGCGCATGCACCCGCTGCTCGGGTCATTGTCCTTGATCGGGGTAGTTGGGGGGAGGGAGCCAGCTTTCGGAATGCCGGGTTTGCCTGTCTGGGGAGTCCGACCGAGTTGCTGGCGGACCTTCAGGATGGCCAGGATGATCTGGTATGGCATCTGGTAGAGATGCGCCACAGGGGGCTTCAACAGTTGATTCGTCGAGTCAGGCCCGGTGCCATGGAGCTGACCCGATGCGGAGGAACCGAATTTTTTTCAAGGGATGAACCTGCTCGTTGGGAGCAGACACTTGACCAGTTGTCCATGCTGGATCACCACTTGAAACAGATCACTGGAAGGAAGGAACCTCATTTCATACCAACGCAATCGGATGGGGGCTTCCGGAATGGGTTCGGGCAGATCCTGATTGCTGATGAGGCCAGGATTCATCCCGGAAAGATGATGATGCGTCTGCATGAAATGGCCAGGTCTCTGGGCGTCATGATCCTGGGAGGCGTTGCGATTACAGGTTGGACCAATACGGGTTCGGGTATTGATGTCCAGACCAGTACCGGGCATGTGTGGCACACACGTCGACTGGGGTTGGCGACAAATGGATTTACCCGGAGACTGATGCCGGAGTTGGAGGTTGTTCCTGCCCGGAATCAGGTCTTCCTGACCCAGCCGATCAGGGGGATTGCCTGGGACAGGTGTTTTCATGCACACCAGGGATATATCTATGCGCGAAGGGTAGGGGAGCAACTCCTGATCGGCGGGGCCCGTCATATCGATCCGATCGGGGAAACCACGGATGTGCCGGGAACGACACCGGAGATCGAAACTTACTTATTGGACTATCTGAACCGGCATTTTCCTGTTCTCGGGGGGACTTGTTTTGTCAAGCGCTGGAGCGGGACGCTGGGCGTGGGCAGCAAGAAAATCCCCGTCATTCGCGAAGTCGGGCAGAATATCTTTGCAGCAGTTCGTTTAGGAGGTATGGGAGTCGCCATAGGGACACTGGTCGGTGAGCAGTTGTCCGAGATGATGCTGAATTCATGAAGGAAATGATGACGACATATTGCCGGTTGGCAGCATTGCTGTGTTCACTGGCACTATCTGTTTCAGGAATGGCGCAGGAATCAAAGCCACCCAGGACACAGATCTATATCGTGCACGCGGATGAATGGTATTATGAGGAAGGCGATTCCTCGGTTGTCGATCAGCTCAGGGGGAATGTCAACGTGCGATATGACAGTGTGTTCCTCTTTTGTGATACCGCATTTATCCATGGGAAGATCCTGAAGGCGATCGGGCATTCTGCCCTGGTCCAGGGTGATTCCCTGAAGATCTTCGCAGACACTCTGACTTATGACAGTGAATCCGGTCAGGCCGACCTGTTGGGGCGCGTTCTACTGGTCAATGGCAATCAACGGTTGCGCACGGACAGTCTGCATTATGATACCCGTACCAAGATCGCGACCTACCTCACCGGGGCATTCCTGGAGAATCTGGCTACCCGGATGTACAGCCAGCGAGGCGATTATCATGTACAGGAGGAGACGATTTACTTCAGGGACTCGGTTCGGGTTCAGGATCCTCAATTCCGGTTGAAGGCTGATTCCCTGTATTACAAGGTCCGGGAGAACAGGGCCTATTTCACGGGGCCTACCTTGATCCGCCAGCAAAAGGCCAACCTGTATTGCGAAGAGGGTTATTATGATCTGGTTGCTCAGGAGGGACTGTTTACCCGGAATGCCCAGTTTGCCGACAGTACTCGTCAGGCCCAGGCAGATGAGATCTATTATCAGGCTCAACCGGAACGGATAATCCTGCGCGGCAAAGGGCTATACCAGGAAGGTTCGCGACTTGTCTCAGGGGATACACTGGATTACACCACATCTTCCGGGGAATTCCTGGTCAGGGGCAACGGTTTTTTGCAGGATGGACAGCAGACCATTGAGGCGGAGGGGATCGACTACAATACCCGCACCGAGCGATTCCAGACCCAGGGCCGTGCAAATGTCCAGGATGGAGCCCAATTCCTGGAAGCGGATCGGATCATGAGTACGGATAGTTCAGAAATGGCCATAGTTGTGGGCAATGTCGTCTGGAGAGATACCTCGGCCAGGGTGATCCTGACTTGTGATTCAGCCGCGTACCAGCGTTCCGCCGGGTATTTCATGGCCATGGGCAGCCCGCCGTTGCTCATGCAGGTGATCGACGGGGATACCCTCTATCTGGTCGCCGACCGCATTCGGGCAGAGCGGGGAGCAGGGGAGGATTCAACCCGTCAGATCCATGCTTACCACCATGTGTTGATCTACAAGTCCGACCTGCAGGCATCTTGCGATTCCCTGATCTATTCCGAGCGTGATTCCCTCTTCCAGTTCTTCGGGAATCCGGTCATCTGGTCGGATACCTCCCAGTTTACCGCGGATACCATTTCGATCCGCATGACCGATCAGGCCATTGATTCGATTTTTCTGCGACGGAGGGCCCTGATCCTCAATTCTCCGGACGAACTGTATTTCAACCAGATCAAGGGTCGGTTGATCACGGCATCGTTCAACGAGGGAGAATTGGCGAAGATGGATGTGGTGGGGAATGCGGAATCTGTCTATTATGCCCTGGAGGAGAACGGAGAATATCTGGGTGTCAACACGTCCGTTTGCAGTGAAATGGTCCTCCTGTTTGCCGACAACCAGGTACAGGATATCTACTACCTCAGAGAGCCTGAATCGGTGATGTACCCGATGGATCAGGTGGACCATGGCAGCCTTCAGTTGGAAGGATTCCGTTGGCGGATCCTGGAGAAACCACTGAGCCTCCCCGATCTCCTGGCCAAATGGAACACGATCCAACCCGCAATGGTGGAGAGCCAATAAAAAAGGGATGATCCAATTGGATCATCCCTTTTTATTTTGAACTGCTGGTCGACTGATTAGGCTTCCCGTCCACCCTGCAGACGGTCCTGCAATTCCTTCAGGGCATCCCAGTCGCCAGATGCAGCGATCTTGGCCTGGGCTGGCCAGGTGGTCGGATCATGCATTTGGTATCTTGCACCGGCAGCATGGAGGATTTCCCGGATCTTTTCAGCATCCGTCTCACCCATGATGGCCAGGGTAGTAATGCCGCCTTCCTTGAGGAGCTGCTCGATCTTCGGACCAACACCTTCGACGATCTTCAGGTCATCTGCCTTGATCGCTTTCCCGGATTTTTTGGCGGGAGCCTCTGCCGTTGGTTCGGTGTTGGGCTCGGCAGGTGCTGGTTCAGCAGGTGCTTCCTTTGCCTCTACCGGTGCCGGTGCGGGCTTCGGAGCCGGAGCTGCCTTGGCAGCCTTTGGCGGAGCTGCCTTTTCAGCGACCTCGGCCATATCCGGAAGAATGTTCACGTAGGTCCGATCCTTGCGGCCAGTGCGGAAGGTAACCACACCGTCTGCCAGGGCAAACAAGGTATAATCCTTGCCCATGCCTACATTCTCACCCGGGTGGAACTTGGTGCCCCGCTGACGAATGATGATATTTCCCGCACGGGCATCCTGCCCGCCGAAGATCTTGACGCCAAGTCGTTTGCTTTTACTGTCGCGTCCGTTGTCTGAACTACCTACCCCTTTCTTGTGAGCCATGGTCGGTTGGTTTTTTCTGAATTAAACATTAATGGATTCAACCTTGATCTTGGTGAACCGTTGACGGTGGCCGTTCTTGACCCGGTATCCCTTCCGTCTTTTCTTCTTGAAAACAATCACTTTGTCACCTTTCTGATGTCCAATGACCGAGGCATTTACCTTGGCACCTGATACATAGGGTTTTCCAACCGTGACCTGACCGTTGTTTTCGGTGAGCAGGACTTCCGCAAAGGAGAGGTTGTCTCCTTCGCTTGCCTCCAGCTGGTGGACGAAGAGCTCTTGCCCTTCCTCGACTTTGAATTGCTGACCAGCAATAGTGACAATAGCGAACATAGTTGAGTTATTTTTAGCGGCTGCAAAGATAATACTTCATTCGCTGAAATCCAAAGGATAAGCGTGAAAGCAATCCCTTAAATGTAATCCTTGAGAAGGAAGGAACGATGCAGCCGGTTTCGCCCCCTGGCGATGGTCAGGTGAATCTTCTTGCCTTCCTCCATCCTGAATCGCTTGGTCAACCCGTCCAGCCCAAAGAAACTGACCGGCCATCTCCTGTATGACTTGATGATATCCCCGGGGCGGATATCGGCAAAAAAGGCCGGAGATCCCGGAATGACCTCCTGTACCATGATCGTGTTGAGATCAAAGCCGGAACTGATCAGAAACAGTCCGCTGCGGTCAATGGGAAACGGATCGGCATAATCGCCATTCGGACGGATGAGCATCCGTTCTCGGGGATAATCCAGTACCAGATCGAACCGGTCCAGGACCAGATTGCCCAGAATGCCCTGCCTGCCCTGTAAGTGCGTGGTATCTGGATAGAGACTGATGTCCTGAAAACTGCCCACCAGGTTGTTCATGGGAAATGGCCCCATGTGCACTTGCTGGATCCTGCCCTTGGCGCCGGTAAGGAATCCACCGAGT
>Ga0116151_10004490_pt1 | contig 12207 bp, 9 predicted proteins | sample AD_UKC117_MetaG_FD_89893 | JGI IMG/M metagenome (GOLD analysis project Ga0116151, IMG submission 89893) | Active sludge microbial communities of municipal wastewater-treating anaerobic digesters from Hong Kong - AD_UKC117_MetaG | ecosystem: Engineered > Bioreactor > Anaerobic > Digestate... | reverse complement strand
TAGAAAGTGATAAACAAACTTATCCAGAAAAGTATTTCCAAAGCTTTCATAATTTTTTTCTGTTAGGACATACAAAACTAAATCAATGAATTTTATAGATTGTATTTCAAATCAGTGTAAAGGTTAAGCAATTTTTTTGCAGATTCTTCCCACGAGAATTTTTCAGCCTGAGCAAGACCCTTGCGTTTTAATGTTTCCCTTAATTTTTCATCTCCGGCCATTTCAAGTATTTTTTCAACCATATTCTCAGGTGAAAACGGATCAACATAGAGAGCTGCATCGCCACCTACTTCGGGCATGGAAGAAGTGTTGGAAGTAATTACCGGTGTGCCACAAGCCATTGCTTCAATAATGGGGATGCCAAAACTCTCTCTTTTACTGGGGTATAGATAAAAATCTGCCATTGAAATCAGTGCCGGCATATCTGTGTTATTGATGTATCCGGGAAAGTGAATGCGACTGATAAGACCATCCAACCCGGCTTTTTCAAGATACTTTTTCACGATTTCCCTGTCAAAATCCCCCACTACCAGATGATAATCCAGGTTGCCTGTCTGCACTGCTCGGGCAAAAGCAACAATCGTATTCTCACTGTTTTTTTTGGGATCGGTATTCCCTAAAAACATCAGATAGCGATCAGGCAGATGATATTTTTCCCTTGCTGTTCTTAGCAGTTCGGGATCAGTAACTGGCCTGAAGTGCCTTCCCACTCCGTTGTACACTACATGCAATTTTCCGGAAAGTGCAGGAAAGAGTTTTAGAATGTGATCTTCTTCAAATTTTGAAACGGTTATGATATTTTTTGCACTTTTAAAAATCCGGCGAACCACAAAACGACGGTAAAGATTTCCAAAACGCTGATAAGGAGTATATCCTCCGGCCAGCAAAGGGTGTTTGTCGAAATAGATAATATCATGAACGGTTACGATAAGCGGAATTGATGTTTTAACCGGAGCCGTATTGGAAGTACAGTGCAGCATATCAAGGTCGTATTTTGCAGCTTCACGTGGCAGGAGTACCTGTTCCCAAACCGGATAAGCACCGCCAAAAGAAATGATTTTTACGTTTTCCGATTCTTTCAGGCAATCCCTGTCTTCACCGGTATTCGTAAATATAAAATACTCATTTTCTTTATCCAGTTGCTGAAGTGTTTTCACCGATTCGAGGGCAACCATATCCATACCATGCTTTTTACGCCTGAATATCCGCTGGGCTTCAATTCCTATTCTCATAGTTTATCATTTTTTTGTTTTACTGGTACATCACCGTGAGGGGTATGTATGAATGTTCTGTTGGCGCCTTTGAGTTTGAAAAGCAGTTTGAAAGTAGAAAAAATTCCTGATGGAAGCCTGACAAGAGCGCTGATTAGTTTTTTATTGTAATAAACTGCCGGAACAGCGAGAATGATGGATAAATATCCAATTATCCAAACTGCAAGCCAGTAAGAAGAATCCGGAGCTTTGCCGGGGAAAAGGGAACACAAAAAACAAACTGGTAAAAGCGCAAGTAACATAACCCTTGGTATGATGGCCATTTGAAATACTTTATCGAAATAATCGAGGTTTCCTCTGGTGAATAAATAAACTAAACCAGAAAGCGCATGATGGCGCAGGTAGTTGAGCTGAGCTGAAAGCCATCTTTGGCGCTGTTTTTCGAAGACCTCGGTTTGCTTTACTTTTTCATCATAAACAACGGCTGATTCGGAATAATCAATCAGAATGCGATCTTTCTGCAAATTCAGCTCCATCTCTTTGTCAAAACCTCCGATAGCTTTTATCTTTGCCATTAACGATTTATAAAGATTGAAATCCAGACCCATTCCCGATCCGATAATCGCAGAACTTAATCCCAAAACACGGTGTCCCTTTCTAAAAATGTGATTGTTGATAGCTTCACTAATTGCATCAAGAAGCGCCATTGGTGTATCGGTGTTTTTAGCAGTTCGCTGTCCCTGAACAACTTTAAACCCCCGGTTGAAAGCGCTGTTCATTCGCAATAAATAGTCTCCGGCAGCTACATTGTCGGCGTCAAAAACAACAGCAATGTCAAATGATCCTCTGGTTTCTTCAATGGCCCGATTAAGGGCTTTGGCTTTGGTGCTTTTTTCGAACTTCACCTCTACCACCTGAAGTGGTAATGTTTTCAAACTTTCAATGGTTGTTGGCTGAAGCGAATCGGCAATGACTACAACATGAAACAGGTCAGAAGGATAATCCAGCTTTAGTGCTTCTTCAGCCGTTTTTAGAATCACTGTATCTTCCTTGTAGGATGGTATGTAAATGATAAAACTGTTTAATCTTTCATCCTTCTGCCCGGGCTTTTCCCTGTAAAATATTCCGGCGACCGAGAAAATCAGCAGGTAAACCACCTGAATGAGAAGAACCGCAAATACAATACTGCCTAAAATCAAACTAACCAAAACGTATATTTCAGTCATGTAGTTCGTTTTTTATCATGTTCAAAAGTAAATTATTTTCAATTGCAATCAGCAGTTCACTTCAAATATTTTAACAAGTGAAAATAGTTTTGACAAAAATCGAAAACATTTAACTATTAAATAGCTATTTACCAGGTATTTTAGTTTGTTTCGACCGGAAAAAATTTTTCATCTTTAGTTTTGCAGTACAAAGTATTCATCACATCAAGCTACAAAAATTTAGTCAAACAGGCCAAGTCTGGAAGTGTAACCTGCTGGTAATGTAAAAGCGTAAAACTGATTCTGATTTTGCTTTTTAATTAGGGTCTGCTGTTAAACTCAATTCTTGATTAAAAGCTGATTTATCAGGCAGCAACCGGTTTTGTGTTATTGAAGATGTCGAAAATATTTTTATTGGATACCCTTGCTGATTGCAGTCAAATCTAATTTTCAAAATACCTTGCTGAAAAATTTTCAAAATATTTCAATAAAAGGCATAGTGCACTCACCCCGGCTAATTTGGCCAAAACTACCCAGCGTTTGTTCGGGTTGAGCGATTTGGCAAACGGGGTTTCAAATCCTTCAAAAGTTAACTGTTTTGGACTAACATAATCGTGTGCAATTGCACGCTTTTTTCGCTGTTTTGTCATTTTTCCCTGCATATATTCCTGCAAATATACCTTGTTTCCTTCAACTGACAAACTTATGAGTGTTTTTCAACAGCCCCTAATTACCGTCAATTAAAAAAAATGGCAGCCTCATTGATGAAAACTGCCATTGGTGATATATAATAGAGGGGGATTTACCGGATGAAAATATAATCAGTGTTCCTGTAACCTGGCAAGTCTTTGTGCCAGTCACTATGTATTTGTCCTGCGGATTCTGCCCAACTTGCCATGAACAGATACCCCTGTATAATTTGTGCTTTTTCGACAGGATAATCAAATGATTCAACAATGTGAATTGCCCAGGGGAGATTATTTGTTGTTTTGTAATAGCTGTTTTGCTCCGGGTCAGTATTGTCATGAAATGTACCGAATAAAGTGTAATCAGCCAGGTTTGTTGGCAAATGATCGACCAGGTGAATTTCGCTGCTTCTTTGCTGATTGGTAAAAATGAACGGATTGTATGGAGGAAGTCCGATATTGGTAACGGGAGTTGGTTCCTGCAGTGCAATGATAATCTCAATCGTTTGTGGATCAACGTAATTGGCATTGGGATCGGTATTTATTCCGATGCCATTTCCGGGATAAGGCATGACCTTGTATCCATTATCAAAAACAATGATTACAGCATTTTCCTGATTAGCTTCTGTGTTGTTGGAATTCAGCGTGATAAGCCCATCAAACAGTTGCTGACCACTTACATTTTCTATATCTTCGGAAGGCAGAGGAAGCTGAAAACCAAATCCATTTTTGAATGATGCTCCCATAGCTCGCAAAGTAAAAGAAGCCAGGATTTCGACAACCTGATTACTTCCGTTGGTCACCTGATTGATATTGTAGTCAATTACCATATCATTAAAATCGTAGTCACCTTTGGCAGGCCATAAATCTTCAAAAGCAAGAGTACCAAAACCGTTTTCCGACGGATAAAAATTATTGAAAGCTCTTTGCGGGTCTTCAGGATATTCATCAAACTGATCAGAAACACCATCATTATCAATATCGCTGGATGTATAAGTTATTGTTTCAAAACCGGTAAGATCAACAGCCTGAATAGGGTTGGCGGTAACATAAAACAATGCATCATTGAAATCATCGTCAGAGTAGGCTGTACGATTGAGGTCTTCAAATCCGAGAATAAACAAATCACGCCCGTTGTCGAAAAGATGAACTGCATGTTGTTTTTTCAAAGGATTTGCTTCAGGATTTAGTAAAGGATTTGAAAAATAAATTCCATTACCATTGGTAATATTTCCACCCGAAAATCCATTCGCAATCAATACCCATCCGATTGCCGTATTTGGTTGAAACTGCCCAAGATATACTTTGTTACCCGACACAAGTCCTCCCCCGCTTCCGCTAAAGGAAACATTCGGGAAAATGATCCTGATGGTATCAATTTGATCAGGTGAAGCCGGAGGATTATCCATGTTGTAGGTATAATACCCCAAAACATTGCGATAACCAGCGCCTTCGTGGATAAAAGTCACCCATACATCAGATGCTTCAAGTAATTTGAAATCATATTCATTATCCGGATCGAGATAATTCGGATTATACATGGGAACAGGCTGTTGTTCAGGAAACGAAGCATTGATATCATTCAGAAATGCAGGATCAATTATATCGTTTTCAGGTTCAAGGTAAAGCGGAACCCCACTGGAAGTATAATCACCCATTGGGAAAAATATGGAATTAACAGATTTGAAAGGTATTGCACCACTTTTGAAATTCTGAACCTGTGAACCTCCTAAAATTACATTCACCTGATTATTGCTGATGCTTACTTCAGTTTCGCTTGGTAAACCAAGAAATTTAGTGGCAATAACAACTTTTGTGGAATAGGCCGGTAAAAAATGTTTGACACTGAATACCCCTGAAGCATTGGTAACGCCGCTTGATAACCGGACTCCTCCATTTTCGGCAAAATCGGTCAGGATATCTATTCTGACATTGCTTAAAGCGACATCCTTATTCGACAAAGTTGTAATGGTAAAATCAATTTCGTTTACCGTTTTAAAATCAAATCCATCAGGAATATTCAAATCATTGATGTTCTGTATTTGCGGCTCGCCTGTCTGATCTCCGTCAACTTTATTACAGGAAACCATCACATTCATAAATGCGATTGCTGAAATGAAAACTAAAATTGAAATATTATTCTTCATCCTATGAATTATCTTTTTTAATTGTATGATTATATAGTGTCTATTTTTATGCCACAAATTTTTCAAATCATTAAAAAATTGATTATCAAATCATTAAAAAATTCCAAAACATTTATAATTTTCCCAATTCTGGAATTTTGTAACAATTCTGGAAAAAATCCGGAGGATTACCGGTTTGGGAAAGGCTAATTAATAGAGACAATACGTTGGAAGCAGGTGTAATCCATTGTTTTTACTTTCAGCAGGTAGATGCCCTTTGGTAAGGAAACAAATCCAAAATCATACTTATGTTTACCGGGTGTCAGGTTTGACAAATTCTTTTCAAAAATTCTTTTTCCATCCACAGAAAAAATTTCCAGGCTTACTTCCGCGGAATTTTTAATTAAAAAACAAACTGAAAGATGGTCGGTAAAAGGATTGGGAAACACTTTAACTGTCGGAGATGACGCTTCTTCATCCTCAGGATCAGCCTCGAATGCCCCAATATCAAACCCTTTTCCTAACGGGCGCTGGCATCCCTGAAAATCGAAATCGATGCCAAAACTACTTAGATCCTCTCCCTGATCCACTGCAGGTGAAAAAGGTTTCAAATGATAATCGGCAAGAAAATAGTCAGTAAAATATGCTTTGTCAATATCCAGAGTAAAAAAATTATGCGAAACATCCAGTTCGATATTATCGCAATGAACATAGGCATCGGAACTAATCTGCTCAAAAGAACCCGGATTAATAATGATGTTATTTTTAATCTGGCTTCCCTTTAAAGAATCATTCACAAATAAAATCCCGTCGCTTTTCGGAAAAATTATGGTGTTGTGGAAAATTTGAATTTTTGCTTCCGCATCGGTATTTACATGTTTGACAAAAATTCCGTGTTTAGGATAATCGTAGTGAGGTTCATTCGGTTTGAAAGATCGTCCGGGATATTCAATCAGGTTATTGTAGAGCATAAAATTACCTCGGCCGAAAACTTCAATTCCACTGCCTTTTCCTTCTGAAATACGATTATTGTAACAATCACAAATACTTCCTCCTCCAATCTGGATACCTCCCATCTGATTTGGAGTTTCAGACTGGCTGTCGAAGCTGATCCGATTGTTGTAAATTTTGCAGTTTTGAACTGCTGAACTAACCTGCAGCCCGTTGCGACCAGTATTTTCGATGATATTGTTAAACACCTGCACACCTTCGAGCACATGAGGAAAAACGAGCGTGTCCAACAGCCCACAACTGATTAATTTTCCATTGTAAAATGAGTTGCCGATGTATAAACCCTCCGTGCCAATATCGTGGATATAATTATCCCTGATAATGGTATTATACATGGTGTATTTGTCCCGTGTGGAAGTGAAGCTGCAGTCAGGATCGGTTTTGGCAACTATTCCGGACAGAGCTGTGTTTGCAACTTCCACCCGGGCCACAGTAATATCAGTTGAAAGCTGATCGAGTGACAATCCTGCTCCTGCTCCGACTTCTTCGAAGTAAAATCCGTAATCAATTTCTGTATTTCCATTTCCGAGAATTTCGAGAAAGGAACAATTTCGGACTGACATCCCATAATTGGCTGTCTTTCCGCTGATAATTGTTTGCTTATCGAGGTTTCGAAGAATAATCGGATTTCCCGGTTGCCCGTGAAGATCCTGTACCAAAATCTGGAAAAACGGGCCTTCCCGGAAGCACAGCACATCACCCGGACTGATGTCGGGGAAGTGTTCAGGATCAATGATAGTAGTGCCGGATTCGGAATTAACAATGTATGTACAATTCTGAGAAACACCAGTACGGGAAAGTATCAGCAATACTAAAGTAAAAAAAATCATCAGATAATATCCCAACGCTGTTGAAAAAGCTCCAAGATGCTGCAAACCGGCCTCCCCGGTTTTAGAACCGGACGAATAATGGTTTTCTTCGGTGTGATGATTTTGTCTCAATTAATTGTTGCTTTTTCTCCTGCGAAAATCTTTAAAATTGTCAGGCTGGTTTATTGCTTACTTTTTCCCAAAGGCCGTTTTCCGGATTAAACTGTTTGATGACTCTTGCCGGATTGCCAACTGCTACCGAAAATGGCGGAATATCCTTTGTTACCACACTTCCTGCGCCAACCTGTGATCGTTTTCCTATTCTAACCCCGGCAGTAACCACTGAATTTGCTCCTATGTGCGCTTCTTCTTCAATAATCACAGGTTTGATGTTCAAAGGCTGAAGACTGGAATTTTTTGTGCCATCTTCGTAACCGTGATTAAAACCGGCGACAAATACATGTTGACCAAGACCGGAACCATTTCCCATCGTAACAGGGCCGATTATTACCGACCCAATTCCGACACGCACGCGGTCGCCCAAAATCACATCACCTGATCCATTGTTAATCGTTGTAAAATCTTCGATAGTGGTTAATTTCCCTATTTCAAAACGTTTCCATGGGAAAACATCAATCCTGGAACGCCGTCGGATAACTGATCCTTTTCCTTTTTTGTGAATAAAAGGGTTTACAAACCAACGGATAAACCATCTTGGACGAGGATTGCGATTTGGGGTTATCAGCCAGAGAACAAATTTTTTGATTCTTGGATTTGATTTTATTTTTGACAAAAAGCTCATGACTGTTTTAATTTTTGGTGATTATGCAAGTTTAGCAAGGGCTTTACCGATTTCAAGGACATTGGTTTCCCATGAATGGTTAAGTGCAAATTCCCTGCGGGATTTTTGCAATTCGGGAGAGTCCTCAGCTAAAGCTTTATTGATCAACGAAATATAATCTTCTTTGTTTTTACCCAAATAGGTATAATCTTTAAAATACTCCATGGCTTCTGTCCATGTTGCTAACGTTGGCTTTCCCATGGCAAGGTACTCATCTATTTTACGAGGGTAGTTACCGATTGTAGCATCATTTACAATCTGTGGGTTGATGCAAAGGTCAAATCCCTTAATAAAGGTGGGTAGTGTTTCAGGTGGTTGACTGCCAAGGAAATAAACATTTTTCATCTGATGAAGCGGGGATTCTTTAAAAACATCATCTTCAGGTCCGACAAGTACGACACTGTAGCCTGGTTTTTCGGCTGCAATATGGGCTATTATCTCTATGTCCAGACGCCGGCTGGTCAGATAACCCACATAGCCAATGATAGGAGAAGGAATTGTCTTTAATGTTTCTGCAACAGGAATGTCATTTTTTTCATCATTGAAAAGCGTGACGTCACATCCCTGACCCACCATATAGGAATGCTGATTGAAGTGTTTGGCATAGTTGGCATAATAAATCGAATTGGTAACCACAACATCAGCTTGTCTGATCGTAACCGGCTCAAGCCGCTTACCATGTTTTGCCCAGTAGGGATTTTTGGTCAGGTTATCGCGGATGTAATAAATGTATTTATCAGGTCGAAGCATTTCTTTTAAATAAACACCCAAAAACATCGAGCTGTCATTGAATAAAAGATAATTGCCAAAGTCAAGGCGTTTAAGGGCATCCAGAATTTTTTCGGAAAACCGTCGTGCATTCCGCCGGTTGAGGTAATTGTAAATGGCCTTAACCGGGATTTTGTTGATTGATTCGAGTACAGTGCGCGGATTGAGCACCCATAAATTTTTATCTACCATCTCCAAATCCGGTTCTAATCCTTTGAGTACATTTTCCCGTTTTATCATTTTCTCAGTACCTTTTTCGGCACGCCTGCTGTTTCTATCCATGGGCATGTTCACATAAAGCACCCGGTTATCTCTGGCAAATTCTGAAGCAATATTTTTGGCATTGCTGCCAATAGTCAGGTCCCAGGCCTGAATGCCAACAACTACTATGTCTCTGTTTTGAATTTTCATGGGTTAAATCTCAAAAAAGGTAAATTAATTTTAAGCTTTATTTTGGGAACTATGAGGCACCGAATGTTTAAAGTGCCAGGTGATGGCTTTCCAGTAAGCAGTAAGATGTTCCTTTTTGCCGGATAGAAGAAAACCCAGTAAGTTTTTCGGAATTGAAATGAAAACAAGGTACAGCGTAGGAACTAATCTTGAAACTCCTTTCAGGTTTCTGCGCATGAACAGAATTCTGTTTCTGTTCAGATAATAGGTTTTCAAAGGACTGTCTTTGCGGATGGAAATAGATTCTTTATGCAGCACGAGTGAGGCAGGCTCGTACATAATGATATAGCCGGCATCGCGTATTCGCTTACTCCAGTCGTGTTCCTCATAATAAAGAAAATAATCTTCGCACATGGTTCCCACATCATTAATGACACGACGTGGAATCATCATTGCACACCCATGGGCAAAATCTGTCCGTTTCCTTGTATCATGCTGCCCGCGATCCTGCTCTTTAAAGCCCCAGGCATGCATCCTCAGGGTAAGCATATTCATTGGCGAAAATCCAGCATACTGGATTATGTCAGGATGGTCAAAATATCTGATTTTTGGACTGACTGCCCCGATTTTCGCATCATTTTGCAAAAGCTCAACCATCGGAAGCATAAAATCAGGATCAACTTCAGTATCATTGTTCAGAAGTAAAATATAATCTCCGGAAGCATACTGATACCCCAGATTGTTTCCTCCGGCAAATCCGAGATTGGTTTTACTGAGAACCAATTTTACAAAGGGGTAAGAGGTATTAATATTTTTATGGTCTTCATTACCTGAAGCATTATCCACTACAATGACTTCAAATGAAGGGGATTTCACCTTATTGAGCGATTCCAGCAAGGCATTGGTTACTGCTGACTGATTGTAATTGATGGTGATTATAGATACTATTGGTTTTTCATTCATGTTTCTTTTTTATTTCAAAGATAAATAACAATTTCTTTATTTATCAGCATTAAAAAGACAGTTCTGCGTGTTGCTGATATCTTTTGCGTGTTGTATGATCCGTTTCCCATTTTCGGGACATCCAGATAAAAGACATGCTAAGATAAATAATAATGCCGTTTGGCATTTGACCAAGCACGCCATTTCCATAGGAAGCAAGCATAATGCCGAACATTCCCGATAGGAGGCCAATCAGGGGGTAAATCAATTCGGTGTCTTTTAGTTTTGCCATTATTATCCAGGCGCCTTTGATCAGAATAAACAGCAATATACTGATATGCAAAATTAAACCGACAACGCCTGTTTCAGCCCAAATCATAACATACCAGCTATCAGTGGGCACATTGGCCAAAAAAGTATTGGGAGTAAAACGTTGTCCCCAGTTTCCAGCAGAGCCAACACCTCCACCAATAGGTCGGGTAGCGAGATAAACAGCAAGTTTTTTCTGGTTTTCGCGGCGAACTTTAAAGGAAGCATCATCCGGATCAAGTGCAGTGCGTGCACGTCTGATCTCGTAATTATCCTGACCAATGGTTGTGTACTTTAAAAAAACAAACATGCCGATCATGACTAATAATCCGGGAATAAGAATGCTCATCCGTTTTGAAAGAATAGTATAAAGTAAAAACCCTCCTGCTGGAACAGCTAAAGCACCGCGTGTTCCTGATATCAGCAAACCATAAAAAGCTCCCAGGGCAATTAAACTAAATATAAGTTTTTTCTTCAGCCTTTTACTATGCAGAGCAATAATTGAAAAAACCACCCCGGAGAATCCCATTGAAGCGCCATAATTACCTGCATCAGAAAAAAAAGAAAAATATCGCGTTCCGGTAACTATAATATGTGTCAATGCACCTCCACTGTCAAGCCATTTTTGTTCAAAAGGATCAAAACCTGAAAACTTTTGCATCACTCCTTTCAAAACCGCAAGTACAGTAAAGAAAGCCCAGGCATTAATCATCATACGCATATACCTGGGATGATCAAGTAAAACAAAACTCAACGGAATTATCAAAAACTGGTAAAATGCCAGTCCCCGCATAGCATAAAACCATGCTTCACGGCTCACTGCCTCAGGGTTGAAAAGCTGAAGGAAAATATAGCCATACCATATTGAAACAACAAGTGTAAGATCATTACGGGCTTTCGACATCGGAATGCGCTCGCTGAAAGCTTTAAAAAACAATGAAACCCAAACCAGCAGCAACAGACCATCTACACTCAATCCCCATGGAGCAGGCACATATCTGACAAGTCCCAGTGCAAAATAATTGATTATAAACACGCTGGCCAGCCCAATACGTGCATCCTTAAAAATCAATCCGATAAAAATGATTAAAAACGGAGCCAATAAAAATACCAGACCTCCGACAAAATTTTGTCTGAGAAACATGAATATGGCAAGCAACAAGAAGCCAACCAGCAGTATTACTGCGGAAATTTTGGTAAACTGTATTTTGGTTGTAATGGCTTCCATGAAAGATCAATTTTTTTTTCGTGTCAAAATATACCGTGATTGGTTTATTATCCTACGGGCGTTGGTAATCATATCCAAAAACCGTACTCCTGTTTCTTGCTTCACAAAAAACCATCCGTAAAACACCCCGAGAAGAGTAAATATTAAAGTTGCCAGCGCCACAGCCACAAGCGACTGAAGATAAAAAACTGCTATCAGATCGAAAATGATATTCGCAGCAAGCATCATCATTGTTTTATAGAAATTTTTCACCGGCTTGTCCAGCGCAAACAAGGCAACTCCTGTATAACGATCAGACGGAAGTAACAGGATGTAAACCAGAATGATATAAAATACATGCTTTTGAAGCAGCAATGAATCCTCATAACTGCTACCGCCAACAAACCGGAGCAAAGGTTCCGAAAAAACAAGCAAAACAAGAACGACGGGCAGAATGAAAAGTGTTGTGGCTACATTGTAGCTGTGAAGCACTTCGTTGAATTTTTCCTTACCCTGCCCGAAAGCCTGGGAAAGTTTTGGATAGGCAGTCGCTGAAAAGCTACGCAAAGGAATTTCAACTGCTTCGACAAACTTCATCGGAATGGCATAGACAGCTATTGCTGTTGCACCCATGGCAGCAGACATACTGAGAATAAAAGTGTCGGCACTGCGCAACAAACTGCTGCCTACAGAAATCAGTGT
>Ga0116151_10004488_pt1 | contig 12210 bp, 11 predicted proteins | sample AD_UKC117_MetaG_FD_89893 | JGI IMG/M metagenome (GOLD analysis project Ga0116151, IMG submission 89893) | Active sludge microbial communities of municipal wastewater-treating anaerobic digesters from Hong Kong - AD_UKC117_MetaG | ecosystem: Engineered > Bioreactor > Anaerobic > Digestate... | reverse complement strand
CCTAAAAAACAAAGTGTAAAAAAGATAAAAAAGAAAAAATATCTCTTTTCTTTTTGGTCAATAAAACGATATAGCATCATCATAAAAATAAATCCTAAAAAATAACAAATCATATAAAGATAAAGTGCAGTAATCATCGAAAGATCAATCATTTGAATATACTCCTTGCAAATATAATGATGTTAATATTCATTTATGTGAATTATTTTGCTAAGACGATGAGGTTCTTATATTTATATAATACATGAATTCTAATTCCTTAAATATTAAGATTTTATTAAGCAATATAAAATAAAAAAGCCTAATTATCACATGATATAATTAAGCTTTTTATGAATTTATACTTGATACATCTTCATGGCTTCTTGCAAGGATATATCTCTTAGCTTTCTTTTAGAAACCCATGCCCCTCCATAAAAAATCACAACAAACATGAGTACAGATAGTATCATATGCCAAATCTTAATCTCAAAAGGCATGATGAGATCATATTGATTAGCAAGAATTTGAGTGATTAACATAAATGCTCCATATGATATTGGAATCGTTACTATAAAAATGATGAGACCGTAAATAAAATACCCTCCAAGAATCATTTTGTTAATCTCTTTTTGATTGTACCCTATAACTTTAAATAGGGAAATATTATAAAAATTATCTTCAATGGTCATCACAGTTAAAATATAGATGATAATCGCACCGATTGATAACGAAACCCCCGTTAAAATGAATGTCATGGTATTCATCATTTTCGCCATATCTTCAGTTTGATTGATGATATCTTGATTATGAATCACCATGAGGAAATCATTCTTATCTAGTGCATTTATTGAATAGATCACATTGAAATAATCAGATGATTGATTGGAAGTTATAAATAATGATAATGTCTCAAGATTCATATATGCTTTACCAGAATATTCATATGAGACTCCAACAATGGTACTTTGATATGTTTGACCAGCCAAATCAATTGTTATATCTTCTCCAACTTTATATCCATTTAGTAATCTTAAAGATTCAGAAATGATGATTCCATCGGATAATTTATATGTGATATCTTCATCCTTTTTATTGATCAGAGGATGAAGAGTTAATGAAGCATCAATCCCAACTAAATAAACATCATTTTCATTCATCAATACACTTGGTAGTTCAATGGCTTTTTCATGTTCTGATAACGGCACATATGGGTTAGATAAATCCACATAACCTACATAATTATGTTCTGTATGATCATAATAAAGATTAACTGAACGATCAAAAATACCAATCATACTTAAACTTAAATAGATAAGAAAAGCTGCATAAAACATCCCCATGATAAAAATCAGAAATTTAACAAAACTACGATATAGTAATAGATGTTTTAATTTTGTTTGTATTGAAAATCGTTTAAAGAGAGGTGAAATTCTTTTTGTTACAAAATTCGCACTTCGTGAAACCTCAGGATTCAATAAGGTAGTAGGTTTTTTTCTAAGTATTTGATGTACTACTAAGTAACCAACAGTCAATATGAAGACGAATGGTACACCCACTGAAACAAGAAACGTTAGCATATGTTGTTTAATCGGTTGGCTAGGTAATAAATAAAAGAGTAAATACAAGTTTTTCATCGGTTCAGCTGCTAAATATCCAAGAAAATAACCAATCAGTATAGCCGGAAATGATAACACTGCAAGATAGAAAATATAAGGAATCGATATTTGAAAGTTAGAGTAACCCATGGATTTTAAAATACCAATCGGTCCACGTTGAGATTGCAAAATCTTTGAAATCATGATACCAACGATGAGGATAGCAATCGATGCGATTAAAAGTGATAACATAAGACCAATAGCTTTTCCACCTTCTATTTCACCATAAATGGCTCCACTACGCATATTATTTTTTGTTAAAACAACTTGTGTAACAAAATTGAGTGATTCATGGTCATGAATCGTTTGGATGACTTCATCTTTAAAAGTTTGTTCACTATAAACATCATTTGAATCACCCATCCAATCAAATCCAACCGATTCATCAAGTAGATGAAACTGTTGATCTGTTACCATGGCTATGGTTTGACTCTTATTATCAAAAATCAAGTCATTAGAAAACATAGCTAATGAGTAATCAGGAAAAAGAACAAATCCTGAAATCTCATATGTTTCTTGATTGATTTGAATGAAATCACCGATATTTAAGTTATTTAAGTTTGCATATGCTTCTGTTAAAGCAATTTCTTGATGATGTTCAGGAGCATGCCCACTCACAAAATAAGATCGATTAATAAGGTTTGAATCTTTTAAAACACGCATGCGATGTGAATCGTTTTGAAAACTATAAAAAATATCTTTATATTCTCTAAGTTCAATTGTAAGTTCAGGATATATATCTAATATTTTATTTTGTCTGGCATGAATAATATCTTCAAAAGCATTTCGATTGATTTTTTCTAAGCCACTCAACGTATAGATAGGTTCACTTATGACATATTGAGTATTTACATACAAGATTTCATCTTCTAGTAATAAATCAACCATGGATATGGCAAAATCTTCTTGATTCGATTGATCAAAAAAAGCTTCTGTTGGTTCGTAGATACCAGCAACACCATAATCCATGACTGTGTATACAAAACTACTTAGAGTAATCATTAATCCAAGGAGTAATAGCGGGATATATTGTTTTTTTAGGGTTCTAAAGACATTACGATTTAACATATTAACCCCAAGCAATGTCTTTCGCTTTTGCTTTTGTTTTATTCGTTATGATGTCTACAACTTCTCCACTATTTATTTTTACAATACGATCCGCAATAATTCCTATACTTGGATTATGAGTAATTAAAACAACTGTTGTATGATATTGTTCATTTAGTTTTTGAATAATACCAAGAATTTCTTTAGCATTTTCTTCATCTAATGCACCTGTTGGTTCATCACAAAACAAAATTTTCGGTTTCTTAACAATGGCACGAGCAATCGATACTCTTTGTTGCTCTCCTCCAGAAAGTTGATAAGGATATTTATTGATATTAGGCGTTAGTCCTACTTGATCAATGATATCTTCAACTAAAAAAGGATCACTCGATATATCATGACCTACTTCTACATTTTCTCTTACTGATAAAGTTTGAAGTAAATTATATTGTTGAAAGATGAATCCCAAGTGATTTCTACGAAAGCGCGTGAGTTCTTTATGATCCATTTGACTGATGATATCTTGGTGAATCGTTATTTTTCCACTTGTTGGGAGATCAAGACCACTGCATACATTAAGTAGTGTTGATTTTCCAGAACCAGATGGTCCAAGTAAAACAATAATTTCACCTTCTTTAAATTCTAAGTCAATTTCTTTAAGTGCTACAGTTTGTACTTCTCCTGATTGATAGATTTTAGTTACTTTTTCTAATTTAATCATGATTGTTCTCCTTTAATATAAGGGGTAATGATATGTTCAATCTTATTTCTCATTTCCGTCTTCATAATTTCAATATCCCGATCTTTATCATATAGATACATGAGTAGTTCATAAACTAAAGCACTATAAACGAGTTCACTCAGTGTTTTTGCATTTGCTTTCATCAAAACATGCTTATCTTGAAGTATATTGATATATGATTCCAGTTCTTTCATATACTTAAAGTCAAGTTCAGCCATTTTTTCAAAGCGTTTTGGATTGGTTTTAGCCATTTTGAGTCCAGCAATCGCAAGTTCTTTTAAAATGATTTTAGGAACTTTAATGATTTTACTAATCGCATGAAACAAATGAGTCCAAATAACATCGATGACGTTTTTTGTGAGTAAAGAATCTTTTGGAAATAAAGATTGATCTCGGATAATATCATCATATATGGTTTCAAAGAAAATGTCTGCTTTTGTAGGAAAGTAATTAAAAATCGTACCTTCAGCTACACCTACTTCTTTAGCAATCATTTTTGTAGATGTCTCATCATATCCAACTTCAAAAAAAAGTCTTTTCGATACTTCGATAATTCTATGATTGATACGTTCTTTTTCTTCAGGTGAAATTCTAGCCATAATAACCTCGCTTTTAATATGAGTGCACTCATATGATTATACTCATATTATATAAAGTTATGTTAATCGTGTCAATATAGTTTTGATAAATTGATAAACTGTTAAAAGGTTATGATTTATAATCATAAAAAAAGACAAAACGTTTGTCTTGTCTTTCAGTGGTTATGATTTTAATTGATCAACGTATGCTTTAGCAAGCTTCGCTCCAACTTTCGCATTATGATAAACGAGTGCAAGATTTGCTTGTAGACTATTACCCTTTGTTTCTTCTACAATTGTCTTCAGCAAATACGGTGTAACATCTTTTCCTTCAATGTGATCTTTTTGGCTGTTTTTAATCGCTTTATCGATGATTTCATTCATATAAGCCTCATCAAGTGATGATTCTTCTGGAATTGGATTAACAATGAGGATGCCACCTTTTAGGTTAAGTTGTTCTTTCACATGAATCATGGATGCTAATTCTTCTGGAGTTTCAACATATGAATGCAATTTGATTGGTGAAGTTCTTGTGTAGAATGCCGGTAACATCTTAGTTTGGTAACCAACAACTGAAACACCTTTTGTTTCTAGGTATTCCATGGTTCTTGGAAGATCTAAAATAGCTTTAGCTCCTGCACATATAACATTGACGTTTGTTTGTGCGAGTTCTTCTAAATCAGCTGAAACATCAAGTGTATCTTCATATCCACGATGAACACCACCAATACCTCCAGTGACAAAAAATTTAATATTTGCCATGTGAGCAGCCATCATCGTTGATGCAACTGTGGTTGCACCAAGTTGTTTTTTTGCGATAACGATTGCAAAGTCACGTCTAGATACTTTTTCAACATGTTTTGCTTTTGCTAGTGTCTCTAAATCTTCATCAGATAGACCGATTTTAATTTTTCCATCCATGATGGCGATGGTTGCAGGAACTGCTCCTTCGCTTCGAATGATGGATTCCACTTTTTTTGCCATTTCAACATTTTCTGGATATGGCATACCATGTGAAATGATGGTTGATTCGAGTGCTACAACTGGTTGGTTATTTAATAGTGCTTCTTTAACATCAGCTTTGATGTCTAATAATGATTCATAGGTTTTCATATGTTTTTATCTCCTTTTTGATTTGATGGATTGATATATTTGGATTGACTGCTGTATTGCATTTTATCGTTAATGATGCGTTTGCAGCTCCTAGTTTTATAGCTTCTTCAAATGGTATTTGATGAATAAGTCCGTATATGACTGCACTGCTAAATGCATCACCTGCACCTGTAACATCAACAACTTGTCCTTCTGGTACTAAGTATGCTTTTTGGTGTTTGATATCATCTTTAGATCCATAATATGATCCTTCAATCCCGTCTGTGACGATGATATACTTAATTTCTTTTTCCAACCATAGATTAATAAGTTTATAACCATCTGTTAACTCATTCTTAAAATATGCTTGGGTCTCATCTTTATTACAAATTAAAAGGTCGACATTGTTTAAATCATGAGGAAGATTCTTCATCTTTGGTCCTGATACACCAACTATAGCAAGTTTAAATTCTTCTTCTTGTTTAAGTTCAATTAAAGCTTCAATCGCTTCTAAAGAAACATTAAGATCGACGATAACCCATTCACTCATGCGTATATGTTTTTTATGTTCTAAGATCCACGACCTGTTCATTAAGCGATTAATAGACATATCTGCATATCCAACAACCATCAGACCTTTTGTGTCAATAATTGAATAATAACCTCCTGTTGTCTCATGAATAACTTTTTCACTTGCGAAAACTTCCATGATTTTCTTAGATTCAGAAAGTAAGTTTTCACCAAAGATATCATCTCCAACATTCGTCATTAGGGATACATTTTCATTAAGTCGAGCGAGATTCTCTGCAATATTACGGACAACGCCTCCAAAAGAACTTGATGAATTGACTGGATTTGATGTTCCCATGATCATAGGTTCAGATAATCTAAATGTATGATCATAATTAGCGCTACCTATGCATGTAATATAGGAAGATTCACGAAGTACATAAGGTTTACCTAATATGAGTCCTTTTTCTTGAAGTCCTGAAATTAGGTTTGCAATTGCAGGTCGTGATAGATTCATCGTTTCAGCAATTGATTGCTGTGATATAAATGGATCTCCTCTTAAAATATCAATAATTCTTTGTTCATTATCATTTAGTTTCATAGTTACCTCTAAACAATTGTTTATTTTTAAACATGTGTACATATTGATTATATATGAAGTTTTCTTAAATGTAAATGTTTATGTTAAAAAAAATAAAAAAGACTTGAGACTATCTCAAATCTAATTGAATTCTGATAGTTTGTGTAACCAATTTTATATAATTGCTCACCCTCCACAGAATTTACGTACCTTTATAAAAATGTCTTAACCAAGAGGAATATTAAAACGACATTGCAATAACCTTGTACAGTCCAAATCTATAGTATCATCTTTAGAAATTAAACCAAGGAGACAATTTATAAATTTCTGGCATAATACCATCAAAAGCTTCCCACTCCAAAGTTTCAACAAATATTGAAGGTTCATTAGGAAATTTAATATGGTTCAACCAGTAGATAAATCCAGTTTCATCATAGACTACAGTTGTCTCACTATAACTATCAACGTGTTCATCATCTACAATCTCAAATTCTCGATTATTCTCAAAATTATATAGAGCACTCAAAAATTCTAAGCAATAATCTCTTAGATTATCCGCAACAATATCTGGAACTAAATATACACTTGGTTTTGAATCAGCACTCAATAAAATGTGTTTCATCATAAAATCCCATATATTGATTAATCTACAATATATGACTCCTCTTTTTTATTATCAGAAAATAAATCTTTAATTGATATAACATGCATTGTTCCAGTAATACTTGTATAAGTGTTCAACGCAGTGATAAATGGGAGAAAAAGAATTAAAAAGAAAATCTTTTCGAAAGGTAACGCATATACCCTTGAAATAAGATAAGCACTTACATAAGGTATATATTTATATAACATTAAAACAAATAACCAAATATATGGTTGATCAATCAAATAAATTGCTGATAAAAAAGCAGCAACGAATAGTATTAAAAATGAAATCATTAATAAATAGTTAGTTTTTTTAGTAAGATTACCAAAACGAAACAATGAAAAAAATAATGTTACAAATAATATCGTCAAAATGATATATAAATAGTTATTAAATACAAGTTTTACTTGATATTCTTGGAAAATATAATTAAAGAAAAGGGCACTACCTAATATCCAAAACAAATGTAATTTTCCATCCATTTTTAAATTTTTCTTTAAAAAAAAGGGAAAACAGAAAAAAAACAACGAACAAGAAATAAATGGGTATAACAACTGTTGGAATTTGATCTTGTCTAAAAAAATAATGAATGACAAAAAATAAATTCAAGTACATACCCGAATGATTCATGACTTCATAAAATCTTTTAGTATATTTTTTCATTTGGCCATCATGGTTAATAAATTTATACTTAAATTAATTATATCCTTTATGCGATTATATGGGTTAAAAAAGTTTTTACTTTCCATATATTTCAAACTTGTCTGCTGGATTGTGTAATCTATTTTAATATAATTACATCATTATGTGATTTTTCATATCTTTTCAAAATCTGCGCGCCATGTGTATGTTCAAGCACACATGGATTATAGTTTATTTAAGACCTTCATTTTAATGATTTGGGATTCTCGAAATAGACTTTTTATAACAACTAATACAGTCAACACTAATTAATTTATCCGTTTTTTATCTTTCAAAACATACGAATATACTAAAATCCCTATAACATACAGTGATAGCAATGGAATAGTAAAACTTGAATATAAGACTTGACCGATTTCTTCTCTTGACAAACCAATATCATAACGTATTGCGTAATCATCATAAATAACCAACTTTACATATTCTATAGATGTCACGAATGAGTATGTTTTATTTGACATAACAAGTTCATAACCATCTTCAAATATGTAAATAAATTCATTAGTTACTTCATTATAAATTAGATTATGCTCTACATTAGGTTGACTTCTTAATAATGTTAGATACTTTAATTGATAATACTGCTCTGCTACGAAAATGTGGGACACATAGGTACCACCTAAAAGAACATATTGTATAATATAAAAATATAAGGAGCTGAAAGCCTATGAATGAGTATAGTGTAGACTTTAAACTAAAGATTGTGAAGATGATTCTAAACGATCACATATCTAAAAAATCAATCATGAAAGAATATAACGTTGCTACCAAAACCCAAAGACAGTGGATACACAAGTATCAAACAGAGGGCATTAGTGGTTTATTAACCAAAAGAAAAATAAGAGATAAAATCCCAACCAATCAAGAAGTTGAATCAATTGAATCTTTGAAACATGAAATCCTTATGCTAAAAGTCGAAATAGAACGATTAAAAAAAGGTTATAGCTCGGAAGACGTCAAATACTTAAAAAAAAACAAATCTTAAATTATGAATACAGTTTAGTCCATAAATTCAGAGTTAAATATTATATCAATGATTTGTGCGAATATATTGGGATAAGCAGGAGTGGATACTATAGATGGTTAATGATTGTAGATACTAGGACACCGAGACAAGAGACAAAAGAAACATTAAAGATGCTCATTAAGAATTATCATACCATCCATCCTGAAAAAGGATATCGAGCAGTTAAAAAAGATATATTCAATGATACAGGATGGATAGTTTCAAGTTATTTAATGTATCAGTGTTTTAGAGAGATGGGCATCTATTCTAAATCTCGTAGAAGAGCGTTTAGAAGACCAAAAGGTGTGTCTGATAAGTTTCCAAACATAATCAGTGGAAACTGGCAAACAAAAAGACCATTTGAGATAGTTTGTACGGATACGACCATGATTGTGCATCAGGGAAAGAAATATGATTTAAATCTTCATATCGATGTATTCAACAATGAGATTGTAGGATATGACCTAGCAAACTATCATCATGGCAATGGTGTGATGAATCATTTAAGAAGTTTAGAAGATTTCTTACGTATTAAAGAACAAAGAGGCTATGGTGAAGATCATACGATATTACATAGTGATCAAGGTAGGGTATATTCATCAGTTAAATTTGAGAAAACACATAAAGACTATCCAATCACTAGGTCAATGAGTAGAGCAGGGACACCTACAGATAATCCTGTTATTGAATCACTTATTGGATGGATCAAAGGTGATTTGAAACACTATTTAAAATTACATGACTTCAAAGATATCAATACAGCTATAGAAATTTATGTAGATTATTTTAATCATCATAGGGCAGCTTATAGATTAGATTATTTGACACCGGTAGAATACAGAACAATCAAAGGATTTAATTAAAAAGCCATATATCTAAAAAAAGATGTATGATAAAATGGGAGTATTAGGATATATAAATATCGCTTTTTATTTGTTAAAGGTGGTACCTATGTGTCCTAGAAAATCATAGCAGTGCATAAACTTTTATTCGACAGATTCGACAGGCATGAGAATCCTGCTGGAGAAGAATGCGGCAGAAACCGTCTGTAGAGATTTCATGACGGGAAAATGATTTCCAGTCGCAAAACCGGATTATCGTTTTTGGCGAAGACGCAAAAGGAGTTCTTGTTGCGACCATGATATAATCCCTGACAATTGATTTAACTTTGAAGGGGTGAAATATCATGGAAAAGTCGTCACCCCGACTTTGATGCTTTTATTCATAACTTTCTCTTAATGTGGCTTTAAGGGTTACTTTGGATCGCTGTCGGGGAAATTAATGATTATGAAAAACTATGTATCTTGTTGGGAAAACCCACGCAATAATCCAAGGATAAAGGAAATATTTTTAATATCCGCATTTACTGGCAAATAAACGGCAGTCTGATATTTGTTGACAAGAATTCCCGGTTTCCGGTATAATTACTATGGACATCGAAAGGAGTTGATGTGACATGACGGTAAACACATACTTGACCAAAATGAAAACTAAAGACACATCAACCCGCAAGCCAAGTCGCGAATCATAGGATTCCCCAAGGACCGTTTGTGGTCCTTTTTGTTTGCCGGTGATGTGTCGCTCGGAAAGGGGAGACTCAATCATCGACACTAATAGAAACAAATCCCTGTCAACCGGACAAGTCATCGCGGTTTACCGCGAGCGTTATCTGGTCGAATGGGAAGAAGAAAAAAGATTCATGGAAATAAGCGGACGTTTCCGCTACCTGAGCCAACAGAAAAGCGACTATCCCCAGATAGGAGATTTCGTATACTTCCATATGGCTGATAACGAAACCGGCATCATCGAAAGCGTACAAGAAAGAAGAAGCGTCCTGGAACGAGCCGATGTCGGCTCTATCGGGGAAAGACAAATCCTGGCCGCCAACATCGATCTGGTCCTTATATGCATGTCCTTGAACCAGGATTTCCATCCCAAGAAACTCCGGGATTTTCTCACGCTTACCTACGGAGGCAGGTTCGAGGTCATCATCCTGCTGACAAAAAAGGATATTTGTCCGGATCCCAAGCCATATATCGAAAAGGCTCACAATATAACAAACGCACCCGTTTATATCGTCTCGGCTTACGATGAAACTGACATCGAAACCGTACAAGGTCTGATTAGTGATAAAACCGCCGTGTGTATCGGCGCGAGCGGTGTGGGCAAATCCACGATGATCAATGAATTGCTGGGGGAAGATCGGTTCGTCACCAAGACGATCCGGTTGTCGGACGATCAGGGACACCACGCGACGGTTGGCCGGGAACTGGTCAAACTGCCCCGGGGCGGAGCGATCATCGATACTCCGGGTATCCGGATAGTATCTTCCTTTGATGCCGACGAAACCGAATTCGCGGATATCATCGCCTTGGCGGAGGGCTGTCTTTACAGGGATTGCACCCATACGGTAGAACCCGGATGCATGGTCCAAAAAGGCATAGAAGACGGTTTGATCGATATCGGAAGGTATGAACAATACCGCAAGGCTTTGAAACTGGGAGAATACAACCGCCGCCGCGAAAGGGAAAGAAAGAAGATCATCGAACACAAACAGCATAGGCGCTAGATAATCATCATGAAAAAAGCCGGATACAAAATCCGGCTTTTGGTGTTTTACTTGTCATAAGTCCTTTTCGGCTTTCAAGAAGAAATCCTCGGCCATCCGGTTGAAGCCTTCGGCGTCGAATTCGGGATTGTGGAGGGATTTCTGGACATTGACGCCATCGGTCACGATGACGAGCAGCCAGGAGATGAATCTGGCGTCCTCCTCGTTCATGTCCTCGCGCAACTTGGCATAGAACGCCTTCACGAACGCGTTGTATTTTTCCAATAGTTTTTCCTTGAGCGTGTTGTTGCCGTTGGCGGCGTCGTTGATCAGGTTCAACCTGACGGAAGCGGAGCCGGTGCCTTTCATGATGACAAACTTGGCAACCCGGTGCAAGGACGTGTTCTTTTCCTTGTTGGTGACCCATTCGATGAACTCATCCCACAAAGAATCGATATATTGTCCGTATATCTCCACGATGATGTCGTCTTTGTTTTTATAGTAGTAATACAGGGTTCCTTTGCTTATCTTGCAGCTTTTCGCGATCATGTTAAGCGAGATGTCGCTGAATGATTTGCTTTCTAATAGTTCCTGGGTTTTACTAAGTATCAGCCCGTTCAAGTTTTCGTCCAGTCTTTTCTTGGCCATATGTATCATCCCTTATGAAGACTATTTTATCATAAACTGTTGATTTTTTCCCAAGGATATTATATACTTTATCTGGATGTCGGTCAAGTGGCCGACATAAAAAGATGGGGTAATGATATGAACATAAACCGACTGAGGAAAAAACTGTCCGGACTTTATCCGGACATCAAAGCCGAAGAAGTAGACGGATGCATCCGTCTGACCGGAATTCTCGATAACTGGGAAGATGTGGTCAACGCCGGATACATGGCCGTCGACAAGAAACATTATATCGGCGTGTTGAATGACATAAAACTCCGGGACGCTTTGGAAAAACCGATGCGATTGCCATCTTTCAGCGATGATTCGTTAGATGGCGCCAAACCGGATTTTTTGGTTATCGGCGGCGGGGTTTCCGGCGCTTCGATTCTAAGGGAACTCATGCGTTACGATGTCGATGCCTTATTGGTCGAGAAGGAATCCGATCTGGCGATG
>Ga0116151_10004484_pt1 | contig 12211 bp, 10 predicted proteins | sample AD_UKC117_MetaG_FD_89893 | JGI IMG/M metagenome (GOLD analysis project Ga0116151, IMG submission 89893) | Active sludge microbial communities of municipal wastewater-treating anaerobic digesters from Hong Kong - AD_UKC117_MetaG | ecosystem: Engineered > Bioreactor > Anaerobic > Digestate... | reverse complement strand
CGCGGTCTTCGCGTCTGATCCGGCCAGCAACTGATCCAGAAGCGCGTCCGGGATAACAGGCTCTTTGCGTCGTGCCATGCGATGCCTCCTCCGTTTCCATCGTCATGGCCCAGACACGAAATTGACGACACTCCTTCATGGCCGGGCTCGAACGCGAGATCCTGAGGCCCGAACACGAATTGCGGTCCGGCACCTACCGGCCCGGCGGCTACGTCGAGATCCGCGTCGAGGATCCAAAGCCGCGCCTCGTCTCCGCCGCGCCGTTCCGCGACCGCGTCGTCCACCATGCCCTGTGCGCCGTCATCGAGCCGATCTTCGAGCGCGGCTTCATCTTCGACAGCTACGCCAACCGCAAGGCCAAGGGCACGCATGCTGCCGTCGCCCGCTACGAGCGATTCCGCGACCGCGCAGGCTTCGTGCTCCGCTGCGACATCTACCGCTACTCTCCCTCGATCGACCACGCGATCCTCAAGGCCGATCTCCGCCGCCGGATCGCTTGCGAACGCACGCTCTGGCTGATCGATGCCGTCATCGACGGCTCGAACCCGCAAGAACCGGTGCACATCCACTATCCCGGCGATGATCTGTTCACACCTTGGGCGCGCCGGCGCGGCCTGCCGCTCGGCAACCTGACCAGCCAGTTCTTCGCCAACCTCTATCTCGACGGCCTCGATCACTTCTGCACCGAGGTGCTGCCGACCCTGGGCTATCTGCGCTACGTGGATGACTTCGCGCTGTTCGCGGACGATCCGGACGTTCTCGGAGAGTGCCGCCGCCGGATCGGCGATTTCCTCGCCATCCGGCGGCTCAGCCTGCATCCGCGCAAGACGGTCATCCGCCCGGCGGCCGAAGCGGCCGCCTTTCTCGGCTACGTCTTGGCACCGGGGCGGCGGTGGTTGCCGGAGGATAACGTGCGCCGCTTCCGCAACCGCTGGCGCGGCCTGCGCGACCGAGTGCGCACCGGCACCCTGCCGGAGGAGGAAGCCGCGCGCCGGGTGCGCTCCTGGATCGCGCACGCCGAACATGCGCAGACGTGGCGCCTGCGCCATGCGATCTTTCGCGGCGGGCCGTTCGATCCCGCTTGCGCTGACGACCTTCCGCGATGGCCCCTTGGGCCGCAAGCGGGAGCCTGGCCGGCCCCCTCCCGCAACCGCGTCAACCGCGGCGGTTCCTGGAACAACAATCCGAGGAACCTCCGTTCGGCCAACCGCAACAGGAACGAACCCGACAACCGCAACAACAATCTCGGGTTTCGCCTGGCCCGCACGCCCCAAAATAGCCGGAACCGGCGCGTTCACGGACGCGACCGGGTGAGCACGAAGGGCGTCCAGGGCCGGCCATGATGAGCGCGTACCCTCGGCGGTCGTCTTGACCCTTCTTGGGTGACGGCCGCCGAGCTTCGCAGCGTCTCGGCGCTGTTGTCGAGGGCGAGGATATCCGGCCTCAGCGCAGAGTGCTTGCCGGCTCCCAGGTATGGAAACCCGCCTGCTGGGCGTAGCGCGCGTAGAGGGTGGCAAGATGGACCGCGATTTGCGGGTCGGAGCGGAAGAAGCGGTCGAGCCAGACCTTGGTTGCTGAGCCACCGCTGGCGGCAAAACCGCCACGGACTATCGCCACGTCAATGCGCGGATCGTAGCGGCCGCTTCCGCCGGTGTAGCCACGGGCGAGAGCTGGCACGAGGACTCGTGATCTTGGGGTGGCGCCCAGCGCCTCAAACACCAGGGCGCGCAAGTGCTCCGCGGCATCGGGGCGGGGTGGAACCAGCGTCGTGATCATCCGGTCGATGGAGCGCCAGGGCGAGAAGCTCTTGCGCTTGTCCGGCGTCCAGGTGTTGGCAGAGACCAGGACCCGGGCGCCGCTGGCGAGCAGGGCACCGCCCGTATGCAGCGTCGCCCAAACGAACGCGAAGAAGCCGATGGCATCGACGGTCTGCTCGATGACCGAGTAGGAGACCTCGACGGTTGCCTCGCGCCGTTGCGGTGTCAAAATCGAAAAGCGCCGCGTGTCGCACGTTTCGAGATCGCGGGCGAGGAAGATGAGTGCGTCCTGCACCTCGACATGGATCTGCTTGACGCCGGAAAGGATGGCGTCCGCGCCGACGAACAGCTCGGGTGCCCAGCTGCGATCGGTGGCGAGCTGCCCATCCAGGGGAGCGGAGTTGGCGGCCATCGGGCTTTTCTCCTTTACCCCGGCACCACGAAGAAGCGCTTGGCGAATACCGCGTGCGGAACCGTCTCGTGTCGGATCCAGGTGACCAGCCGGTCCGCAGCCCACAGCGTGCGCTCGGCCCGCAGCGCTTCTTGGATGTCGGGTGGTGCCGGCGCTGCGGTCGCGACCGCGAAGGCTGCGTGCCGGCCGAAGGGTTCATCGAGATAGAAGCCCCCCTGCTCCGCTGCCGGCAGCTGCCAGCCGCTGCCGTCCCGAGCGAACCGCGCGTGCCTGCGCGTCGGACACAAGCATCCGAGGCCATAACCATCCTCGATCAGGAGGACGAGGTGGAGGTCTCCTTCGCTACGCAGCGGCGGCGGCAACGAGCTGTCCTCAACACAGAAGCGGAGGCGCTGATGTGAGAAAACACGGTCAAGCTCCGGGCGCACGGGATGCACCGGTTTGGTGGCAACGACGCGTTTCAGGGAGACACCGGCAGGCTTCTCCCCCTCGGCAATGATCCCGAGTGCACCTGCATCCCGGTCGACGCTCTTGAGGAAGCCGTTCCACACCTTGCCGGACCCTGGCGCGAATGCATCATCCAGGCGTTGGCCGAACTGCTCGATGTCGTCCTCGGTGAGAAGCGTGAGCGCAATGCCCAGCAGTCGGCACAAGGCCTGTGCATGCAGGGCCGGCAGGCGGCCGTCATGCTTCCAGTTGCTGATGGCGGGCTCGGTTACCGAAAGACAGCGCGCCAGCCATTTCTGATTGCGGCCGTTGAGGGCCAGCAGCTGATCGATCTTGACCGAAAGGTCTGGCACCGGGATCGACCGTGGTCCTCGTTTTGGCGCATGAAGCGAATGCTTGTTGGGTCCATCCATCCCTTTTGATCCCCCTTGACATTGCGAGGCATCTTCATTGAGCATGGTTGGTATGGGATGATGGCGTCAAGGCATCTTTGCTAATCTGAAGATTGCTGAAGGCGGCACCGGCACCAGCGCTCTTTCCGCGTTGGCCCAGTGTTGCGGGGGTGGGCGAACGGAAAGTCTAACGCCATGGGCAGGGAACGTGGGGGGAATAATACCTCCCAAGCCAACAAGCTTTCATCAACTCATCGTCCGCAGCCGCTGCGGATGACGGGGCGCAGCCCCTATTGTCAGCACAAATTCAGCAGGACGGTATGCTCAACCGTTTCGAGCGGCTGGATCATGCTGACATTTCGTGAATCGACGATCCTACAGGAATGGGCCAGATAACATGGCGTGGCCCGCTGGTGCGGGTATCGACGCCAAACGGGAGGCAAGTCCGAGATGATACACGGCGATCCGCACAAACACATCGCGCAGGATCTGGACGATCCGGCCCTGGGCCAGGATCACGATACGCCGGACTGGCACGGGCACACCTTGGAGAAAACCGAGGATGGTCTGATCGTCGATGGTCGTCCGGTCGACTATGGCGAAGACGACGGGATCATCGGCACACCGGAGCACGACCGGTTCTTCTGGCAGCACCAAACGACGGATTTCGACTGCGCAGTCGTTGCTCAGCTTGGCATCATCAACGAGTTCACCGGAGAAAGCCTCTCCGAAGCCGATCTCGTGTATGAGGCCACTGCCAACGGATGGCTGACGGATCACGGGACGTCGCCTGAAGACGTCGGCCGCCTGCTCGATGCCCATGGCATCGAGAACCACACTGCGCACCACGCGGAAATGGCTGATGTCATGGCCGAGTTGGCGATGGGTCACAAAGTGCTGGTTGGCGTGGATGCCGACGGACTGTGGGACCCGAACCATCCGCTGCATGATTTCACGCGGCATTCCGCCAATCATGCGATCTGGGTTACCGGCTTCGATCTGAACGATCCCGACAACCCTAAGGTGATTATCAACGACAGTGGTCACCCCGAAGGGTGCAGCTCCACCTACGACGTGCGGACCTTCCTCGATGCCTGGGAGTCGTCGGGATACACCTATGTCGCAACCGATTGGGCGCCTGCGGGTCTCGCTGAGCGTTGCGCCGATTTCGATGCCGAAAGTGGGACGTTCTCGGGCCTCGTCGACGCCATTCAACAGCATATCCCCGACTTCTTGATGTACGGCGCCGCTGCGCTCGTCGGCTCGGTCATCGGCGATATCACGGGAAGCGCTCTCGCACAGACGGCGGGACATTCGATGACCCACTCGGTCCTGAACAAGCTCGTTCATCCGTCGCACGACATGAAGCTCCTGTCGCATGGGCTGTCCAGCCTCAGCCAGGAAGAGCGCGACCACATTATCGAAGAAATCTAGGCTCTGGGGAGACAGACCATGGTTTACCAGCCTTACTTTGATCACGGGCAACTGGATAAGGCGGCCAACGCGTTCATCAATGCTGCAGCGGAGCTGAAGCTCGACGCGGCGATGGAAAGCGTCACTCCGTCGCTCAAGCGTTACCGACAGGGCCTGTTCCGGCTGCTGATGGTGGGTGAAATCAAGAAGGGCAAGTCCTCGTTGGTGAATGCGATGCTCGGATGTCCCGAGCTGGTGCCCACCGGCATCGACGTTGCCACCTCGACAGTGTTCAAGATCCTGTACGGTCCTGAGCGGAAGTATCGCGTCCACTTCCAGATCAAGATCGCCGAAGATGGCACGCAGGAAAAGACCGCGGCCATCGACATCAGCGCCGAGGAGGTTGCCGCTTACGGTACTGAGCCAGGCAATCCGGGGAATACGAAGGGCGTTGATTTCATCGAGATCGCCTATCCGCATCCACTCCTCAAGGAAGGGCTGGTGATCATCGATCTGCCGGGCCTGGGCGGAACTTTCCGTGAACACTCAGTATTGACCATGCGCTATCTGCCGAAAGCGGATTGTGTGCTGTTCGTGATCGACTCGACCGAACACGTCCTCGCCCGGACGGAAATCGAGACGCTTGCCAAACTTCGGAAGCACACGGAACGCATTGCTTTTGTTCAGACGAAGATTGACGTGGTCGGCGAAGATCAATGGCGCGGATGGAAGGAGCGGAATCTCGATATTATTGAAGAGAAAGCCGGCTTGAAAAGGCAAAGCGTGCCCTACTTCGCAGTCAGCAGCACTCTCAAGGCGGATGCGGACGCCCACGGATCCCTGGAGGACCTGCAGGAAAGTGGTTTTCCTGAACTCATGCGCTTCATTACAGAGGACCTCCTGCCGCAAAAGCAGGATGCGCTTGGAGCGCCGATGGTTGTCACCATGCAAGCCGAGCTGTTAAGTGCCCGGCGGCCGCTGGATGACGAGTTGTCGGTGGTGACGACAACCGGGAAGGAAGACCTGGACAAGCTTGAACGGCAATACCGGGATGCGCGCGACACGTATGACTCATGGAAGAAGCGAGAGCTGCCGAGAATACTTGATGAGTTCACCGATGCGTTCGATTGTGCACACGAGCACGCCAACGAGCGGACGGCTCATGAACTTGACCCATCCCCCTATGGTTCCTTTGTTGGCAACATGATGGCCTCGCTTGAGAACAGCAAGTTGTCGGCTCGCGAAATCGCAGAGAATGCGCCCGTTGTTGCCGAGTCAACGGTTGAGATCTGTGACCAGAAAATGACGGATATCAGCGCTGAATTCGATCGGAGCGTTTCGGAGGCTTACCGCACCGCTGCCGAGGAAATCGGCAAGATGGTTGCGGACGTTTGCATCGAAAACAAGTCAGGGCACGCTGTTGTGAATGTGGAGCGCCAAGCCCTTCAAATTCGGCCCCGGGGGGGACCATTCGAGCATGCCAGGTCAGCATTTTATGGAATGACTGCCGGAAGCTCGATGGCCGGCATGGCCATCGGTGGCGCTGTCGCCCTTCTGCACATCACCTTCCCGCCTCTGCTGATTGCGTCTGCCGCAGCCGTCGCACTTAGCGGCATACTCGGGGGGTGGCGCAGCTTCAAGGAGCAGCGTGCGCAGCAACGACAAGCTGTGTTAGCGGAACTTCGAGCCCGGCTTTGCGACTTGGTGCGACGAATGCAGCAGGAGGCTACCCGGCATGTCAATTCCGGTGCCCGCCAACTCCGAAAAGATATGATGCGTGCGTTGAATCGTGCGATCGAGCAGCGCGACGAGGAATTCAAGCGTGCACTCAGCGAGATCGAACAGCAAAGACGCCGCACGCAGGAAGAGACGCGTTTGCGTCAGGGTGAACTGCGCCAGAAGATTGGCCTGCTTGAGGCGGTGCTGCGCCTGCTGCAGGCCGCCGAGCCGAGGGCGAGAGCGGCCTGACGGAAAGGCTCAGGGAGGGGTCGGTCGATGTCGGTCTCGATGAAGGACTACGAGGCGTCGTTGGAGGCGTTCGCCCGTCGCGTGCCGGAGCTTCTCTCCCGGCACGCGGCGACGGCGCGCTTGGCCCGCGATGTCGAGAGGCTTGATGTTGCGGGTCAGTTAGATCGGCGCTTTACGTTGGCGGTCCTCGGCAAGATGAAGGCGGGCAAATCAACGCTCCTCAATGCCCTGGTTGGGCGGCAACTGGCCCCTATTGGGACCACCGAGACCACCGCCACCATCAACTGGTTTGACTTCGGGGAGGAAGAAAGGGCTGGCAGCTTCTGGGCTTGTTGGAAGCAACGGGACGAACCGGCGACACAATTCCCGCTGTCGAAGCTCGAAGAATTCGTAGGAAAGAGTGAGCAAGCGGAAGCCACCGCGTACTTACGTTTTTTCGCGCCGTCAAAGGTGTTGGAGCGCGTGCGCATCGTCGACACTCCCGGCGTCGGCAGCACGAATGATGAGCACGAGAATACAACTAGAGACTTTATCCACGCCGGTCGCGCGGATGCGGTTCTCCTGGTTCTTGAGAAGGTCAAGGAGACTGATACCGGCTTGATGGCACTGTTCGAGCGCAAAAGCCGCATCCCCGGACAAGGCGCCTACAACACGATCGCCGTCATCCAGAAGTGGGAGGCCCTGCCTGGCAACCCGCTGGCGGAAGCGGACCGCCTGGCTGACAGTTTCAAGCAGCGACTTGCCGGGCGTGTTTCCGAAGTCCTGCCGGTCAGCGGGATCCTCGCGCAATTTGCCGCCGACGTGCCGATTGCAGTGATGGATAAGCTTGCTTTCATCGCAACGATGGCGGACCAAGCGGACCTGGAATTTCTAACAAGTACAGAACCGCGGTTTCAGTCGGATCGGTCCGGCTTGCCGCTCTCCGCCGTGGAACGAAAGGAATTGTATGGCGAGATCCGGTGGCACCTTTCCGGCGGCAGGCCTGAACAGTTGCAGGCATGGTCGATTGTCGCCTTCGTCCTCCGCCATGCCGCGGCGAACGGCATCCGGGACGGCGGTGCGCTCAAGGCCGAACTGCGCAAGCTGAGCCGGCTGGATGAACTGAATGAGCTGTTGGAAAAGCGGTTCTTCAAGATCGGCTCTCTGATCCAAGCAGGCTCGGTGCTTGCCAAGGCTCTCCAGCCTTGTGAGCAAGCGTTGCTGCTGCTCAAGGACGGGTTCGAGCGACGCAAGGAGCTGGCCGCACTTGGCGATCAGCTTGTCAAACTGTTGCCGGAAGCTCCGATTGCCGATACCAACCTCCGGCGCAAGCTCGACGACTATCTTGGGGCGAGCACCGCAATGGTTCACGACGAGCTCGACCCGCTCAAGAAAACCTGGGAGGAACTCTACGAGCGGGTTGCCGCGGCGCAGACCGGTTTCCGCCTGCTGATGAGCGATATTGCGCAGATCGAGATCCTGGGCGACAGCTATGATCTGGCCTTGGAAGACGATCTGGTCCATGACTTGCGTTACCTGTTCGGTATCGGCGGTGTCGAGACCTACCAGCGTTTGGGGCTTCCCCCGCAAAGCAACAACGAGGCGCTGCTCGCGAGAGCCGACGTCCTGCAGGCCGCGCTGACGCGACGCAAACGAAGCGGCGCCATGGATGATACCCTGCGCAAAATGTTTGAGCATGCCGAGGACCGGCTTCAAGCTATATTCTCGGCGATCGATGCGTGATTGCGGGCTCACCGCGCAAGGGGAGAAATGTGCACCATGAACGAGAAAAAGCGAGCAATTGCCATCGATTTCGGAACGGCACGAACCAAGGTGGCGTACCGGGCGCGACCATGTGAGCGGACCGAGCTCGTGGTGTTCGGCCATGAGCATGAACGTCACCACACCCCATCCCTTTTTTATCTGCCGGATGCGAACGGCAAAGTATTGTTCGGCGATGCCGCTGAGGAGATGCTGATCGAGAATCCGGAGGCCCCGGTAATCGATGTCCTGAAGCGACATCTGCGCGACAAAACGGTGCGCAAGGGCGGACGCAGCCGGGCGCCGGAGGAGCTTATAACAGAAATGTTGCGGCAGATCCGGAGCAAAGCCGGGGAGATCGCCGCATTTGTTGGTCAGTTGCCCGAGATTGTTGCGCTGACCGTACCTGCCTCCTGGGGCCCGCAGGAGCGGGATCTTCTTGAACGCTCGGCGGTCGCCGCCGGTTTTGAGACGACGACCATTGTTGACGAACCGGTGGCCGCAGCGCGGGCCTGGCTCAATGAGACCCACAATGAGGAAAGCGCGGTGGTTGTCCTGGATTGCGGCGGGGGCACGGTGGACTGGGCGTATCTGGTGCGTGAGGGCACACGATTTAGCGTGGTAGCCGCTTGCCCGCCGGGTAGTGTGCCAGATCTCGGGGGATACGATGTTGATCGGGGATTGTTGGAGTTCGTCCGCTCCGCTGTCGAAGGCGATGCGGGGGCGAGCGCAGCGATCGATGCCCGCCAGACCCGTATTGTCGCGGACTTGCGACGCTTGAAGGAAGACTTTTCGCGCGGCAAAGACATCCGTCCGGTGAAAGTCACGGATGGGATGACCGTTGACATCCCTGCAGAGGTGACCACGAGGGTTATCCGCGAGCGATTTGTTACGCCGGTCGTCGAACGGTTCGCCCCATATCTTGAGCAGGTCAAGTCAACGTTGAATGGCAAATCCCTTCCGCCGGTGCTTCTCGTTGGGGGCAGCGCCCGCCTGCCAGGTCTCAAAGAAGCGATTGAGGCTCTGGAATGCAAGAGCCTCAGCTGGGAGCGCGCCGATCATGCGCCAGTACTTGGCGGCGCCATCCTCGCCGGCGAGCGCCTGGGCGAGATCGACTACGCCATTGCAGCCGATGTATTGCTCAAAGAAAAGGCGGAGGCCGGCGACGCGGATGCTGCATTCGCCCTTGCATCACGGCTGCTGGGTCTTACGCACAATCCAAGAGCGCTGCCATCCCATTACGATCCGACTCAAGGTTTGCGATGGCTTATGAGGGCATCTGATAGAGGAAATGTAGATGCAATGGCAGTACTTGGGCACTGCTACATTAGCGGTACACATGTCAACAGGGATGTAAGCAAGGCCGCATCTTTACTTTATACCGCTTCTGAAGCAGGTCACCCTTCTGCGATGAACGAGCTTGCTACTATTTTGGCGAATTTTGATAATGACGAAAGCTTGACATCCGATTGCTTGAAAAACTATGTGGAAAAGCAGATATTAGCGCTCGTGAGAAGAAAGCTTTGCAACTGTTGGACAAAGCAATTCTTGGCGGATCCGTGATTGCCTTGCGTAACAAAGGCCGTTTGTTGTCTCGATCAAAAACGTTGCACACCGATGGGATTGATGTACTTGATTTATTTGTACGCGCGTCCGAACAGGGTGATGCCGATGCGGCAATGTATCTTGGTGACATGTACCTACAGGGAAAGACGGTAAGCAGAAATATCGTTGAGGGACTCAAATGGATAGAACTGAGCGCAGAAAGGGGAAGCGAGAAAGCGGTTGAGATTTATTATAATCAATTTTCTCAGGAAGAACGGTCAAGAAAGTTTACTCATATTCTACAAAAACTGACAACGTGGCAACGTGCTGGGAATACCGGAGCCTCTACTTTTATACATCAATTAAATGAAGAAGAGAAAATACGAAAACAACAAAAAACGGAAAAGACCATCAGAAGTGCGAGCCAATTTTTCGGCGGGGTTAATCGAGTAGTATTTTACCCGTGGATAAAAATGTCCAACGCATTTAAGGAAGAACGTTACTTTGCGGGATTAGGGTGGCTTTTTCTTTGTGTTCAGTGGATTGGTATTCTACTTGCTATTATTGGGTAAGTGTTGTGGGGTTGGGTGTGAGTCAAGGACCGAAGCCAGATGGGGAGCGCACGCCGGCTCGTCGGGAAACGGGTACTGGTTTGATGTCAGTGAAGACGCAAGTGTTCAAGCAGGCGGCAATCGAACAATAAGACCGGCACTCATAAGGGACGGAGTCCCACTTCTAAGAGGCATTATTGCGGGGACCGCAAGTAAGTAATGTTACGGGCGGGGTCGCTCTTCAAAACATTTACTCGAATTTGTCAAGGGCTATGTTTTGGAGGGCGTAGTGTTTCAATTCGTTCCTCGATAGCGTCCGCTTTTGCAGCGCATAGCGTTGATCCGGATGGACCCGGCGATATTCCGCCCAGGCGGAGGGCGTGTCCTGGAATGGACCAACGGTTATGAAGCGTTTCTCTACAATATCGAATACTCTGGGGCTGATCAGTCGCTGCTTGGTGATGGTCACCTCGTGCGCGAAGTTCACATCGGCAAGCCACTTTCCCCGCACATTGCGTTTACGCACGCTCACCTGCTCATACTCCGGTTCCGGTAAGGGCGCGAACGTCAGTTCATACCAGATCCCGTTTATCCGCCGAAGCTCGCGGTTGTTACCGATCGGTATGCGCTCGCGCCTTGGGCTCTGTCCTGCTGATCGCCGGATAAACCGTCGCCGCTTTCTCTCGGGGAGGTCGCTTGTACGCTTCAGGATACCGTCCCTCCGGTCCACGTAGAGCGACTGGCGCCACATTCCGTCTACAGATGGGCGCGGGTCTTCACTCTTGCGACGGCACGGATGAGTCGCCACAAGGTCGCCGATGTGGTCGCGCACATGCTGTTGGACTGTGCTGGTGGGTTTGAGAAAGCGGCAGATTTCCGAATAGACCTTGTCCCATGGGCGACCGACCTGCCGGAACAGGTAGCGGAGCAGCGGCTTCAGGTTCTCGTTCAACTCCTTGCGTTCCAGCTTGCGGAACCGCCGGCGCATGGATTCGTGCGTCGGGAGGTCGTCGAGCGGCACCCGACGGTCGTTTCTCGGCGGTGCATCGCTTGCGCGTTCGCGCGGTCGCTCGACGATCACCTTGGCCATGTCTTTGCGCATCACTGTTAGCTCCGTCGATGCCCCTTGAGTCTTCCTAAATATTACTTTGGAAACTCCCGGACGCTCGCCTTAACCGCACGAATCCCGGTCCGGGGCGGCGCATGGAGCATGACCTGATACGCACACGGCTGGACGTTGCACTGTCTCATCCACACGGCGACGTCATAGGTGCCAGCGAAGGGTGCAATGAGCTTGCCTTGAACCACCCGCCCGTCCGTCGCCTCCTGTAGCAGGATCCTTCTCGAATCGCGTTCGACAACAACCACCGCGAGACTGCGGGCATCGTCATCGCCAATCACCGTCAAGTGATATGGACGTCCCTCGTCTAGCTTTACAGGGACGGCGCTGATGCCCCCTTCACGCGCGGCGGCACCTCTTGGTCCAATTATTCGATCCAGTCCTCTTGTCTCGAGTTCCTTGGCAAGGCGCATCAATATCTCGGATGCTGTTTCCTTGGCAACATCGGCTGGCGCCAGCGTTGGGATCGTCAACGCGCTCAACAGGACGCACAGGCCGTATATCACGTAATGTCGGTTCCAGCGCATGATATTCTTCCCCGCTGAGGCTCGCGTTTTGCGCATTATGCTTAGCTCGTGAGAACCCATTTGAGCCGCAGGACTTGGCCAGAGTCCATTCAGAGTTCTTCATTGCAGCCAGATGCAGACGACGATCCTGCATCACGGTGGTGATAACGTCTTTCGAAATAGAGCCGCGTCTCCCCGTTTCCCGGCCGCACCAACCCCTTCAACCGGCGGCCGGCTGCCCAGATCCATTCGATGAACTAGCAGGCTGCTGAAAAGGGTAGCGGCTGGGGGGCGTTTGTGGTTCCGTTTGCCGGGCTGGGGTTGGGAGGCAGGGATGCGGGGCGATGACACGATTCGCGG
>Ga0116151_10004482_pt1 | contig 12213 bp, 6 predicted proteins | sample AD_UKC117_MetaG_FD_89893 | JGI IMG/M metagenome (GOLD analysis project Ga0116151, IMG submission 89893) | Active sludge microbial communities of municipal wastewater-treating anaerobic digesters from Hong Kong - AD_UKC117_MetaG | ecosystem: Engineered > Bioreactor > Anaerobic > Digestate... | reverse complement strand
TTAAATTAATAGGAGACTTGAAATTATCGGGATCTATACGAATAATCTTTGAATCAAAGCCCACGTTATCACATTCATCGGCAACTCGTTGCCAGCAGACTTTTAGATTTACTTGGTAGGGAAAGATCCAGATTACAGTCTTACCTGAACATAAATCCTCTACTATTTCTTTTCTTCTTCTCCTTGGTTCGGGGAAATCCATTAGCATGTTAAAATTAGGCGAGCTTTTCAATTCTATTCACCGCCCCCAAAAAAACAGGCTCAACGATCAGCCCTTTCATGTCATCGACAAGTATCCCCATACGATTCAGGGTTCGGGCACCGGCCTCGGCTTGGGAATAACTACCCGGCTCGAAGTTCTCAGGTTGAAGGGCGATGGCATCCTGAAGATCATCCCACGAGATGTAGTCCAACTTATTAAACACTTGGATCAACTCGTGCCCGCCAGGTACGTCATAGATACCTGTTGCAGATACAAATCTATTCAGTATATCTTCATGGTTCTGCTCCATGCGTTGATCCAACTGGTCAGCAGCAGTACGCGGATCAGGCCTGGTGTCCCTATTTCTTCTGATGCTCTTCCATACTTCACTCAGAAGGAATGGCCACCCACCAGTTACTTTCATTATTCTTTCGATTATCTGTTGTGTGTTAGGTATTTCAGCATCAGACAAGAACCTTTTAATCATTTCCTCATCCCAGCGGGACAAGGTAACAACCGCATCAACTTGATTCTCAACTTGTTGCCATCCCGTCTTTTCATCTATGAACCACTCATATGCCATTTTGGCATCGAAGGCGGTGATCCATTTCAGGGAAAACGGGCGTTTCCTCTGTTGCTTCAAGTGGTACGACATTTGAAACATGAAATCAGTGAGAGGCATATCCCTACTATCCAACTGGTCAGCTTGACTGTACAGGATAATTTTTCTTTTTAATCGGCGTTTCAGCAAAGTGTCAATACGATCTCTTATCTGCCTATAGGTGACCATTTCGGGAGGGATTGTTTCATACACTATGGAGCTGTCTTCTGGCCTTGAACCAGCTATATATTTGAGAGTAGCGGGTACTCCAGATACTCCCAATGCCTTACTCCCAAATACGATGCCAACACCAGACTGCATCGTTGTAAGATCGCCTGCCTGTTTGACTGTTAAAGGACTCCGTTGTTCCACTGTGTCTCCTATTACGAGCCTAAGATTATGTGCGTCGGTGTGACGGGGTGGGGGCGGTTGTGATGCCAGGTCTTCAATGCGGTCGGCTATCTCTTGCTCCGAACCCAACGCTCGAACCACATTGCCATTTCGCAGGCGGTAGTTTCCGTTGTCCCGTTGTACAAGTACCCCAAGACCCATCAATTCCTTAAGCAATGACTTGAACTCTTCCGGTGGCAGTTTTTTAAATCCTTCTGGCCATGATTGTGTAGCTAGCTTCATTATGTCCATAGGTGTAAATTCTCTTCGGTAGCCATCATGATCATACAACTGTTCCTGTACCATTGTATAAACCATTACAGTGTACCGGGGATCGAGGTCAATGGTCCAATTAAACCTTTCGCGCATAAAACTGCGCACTTCCTTCTTTCTATACACAGCTTCCACGTCAGCGATAGAAATCTTATAAGGCGGAATTTCGTGGCTCTTTCTCACCAATTTTATGAGCTCTGAACAAAAATGCTGTATCAATGCGGGATGGTAGTTGGTATAGCTAAGTATTTGCAGCATAGCATTGTAGGCCTCACTATCCTGCATATCAAATCCTATTGCTGTCAACGGTTCAGAGATGAGTGATAGGGCACCTTTAGGGCTAAGGGGGCCGACTACCAGTGGGTCCGCCGACATCATCTGGGCAAATGGATGGTTTTCACCGGAACAGTATCTCTGAACGCTATGTAATCCGCATACAACCGCTTTAAAACGTCTATCCGTTCTATCCATTAGCCTCCGCAGCCCATGCAGCACTTCGAAGTTGTTAGCAGCATCTTTAGAAAGGAAATTGTCTGCCTCATCAAGCAACAGCAAAATTCTCATTTGAGGCTTCATTTGGAAGGCGTCCACAACCTGCTCCACGAGTTTCGCTTGATCGTCACTAGCTTTTTTATTCAAAACCCCATGACCGATGAGGCGTTCGCGTAGAATAGACCAAACCTCAGCAGTCTGGTGAATACCCTGTGGATCACCCAAATTGCGGATGTCATCATAGATGACGTAGAAGTCCCGGTCGGGAGTATGGTATTGTCTCTGTACTGTATGCAATAGTGCAGACTTACCCAACTGTCTGCCTCCATAGACTATACAACTTCCTTGGGGACTTATTAATTCGCTGATCATATCTTCCCTGCCCCTGAATATCTCCGGTGGGATTAATCCAAAGGAACGATAAGGCATAGCGTAGCCCCATGCTACCCCGCACGATACAGCTGCCGGCAGTCTGGATTCTCTTTGGGTGGCTAAATAGTACATGAGCAACTCATCAACCATCATAGCAGTCAAGCGTTGGATTTTGCAGAACAGGCTCCACTCCTGCCTTTGGTTGGAAGTCATACGCCCAAGAAAGAGTATGATGGGGAACCGGCCCGCGAGTTTGTATTCCTGTATCAGCTGTGCGATCGTATCTTCATTGGGGCGATCATAGACAGCCAATACATCATACTGGTTGTTGCGCTGGGAACCAAAATCGGCTAGGGGAGATATACTACCTGCTGACATTCTTACTGTATAATGGGTGGATTTGTTATCGCTCCTGACTAGCTCTGGTTCTGGGTGTTGGAAACCCATATATTTGAGAATCTTCACCAAATGCACCTGGCTCGCATTGCTTTTCATCCTGAGCCATGACATTAAGCCTTCTTTTATTTCCTCATATCTGGCTCCAGGAACTCTTTTCATATTAAGGCCAGGGTATGATTTGCCACGGGATAAATCATTTATGATTTCAGTAGGTTTTTGTTGGTCCCTAAATAATCTCATAATATCAGTGAAATTGGCTGCAAACTCCCTGACATAATGGCCATCACTTTTGCTTGATACTATTTCTGGTACCGTTCCGGTATCTATTATCTGTTCCGCAAAATGTAGGTATTCGTCGGCAACGGGCAGTTTTCCGTTATTAAGGGCTTCTTGGGCTTTGGTGAGAAATTCCTCCACCTTTTCCCAATAACCCAATTCACTGACACCACCCTTGGATTTGATTTCATCGACCAACACTTCTATATTGATTCCAAGAGATTCTTGCCTCTTTGCTCTTTTCTCATCGATGTCATCTCTTATCTTCTTCAAAGCATCAAACTGTAGGTATTGTCTTTTGGTGTCCAAACTCTCAACAGTCAGTAGTTCAACGTTGAAATTTGATCGGTCTTCTTCGGACAATACGTGATCGATGGTCGCCTGTTCAAGTATGTTGCGGGTTTCCCGGATATCGTCCCTAAGCCTTTGTTGCACCTCATATTCTTTAACCCTTAGCTCCTTCTGGCACTGTGTTCTTAACATTTCTTCGGGCATTAGCTTCTGAATTACGTTTTCCGCTGCCAGAAAATCATATCTGTCCAAATGTTTTAAGAATACTTCCATAGGTTTGCTGTTTTCACACATCAAGTCCGAAAGTGACTGTTCCCATTCAATAGCTTTTGTGACAAGTGATTTTGTATCGTCCTCTATAGGCGGGTGCGGCAAAATGAGTAAAGGCATCCGCAAAGCATCTTTCCAATCGAGCACATGAAGGTCATTTTCCATTGAGTGAGGTTTAAGGAAATCAGCAACAAAAATGGACGTCAACCTGAATGCTAGATTCAACATCCAAAACTGAGCATTTTCTATGTGGTTATCATCGTCGTTTAATAGTTGAAGTTTTCGGCGCGTGTTTTGTTCTAATTGAGGCCAGATCTTCTGTAGGTTGTGGCGTATTTCTTCGACTTGTCGGTCAAACCAACTCTCCCCATCAATGCTTGCAATTCCGAATGAAGCAGATTCGATCCAATCATGGAAATATGAACCCAACTCACTGAGATGCCTGGACAACTGTTGCGCCGCCTTGCCATACATCTCTTCGTCAGTGTCCCTTATCAGTTTGCTGATCTTCCGCCCATCCGATAGGAACTCATCATAGACATTCCTCACTTTATGGATATCTTTGATTTCATTGTTTTCAATGACTTGGAAAGCATCCTGAAAAGGACTCTGATCAGAATCAATTAGGTTCTTTAAGACTATACTGGCTCGAGGATAACCTCGCCGGTGGTTCCTAAACCTTTGTTTCCAGTCGCGTATGTTTGCAACCTGCTCTTCAGAACGTTGTTTCCAGCTTTGGGACCAATTCAGGCCTCTTAAAGAACGCTGATTCATTGCGGTCCCATATGACGAACTCGCTTTCTTTAGAGGCATAAAGAATTGTAGCCAAAGATCGTCCTGGCTCTTGATATGTTTGATCGCGTCATCCAACCAGGTTAAGGCGCTTGTTTCTGGTGCATAAAATACAGGTCTGAGCGATATGGCTCCCATAAGGTAGGCAGTAATATTTTCGGATTCACCCAGGAGTGATGCCAAAATTTTTACCGGCTCAGGGTATTGCTCACATAAACCAAATAAAATATCTTTTTCCTCAATATCTGTCCATTCCGAACTCTGCGCAAGCAACGCTGCCAGGAATACCCACGACAGAATTCTCTTTCCGTTTGTTTCTTGAGTTGCATTTTCTACTTCTCGGCATAACCAATACGGAGTAGATAAATCGCCTTCCAATACTCCCTGACTGATTAGACTGGTGTATGAGCAACTTGTCTCATAAATGGGTTCAACAACCTGGGCGCGTTCAGTTGTTTTATCTATAATCATCTCCACCGGAGGACTGCTGAATGTATCAGAACCTGTACTGATTTCGGGCATTTCGCTTATGGTGCCATTATCCTTGTCTTCTTTTAAAAAGTTATCATTAAAATCATTTAAGAATGCATCCTCAGATTCTTCCTGGCAAATTACTGTAGTATCCCTCAACGGTTCCGCAGTTACGTTGTCTACTTCAGTTTTCCCCAACTGACTTTGGATACCTGCATTCTCGTCATATTCGGATGTTAATGGTTCCGGGGTGGCCCTTTCGATGTCTTCTTTTCCCATTTCGGGACCAAAACCCATACCACCTTGATCAGTTTCTGAAGTGTCAGGTACCTCTCGGACAGACTCCGGTGATTCATCAAGGTGAACTGTATCTTCTTTCACACTCTCGGTGGTGGCTTGTGTGTAGTCAGCTAGACTACCTATTAGCCGGGTTATTTCCTGGCGTATACTGTTACGATCCTGATTAGCTTTATCTTCCTCCTCCGCACTAACATGTTTCCGAGAACGTATCTCTTCATACTTCTCGCAATTAATAATGATGGTATGCAAAGACTCCGTAATCTGCTCCATAAGTTTTTCATCTGTCGTCATATAAACCTGAGCATCAAGAATCAGGTGCGAGTCAAGCTTCAAGTACCTTAAAGTTCCTATCACTTCTTCAGTAAACATATTCAGTATGGTAATCATCTTGGCTTCTGCCTGTTTTCGTTTCCCAAAATCGTCTTTATGCTGTTCCCATTTAATAGTAAATTCACTTAGAAGTGCATCAATCTCGTCGAAGTCGCCTTGAAATTGCCCTTCTGCTATCGCTTTGATAATTCTCTTAAAAGTGCCAGGTATATTTACAGCGTTCCTCTTGGGCGAAGGCTCGTTTTCTTGAATACTCGTACGGATCTGCATTGGATCTCTGTTATTTGCTAATTCGAACACAATCTTTTGCGTATATTGGTCGTTATTTGTGCATAGATAAAAAAGCATGTTGCGAAAATCTAAATCGATTGGTTCTTGTTCAACTCGATTTCTTATTTCGTCGCGAGTATTTCCTTCAAAGTCCCATTGATTATGCTTGAGCTTCTCCTTGAAATATTCTGAGACCATTAGTCCTCTGGTCTTATTCTTCCACCAACCTATGATGGCTTTCTTCTTTTCCGCTATAGCAGGCTTGGATGGACTGTCAGTCCATTTGAATTTGCTTACTAAGTCCTTGTAGGACTGATCTATTTCCCTATCGGTCAAAGCGGCTACGTACCATTCAATAAATTGATTAAACGAACGAATTTTCATCAAAATCCACCCCACTTTATTATTTCTGGTGATTTGCGTAATTTCCGAACAAATAACCTGCTTTGAGATGAAACATACTTCTGTCCCAAGGACGTAAAACTAAGTAATGCCGTGGAATTGAACTCACTCTGCCCTACATCTTAATAATATTGCCTCCCAGCAGGTTGGCTGTTTCTGGGGTGCAAGTGGTGAAAATAACCTGGTGCTTTTCGGCAAAAGCCTTGATTAAGTCGGAGGCGGTCCGCTTCCGATCTGGGTCGAGATCCACCAGGCAGTCGTCCAAGACTATGAAATGCTGGTCGTCGCCAAATATATGCTCCAAAATCGCCAAACGCAAGGCCAAAGCTATCGAGTCATAAGTCCCAGTGGACAGTAAGTCCACTGGGATATCCATTTCTCCACCCTTTTCCAGCCGAAGCTGAAATTTTTCATCAATGTGGCCCGCGCTGAAATTTCCTTTTGTTAACATCACAGCGTACCTGGAAAACGAATCTGCGACCGGTCGGAAGGAACTGCTGTCCATTCTAGCCCGGGTGGCTTCGAAAGCGCCTTTTATCTTTAACATAGTCTCCGCTAGTCCTAGCTTATGCCGAAATATCTCTTCCCCCTGACGGTATTCCGCCTCGAGTTCTTCATAGGATATTTCAGGCAGGCTATTCTCGGCATCATAATATTCTTCTTTCAGCTTATGTAACGATGTCTGATAATCATCAAGCGCCCTACGTAACTGGTTAAGATCACTACGGAACTGCTCAGCACTACTATATCCATCCGGTAGGGGTGCTAATGTGGCAAGCTCCTCCATGTCGCTTTTTATGGCGGTCTTTATTTCAATAATCTTCTCTAGGAGTCCCTCAGAATTTGTATATTCCTGCCGCCACTGCTTGATGCTCTCTTCTAGAACCATCTTACTTGCTAATACTTCAATCCTTTTACGCGTCAACTCACTAAAGGCCGCTTCTACTTGTGCCTGACCCCTTATTCCTTCGAGATCTCCGAAACGATTTAGTCTGATTAACATATCCTCATAGGTCTCACCCTCAAGCAATTCAACAATTTGCTTATCCAGACTCCTTATTTCAACCGCTATTGCCTCGAGCTTATCCTTATGTAATTTGGCTGCCTCAATACTACTCACACCCAATCGCTTTAAGGTGGTCTCCAGTGCAGTCCGGCTTTCGTCATAAGCACTGCGCAGTTGAGCAAAATCTATGTCGCCACTTTTTATCTCTAGAGATATCGCCTCACTATCAAAGCGGATATAACCATTCGCCTTGAACGAGCCAACTGGTCCCAATATCTTAGGAGGCTCCAGATCTGTGGTTATAGTAACTGGGCCCCCGATGTTACAGTGAATTAAGTTCCCAAGCATGACGCCCGACTGCATTTTGGCTTGAGCGGTATGCATTACCTGAATGAATCCCTCCAAAGCACTAATGTCCTCTTTGCTGACCAAGGATATGCCTTGACTATCACTTGATAAATCATTCCTCCGCTTGTTAAGATCCTCAAGCCTGTCCAGACGCTTCTGCAGTGCTTCTTTCTCTGAGAGCCGGGCCACTTTCTCCTTTTCCGCCTCCAATTTTCCGTTCTCTACTTCCAGGTTCGCCAGATCAAGCTCCAATTGCTCTAGTTTTGCCTCATTCCTTGGCCAATCCTGATTTATTTTCGCAAGTACAACAAGGTCTTTCTCATTCTGTAGCATTCTAGGTTCCAAAAGTGACCTCTTTATCACATCATCTTCTATCCGCTCCATCTGATTCTTCTGCTGCCGTTTTTCCGCCAATACGCGCTCCATCTCTTCCAACCGACTGTATGCATCATCAAATTTTGTTTGCATAATCCGGGCATCTTGGGCATCCCGGTGCAATCGTTCCTTTTCATAATAGGCTTTTAGAACCTCCCCCACACCGCTAACGTAGGGATTACTGAGCCCCCGGTTTTTCTCAGGACAACTCCTCTCTACATCCCATCGTTTAATTATGTTTTCTATCTCGGCATTCAGCCTGATACCAAAGGCATCAATGGAGACCCCGTCGAGTTCCATGATCGCTTTTCTCAACAAAGTGCTCACCTCTTGGGTAGCTTCCCGGTTATTGGTCATCCTCTGAAGCGCCTCTCGAAAATTGGCCTGCCGGGCAAAAAGCATGTTGCTGTACGTCCCTTCACCGAATCTCAAAATACCATGCAAAGCCTTAGCAATCTTGTCTTCACTGGCTAGTTTCTCGCCCTTGGGTGTGATTAACTGCACAGAGGGCTTGCTTCCCCAGGTCTTAGTGACTGTATATTGACCGTCCTGTCCGACTAGGACCAACTGGCCATCAATTATGTCGCCATCCGGTAAAGGCATAAATTTGGCATAGAAATCCCTATCTGCCGCCGATCTCCGATCATATTTTAATGCTTTGAACATGACGGCATAGATACCCTCTATCAGGGTGCTCTTACCCGTCTCGTTATCACCTATCAACACGTTTATCCCATCATGGAAATCCAATGACCGATCCCTTATTCCCGCAAACCTCTGGCAACTATATCTTTTGATAATCATGCTCTCACCTCCATCATCAATTCGTAAGCCATCTGCAGAGCATCCTCATCATCAGCGAGAGCATGCAAAAGCTGTTGAGGAAAAGAACCATCAGTAAATTCCCGAGCTATCTTATCCGAACTTATTTTTATTCCGAGCTCGAAGTCGTCTAAGAATAAGCATGCTAATTTTTGTTCCAAAGCCTTCGCCACTATCCGTAAATACTCATAGGTTTCCTCAGGTACCCGGCCGGTTAAATGGATTCGAGCAACCAATGTCTCTGGATTCTCAGACAATAGGGCTCCCTGTAAACGCTCAAGATCGTCTGAGCAAGTGATGGAATGATGCTCATCAATGAAACGGAATGTACCGGTTTGGACCAATTCGGCGGTAACCACATGCTTATCATCCACTTCAATGAGCCATGCGTGTCCCTGGTGGCGGCAATCCAATCCGTCAGGTTCCGGGGTGCCGGGATTGAACATCCTCCAATCCCTGACTGATCGCCCTACGGGCCAAGCTACATGGGTATGCCCTAGTAGCCAGACATCCATTGGCAGTCTCTCTAAATCCTTAGCTGTCATATAATAGTATCGTGTGTCGAGGTCAGGAGATAAACCCTCTAGTGAACCATGTGCAACCCCAATATTGATCTGCCCGGTATCGATCGTCGCCCCACTTATCCACCCAAGGTTGTGGGTATCGCTATGTTTGGAGTGGCATGGTGCCGGATAAATCGTCACGTCCAACCCGTAATTTGATAAGGACACTGGTTCCTCACGCCCAAGGAAGATGAGTTTGTCATCAGCATCCTTCTTAAATACTTGCCAAAAGCCTATAATCTCTTGATAATAATCATGGTTACCAGGAAGGAGAAGTACGCATTCCCCCTGGAACAAGTTCAGTTCGTGGGCACACTGGGCGATTGTCTTTTTGTCAATCCCTTTTATGTTGTGGAACAGATCGCCGGAAATCACGAATAGGTTGCAATTGCTCTCGTTGGCTAGCGAGATCATCCTCCCCAGCACCTTCGATCGGGCCTGCTGCAACATGCCGCGGACCGGTTCGGGATAAGCATTAAACTTCATTCCGATATGTAAGTCAGCAGTATGAAATATCTTTATCGACACTTCCCATCCCCCTCCCCTTGAAGAGATATAGCCAGATATTCTACAAATTGTGAGCATTTACCTTTTTGATCTATTTATTTATACGGTCCTGCTGCGTGGAATTGAAATGTTAATTGCTAAAATGAATGTCTTAGGTCTGAAACGGGGGGCTTGTTAAAACTGAATGAATGTTAGGCCATGGATCAGTTATGCTTCTCGTCCCTATTGTTACACCAATAATAACGCACGTTATTGGTAGCGGTCAATAGGATGGCTTGAATTGCTTGTGCAGAAGCACTATGTAGCGTAAGATTGTCCAGGCTAAAACCACGATACCAGCAACCAGAGTGTTGGTATCGCAACCTGCTCAACCTAGAGCCTGATTCGTTACCCTACCTGCTTCTCTCTTGCCAGGCTCTCCAATGTAGTAAACGAGGCCAGGCGTTCCACATATTCAGGCGTGAGGTACCCCTCGCCCGCCAGTAGATGGCCAAGGTATTCCTCAGTGGGATACAAGCCGTCCCGCTGCTGCTTGGGATTTGCTATGTAAACCAACGCTTTATGAATAGCGCCATCGGGCTCGGTCACCACATCCAGCATCACCTTCAGATAGTGGTTAGGATACGCTTCGTATCCATCCAGGGACTTAATGCCGGCTTCATCCGTCTGGTACAGGATGCCTTCGACGGTGCCATTGGGAGTGGGGATGATGTTGGCGTATCCCTTCCCCTCGACCCGACCCGACGCCTTCTTGTCGAAACACAATTCCCATCCGCTTAACACTGCACTGCATGCGCCGTAGATGGGTGCCCGGGCGGACATCCTCTGCTTGTCCATGTTTGATCCATAAGCAAAATAAGAAACTATCATTATATATACCTCCCCATCATCTTTTCATCGTTCCATGGCTGCGAATCAAGTCCGATCTTATTCCCGGGATTCACTTCCCCGTTCCAGATATAGACCTGCACGCTAATGTCTTTCTCTCCTACCCTGGCCCCTACCACTTGGCGGGTGTAAAGCCAACCATTGCCCTCCAGTCTATCCAGTCTGGCGAGGATCTGATCATCCACCTGGTAAACCTCACCCATCACCCTCTCACCACTTGCGGGGATGATTCCCGGGTAGCTCCCCAAGTTGTAGAGTGCATACCCCTGTAGAGTGGCCTCTCCCATGAATTCCACGCCCTTTAAGAAATAATCGTGGTTGTAACGACCGCTCAACAATGTGCCATAGACAAATACCGGCGTCATATCAGTTCCCCCCACACACCTTCACTATCCGACCGTGGTGAATATTCTCTCTGGTAAACGGATCTGCAGACCTCAAGATCGATGTCATACTCAAGGAATTTCTGCAGCGAATGTTGAATGCTGCTGTTAGTGAACAAACAAGCGGTCACCTTCCATCGATCAGAACTTATGCTGTGCTTGGTTTTGTATACCTCAAGTTTGAACGCATGCCGGGATGCAGCATAAAGCCGTTCCATCAGTTCATTGCTTACACGACTGAGATCAATCATCTCGTTTTTCTTGAACTCTGCCAGCGTTTCATCGATCAACGAGATGACTTCAGGATTCTCTACCCCATACCCCGCCATCATCAACATGGCATCCTCGACCATCGCATCGACGTGCGGTACCCACCGGTCGATCAGTTGGCCGCCATTCGACAGAGAAGGTTTTCTTTCGAAAACCAACATCGTTCTTAATCCCTCATATAACATGAGCCGGTGGTTGAATTGAATCCCGCTGCTGTTCTGGTCCGCCTTGCCAAAAATCAGTTCGCTGGTACATGTTGTTGCCATAAACAAAAACCCCTTTCATCAATTTTATATCCTTATGATAGTCCCATCGATGATAGGGGTATATGAAGCTGAGCTTCTGTTTTTGTGGAAGGCGCGAATCAGAAGATGCATTTACCATACTCGCTTGCCCTGGCCACCGCAGACAACGGGAGGGATTTCTCCTCCTTATTATGTTGAACCACCAGTTCGCCCTCGGACATGCTCATAATGCGGCAATCCTCCCATATCTGCACACCGCTCTCACCCACCACTTCGATGGAACACCTTTTGCGGTTCTTAATATAATCAAGCACGTTGCCCGGGCCTTCATCATAGGAGCATTCCAATTCGGTGGAGTACAGGTCTTTATCCCGCGAGTTTTCCAGATCTGCAAACCACTCCTGGTCCATCCCTATCTGTTCCGCCACATCCATTATCCGTGTCCTTGCATAATCGGACAGTTCGCTCCAGATATTGGACGCCAGTTTCATCGCATAGGCGTGGTAAACCTTGTCGGCCGCCATCCCCCGCAAACCCTGTAGGAGCACCACCACCTGGGTTAGGTTGGGGACCAGGAACAGGGGATGGATGGAATTAAACAAACCGCTGCGGCCATTGACATCCCTCCGGCTGATACTCAGCCGCTGGCCCAGGATACTGATGCCGTCCTCCAGT
>Ga0116151_10004473_pt1 | contig 12223 bp, 14 predicted proteins | sample AD_UKC117_MetaG_FD_89893 | JGI IMG/M metagenome (GOLD analysis project Ga0116151, IMG submission 89893) | Active sludge microbial communities of municipal wastewater-treating anaerobic digesters from Hong Kong - AD_UKC117_MetaG | ecosystem: Engineered > Bioreactor > Anaerobic > Digestate... | reverse complement strand
AGCGCGGGCGGCTTCGGTCACGGCATCGAGGTATTGCTCGACGGTGGGAGCGTGCTCAGCATAGGTGTAGGAGACGCCCAAGCCACCGCCCACGTCATAGGTTCCGAAAGTTCCGACGCTGCTGAGCCGTTCTACGGCGTCGGCGAACGAGTCGGTATCGAGGATCTGGGAGCCGATGTGGACGTGGACACCCTCGAACCGAAAGAGCGGGTGGGCTTGGATGCGCGCGATGGCCCCGGCCGCCTGATCGAACGGCAGCCCGAACTTGGACGTGTTGCCCCCGGTGGCCTGGGAGTGGTGGGTACGGGCGTCAATACCGGGAATTACCCGCAACATCACCGCTTGCGGCCGACGAAGTAATCGTTCCAAGCGGTCCAACTCGTCTTCGTTGTCGACGATGATGGTGCCCACCCCTGCTTCGAGAGCATGAGTCAGCTCGGCATCGGTCTTGGCGTTGCCGTGGAAGTACACCATGGCCGGATCGACGTCCGCGGCCAGCGCCAATCGGAATTCGCCGCCACCAGCAACGTCGATGGCTAGACCCTCTTCGACGGCGAGCCGGTACATCGCCACCGCGGGGAGTGATTTCGAGGCGAAGAGCACTTGAGAATTGGGCCAGCGTCGCGTCAGTCCGGTGACGAAACGTCGGGCCTGGCGGCGCAGACCGACCTCGTCATAAATATGCAATGGGGTCCCGTACTCGGCAGCGAGTTCGTCTACCGCGACGCCGCCGATCGTCAGCACACCGGAGGCGTTCGCGGCCGATTCTTCAGGAAGGAGCCGCCACAACTCAGCCAGCCGTGTTCCCGGGCTGGCGGGACGGCTCATCTGCCCGCCGACGTTCGCGTCTCGCGTGAAGTTGTCCCTCATAGATGCCTCTCGCTGTGCGGTGCCCGGCAGATGGTTGGATCCGTGCAACATTAGGGCCCACCCGCCGCGGGCAAGTCGTCGGATATTCCCTACAGACCTGCTGGCCGGGGGAGGGCTTTGGCGACTCCCTCGTTATGTCAGCCGCGACCAAGTCCTTCAGGTGGCCGCGACTGAAGAGTGCCGCTACGGCGTTGAAGTCCGGCCGGCAAGCCTTCCGGGTGTGCGTCGAAGAAGCTCGTGTCTTACACAGCTTCGACCTGCGGGGTGGGTGCCCGCCTTACCCAATACGTCACAGTGACGTTTTGACCGTTCGCCCCGGCCGGTGGGGCAAACGCGGGGCCCCGGCGCTTGGCTTCCCAATTCGGGTCGGCGGAGCGCTGGATTCGGCAGCCTGGTTGGCTGCATCCGCAGTCGGATTGTCCGCCGCGTCAGGTAGTCGCGGATTCGGACGTCGCGGAGCCGGCAGCTCTCAGATGGTTGCGGACAACTCTCGAGTAGTCGCGGATCGGACAATCGGACAGTTCGGTACCCGGGCCGGCAGTTCACCCAGTTCAGTCGTTTGCCGATAAGCCACATTATGTCAAGTTAGGTCCGCGGTATTACTGCTGGTCAACGATGTTGCCGCACTCCTCCTCAGAGGGTAAACGGCGGCCGCAGGTTCTTGAACATCGGGAAATGCTTCACGTTCAACGTCGCCGCCTGGTAGCCCTTCACGTCGGCAGTCGCGGCGATCAGATAGTCACCAAGGCCAATGCTTGAATGACTCGCGCGGTATTGCCGTCTGAAGTCGCCGGCCCGACGCGCGATGATCTCAGTGGCTGGTTCGGTGCGAAATGACGCCAACAGCCGCCACACTTCGCGTCGCTCGGCGGTCCGCATCCCACCGACGAGTTCCGCGATTGACACCACACTGATCGCTAAAGGCCCCTCCTCTCGAGCTTGGATGAGCCAATCTCGTGCCGTGTCCAAGCCGCGAAGGTGAGCGATGAGGATGTCCGAGTCGACCAGGATCACGAGGGGCGGCGCCATATTCGGTCGAGGTGTTCCTCGCGGCCGCCGGGACGGCGATCGGGCGATTCCACATCACGAAGCGCGCCGAACGACTCTTCAATCGCATGCAGGTCAGATTCGAGATTGTCGTCGGAGTTGTTGAGAGCTGTGTCTAGCAGTTGGCGGATGAGCTCGGCACGCGAAACGCCCTGCTGCTCGGCCAACGTATCGAGATTGGCCGCCTGCTCCTCATCAAGGTAGATGTTGGTGCGCTTCATGCACCAGTTTATACACCACATTTAGCAGCGCACTGCGCGGGGTGCGCCAACGCCTAAAAATCGTTCCCCCTACTGCTCAATCGCGTCGTGCGGACCGAAGCGCGCCGGCGCTAGGTGCGCACGCGGGTCCCCGCGTCACCCTCGATACACTCAGCGTTCGCTGAATTTCCCGGTGCTGAACGCCTGGGTCAGCACGGGCACGATCTGAGCCTTGCGCGAGACCACCCCGTGGAGAACGGCCCGGTTGTTCTCCAGGGTGACCGAGTAGGCCGACTCCACCACCGAAGCGCGCGGTCCGAGGGCAACGACGACCGAATCACTGTTCAGGATGTCGGTCACGACGAAGAGGAATAGCCCCAGACCCTTCTCGCCGATGACTCTCTGCAGCGCCGCCTCCAACTCGGCTTGCCGGGACAGCACCTCGTCGACGTCGACCGCGTTGACTTGAGCGATCTCGACCTTCGAGTCACCCATGGTGAATTCCTTGGCGTCCAGGGACACCAACTGCGGGATCGTCTTGTCGGCCAAACTCGCCCCGGCGCGCAGCATCTCGAGACCGTAGGCATGCAGATCGACGCCGGCGATGGATGCCAGTTCGTGCGCCGCGGCGACGTCCTCGGGTGTGCAGGTCGGGGATTTGAGCAGCAGGGTGTCGGAAATGATGGCCGACAGCATCAGGCCGGCAGTCTGAGACCGTACTGCAACGCCCTTCTCCTTGAACAGCTTCAGCACGATCGTCGAGGTGCAGCCGACCGGTTCGGCGCGGTAGTACAGCGGGCCTGCGGTCTGGAAATTGGCGATCCGATGATGGTCGATGACCTCGGCGATCGTGACGCGGTCGATGTCGCCGGCGCTCTGCTGACGCTCGTTGTGGTCGACCAGGATGACGTGCGAGGCCTCGTCGGCCACCGATTCGACCAACCGCGGCGGGTCCGCCTTGAAACTGTCGAGCGCGAACTGGGTCTCGGCGCTCACCGCGCCGAGGCGGACCGCTTCCACGTCCGAGCCGATCTGGGTCTTCAGATCCGCGTAGGCAAGGGCGGAGCAGATCGAATCGGTGTCGGGATTGCGGTGCCCGAAAATCAGCACTGTGCTCATCTGCGTTGTGTGCATCTCAAACTCCATCGCGAGGGTGGTCGAAGCCTAGCGATCCGGCGGCGCTCAGGGGTTCGCCACTCTCAGACGTTCGGCCGGATCCGACAGTTCGGTGCCGAGATTGGCCAGCAGCGATCCCACGTCGTTACCGCCGCTCGATTCGCCCTCGCGGAGGCTCACCGGAACCATCGCGATCAGCGGCTTGTCTGGCAGAGCTTCCTGCTCAATCAGATACGCGCACAGGGCGCCGCCGCGCACGGCTAGCACCACGTCGTTGATGGTGACGCCGGCCGCCTTCTTGACCGCCCGGAAACGCTCGAACGGCCAGGACTGGGCCGCGAACCGGCGGGCACCCCCGATCGGCACGTTGAACATCATCCTGGGCGCTTCGAACGGCGAGGTCAGTTGCTGCTGGAGGATCCCCTTGCGGGCGAGGTTGTAGGTGCCGGGGCCAAGGGCCGCAAGGGATTCGGCACCCTTCTTCACGATGTCGAGAAGGGATTTCTTCGGCGGCGCCGAGCGCTAGAGGTCGAGAACGAATCGCAGTGCCTGGTCGATTGCTTGCATTTGTTCTGGACTGACTATTCCCTCCCGGGATGACAGTCGCTCGACGGAGACCACCCCCAGCTGGTCGCAGCGAGCGAACGAGGTGTGCCCCAGCCCGCTGCTCGTCGGGTCGAGTTCGACGTGGCTTCGCAGGCCGTAGCCGACGGTGGTTATCGGGACGATAACCACTAGGCCGGCCGGTCCGTTGTTGAGGATGTCGACCGACACCACCACCGCAGGGCGGCGAAAGGCCGGCTCGTGTCCGACCGGTTGGCCGAGATCGACGCGGTAGACCTCACCCCGCCAGATCAAGCCAGCGCGTCCCAGTCGCGACGCTCGGCGAGGTATTGCTCCCAAAGCTCGGGATCGCTACGCAGGCGCTGGTAGTCCCCGTTGAGCCCCCTCAGAAACTCCTGCCTCTCCAGGGCGTCGATGGCTGCGTGCACGACGTCGACGACGGCGATCTGGCGAGCCTTGGCCAGTGATTGCAGCCGCTCGGAATCGGGACGTCGAACTCGGACAGTTGTGGTTTCCGCTGCCATCAGCCAAGTGTAGACGAATTGTAGACATTGCTTGTCACGCCGTTGATTTCCACCTCGGGCCGGAAGCTGGCGGCATGTGCCGCGTGGATGTCGGCGCAACCATCCAGTCTGCAGTGGAAGTTGATCCGACGGCACGACCACGGCATATCGGGAACCCGACTGCTCGTGACCGCGGCTCCCCCGGGGCCCGTGACCGAAAGACCTCACCACGCGCGCAGTGTCTCCATCTCGCGCAGCACCTGCATGGCCTCAGCGCGGTCGGACTCGTCCGCGGCAAGGCTTTCCGCCTCAGCGCGAATCACCGCAGGCTTGGTTTCGAAAAACTGCTCCACTATCCCCTGGCAGAATCACTTCATGCGAAATCTATGGCGCCGTCCGACCATCGCGATGCTTGCGGCCACTCCCATCACTGTCATGTCGCTACTCGGCGCCGGGATCAGTTCGGCAGAGCCGTTGAATTGCGTCAACGGACAGTTCTGGGATCCGATTACCAACACATGCCAGACGCCGCGCCCGGCGGAGGACTGTGGGCCCGGTGAGTACTGGAACGCGTTGTCCAACGTGTGCCGGCCGCTGGGTCAGCTCTAGTCTGCCCCACCACCCACCGCTGCGGTGTGACCCCGGTCACTAGTCGTGTTAGCCTGGCTACTTGCCGCCGGTCGCGGAAGCGATCCGAACGGGTTCCCGGGGGTGGTTTGGGTGTCTACGGCCCGTTATGTCGGCCGAGTCGGGGCGCTGGCGTTTGCGTTCGGGGCCGGTTTTTCGTGGGTTTCCGGCGTTGCGTGCGCCAGCCCCTCCGACCCTTCTGATGCGGGCCCGTCGAGCGCCGGCAGTTCGCTGGCCGGCCGGCCGCCGGAATCATCCGCACGCGGCCGCTCGGCAGGTGGATCCACGGCTGGGAACCACTCCCGCGGCCCGCACCGAATTCCTGGGAACGTCGTGCTTGGCGCCCCGATCACCGCACCGAAAACTCCGGTCACGGACTCAAAAAATCCCGGGCCTACGGGGCCACCAGCCGGGACAGCGCGAGTGCCGCGGGGATCCGCTCGTACCGACGACTGGGTTCGGCAATTCGGAGCCGCGCCGGCCTCCGCGGTGACATCAATGGGCGGTGTCAGCGAGGCGATCGCACCAGTTCGAGCGTCGGCGGATTCGGCCTCGGCCCAAGCCAGCCCCCCGCCCTTCGGCGACGTTGTCCGCTACACGCTTTTCGGCAAGCAGCCCACCGCGAGCCCGGTCCAGACGCCCGGACAATCGGCTGACGGAGTTGTCATCGGTGACCTCCGGGCGGGCCCGTCCGGTGTTCAACTGGCTTACGCGCTCACCGAGCAACCAGCGCACGGGACGGTGGCGATCGACTCGGATGGCGGGTACACGTACGCGCCGGACCCTGAGTTCGCCCGAGCGGGCGGGATCGACCAGTTCGGTGTGACCATTGACGCCGGGAGTGCCTACCGGCTTGCCGGTCCGGCCGGGGGCATCCAGACACTGCTTCACACTCTCGCTCAACTCATCGGTCTGAGCGGTCCCGACAGCCTTCTGGTCATGGTCACCGCATCGGTGGCCGGGATCAATCGCCGGCCCATCGCTGTTGCAGACGGATTCACCACCAGCGAGGGCGTCCCAGTAACGGGCAACCTGCTGGCCAACGACACCGATCCCGATGCCGATCCGCTGACTACCTCGCTGGAGGTCAACGCGACCCACGGCATCGTTTCTCTCGACCGCGACGGCGGGTTCATCTACACCCCAGAGCAGAACTACAGCGGCACCGACGGTTTCAGCTACACCGTCTCCGACGGCATCGCCGTCAGCCCCGCCACCACGGTCACCATCGTGGTCGCCTCGGTCCCCGACCCTGGGCCGGAGCCGGACCCCCAACCCGCGCCCGATCCTGAGCCCGCGCCGGTCCCCGACCCCGACCCGGTGCCCGATCCGGATCCGGTGCCTGATCCCGATCCCGCCGGCGCGAACCTGTTGCAGAACTCGACGTTCGCCGACGGCCTGAGCTCATGGTCCGCCTCCGGAGCCGTCTCGGTAGCCACTGAAGGCGGGCAGGGTGTTTTGCTCTCTGCGACAGCGACAGACGATGCGCGCATCACCCAACGGGTGACAGGCCTAAAACCGCAGACGCTCTACACCCTGTCGGTGACCATGAGCACGACGGGTTCGGAACCCAGCGACGTGTGGGGGGTCTGGGGCGTGGTCGACGGCCCCCAACTCGACAAGACCGGATCCGCACAATCAGCCTCGCTGGCCGAGCAGCGGCTCACCATCTACACCGGTGCCGACTCGACGGCGGTCACGATCTTTGTCGCCGCCGGCCGTAATTCGCCACCGGGTGTTGTGCACGTCACCGACGTCGCGTTCGTCGAAGGCAGTCTCGACCCACCCATGGTGGACCCGACCGCGCCCGGTGCTGCTCCCCCACCGCTGGTGACCCTGCCGGGTCCTGGTCAGAACCTCGTCACGAACGGAGACTTCGGCTCCGATGCCGGTGGTTGGGTGCTCGACCAGGCCGAGCGGCAGCCCGACGGCACGATGCTCATCGCATCGACACCGGACCAAACCGGTCGCATCGCTCAAGATCTACCGATGCTCCTGGCACCCGGCCGCGACTACGTGCTGACCGCCCGCGCCCGCGTCGACGCCGGCGACGCCACCCTCACGGTATCCAGCCCGGACGGATCGCTGACCGCGTGGCAGCTCATCACCGACACCACCTGGCAGCCGGTCGAAATCGCTTTCACCACAACGGATTCCTGGACTCCGGTCAAGGTGGTCGCGGAGAACTGGAAGGGCGACGGCAACGCCCTCTACGTCGATGACATCACCATTCGCGCCAACGGAGACGAATGGCTTGATACCCCCAACCCCTACCCCAGTCCACAATCTGAACTCTTCGACGACTTCGACAACGGGATCGACCCGCAGCGGTGGCTCATCGCCGACAAGGCCTGGGGCGGGGACAACGGCGGCGTCGTCCCCGCCAACGTCGCGGTCGCCGACGGGGTCGTGCACCTCAGCGCACATGGCGACGACTACGTCGGAGACGTCCTCGGCCACGGGGAACGCACCACCCGGGTCGGTGCCGTGATCGTCACCCGCGACTACTACGCGTCGGGACGATACGAGGTTCACGCAAGGGTGCCGGAGGTGCTCGGGGCGGCGAGCGCCTTCTGGAGCTTCCACTACATCGAGTACTCCCCCACCCAGCCGGAATACTGGACCGAGGCGAACCGCATCCGGAACTCCGAGATCGACTGGGAATTTCCCACCGCCCGCGACGACGGGTCGCCGAATGACCCGATCACCTTCGATCACGCCCGAGCCAACACCTGGGGCGGCGAATTCGGCGGCGAGGGCGGCAACGTTTCCCTGCGGCCCGACATCGGCGAGCTGGTGGCCGACGGTGAGTTCCACACCTACGCCTATGACTGGTGGGCCGGCGGCGATGGCGTCGCCCCGTACGTCGCCTGGTCCATCGACGGCGTCGAGGTCGCGCGCTACACCGGCGAACTGTTCGGCCAGGACAACGTCCCGCACCGCGCGTCGCGATTCTGGATAGGAATCTGGTTTCCGGCGTCGGGATACCGGGATCAGGTGGGATGGGCCGGGGATCCGGACTTCGACACCGCGTCATTGGACATCGACTGGGTCCGCGTCACACCGACGTACGCCCCGGCGGACACCTATGAACCCGAAACCTGGCCCAACGGGTTCTACGCGTCACCGGACCAATACCCGCGCTGAGGCCCGGCGCGGTTTGTTGTCGCGCCGGGAGTCTGAGGCTTTCGCCGGCGGCAAGTCCTGAGATCTCCGGCCGCTTCGCACCACCCAGACAGTCCCAGGCTATGCGGCATCCCAGCGCAAATAGTCAACGATCATCTTGGCGGGGAAGCGTGTGGTGCTGTCGGGTGCACCCGCCCATGGGCCGCCGACGCCCAGGTTCAAGATGACATACATGGGGCGGTTGTAGACCCACGTCTCCCCTGGTTCGAGCGAATCCGGAGTGAGTGTGCCGAGCGTCAGATCATCGAAGCCGAAGGTGATCTCATCCTCCAGATGGCGGACCCAATAGTTGTGGAAGCCGGTCGAAACATCGGGCAGGTTGGCGATGATCTGGTCTTGTTGCGTGCCGCTATCACCCGCAATGGGGCCGTGCAGCGTCGAATAGATGGTGGTGGTGGTGCTCGGAAGTTCGGCAACATCGATCTCGCCCGACTGTGGCCAGCCAACCGTGTCGGAGTCGGCGCCCATCATCCAGAAAGCGGGCCATAGACCCTGTCCACTGGGCATCTTGATCCGAGCCGTGATTGTGCCGTAGCCGAAGCTGATGTGATTCTTCGTCCAGACCCACCCCGATTTGTATGTGCCGTTCCGAGTTCGTTTCGCCTTGAGAACCAGGTGGCCCCGGCCGTCGAGAACAGCCTTCCTGGCCACGTATTTCTGCTCTCCGGAATCAAAACCGGTGCCGCTTCTGACTGTCCAGAACCGGGGGTCGGGAGCTGCGCCGGCCTTACCGAGGAACTCATCGACGATCGGACCGGTCGAAGTGGCCAAGCTGTCGATGTAGAGCGTGTTTTGTGATGTTGCCGTGGACGAGGAGATGGTGAGGACGTGAGATCCCTCGGCGATCTTGCCGGCGAACATGTAGTCGGCATATGACCGTGCTTCGACCAGGAGGGTGGTCACGGTCTCGCCGTCGATAGACAGTGTCATATCGGGCGCGCCTTGAGAGGATTTGACTCGAATCGTCAGTGCCGTCGACTCGGCAAGTGCCACAGTGGTCGAGGCTGTTCCGCTTCCGCTCAGCGCGAGAGCGTAGCTGCTGGAGGCTTTGCGGTCGAACACAACCCGGACACCGCTCGAGCTCGTCATGTCCTCGGCTTCCACGGTCGTCGTTGGAGTCGAATCGGTACTTGCGGCAGGTGCAGTGCTGACGACGTTCTCCGTGGCTGGGCTTGTCTGTGACCGTGAGGTTCTAACCGAGCGGCCCGCCGCCCAGAGCAGCGCTACCGAAGCATCAGCGGGTGCCGTCGGCTGTCCTCCGGACAGTGCAATCGACAGCGAGCTCAGCAGACCGCTGATGGCCGCTCCAAGGCTGGCGCTGGCAGCAGGTGGGGATGCGACTGTGACGGTCGAACTCGCTTCAAGTGGTGGGGTTCGGTTGGCAGCCCTGGCAATGATGGCTTTGCCCGGCGCAGCAACCGCTACGGCGGGCGCAATCGCTGGGGTGATGCTAGGTGCGTATGCCGGAACTTCTGGCAATTGCAGTCGCTCAGCGGAAGCCGGTGGAGTGGTTGATGCGCTTGCTGCAGGAGTCGGCGGGCTGTTGCGATGGGGGGACTCGGGAAGCGCGGGCAGCGCCGCCGGTGGCTTTGGGGCGGCATCCGGGAAGAGAACTCGCGGCAGAGAAGGACCTGGTGAGGATTCGCTATCTGGGATCGCGGCCGCGTTGTGGGCGGTTGGATGATTTCGGCTGGTGCTGATCCGGGACGGTCTGCCAAGACTGGACCTGGTCCCTTTGGCCGACGGAGAAGCGCTTCTCTCAGCCGGTCGTGATGAGTCGGACTCGGCCCCCGCGTCCGCGTGCGCCGAGGGTGGGCCGATGCCGGCCACGATCGCCGCCTCAAGGCCGAGTGCCAAACAGAGCGGTCCGAACAGCTGCACGCGGCGATTCAGATGACAGATGTCCCGGTACATCACCGGCCCTCCTTCAGCTGAAGGCGGCTTGGCGGCCTAGTGGCCGCTCTGTCAAGCTACCCGTTTGTGCCGTCCGTCACAGCACAACGAGGAATTGCTGATTGAGGCTCCAGTGGAGATTGCCCCAAGCGGAATAATGGGACTGCCTTGCGGACGTTCGCCCGAGTTCGGACCGCTCCACAGGCGGAGCCTTCAGGATGGCACTGCCGCAGGTGGCTGCTCGCCTCCCCGATGCCATCGGCAGGGCATGTAGCGTGTCCGCCGTGAACTACTCTCGCGTCGCACTCGCGGCCTGCGCAGCTTCCCTCGTCCTGCCCGTCGCCGCATGCGGTACCGGCAAGGATTCCTCGTCGGTAAGCCAGTCTTCTGTGCAGAAGGCCTCCACTGAGACCGCTTCGCCGTCCAGTTCCTGCCCGACCTCGGCGCCGGCGGGCGATACCGAACCGGAGTGGACGCTGGACGGCGCGACCGGCAGCGTTGCGGTCACGGGTTCCACCGATGCCGCCGCCCCCATGGTGAAAGTCACCGAACCGTTCAGCGTCAGTGAGACGACCGTGCAGACACTCACGGAAGGCGATGGGCCGATCGTGGCCCCAACGGCGACCGTGTCGGTCTGTTACATGGGCGTCGACGGTCGCGACGGACACGTCTTCGACAGCAGCTACGAGCGCGGGGCGCCGGTCGACTTCCCCCTCGACGGGGTGGTGCCCGGGTTCCAGAAGGCCATCACCGGTCAGAAGGTCGGGTCCACCGTCGCGGTCGCCATGACGTCCGCCGACGGCTACCCCAAGGGTCAGCCCCGGGCCGGTATCGAGCCGGGCGACACCCTGGTCTTCGCGATCAAGATCCTCGACGCTTCCTAGCGGCGCCCGGTGCCGGCCGCCTGACTGCGGAAGTCTCGGCGAGGGCCGCGGATGGGCGCTCGCGATCCGCCCCGATATCCGGCGGCTGGTCTGTTAGGTTCGCCGCAGTGATCGCTCGAGATAGGGGGTTCTTCATTGAGCACTGCCGGTGAGCGCGCGGCGCAGTTGGCGCTGGTGTCCCGTCTCAAGACGATCTTTCCCGAAGTGCCCGAGTGGCCCACCCCCGACGAGATCACCCACGCGCACTGGCGCGCCTACCTGAAGACCAGCCACGACGTGGGCGGCGAGTTGGACTTCCCCCACCTCTACGAGAACAAGCAGGAAGAGCAGTGGGAACTGATGACCTACGTGCTCTGCGAGGTTCTCGCGTGGGGCGGAATCTGGGTTTCCGAGGAGCGTCGCCGCCTGGGCAACGTCGATGTCGGCCGAGCCATCTATCTCGGTCTGCCCTACTACAGCCGTTGGTTGTGGTCGGTCGGCCGCGTGCTGATCGAGAAGAAGTACATAACCTGGGGTGAACTGACCGACCGCCTTGCTGAAGTACAGCAGCGTTATGTGGGAGGCCTCGACGGCCGATCCCCCGAGGCCGCGCCCAAGTGCGAGGGTGACCCGTCAAAGGTCAAGCGCAACAGCCACATCATCGAGGCGATGGGCAAGGGTGACCCTGACCGCTTCGCCGGGCAGGCCGGCCGGGCACGGTTCAAGCCCGGCGATCGCGTGCGGGTGAAAGAACTGCCGGCGATGTTCTACACCCGTACGCCCGAGTACTGCCGCGGTGCCGAGGGAGTCATTGCCGAGGTCGCCTACGAGACCCCGGCTCCCGAGGACGAGACCTGGGATCGTGAGGACGCCACGCCGGAATGGATGTACATCGTCCGGTTCAAACAGGCCGAACTCTGGGACGCCTACACCGGCCCGTCCAACGACACCCTGCAGACCGAGATCCCCGAGCGCTGGCTCGAGGGTGTGTGACCGCCAGAAAGGAACCGCTCCTGACGATGTCTGACCACGGACACGACCACAGCATCGACGGCGACCACATCCGCACCGTCAAACCGATGGTCGATGAGATCACCGACTTCGAGGTTCTCGAGATCGCATTGCGCGAGTTGTGCATCGAGAAGGGTCTTTTCACCGCCGAGCAGCACCGGGTGTTCACCGAATACGCCGAGCAGATCGGGCCAACCCCGGCGGCGCGGCTGGTGGCCAAGGCCTGGCTGGATCCCGAATTCAAGAAACTGGCCCTGGCCGACGCGGTGGCGGCCTCCAAGGCTGTCGGTGTCGACTGGCTCGATCCGACCGGATTCGGCACCCCGAGCGATTTCACCGCGTT
>Ga0116151_10004470_pt1 | contig 12227 bp, 11 predicted proteins | sample AD_UKC117_MetaG_FD_89893 | JGI IMG/M metagenome (GOLD analysis project Ga0116151, IMG submission 89893) | Active sludge microbial communities of municipal wastewater-treating anaerobic digesters from Hong Kong - AD_UKC117_MetaG | ecosystem: Engineered > Bioreactor > Anaerobic > Digestate... | reverse complement strand
GCAGCGCCTCTTCCGCGGCTCGACGGCGACGGCCGTGGTGCGCAAGGCCCGCACCAGTGTTCTGGACGTCAGATAGCGGCGACAGAATGCGCCGCCGCTGAAAAGCATTTCACGGCTTTCCGCATTTCTGCCTCCGTGCGATGGTGACTTTGCCGTGGACAAAGGGGTAGCGCTGTCATGCCGGACTACAAGCTTTACTGTTTCGGAGAATCGGGCAACGCCTACAAGGCAGCGTTGATGCTGGAACTCTGCCGGCTCCCGTGGGAGCCGATCTGGCTGGATTTCTTCAACGGCGAAACCCGCAAGCCGGAATACCGCGAGACGGTGAACGAGATGGGCGAAGCGCCGGTGCTGCTGCATGGCGACGTGAAGCTCAGCCAATCGGGCGTGATCCTCGACTACCTTGCCGAACAGACCCGCAAGTTCGGGCCGAAAAGCGATGACGAGCGCCGCGAGATCTGGCGCTGGATCCTGTTCGACAATCACAAGCTGACGGCCAACCTGGCAACGCTGCGGTTCCTGATCCAGTTCGCCAAGACGGGCGAAACACCGGTGACGGAGTTCTTGAGGACCCGGTCGATCAACACACTGAAGATCGTCGATGCGCATCTGGCCAACAGCCCGTTCGTGATCGGCAAGCGTGCCACCATCGCCGACCTGTCGATGTGCGGGTATCTGTACTACGGCGATGAGCTGACGGTGCCGCTGCAGCAGTTCGTCAATGTCGAGAAATGGCTGGACAGGATCAAGTCCATGCCCGGCTGGAAGCACCCCTACGATCTGATGCCGCGCGGGCGCTGAGCCTCAGGGACGGGCGGGCGGCGCCATGGCGTCGAGATATTCGTCGAGATGCTCGAGGTTCTCGAAGCGCATCCAGCCCTCGTCGGTCTCGGCCTCCACGGTACCATCCGAGAGGATACGGGCCGGGCGGGCGCGGATGAAACGCTCTTCGACGACGTAGAGCTGGCCCTCTTCGAGAACTTCTCCCTCTGCCGTTTCGTCCGGACCGTCTTCGTCTTCTTCTGCGGCAGATTCCGTTTCGGCTTCGGTTTCAGGGTCAGGCTCGGGCTCCGGCGTTGCTTGCGGTGCGGGCTCTGCTGTGGGTGCGGGTGCCGGATCGGCAACCGGCGGCTTTTCTGCCTCCGCCGGGGCCGGATCGAAGGCCTGCTCGATCTTGTGACGGGCCTGCTCGAGAGCTGCAATCGTTTCCTTGACCGGCTCCGAGACCTCTTCCTCGGCTACGGTTGCAACAGCCGCGACCGTTGCTGCCGATTCCGTCGCGCGGCGCCCGAATTCGGGGATGGGTGATGCGGGATCCGCGGCCGGAGGGACAAAGGCCGGCATTTCGACTTTCGGCGCGGGCATGTTGGAGATGGCATTGACCACGCCGCCCAAACCGATGGCCAGGATGCCGCCGACAAGGAGCACAGCGGCCACTTCGAGCGTGATGCCGCCTCCCCAATTGACGACGCTCACCGGTGAGGCAAAGATCATCAATCCGAGTGCCAGGCCTGCCACTGTGAGCAGGATTCCCAGGATCCACATCAATTTCGACATCACGTCCCCCTTGGGCAGCAGCGATTCGCCCTCAGTTGTTCAATCCCTTAGAGACTTTAGTCACGGTTAATATTTCATCAACTGCCGTTTTGGCCTTTGTCAACCTTCCACGACGATCCGCGGTGCCGGACGGGCCAGCTGGCCACCCTCGAGCGATGCCCAGACCTGGCGGGCGATATCCCGGTAGATCGCCGCATGGGGGCTGTCGGGCTGCGTCGCCACGATCGGTTCTCCCGAGTCCGAACGGCGCCGTACCTCCAGATCCAGCGGCACCTCGCCGAGAAACGGTGCGCCGATCTTGCGGGCTTCTTCGCGGGCACCGCCATGGCCGAAGATCTCGTGGCGCTCGCCACACTTGCCGCAGATGAAGTAACTCATGTTTTCGACGATGCCGAGAACCGGCACATTCACTTTCCGGAACATGTTGAGGCCCTTGCGCGCGTCGATCAGGGCCAGATCCTGCGGCGTCGAGACGATGACGGCGCCGGACAGCGGTGTCTGCTGGGCCAATGTCAGCTGAACGTCGCCAGTGCCCGGCGGCATGTCGACGACCATGACGTCGATTTCGCTCCACTGGGTATCGCGCAGCAGCTGGGTCAGCGCCGACATGACCATGGGTCCGCGCCAGATCATCGGCGTGTCTTCCGGCACCAGGAAACCGATGGACATCAGCTCAACGCCATAGCGTTCCATGGGCTTCATCTGCTTGCCGTCGGCATCGGAGAACCGGGGATTACCGGAGAGGCCGAACAGCTTGGGCATGGACGGACCGTAGATATCGGCATCGAGCACCGCTACGCGCAATCCCAGGGACTTGAGCCCGAGCGCCAGGTTGACGGCGGTCGTGGACTTGCCGACGCCACCCTTGCCGGAGGCGACGGCAATCATGTAGCGGATACCGGAATTGGCGGGTGCGGTCGCAGCCGTCATGGGGCGGCCCTGCGCCGGTTGGGCCTGGCGTTCGGCGGTGAGGGCCACCACCGCCTTGCTGACGCCGGGAATGGCAGCGACAGCCTTCTCCACGGCAGCGCGCAGCATGTCCATGCTGCGGGCATGCTGGGGGTCGGCCGTCAGGGCAAACATCACGTTGCCGCTGGTGATGGCGATCTCGGACACCAGACCTGCCGAGACGATGTTGCCCCGGCCATCGGGTGCGGCGATGCGCTTGAGTACGGCCAGAACGTCGTCTTTTGTCACCTCGGTCATCATCAGCCTTTTTGTTCAATCACATAGCAGAAATGTGACTCCCGCTTAGACCGCCTCATCGCCGCGGGCAAGGCCCGTGCGCAACCGTTGGGCGACTTCCGTCTTGAGCACGGGCAGCAGATCGCGCTCGAACCAGGGATTGGCCTTGAGCCAGGCGTTGTTGCGCCAGGAGGGGTGGGGCAACGGCATGACGGCGGGGTGGAGCTTCATCGCGGCCTCCCAATTGCGCACGGCCCGGTCGACGGAACCTTCAAACACCCCGCCCATGTGCCAGCGCATGGCATGGGCGCCGAGGCAGACAATCAGACTGATCTGGGGCATTTCGGCCAGGAGTCGACCGCGCCAGGCGGGCGCACATTCCGGCCGGGGCGGCAGGTCAGCGCCGGAGGGGGTGAGCCCCGGAAAGCAGAAGCCCATGGGCAGGATCGCCAGATGGCGGGGATCGTAGAAGGCCTCCGGCGTGATGCCGAGCCAGTCCCGCAGGCGGTCTCCCGAGGGGTCGGTGAACGGGCGGCCCGAGGCATGGACGCGGGTTCCCGGCGCCTGCCCGGCAATCAGGATCTGCGCCCGGCGGCTGGGTTGCAGCACCGGGCGCGGATCGTGGGGCAGCGGCTTCGTCCGCGGCCGGTCGAGGCAGATCCGGCAGGCGGAGACCTCGGCAATCAACTTCTGGTACCTGTCCATCGGGCCGAACTTAAAACTTTATTCGTTCCCATAAAGAGATCTTAGCGGGATGGCTCTAAGGTCAACCGACGATCGGTTGGGATGAGATGGGCGTGTGTCCATGACACAGATGACGAACGACAGGCAACAGGATCTGCGGCGATACAATTTCCTGGGTGAAGATGCGACGGGGGCGGCATCTGCAACGCAGGACAAGCCGGAAAAGGTTCCGGACTGGCAACATCAGCTGCTGATCATGTTCATCAAGAACCAGATTCGCGTGGTTCCGGCGATGCCGGTGCTGGCGCTGTTACTGGCGGTCACCGCCGTGCAGTGGACGCCCTATGCCATCGCCATCGGCTGGTTTGCGGCGGCCATCGCCACCCAGGGCGTGCAACTTTATATGTGCCGGACCTATTTCGCCCGGGAACGCAGCCACGACGAGCAGCGCGACTGGATCGGCCTGCTCTCGGCCACGGAATTGCTCGTGGGTGTCTGCTGGTGCCTGCCGCTGTTCCTGTTCTGGAATACGGCCAGCAACATGCAGCACGTCTATCTCGTCGCCTCGACCATGGCGGTGATCGCGGTCCGCCTGCTCATCGTCAACAGCTTCATGCCAGTGCTGATTGCCGGTACCGGTGTGCTGACCATCGGCGTGGCGCTGCGCTGCGTCTATGAGGCGGAACCCGTCTATCTGGCTCTTGGCGGCACCATCGTGGCGCTGGAAGCCTTCTTCCTCCTGGTGGCCCGCAATCTGCAGGACACGGCCCGCGACATGCTGATCTTCAAGGCGCAGAAGGACAGCCTCATCGAGGACCTGAAGCGAGAGAAGGCCAAGGCCGAAGAGGAAAAGAAGCGCGCCGAAGAGGCCAATGTGGCGAAATCCGCCTTCCTCGCCACCATGAGCCACGAGCTGCGCACGCCGCTCAACGCCATCATGGGATTTTCGGAGGTGTTGAAGCGCGAGATGTTCGGACCTCTATCGGTCCCCGCGTACAAGAATTATGCCGACGACATCCACCATTCGGGCCATTATCTGCTGGCGCTGATCAACGACATCCTTGACCTGTCACGCATCGAAGCGGGACGCCGGGAGTTGCAGGAAGAACCGCTGAGCGTGCTGGTTGCAGTCGAGGAAGTGAACCACCTGCTGCTTCTGCGGGCGACCGAGAAGGATATCGACGTCAATGTCCGCGTGCCCGACAATCTGCCCAAGCTGATGGCCGACAAGCGCGCGGTGAACCAGATCCTCATCAACCTGATGTCCAACGCCATCAAGTTCACCCCCTCTGGCGGACAGGTGGAGGTGCGCGGCCAGGTCACCAGCGAAGGTGAGCTGACGATCAGCGTCAAGGACAATGGGCCCGGCATTCCGCAGCACGAAATCCAGGCCGCATTGGGCGCTTTTGCCCGCGGCAGCTTCGCCACCAAGAAGGCCATCGACGGCGCCGGCCTCGGCCTGCCCATCGTCAAGGGCCTGATGGAAGCCCATGGCGGCGAGGTGAAGATCATCTCCGGGACGGCGGCGGGGACAGAAGTGGTCGTCACCTTCCCGGAAAAGCGGGTCCTGGGCGGGCCGCGCGGTCAGGTCCTCGCCGCGCCGACGGTTGCATCCGAAAGCCAGCGCAAGCTGATTGCCATCACAGGTTAATGCGCTGCCCGCAAATGCGGGCGATCAGGATGAGGGGACGTTAATTCTTTGCGGCTAGGCTCGCGGTACCCTCAAACCCGACAGCTGGACATGCCGACACAAAAATCGCTCGCCCCCTCATTTGCCCTGAAGGTTCTGGCGCCTAGCGTGGCAGCGGTGAGCGGCATTGCGCTGTTGTTGCTCTATATCGTGAACGGCATTTTCGAGGAGACCAACAGGCTCGATTCCGCCTATTCGGAGAAGCTGGCGTCCGCCGCCGTCGAGACCCTTCGCCGGAGCCTCGATTCGATCATTTACGACAATGCCGTCTGGGACGACGCTGCCGTCAATGCAGGCACGGCGGTCGACACCAAGTGGGCAGACGGAACGTGGGGTTATTCGAGCGAGCTTGACGTCTATGATACCGTGTTCGTCGTCAATCCCGAGGGATCGACGGCCTATGCTGCACGACATGGCAAGCACGAGGCGGGGCTAACAGCGAGAGACGAACTCGGCCCGGAACTCGACGTGATGATGGGAACGCTGGCCAAGAGCGCGGAGAGCGAGCCCGTGGCATCCGGCATCGTCTTGATCGACGGCAAGCCGAGCGCGGTGTCGGCGGCACGGATCGCCTATGCCGGAGAAGGAAAGACGGATACGGCTGATGGACTGAACTACCTGTTCTTCGCCAAGACGATCGACGAGTCCACCCTGGATGGCCTTGCGAAGCGCTACGTGGTCGACGAACTGAGCTTCAACCATCATGAACTCGGACCGCGCGACGGCGTGATCGCCATCACCTCACCATCCGGTGCTGCGGTGGGGACATTGACATGGAAGAGCCGCAGCCCGGGCGACATCGTGCGCCAGAAATTCGGCTATGTCGTCACCATGACGCTGGTGATGTTCCTGTTCCTGATCGCCGTGCTGCTCTACATGAGCTGGAAGGGTTTCAAGGATGCCAACGACAGCCGGCTCAAGGCGGAAGCGGCATCGCTGCGCGATGACCTGACGGGACTGGCAAACCGCCGCGAGATGCTTGCGGCATTGTCATCCGGCGTGGTCGCCGCCCGGGACAAGAAGGAAAGCCTATCGCTCATCTATGCCGATCTCGACGGCTTCAAGGAGGTGAACGATTCCTATGGCCATGAGGTGGGCGACATGCTGCTCAAGGCCGCGGCCGCGGGTTTCGCCTATCTGGGCGAAGACGCAAACGTCATCGCACGGCTCGGCGGTGACGAGTTCGCGATGATGTTTACAGGACCGGCGGCGACGGAGCGGTCACGCAACGTGGCCCAGCGCATGATCGCCTTCTTCGACGAGCCCATGATCTTCGACGGCCGCGTGACATCGGTGTCGGTCAGCGCCGGAATCGTCGACCTGGAAGATGATGACGCGGATGTCGAGGAGATCATCCGCCGGGCCGACGTCGCGATGTACAAGGCAAAGTCCGAGGGCCGCAACCGCGCCAATGTCTATCACAAGTCCTTCGACTTCAAGCGCGACGAGAACCGCCACATCGCCATGCAGCTGCGCGAACACATTGCGCACGGCAATCTCACCGTCGTCTACCAGCCGATCGTGGATTCCAGAACGAGGCGCATCAAGGGCGTGGAAGCGCTGGTCAGGTGGCCGAAGGATGCGCCGATCCGCTATACGCCGGACGTCTTCATTCCTGTGGCCGAAGAGTTCGGCCTGATCGAGGATCTCGGTCTCTTCGTCCTGCGCGAGGCTTGCCGCCAGGCGGCCCAGTGGGACGACATCTTCGTCGCCGTCAACGTCTCGCCGATCCAGTTCATGAATCCCAGCTTCGGCGATTTCGTCGAAAAGACACTGGAGCGCACCGGTCTCGACGCCAAGCGGCTGGAGGTCGAGGTGACGGAAGGCTTCATCATCGACAATGCGGCGCGCGCCAATGCCATCATCGGCCGTCTGCACGAAATGCACGTGCGCGTGGCGCTCGACGATTTCGGCACCGGCTTCTCGTCGATCGGCCATTTGCGCCGGTTCAAGTTCGACAAGCTCAAGCTCGACCGTTCCATGGTGACGGACATCCTGCGGCAGCCTTCGGCGCTGCGGCTGGTGCAGGGCACCATCGCCATGGCCGACGCGCTCGGCCTGACGGTCGTTGCAGAGGGCATCGAAGACGAGAATCAGGTTTCCGTGCTGCGGCTTGCCGGGTGCAGCCAGTTCCAGGGCTTCCTGTTCTCGAAGCCTGTGGAAGCCCGCGACATCGAGGCTTTCATTACCGGCAGCCGCGCCGCCATGGCAGGCTGAGCGCCTACGCCTACTCGCCGTCCTTGGCCGACACGCCAGCCTCGGCGAAGGTCGCCATGCCGGTGTGGCAATTGACGGCTGCCTTCACCAATCCGGCAGCCAGAGCCGCGCCAGTCCCCTCCCCCAACCGCATGCCGAGATCGAGCAGCGGCTCCTTGCCGATCATTTCCAGCAAGCGCCGGTGGGCGGGCTCTGCCGAGCAATGGCCGGCCAAGCAGTGGTCCAGTGCGCCGGGCTGCAGAACGTGCAGAACCGCGGCGGCGGCCGTTGCCACGTAGCCGTCGATCAGGACGGGTACGCGCTGCATCCGCGCTGCGAGGATGGCGCCGGCCATCGCGGCCAGTTCACGCCCGCCCAGGCGGCGCAGTACCTCCAGCGGATCGCCCAGATGGTCGCGGTGCAGTGCCACGGCGCGGCGCACGGCATCGGCCTTGCGCTTCAGGCCTTCGGCATCGAGGCCGGTGCCCGGTCCCACCCAATCCTCAGCCGTTCCACCAAATAGGCCATGGGCTAATGCCGCGGCGATGGTGGTGTTGCCGATTCCCATCTCACCGATGCACAGCAGGTCGCAAGGTTCGGCCGTCGCCTCCATGCCATAGGCCATGGTGGCAGCGCAGTCGGCCTCGTCGAGGGCTGCGTCCTGGGTGATGTCGCGCGTGGGATGGTCGAGCGCCAGTTCGAACACTTTGAGACCGAGGTCGAAGGTCTTGCAAATCTGGTTGATGGCCGCACCGTCATTGCGGAAATTGGCCACCATCTGCTTCGTGACAGCGGCGGGATAGGGTGCCACGCCCTGCGCCACCACGCCGTGGTTGCCAGCGAACACGGCCACAAGGACACGTTCAGTGCGCGGTGGATAGTGGCCCTGCCAGGCGGTGAGCCATTCGGTGATCGCTTCGAGACGGCCGAGCGCGCCGGGGGGCTTCGTCAGCTGACTTTCTCGCAAACGACAGTTTTCAATCGCGTCCCCGTCGGCCTCCGGCAGATCCTTCACGAGATTGCGAATGTCATCGAACGGCAATCCAGTTGGCGCATTTGTCATTTGTCGGGAAGGCTCCTATTTGTGGGCGCACGTCATCACAGGATTCGGCCCGGCTACGCAACATGAACGACGGATTTAACGCCAACAGCGAAGCGCGCTGGCAATTTCGTCCGTTTGCCTGGCTCATGGTGTCGCTCCGCTTTCTGACCCGCTTGCCGGTGCCCTTCGTGCGCACCATGGACGCGCCGCCGCTGCACCATTCCATGGCCATGTTCCCGGTGGCCGGCGCTCTGGTGGGCGCCGTTTCGGCCGCGGCACTGGTGCTCGCCAGCATGGCCGGCCTGCCCGACCTGTTTTCAGCCGCCTTTGCACTCGGCATTGCAGCGGTCCTGACCGGCGGCCTTCACGAAGATGGGCTGGCCGACGTGGCGGATGCCTTCGGCGGTGGCCAAACGCGCGAGCAAAGACTCGAGATCTTGCGCGACAGCCGCATCGGGGCCTATGGCACGCTGGCCCTGTGCCTGACGCTCCTGGCACGGGCATCGCTGCTGACCGTGCTGCTGGACCTGCCGCCGCTGGTGGTGGTGGCGCTGATGGCCGGGGCAGCGGCATTTTCCCGTTCGCTGATGGTGGATCTGCTGTGGGCGACGCGGCCCGCCCGCAGCGACGGACTGTCGGTGATGGCAGGCCGGCCCAGCCGCAACACGACACTCCTGGCGCTGGCGATCGGCGGATTTGGTGCCGCTGCCGCCGGCGGGTTGCTGTTGGCACCCGCCGTGGGTCTGCTGGCGCTGGTGGCTGCCGGAATCGCGATGGCGATGGTCCGCCAGCTTGCGATGCGCAAGATCGGCGGGCAGACAGGCGACGTTTGCGGTGCCGGGCAGGTGATGGCCGAAACTGCAATGCTGGCGGTCTATGCCGCAACCATTTCTTTACCAACCGCCGCGATGTGATCGGCGCCCTGACGGCAATTTCAACCAGGCATGGCATACTGCCGCCCGCAACAAGATGGGTGATCTCATGCGGCGGCTCCAGTCTCTCTTCGCAGCAACGCTCCTTGCACTGGCGGCAGTGCCGGCCCAGGCGGCGGACATCCAGCTGATGGCCATGACCGAACTGAAGGCCGTGCAGGGTGGACATTTCATCACCGCCGCCGACATCAACGGCACGTCTGTCAGGGTGCTGGTGGACACCGGCGCTACCGCCGTGGCCCTGAGCTATGAGGATGCCCACAGCGTGGGGCTGAGCCCCGGCAATCTCGACTACGACGTGCCGGTTTCCACCGCCAACGGCATCACCAAGGCGGCCCGTGTGCGGCTCGACCGCGTGGTAATCGATGGGGTCGAAGTGGAAGATGTGGACGGGCTGGTGCTGCCCGAAGGGGCTCTGGCCGGTACGTTGCTGGGCATGAGCTTCCTCAGCAGGTTGAGCAGCTTCCGGGTCGAGGACGGCGTGCTCTATCTGCGCAATTAGGACGTATTCGCCCACTCAAGCGGCGCTTTGACATGGCAAGACCGGCCAGCGACCGGTATTGTAGCGCTATGAACGGACCCCAACTTCCCGCCATCGAGACCCCTTGCGTCAAGGTCTGCGTGGTCGATCCCGAAACCGGCTATTGCATCGGTTGCGGGCGCACGCGCTCGGAAATCGGGGCGTGGCTTTCGATGTCTGCGGCGGACCGGCGGCAGGTGATGGATGCCCTGCCTGAGCGCATGGCCAACCTGACGCGGCACAAGAGCCGGCGCGGCGGCCGGCGCGGCCGCATGTCCGGCGCTCTTTAACCGATCCCTGTCAGGTCAGAATTGCACCGCCAGATTGGCTTCGACCGAATAGGAATTGAGGTCGTCGAGCAAGAGGCCCGCGGCTTCGCCGGTGATCGCCAGCTGGGTGTTGGTGTTGAAGGTGAAGTTCAAGCCAGCCTGAAACCTGAGATCGGTGCTGGTATCATTGGTGCTGCCAACGCCGGAGGCATCGATGCGGTTGACGAAGGTCCAGTCCAGTGCGGCACCCAGCCATGGCTCGACCGTGGTGGTGTCCGACAGGCGCAAGGTGTTGCCGATCTGCAGGCTGGGGGTGAGGAGGCCCACTTCGATGGTGCGGTCCGGCAAGGCGAAGTTGCTGGTCTCTTTCTCCCAGTCCTTTGACCAGGACAGGGTGACAGCCGGCGAGAAACGCCAGGTGTCCTGGTACCAGTAACCGGTAAGGGTCGACGCCGCCTGTATCCGGCTCGTCTGGAACTGGAGCAAGCCGCCGAACTGGTCGGACTCGACCGACGACCCCATGACGTTGGCGGAGAAGACGATATTGTCGGTGAGCACGATGCCGAGATAGGGGCCGCCACCCAGGCTGCTGCTGTTGGAATCGGCAGGCCCGCTGCCGAGATGGCTGGTGTCGCCTGATACCAGAAGGCCGAGCGTGATCTTGTCCGTCAGCTTGTAATCGAAGCCGCCAAGGCCGCTCCAGGTAGGCCCATCGAGATCACCGGCGGCAATCGAGTAATCGCTGTAAAGATACCGGCCATCACCCCACACATTCCACATGGTGGAGGCGACTGGTGCCACGGCCGCAACATCGGCGGTCGGCGAAATGGAGATCTCCGACGCCGACAGGCGGTCGTCGTCCTGGGCGATCAGCCCCGAGAGGCCGGCGGGCTGGACCGACGTTGGGCCAATGCCGAAGCTGTTGCGCACCGCGCGGCCGACGACTTCCGGCACATGTATGTCGTTCTGGCGGCTCAGATTGCCGGCGATACAGGTGTTATGATTGACGTTGATGATCTGATCGGTGACTGGGTCAAACCCGCGGAAGATCGCTGTGGTGCAGTCCTTCCCTTGTCCGCTGACCTGTTGGGCAGATGCCGTTGCCGCCAGCCCCAAGAGCGCTGCCGCAGCGATCAGAATCCTCATCAAACTGTTCCCCATCACAAAGCCCGCCTCGGGCCGCCTTTTAACACCAGAAGGTGCGGGGAAGGCAAGCCGCTATTCCGCGGCGATAACCATGGCACCGGCGCGAGAGGCGACCTCCGCCAGGGCACGGTCGACGACATCGACGCCAGCGCCGGGACGGCTCGCCTGCTCGGACAACACCCGGCGCCAGAGCTTTCCGCCGGGAAGCCCATGGAACAGGCCCAGCATGTGGCGGGTGATGTGCTGGAGCCAAATACCTTCGGCAAGCTGCCGGGAAATATAGGGCTTCATCACCTCGACCGCATCCAGCGGGGTTTCGAGCGGGTCGGCCGCGCCAAACAGGCGACTATCCACCCGCCCCAGCAGCCAGGGCGTGTGATAGGCCGCACGGCCCAGCATCACGCCATCGACATGGGCGAGGTGGGCTTCAGCCTGCGCCAGGTCTTCGATGCCGCCGTTGATGACGATGGTGAGGTTCGGGTGAGCCTGCTTCAGCCGGTAGACGCGGCCGTAGTTGAGCGGCGGGATGTCGCGATTCTCCTTGGGCGAGAGACCTTTCAGCCAGGCCTTGCGGGCATGGACGATGAAGGTCGAGCACCCCGATTGCGCCACGGTGGTGACGAAGCGCTCGAAATCCGCGTCATCGTCCTGGTCGTCGATGCCGATCCGGCACTTGACCGTGACCGGCACTTTCACGGCATCGCGCATGGCGCCAAGGCAATCGCGCACCAGTTCCGGTTCGGCCATGAGGCAGGCGCCGAAGCGGCCCTCCTGCACCCGGTCCGACGGGCAGCCGACATTGAGATTGATCTCGGCATAGCCCCAGTCCTCGCCGATGCGAGACGCCTCGGCAAGGAGTACGGGATCGCTGCCGCCAAGCTGTAGCGCCACGGTTTGTTCGGCGGGATCGAAGCCCAGCAGCCGCTCACGGCCGCCATGGCGGATCGCCTGCGCCGTCACCATCTCGGTGTAAAGCAGCGCACGGCGCGTCAGCCGGCGATGGAAG
>Ga0116151_10004466_pt1 | contig 12240 bp, 6 predicted proteins | sample AD_UKC117_MetaG_FD_89893 | JGI IMG/M metagenome (GOLD analysis project Ga0116151, IMG submission 89893) | Active sludge microbial communities of municipal wastewater-treating anaerobic digesters from Hong Kong - AD_UKC117_MetaG | ecosystem: Engineered > Bioreactor > Anaerobic > Digestate... | reverse complement strand
GCGTGCGGCAAGCGTCGCCGAGCCATCACGATTGTAAAGGTCATGGCGGAAGTTCACCTCACCATTGGGCTCAGCCCATGCGGTGATGTAGGCAAAGATCACGGGCACCGGCCGCGTCAAAGTGAGATCAACGGGTTGGCCACCATCCAGGATCGAACGGACCTTACCCGGCTGTTCCCAGCCCGGTTCATACTGCGCAATCCATTCGGCCAGATCGAAGACGCCCTGCACGCGGACACATCCGGCGCTGAAAGCGCGACCCGCCTGGCCAAACAGGTTCTTCATCGGCGTGTCATGCATGTAAACGCCATGTTCGTTCGACATGTCGAGGCGCACCAATCCCAGTGCATTTTTGTCACCGGGATCCTGCTTGAAACGAATGCGAGTGGTGTCAGCCGAGTTCCAGTTGATCTGGGATTGCGGAATCTCCGGACCGTCATAGCTTCCGTCGTAGATGCGGATGCCTTCCTCATTCAGATATTGAGGTTCGCGTTGCACACGCGGGATGAGATCGAGCGTCGCAACGCTGGTCGGCACGCGCCAATAGGGAAAGAAATTGAGCGCCCTGATCTGTCCCCTCAGTTCCGGCGTCTCGCGCCCTTCGCGGCCAACGATCACACGATGCCGCTGCTTCACTTCGTAGCTCTCTACAGCCTCGAGCTGGAACGCCGGGACATTGACGAGCACATATCGGTTCTCAACGTGCGGGCGCATCAAATCAACGATACGCTGGCGATTGAGAATGAGTTGGTCCAGCCGGTTCTTGGCCGGCACATTGAGCATCGTCAGTGTGGCACGATCAACGCGACCGGTAATGCGCAGACCATTGCGGCGCTGATAGCTGCGAAGCGCCTGCTCGACGCTGTCATCAAGACCGAGTGATTCGAAGTACGAGTGCGACGGGGCAAGGTCACCTGTGGCCCGCAAGCGGGCCTTGATCACCGGAATACGGTCGTCATCATCGCCAGGGCGGATAGTGCGGCCCTTGGGGATCATTTTCCAGCCACCGCGCTGAACAATGCGCTCGTATCGCTCGATCGCCTTGTCCATCGATGCCAGCATCACATCACTGAGCCAGGGCGTCGCATTGGGGCGCAGATCCTCGAACTTGTCGGCCTGCTGCTCTTGGGTCCGGCGGACGGCCGGCTGAACGCGCTCACGCCGATTCGAATATGACGGCGAACCAAATCCCGGTATCTGCTCCCACCACTCCTGCGCAACCGCGCTGGATGGTGTGCCGACCAGTGCGGCCAACATCGATGTGGCACCGATCGCCGCGCAAATCCCCACAGAGCCCGCCGAGCGAAGAGGGCTCAACACTTCGTGCATTCGCACCATCCTTAGAGAATCCTGTCGCCTGATCATACCGATTGATTGGCCGCATCCGCGACGTCACATTTGCCGTGCAATTCCACCGGCTTCTGTCCTGGACACTGTCCTCGACATACCTGTGCGGCCAACAAGCCTTCAGCACAACTGCCGCAAAGGTCGCACGGCACCGCAACGATACGCCAAGATCTTGTGTGACACCCAGTCATCAAACCGGCATCGGCCAGATTCTGTCCTGCCCGATTTCGTCCTGTTTGCCACGTCTCTGGCACCTTTGCGATTGTACAATCACAATAACTCTTTAGGCCCAACGGATATGGCCAAAGAAAGACACATCTTCATCGCGGAAGACAGGCAAATACGTTCAATTGCTTGTCATGTTGCCGTGAAACAGCATCGCTGTTGCCTGCAACGCTCAGTTAAAATATTTCTGCTGGCCGATTCTGCGGCAACCTTACATCCCGGCAGCAGCCTTTGCGAGTCCTGCGCCCGTTTCCCACATCCCGCATGCGCTTAGAGCATTTTCCGACGAAGTGGACACCGGTTCGTCGAAGAAAATGCGACCAAACCAAAGAGCTAGAGCGCCGATCCGATTCCATCGGATCGAAAAGCGCTCTAGCGACTTTAAAAGTGGTTGCAGCTCAAAAATGGTCCCAGCCTTCGGTGGTCAGACGCACGGGCTTGCCCTCGTCATCACGCCACACAACGCCGGCAGCTTGCGTCATGACGCCCACCTGCGTCACCGGAACTCCACATTCTGCAGCCAGCGCCAACGCTTCAGCCCATCGCTCAGACGGCAGAGTGAAAAGCACTTCGTAGTCCTCGCCACTGGCGATCAGGTCTTGGCGGCGCACGCCACCATGCGCGCACATGATGTGGGCGGCTTTCGAAAGCGGCACAGCGTCAAGTCGCACATCCGCCCCGATACCTGAAGCGGCAACGAGCCGCCCCAGATCCTTGGCCAGACCGTCGGATATGTCCATCGCCGCGCTCGCGTACCGGCGCACCAGCGCGGCAGCGGCAATGCGTGGCACCGGCCGATCAAAACGCGCGATGAGGTCATCGACCTGCGCGCGGGCAAGGCCCGCCGATGCCCCACCCGCCAGGTCCCGGCGCAGGGCAAGACCAAGGCCGGCATCACCGATTGTCCCCGTCACCGCAATGATATCTCCAGGGCGCGCGGTGTTGCGGCGCACGATCGAGCCGGCCGGGAGGGTCCCGATCGCGGTGATGGTCAAGGTGAACGGCCCCGGCGTGCGATCCGTGTCGCCGCCGACGAGACGGCAGCTGAAGGCGCGCTGCGCCTGCGCCAATCCGTCGGCAAGGCGTGTCATGAACGCGCGTGTCGGTGCTTCCGGCAACGCAATCGTCAACAGATAGCGTTCGGGCACTGCCCCCTTGGCGATCAGATCAGATACGTTGACGGCAAGTGCCTTGAATGCGGGCACATCGCCTGGAAAGAAGTGCACGCCTTCGATCAGACTGTCGGTGGTGATGACCAGATCGGTGCCTGGGCTGGGAGAGAGTACGGCGCAATCATCACTCAGGCCGCCAGCTCCCTCATCGCCCTCGCACAGGGGAGCGAAGAACTCGCCGATGATCGCGGCCTCGCTGTGCAGTCGTTGATCGGCACTGGTGCTCATGGACGCCCACCTCGACCGCAACCATCTTCGACGAGTCGGCGATCACGCTTTTGAAACCACACCACCGAAATCGCATCGCCAAAATCGCGTTGCCGAAGAACGCTTCAGCCTTCCGCGACGTCAGCCGGGCGTGTTTCGAATTCCTTCGGGCGCAGCCGCCGCGCCAGACGATCGAGCAGGCCATTGACGACCTTGGGCTCATCGCCATCGAAGAAGGCGTGGGCCACCTCGATATATTCATTGATGGCGACGCGTGCGGGCACATCGCGCCGCTCCATCAGCTCGAAGACCCCACCGCGCAGGATCGCGCGCAGAATGGAATCGACACGCACCAGACGCCAGCCCGTCGCCAGCAGTTCATCGATCGCCGGATCGATGTCGCGCTGACGGCGCACGACACCGCGCAAAATGTCGGCAAAGAACTGGGCGTCCGTTTCACCCGTACCCGGCACCTGCTCGGTTGCCGAAAAACGCAGCGTCTGAAACTCCCGGATAACGTCGTTCAGATCGGTGCCGGCCATATCCATCTGGTATAGCGCCTGCACCGCCGCGATGCGCGCCAGAGAACGCGATCCACGACCTGACCCGCCTTTCGCCCGCGTGTTCATTGCTCCTCGCCCTGGAACCGGCGTGCCGCATCGATCAGTGCAAAGCACGCGCGCGCCGCATCGCCGCCTTTGCCCTCGCGTCCACCTTGCGCGCGGGCCAGCGCCTGCGCCTCGCTATCGACCGTCAGGATGGCATTGCCGACCGGAATGGCTTGTCCGATGGCCACATCCATCAGCCAGTGATTGGCATTGTTGACCACAATATCATAATGCGAGGTCTCGCCACGAATGACACATCCGAGCGCAACCACACCATCAAAATCGGCCATTCCCTCGTCGAACCGGCCGGCGGCCACCGCCGCGATCAGCGCTTGCGGAATTTCCAACGCTCCAGGCACGACGATCCGCTCATAGCTTGCACCCTGAGCTTCGATCTCGGCAATTGCCCCAACCGCCAATTCATCGGCAATATTCTCGTAAAAACGCGCCTCGATGACCAGAATGCGACAGTCAGCAAAGCCGTTGTCACTACCGGCTGTGGCCGCGCTCACCTTTGATTTCACCTGTACCATTTGGCTCACCCGATCTTGCGCGTGCCGACGATCTTCAGGCCGAACGCCTCCAGACCCACGTATTTATGTTCAGGCGAGTTCGTCAGGAGGATCATGTTGGAAACACCAAGGTCGCGCAGGATCTGTGAGCCAAAGCCGATCTCTACCTGTGGGCGATCGGCGCGCGTGCTCTTTGCCTGTCGCGGGTTGTCGTGCATGCGTTCCGACAGGAGTTTAGGATCGAGATCGCGGAGCACGACGATGATGCCGCGCCCCTCCTCATCGATCGCCCGCATCGCCTTTTCGATAAGGCCCGAGCTGGAGGCAAACCCGATGCCAGCCAGATCCATCAATGGATCGACGGCATGGACACGCACCAGCACCGGTTCGCCATTGGCGACATCGCCCTTGATCAAGGCCATGTGCTCGCCCGGCTCCACCGTCGTCTCGTAGACGCACATGTCGAACTCGCCGCCGTAATTGGACTTGACCGGCTTGCAGGCGATGCGGCGCACGATGGTATCGTTCTGCAACCGATAGGCTATGAGGTCCTCGATCGAGCCGATCTTGAGGCCGTGCTTTTTCGCGAACGGAATGAGGTCGGGCATGCGGGCCATTGTGCCGTCGTCATTCATGACTTCGCAGATCACCGCAGCAGGCGAGAGACCGGCCAGGCGCGCCAAATCAACGCTTGCCTCGGTGTGTCCGGCGCGGATCAGCACGCCGCCGTCGCGCGCAACGAGCGGGAAGACATGGCCGGGAGAGGCAATATCATTGGCAGTTTTTTCCGGATCGATTGCCGTGGCGATGGTGCGCGCACGATCATGGGCGGAGATGCCCGTCGAAATGCCTTCCCTGGCTTCGATCGACACAGTGAAGGCCGTACGCAGACGCGAAGCGTTGTGTTTCACCATCGCTTCGAGCTTCAATTCGTTGGCACGCCGATGCGTCAACGCCAGGCAGATGAGGCCCCGGCCATGCTTGGCCATGAAATTGACCGCATCAGGCGTCGCCATCTGTGCGGGAATGATGAGGTCGCCCTCGTTCTCGCGATCCGCCGCATCGACTAAGATCACCATGCGGCCATTGCGCAATTCCTCGATGATCTCGGTCGTGCTGGCAAGATCGGCTTCGCCGGTTCGGCGCGCAGCCTTCTCAGCTCCAGCGGGTGTGGACACCTTCTTCGAGCCGGACTTGCCTGCCCCAGGCTTCTTCACCGCGCGCTTTGATTGCACTTCGTTCACGGGCGGAACTCCATCAGGCGCGCAACATAGCGCGCGAACAAATCGACTTCGAGGTTCACCTCATCGCCCGGCTTTTTGCGCCCCCAGGTCGTCGCGGTCAAGGTGTGGGGGATGAGGTTGACACCAAAGCGGGCTCCGGCCACCTCGTTGACGGTAAGCGATGTCCCATCGAGCGACACCGAACCTTTGGGTGCAATGTACATGGCCAGGTGTTCAGGTGCTTCAAACAGGAAGCGGCGACTTTCTCCGTCCGCGGTCACATCGACGATGCGGGCACGCCCATCGACGTGGCCCGTGACGATATGTCCGCCAAGTTCATCGCCCGATTTCAAGGGGCGCTCAAGGTTAATGGCGCGCCCCGGCTGCCACGCCTCGAGCGTCGTTTTGGATAGCGTCTCGTTCGACACATCGACGCTAAAGCGGCTGCCTGCACCGACCGCCGATGGCACCACGCTCGTCGCCGTAAGACAAACGCCGTCACATGCGATCGAGGCCCCCAGCTCAATACTGGCAGGAGCGTATCCGCATTCGATCGTGAAGACGCCGCCTTCGCGCGCGATCACCTCGCCAACGTTGGTGATGAGACCTGTGAACATGACGTGACATTCCTCAAGGATAACCGGATACGTGTCCGGCAGGCGCAATAAGAGCGGTGTGCCCCAACGGACGGCGAAAGACCAGCATGTCATCGCCTTCAAGGCGACGGCGAGCATGCAACGTCAAGCCGGTAAGCCCGGCCTCTCGCTCCAGTTCGGCGGCGGCTTGGGCTTCTCCAATCGCGGCTTTCGCACCCTCGCTTGCGCCATGGCGCAAGCGAGGGTGCGAAAGCCGCGATTGGAGAAGCCCAAGCCGCCGCCGAACTGGAGCGAGAGGCCGGGCTTACCGGCTTGACGTTGCATGCTCGCCGTCGCCTTGAAGGCGATGACATGCTGGTCTTTCGCCGTCCGTTGGGGCACACCGCTCTTATTGCGCCTGCCGGACACGTATCCGGTTATCCTTGAGGAATGTCACGTCATGTTCACAGGTCTCATCACCAACGTTGGCGAGGTGATCGCGCGCGAAGGCGGCGTCTTCACGATCGAATGCGGATACGCTCCTGCCAGTATTGAGCTGGGGGCCTCGATCGCATGTGACGGCGTTTGTCTTACGGCGACGAGCGTGGTGCCATCGGCGGTCGGTGCAGGCAGCCGCTTTAGCGTCGATGTGTCGAACGAGACGCTATCCAAAACGACGCTCGAGGCGTGGCAGCCGGGGCGCGCCATTAACCTTGAGCGCCCCTTGAAATCGGGCGATGAACTTGGCGGACATATCGTCACGGGCCACGTCGATGGGCGTGCCCGCATCGTCGATGTGACCGCGGACGGAGAAAGTCGCCGCTTCCTGTTTGAAGCACCTGAACACCTGGCCATGTACATTGCACCCAAAGGTTCGGTGTCGCTCGATGGGACATCGCTTACCGTCAACGAGGTGGCCGGAGCCCGCTTTGGTGTCAACCTCATCCCCCACACCTTGACCGCGACGACCTGGGGGCGCAAAAAGCCGGGCGATGAGGTGAACCTCGAAGTCGATTTGTTCGCGCGCTATGTTGCGCGCCTGATGGAGTTCCGCCCGTGAACGAAGTGCAATCAAAGCGCGCGGTGAAGAAGCCTGGGGCAGGCAAGTCCGGCTCGAAGAAGGTGTCCACACCCGCTGGAGCTGAGAAGGCTGCGCGCCGAACCGGCGAAGCCGATCTTGCCAGCACGACCGAGATCATCGAGGAATTGCGCAATGGCCGCATGGTGATCTTAGTCGATGCGGCGGATCGCGAGAACGAGGGCGACCTCATCATTCCCGCACAGATGGCGACGCCTGATGCGGTCAATTTCATGGCCAAGCATGGCCGGGGCCTCATCTGCCTGGCGTTGACGCATCGGCGTGCCAACGAATTGAAGCTCGAAGCGATGGTGAAACACAACGCTTCGCGTCTGCGTACGGCCTTCACTGTGTCGATCGAAGCCAGGGAAGGCATTTCGACGGGCATCTCCGCCCATGATCGTGCGCGCACCATCGCCACGGCAATCGATCCGGAAAAAACTGCCAATGATATTGCCTCTCCCGGCCATGTCTTCCCGCTCGTTGCGCGCGACGGCGGCGTGCTGATCCGCGCCGGACACACCGAGGCAAGCGTTGATTTGGCGCGCCTGGCCGGTCTCTCGCCTGCTGCGGTGATCTGCGAAGTCATGAATGACGACGGCACAATGGCCCGCATGCCCGACCTCATTCCGTTCGCGAAAAAGCACGGCCTCAAGATCGGCTCGATCGAGGACCTCATAGCCTATCGGTTGCAGAACGATACCATCGTGCGCCGCATCGCCTGCAAGCCGGTCAAGTCCAATTACGGCGGCGAGTTCGACATGTGCGTCTACGAGACGACGGTGGAGCCGGGCGAGCACATGGCCTTGATCAAGGGCGATGTCGCCAATGGCGAACCGGTGCTGGTGCGTGTCCATGCCGTCGATCCATTGATGGATCTGGCTGGCATCGGGTTTGCCTCCAGCTCGGGCCTTATCGAAAAGGCGATGCGGGCGATCGATGAGGAGGGGCGCGGCATCATCGTCGTGCTCCGCGATCTCGATCCTAAACTCCTGTCGGAACGCATGCACGACAACCCGCGACAGGCAAAGAGCACGCGCGCCGATCGCCCACAGGTAGAGATCGGCTTTGGCTCACAGATCCTGCGCGACCTTGGTGTTTCCAACATGATCCTCCTGACGAACTCGCCTGAACATAAATACGTGGGTCTGGAGGCGTTCGGCCTGAAGATCGTCGGCACGCGCAAGATCGGGTGAGCCAAATGGTACAGGTGAAATCAAAGGTGAGCGCGGCCACAGCCGGTAGTGACAACGGCTTTGCTGACTGTCGCATTCTGGTCATCGAGGCGCGTTTTTACGAGAATATTGCCGATGAATTGGCGGTTGGGGCAATTGCCGAGATCGAAGCTCAGGGTGCAAGCTATGAGCGGATCGTCGTGCCTGGAGCGTTGGAAATTCCGCAAGCGCTGATCGCGGCGGTGGCCGCCGGCCGGTTCGACGAGGGAATGGCCGATTTTGATGGTGTGGTTGCGCTCGGATGTGTCATTCGTGGCGAGACCTCGCATTATGATATTGTGGTCAACAATGCCAATCACTGGCTGATGGATGTGGCCATCGGACAAGCCATTCCGGTCGGCAATGCCATCCTGACGGTCGATAGCGAGGCGCAGGCGCTGGCCCGCGCGCAAGGTGGACGCGAGGGCAAAGGCGGCGATGCGGCGCGCGCGTGCTTTGCACTGATCGATGCGGCACGCCGGTTCCAGGGCGAGGAGCAATGAACACGCGGGCGAAAGGCGGGTCAGGTCGTGGATCGCGTTCTCTGGCGCGCATCGCGGCGGTGCAGGCGCTATACCAGATGGATATGGCCGGCACCGATCTGAACGACGTTATCCGGGAGTTTCAGACGCTGCGTTTTTCGGCAACCGAGCAGGTGCCGGGTACGGGTGAAACGGACGCCCAGTTCTTTGCCGACATTTTGCGCGGTGTCGTGCGCCGTCAGCGCGACATCGATCCGGCGATCGATGAACTGCTGGCGACGGGCTGGCGTCTGGTGCGTGTCGATTCCATTCTGCGCGCGATCCTGCGCGGTGGGGTCTTCGAGCTGATGGAGCGGCGCGATGTGCCCGCACGCGTCGCCATCAATGAATATATCGAGGTGGCCCACGCCTTCTTCGATGGCGATGAGCCCAAGGTCGTCAATGGCCTGCTCGATCGTCTGGCGCGGCGGCTGCGCCCGAAGGAATTCGAAACACGCCCGGCTGACGTCGCGGAAGGCTGAAGCGTTCTTCGGCAACGCGATTTTGGCGATGCGATTTCGGTGGTGTGGTTTCAAAAGCGTGATCGCCGACTCGTCGAAGATGGTTGCGGTCGAGGTGGGCGTCCATGAGCACCAGTGCCGATCAACGACTGCACAGCGAGGCCGCGATCATCGGCGAGTTCTTCGCTCCCCTGTGCGAGGGCGATGAGGGAGCTGGCGGCCTGAGTGATGATTGCGCCGTACTCTCTCCCAGCCCAGGCACCGATCTGGTCATCACCACCGACAGTCTGATCGAAGGCGTGCACTTCTTTCCAGGCGATGTGCCCGCATTCAAGGCACTTGCCGTCAACGTATCTGATCTGATCGCCAAGGGGGCAGTGCCCGAACGCTATCTGTTGACGATTGCGTTGCCGGAAGCACCGACACGCGCGTTCATGACACGCCTTGCCGACGGATTGGCGCAGGCGCAGCGCGCCTTCAGCTGCCGTCTCGTCGGCGGCGACACGGATCGCACGCCGGGGCCGTTCACCTTGACCATCACCGCGATCGGGACCCTCCCGGCCGGCTCGATCGTGCGCCGCAACACCGCGCGCCCTGGAGATATCATTGCGGTGACGGGGACAATCGGTGATGCCGGCCTTGGTCTTGCCCTGCGCCGGGACCTGGCGGGTGGGGCATCGGCGGGCCTTGCCCGCGCGCAGGTCGATGACCTCATCGCGCGTTTTGATCGGCCGGTGCCACGCATTGCCGCTGCCGCGCTGGTGCGCCGGTACGCGAGCGCGGCGATGGACATATCCGACGGTCTGGCCAAGGATCTGGGGCGGCTCGTTGCCGCTTCAGGTATCGGGGCGGATGTGCGACTTGACGCTGTGCCGCTTTCGAAAGCCGCCCACATCATGTGCGCGCATGGTGGCGTGCGCCGCCAAGACCTGATCGCCAGTGGCGAGGACTACGAAGTGCTTTTCACTCTGCCGTCTGAGCGATGGGCTGAAGCGTTGGCGCTGGCTGCAGAATGTGGAGTTCCGGTGACGCAGGTGGGCGTCATGACGCAAGCTGCCGGCGTTGTGTGGCGTGATGACGAGGGCAAGCCCGTGCGTCTGACCACCGAAGGCTGGGACCATTTTTGAGCTGCAACCACTTTTAAAGTCGCTAGAGCGCTTTTCGATCCGATGGAATCGGATCGGCGCTCTAGCTCTTTGGTTTGGTCGCATTTTCTTCGACGAACCGGTGTCCACTTCGTCGGAAAATGCTCTAAGCGCATGCGGGATGTGGGAAACGGGCGCAGGACTCGCAAAGGCTGCTGCCGGGATGTAAGGTTGCCGCAGAATCGGCCAGCAGAAATATTTTAACTGAGCGTTGCAGGCAACAGCGATGCTGTTTCACGGCAACATGACAAGCAATTGAACGTATTTGCCTGTCTTCCGCGATGAAGATGTGTCTTTCTTTGGCCATATCCGTTGGGCCTAAAGAGTTATTGTGATTGTACAATCGCAAAGGTGCCAGAGACGTGGCAAACAGGACGAAATCGGGCAGGACAGAATCTGGCCGATGCCGGTTTGATGACTGGGTGTCACACAAGATCTTGGCGTATCGTTGCGGTGCCGTGCGACCTTTGCGGCAGTTGTGCTGAAGGCTTGTTGGCCGCACAGGTATGTCGAGGACAGTGTCCAGGACAGAAGCCGGTGGAATTGCACGGCAAATGTGACGTCGCGGATGCGGCCAATCAATCGGTATGATCAGGCGACAGGATTCTCTAAGGATGGTGCGAATGCACGAAGTGTTGAGCCCTCTTCGCTCGGCGGGCTCTGTGGGGATTTGCGCGGCGATCGGTGCCACATCGATGTTGGCCGCACTGGTCGGCACACCATCCAGCGCGGTTGCGCAGGAGTGGTGGGAGCAGATACCGGGATTTGGTTCGCCGTCATATTCGAATCGGCGTGAGCGCGTTCAGCCGGCCGTCCGCCGGACCCAAGAGCAGCAGGCCGACAAGTTCGAGGATCTGCGCCCCAATGCGACGCCCTGGCTCAGTGATGTGATGCTGGCATCGATGGACAAGGCGATCGAGCGATACGAGCGCATTGTTCAGCGCGGTGGCTGGAAAATGATCCCCAAGGGCCGCACTATCCGCCCTGGCGATGATGACGACCGTATTCCGGTGATCAAGGCCCGCTTGCGGGCCACAGGTGACCTTGCCCCGTCGCACTCGTACTTCGAATCACTCGGTCTTGATGACAGCGTCGAGCAGGCGCTTCGCAGCTATCAGCGCCGCAATGGTCTGCGCATTACCGGTCGCGTTGATCGTGCCACACTGACGATGCTCAATGTGCCGGCCAAGAACCGGCTGGACCAACTCATTCTCAATCGCCAGCGTATCGTTGATTTGATGCGCCCGCACGTTGAGAACCGATATGTGCTCGTCAATGTCCCGGCGTTCCAGCTCGAGGCTGTAGAGAGCTACGAAGTGAAGCAGCGGCATCGTGTGATCGTTGGCCGCGAAGGGCGCGAGACGCCGGAACTGAGGGGACAGATCAGGGCGCTCAATTTCTTTCCCTATTGGCGCGTGCCGACCAGCGTTGCGACGCTCGATCTCATCCCGCGTGTGCAACGCGAACCTCAATATCTGAATGAGGAAGGCATCCGCATCTACGACGGAAGCTATGACGGTCCGGAGATTCCGCAATCCCAGATCAACTGGAACTCGGCTGACACCACTCGCATTCGTTTCAAGCAGGATCCCGGTGACAAAAATGCACTGGGATTGGTGCGCCTCGACATGTCGAACGAACATGGCGTTTACATGCATGACACGCCGATGAAGAACCTGTTTGGCCAGGCGGGTCGCGCTTTCAGCGCCGGATGTGTCCGCGTGCAGGGCGTCTTCGATCTGGCCGAATGGATTGCGCAGTATGAACCGGGCTGGGAACAGCCGGGTAAGGTCCGTTCGATCCTGGATGGTGGCCAACCCGTTGATCTCACTTTGACGCGGCCGGTGCCCGTGATCTTTGCCTACATCACCGCATGGGCTGAGCCCAATGGTGAGGTGAACTTCCGCCATGACCTTTACAATCGTGATGGCTCGGCGACGCTTGCCGCACGC
>Ga0116151_10004465_pt1 | contig 12242 bp, 8 predicted proteins | sample AD_UKC117_MetaG_FD_89893 | JGI IMG/M metagenome (GOLD analysis project Ga0116151, IMG submission 89893) | Active sludge microbial communities of municipal wastewater-treating anaerobic digesters from Hong Kong - AD_UKC117_MetaG | ecosystem: Engineered > Bioreactor > Anaerobic > Digestate... | reverse complement strand
GAGCCAAACCGTACATCTGGACCAAGAGCGCCGACGATATCCTTGCCAAAGAGCGCCGCGCCCTCAACAAGCTCGAAGCCATCAAATCCGGGAACCAAGCGTCAGACTCGGAACACTAGCTGCTTGTATTGCGATGACTATATGGGTGTGGCTCAAGTTCCAATCTCTGGCTTTTGGGTTCTCTATCGGGGGCCCGAGAGGGCAGCCTGGACCCGTAGTCGACTTTGGTTGGGGTTTTGGGTGTAACTGACGTTTGACGACCTGCGCCCGGGATGTGAAACGTCAGGTTCAAAACACGAGAGCGCTTTCCGATCCGATGAAATCGGATTGGCGCTCCAGGTTTTTGTTTGGACGCATTTTCTTGGGCGAAACGGGGTTCACTTCGTCGGAAAATGCTCAAGGGGCGCGACGGCCTTTGAGCGGCATTTGAACCGAGCCTGAGATCGGCGCAAAAGTTAGGCCCTTTGGGGCAGGAGTGGATGATCGAGGACAAGAATGCGCATATCTTGATCGTCGATGATGATCAAAAGGTCCGCCTACTGCTGCGTCGCTGCTTTGAGGGGGAAGGTTTTCGCGTGAGCGAAGCTACGCGCGGTGCTGATGTCGTGCGCGCCATGAGCGGCAATGATATCGATCTCGTCACACTGGATTTGACCTTGCCCGATATGGATGGTTTGAGCATTGCACGCCAGATCCGCGAACGTTCGGCTCTGCCGATCATCATGGTGACTGGTAAAGGCGATTTGATCGACCGTGTCATCGGCCTGGAGGTTGGTGCTGACGACTATATTTCCAAGCCGTTCCATCTGCGCGAGGTACTGGCCCGCGTCAGGGCAGTGTTGCGCCGCACCCGCGAAGGAAGGGGGCTGTCCGACGCGGCGAAAAACGGCGGGGAAGCGGCAATCCGCTTTGATCGTTGGGTGCTCGATAGGGGGCGGCGTGCGTTGCACGACGTTGATGGTAGCGAGTGCGCGCTGACCACGGCCGAATTCCGATTGTTGGAAATTTTTATCGACCATCCCAATCGAATCCTGACACGAAACCAGATCATGGATCTGCTGAATGGGCATGAATGGTCGCCGCTCGACCGCAGTATCGATAATCTTGTTGCCCGCTTGCGCCGCAAGATCGAGCCAACCGACGCCACGCCCAATCTCATCAAAACCGTGCGTGGCCTAGGCTACACATTCACGGCACGTACCGAAACAATTGACCGAGCTCACTGAGCGGACTTCTGAGTGGACTGGGACATGTGCGCCCCATCTCATTGACCTGGTTGCAGGACCGGCACATCGTGCGGTTCGGCCAGGACATCATCGATTGCGTGAGCCAGCTCGGCCTGGCTATAGGGTTTGCGCAGTAACGCCGGCATTGGCCCGCCCGCGTCCGGTACATGCAGCATCTCTTCCGCATAGCCGGTCGTCAGCAGAACACGCACTTGTGGGAAGTGGAATGCGAGTTCGCGCGCCAGATCAAGGCCAGAGAGCCCGCCAGGCATCACGATGTCAGAGAAAACCAGATTGAATGCGGGATCCTCGGCAATGATTTCCAGTGCAGCAACGGCATTGGCGGCCTCTGCGACCAGATATCCTAGCTCGGTTAGCCGCCGGCAGGTCAGCCGCCTGACGTTGTCGTTGTCCTCAACCACGAGTACGCGACGGCCGTCGCCGCCAGGCACCGCGGTTCTGGTTCCCGCTGGATTGGTCGTGTGCGTTTCGGGTGCGGGAATGGCCGACAGGTAGAGTTCGACCATGGTTCCTTCTCCAGGTGCGCTGGTGATTGTCGCATGTCCACCTGACTGCTTGACGAACCCATAGATTGTGGCCAGCCCCAGACCACTGCCCCGGCCTTCGCCAAGACCGCTTTTGGTTGAGAAAAAGGGTTCAAAGGCGCGTGCCTTCACCTCTGGGCTCATGCCGTGCCCGGTATCGGAAACCGACAGCACGACGTAGCGTCCCGGGGCCAGCTCGGGCGTTTCGGCAATTGCTGCTTCGTCCAGTTCGACATTGCGTGTCTCGATAACAAGGCGCCCGCCACGGGGCATGGCATCACGGGCATTGATGGCAAGATTGAGAAGTGCATTCTCGACCTCGCCTGGATCGACTTCCGTCAGATCGAGATCGGTGCTGAGCGAGGTGGACACGTCGATATTCTCGCCGATTGCGCGTTGCAGGATCTCCATGAGACCAAGGACGAATTCATTGAGATTGATCCGCCGCGTTTCCAGCATCTGGCGGCGCCCGAAGGTGAGCAGGCGGTCGGTCAGCCGGGCGCCGATCTCTGCTGCTTCACGCGCTTCGCGGGCCAGCGCCAGCGTGCCATCGTCCTGGCCCAGCCGCATTTCCAAAAGCTCGACGTTGCCGATCACAACGGTAAGGATATTGTTGAAGTCGTGTGCGATCCCACCGGTGAGCTGGCCGATCGCTTCCATCCTTTGGGCCTGCATCAGCTGCGCTTCCTGGCGCCTTTCCTGTGAGATGTCGCGAATAAGATCGAGATGGCCGAGTGCTCGTTTGCCCTCCGTTTCGATGGCTGTGGAGACGACTGCTGCGGGAAAGACTTCGCCGTTCGCGCGCCGGAAATCAAGGATACGGACGGGAGGGTCGCTCGCCGGATCGTTGGGCTCGTCTTGCCGCAAGCAGATGTTGATCCAATCTTCCCGTTGGGCAAATAGGGTGACGGTTTGCCGGCCGTCCAGATCCTTGAGGCGGTAGCCGAAGACGCGTGTGAATGCGGGGTTGACCATGCGTATGCGATGGGCCGTGTCGGTGATCACGACGGGATCGGGCAGACATTCGTAGATGGCCCGGAACAAGGCCTCCTGGTGTGCCAGACGTTCTTCGACGGCCTTTTGCTTCGACAGATCGATGAGTACGCCGGTGAAGAATGTCTCGCCCTCGACCGCAAACTCACCGATCGACAAGTGCAGGGGAAATAGTCGGCCATCCTTGCGCCGGCCGGTCACCTCGCGGCCGATGCCGATGATCCGGCTTTGTCCGGTGCCCAAATAGCGCGTCATGTAGGCGTCGTGTTTCTCGTTATTCTCGCCATGCATGAGTACGCTGACGTTTTTTCCGATCAATTCGTCGGGGGTGAAGCCAAACATCTTGCAGGCCGCGGCATTGATGGTGCGCATGATGCCCCTGGATGTGATCGACATGATACCTGCCGCCGCCGATTCGAAGATGGCGTCGAGGATGAGTGCCTCGATGTTGGGTGGAGGGGGAGGTGTCGAATTGGGCTTCATCGTTGGTCTTCAAATTCCTGCCAGGTCACGAGGCCGCCACGCTTCCGTTTCGAAGCCGTCGGAGGGTAGCAGGACGCACTGCCCGCTTCAGCCCCATTGGAACCCGATATGCTTCAGATTTTTCCACACAGGCATCATGGAAAGACATCTGGTGCAGTAAACCGTGGCTCACAAGCCTCCCTGCACTGCAATATCGAATCGTATGCAGCAAAACTAACCCTAGTTCAATGCGACCAGCACACGCTTGCAGGCGTAGTTTGTGGCATATCTGGAAAAGCTGCAATTGCAATCCCTTGTCTTGCTTGCCTCTGCCGTGGCGCTATCGCCAAATCTAATGGAAATGAAGATCATGCCTAACAAATAGGCGGCACTTCGCTCAGAAGTTGTACTTGAACTGTGCGATTCGAGTCGTTTAGTTTGCAAAACACAACAAGCAGGCAAATTGGGACGAGCGCCCTGGTGATGCTGATCCCGCCGCAATGCGGCGGGGTGAACACGACTAGGAGATCGTCTGATGATCGAAATCGTCTTGTCTGTCTGTATGGTCCAGGAACCGGCGCGGTGCCAGGATGTTCGTCTCAACTACATGGCTGAGGCCGTCACCCCGCATCAGTGCATGATGTACGGGCAGGGCGAGATCGCCAAGTGGATGGAAGGCCATCCCAAATGGCGCATTCAGCGTTGGCGTTGCGGCGTCGCCAAGCAGATGGCGAAGGCCTGAGCCAAGCACCAAGCAACCGGTGGTCAGATCACTAGAGCATTTTCCGACGAAGTGGATACCGGTTCGTCGAAGAAAATGCGACCAAACCAAAGTGCTCTAGAAAGCTGGCAGTTCCGCCTCTACGGACCCGTTTGTTGCGGGGGTTGGGGCGGATTGAGCTGCAGCGTGACTTGGCGAATTCCCGGGTCGTCATCTTCCCAGCGGCTGGTAAAGCCAAGTTTGTCGGCCAGTGTGAGCATGCCGGTATTGCCGGCCAGCACGATGCCGATCAACTCCTTGAGCTTCTCGGCGCGCGCATAGTCGATGAGATGGCGCATCAAGGCAGAGCCTAGTCCATGGCCCTTGAGGTCGGAGCGGACCAGGAGCCCGAACTCGGCCTTCTCGTAGTCCGGATCGGCCGCAAATCGTGCCACGCCGAGCAATTCATTGACGTCGGAGAGCGCGACGAAGGCGATCTCTCTGGCGTAGTCCACCTGCGTCAGTCGGGCCAGGAAATCGTGGGTAAGCTTGTGCACGGGCTGGAAGAAACGCAGCCGCGAATCCTGTGGTTCCACCTTCTCGAAGAAGGCTTTGTAAAGGTGCTCGTCCTCAGGCCGGATGGGCCGCAACAGCACCGCTCCGAGCTTCGGCAAGCCGATCAGCTTTTCCCATTCGACCGGATAGGGCCGCAAGGCCATGGCCTGGCGCGGATGTGTCCTCTCGTCGGCGACGCGAACGCGCGCATCAAGTGCAATAACGCCGTCCGTGTCTGCGATCAGGGGATTGATGTCCAACTCACGGATTTCGGGATGGTCGGCAATGAGTTGACTGACCTTGACCAGTGTCTCGGCGATTAGATCCACGGCAGCGGGCGGGCGGTCACGATAGCCGGCAAGCCGCTTGGCAATCCGGGTTTGCGCGATCAGGTCGCGTGACAGATTGAGATCGAGCGGCGGCAACGCCATCGCCGTATCGCGTTCCACTTCGACCGCCGTTCCGCCCGCGCCGAACATCATGAGGGGGCCGAACGTGGCATCCTCGGACATGCCGATGATCAGCTCGAAGGCGTTTTTCAGAACAACCATGGGCTGCACGGTGAATCCATCGATGCGTGCTCCTGGCTGGTGGCGCGAAATGCGTCCCACCATGACTTCGGCTGCCTGCACGGCTTCTTCGGGTGTGCCGATGTCGAGGGCCACGCCGCCGACATCGGACTTATGCGAGATGTCGTCGGACAGGATTTTGACGACGATGGCCTTGCTGCCAGCCAGAAGCTGTTGCGCGATCTCGCGCACGCCCTCGACGTCGCGAGCAATGTAGGTCGACACGGTCGGCACGCGATAGGCGCGCAGGAGCGCCTTCGACTCCGCCTCGCTCAGCATCGTGCGTTGTGCTTGGAGCGCGGTATGAATGACCTGGTGTGCGGCGTCGCGATTGGGCGATAGACCGGCCGGTTGCGAGGGGGGAACCCGCATCAGCTGTGACTTGACGCGTGCGTGTGCGACCAGCTGCATATAGCCATAGACGGCTGCGCCGGGTGTCGGGAAGTTGGCGATCGATGCTTCGGCCAGAAGGCGGTGGGCCTCGCGTTCCGAATTCTCACCAAGCCAATTGCACAGTATCGGCTTCTTGCGCCGGTTGATGCGCGCGGAGGCTTGCACCGTATCGATGACGGTTTTGGCTGCCTGGAGGCTGGAGGCAACGGCCGTTGGGCAATTGATGACGAGAATTGCATCGGTTCCCGGATCGGCCAGCAGCACCTCCAGCGCTGCGCCGTAGCGCTCGGGCCCGGCGTCGCCGATGATGTCGACTGGATTGCCATGCGACCACGTTGCCGGCAGCACCTGGCTCAGCGCGTTGAGCGTCGTCGGCGAGAAGTCCGCCAGTGTGCCACCGAGATCAACGAGCCGGTCCACGGCCAGGACGCCCGCTCCCCCGCCATTGGTGAGGATTGCCAGGCGCTCGCCGGTCAGGTGTGGCAGGCGCGAGAGCATTTCTGCGGTATCGGCCAGCTCGGAGAGATCGTCGACCCTCAAGATGCCGGCGCGGCGAAAGGCGGCCTCGTAGGCGGCATCAAGACCGGCCAGAGCGCTGGTGTGTGATTGGGCGGCGCGCGCGCCTGCCGCATGGCGGCCTGACTTGATGACGACGACCGGCTTGGCACGCGCGGCCCGGCGGGCGGCCGACATGAATTTGCGCGCGTTCGTTACCCCCTCCATGTACATCAAAATTGCGCTGCTCTTGGCATCGCCCGCCAGGTAGTCGAGCAGGTCGCCAAAATCGACATCGGCCATATCGCCGAGTGATACGACCTGTGAAAAGCCGATGGAACGCGACGATGCCCAGTCGAGAATACCAGTGATGAGGGCGCCCGACTGTGACAGGAACGCCAGCTTACCTTTCGGCGCGGCGATATGGGAGAACGATGCGTTGAGGCCGATGTGGGGCAGAGCAAGACCGATACAGTTTGGGCCAAGGAGGCGCAGGCAATAGGGCTGGCTGGCTTTGAGCATCGCTTGGCGCAGCTCGCCATTGACACCCGCCGAAATCACCACGGCGGCGCGCGTGCCGGCAGCCCCCAGTTCCGCGACAATGCCCGGAATGGTTGGCGCAGGCGTGACGATGACGCCAAGATCGGCCGCCTCATCTAGGTCGGATAGGCGCCGATGGCAGATTCGGCCCTCGATCGTGCCACCTTTGGGGTTGACGAAATCAAGTCGGCCGCTGAAGCCTTGGGCCAGATTGCGTGCAAGCCAGTTGCCGACGCTGCCCGCCCGCCCGCTGGCCCCGATCAGGACCACCGATTTTGGATCAAACATGTGTTGGAGATTGCGGATGGTCATGATCATCTTTCCGATGCAGCTAGTGTTCTGGATCTGACGTTTCACGTCCCGGGCGTAGGTCGTCAAACGTCAGTAAATCCAGAACACAAATCAAAGATATCTAGGGTTCCGGGCTGACGTGTTGGGGCCCGACAGGAACCAACCGTCAGAGTCGGAACACTAGAAATGGCCTGGACATGACGGCGTGGGCTGGTGCGACACCGTTGAGCAGGTCAATTCGACCCATTCAGGTTTGCGATGCATTGGCTGGAACCATGGCATTGATGTCCTGACGTTCGGTTGCACACGTTGTCGCATATCCTCGTGCTGCGCTATGGTTCGCGGACAGATGCAAGGGGCCGCAGGGCTCTTTCCTCGTGTTCCGGGTCTGGGGGGTTGTGAGGCTTGAGCAAAGTCCATCACACGCCGGTGGAACTGGTGCACCATTGAGAGAATTTCCAGGGTGCCGGGCTGACGCGCCGGTGCCGGGTCTTAAGGAGTGAAGCGTCAGGGTCGGGTTCCCAACATGGAGATTGATATGGGCGATAATACCGATATGAAGTTTGCAACCATGGCGGTTCATGCAGGAGCCGCACCCGACCCGACGACGGGCGCACGCACAACACCGATCTACCAGACAACCTCGTATGTTTTTGATGATGCCGATCACGCGGCGGGGCTGTTCGGCCTGCAGGTCTTCGGCAACATCTATACGCGCATGATGAACCCCACCCATGCGGTGTTGGAGGCGCGCGTTGCGGCCCTTGAGGGTGGTGCGGCGGCCCTGGCGCTGGCCTCCGGGCATGCCGCGCAGTTCCTCATCTTCCACACGCTTTTGGAGGCGGGCGACGAATTCATCGCGGCGCGCCAGCTCTATGGCGGCTCGATCAACCAGTTCAACCACTCGTTCAAGAAGTTCAATTGGAATGTCGTGTGGGCGGATTCGACCAATCCAGCCTCGTTCGAGGCCGCCCTCACCGACAAGACACGCGCAATCTTCATCGAATCGATCGCCAATCCTGGCGGCATCGTCGTCGATATTCCGGCAATTGCGGCCATTGCCAAAAAAGCCGGCGTTCCGCTCATCGTCGACAACACGCTGGCCACCCCGTACCTGTGCCGGCCCAAGGAGCATGGCGCTGATATTGTCGTACACTCCTTGACGAAATTTCTCGGAGGGCACGGCAACTCCATGGGTGGCGCTCTGGTCGATTGCGGAACCTTCGACTGGCTGGGTGCCAAGCACCGCTACAAGACGCTGGTTGAGCCCAACGCCTCGTACGGTGGCATTGTGCTGGGCGAAGCGTTCGGCAACATCGCTTTCGCCATCGCCGCCCGGGTGATGGGACTGCGCGATCTGGGGCCCGCCATATCTCCCTTCAATGCATTCTTGATCCTCAACGGCATCGAAACGCTGCCATTGCGCATGCAGCGCCATTGCGAGAATGCGCTCGCCGTTGCCAGTTTCCTTGAGAGCCATCCTGCGGTGGCGTGGGTGAACTACGCTGGCCTGCCCGGCAATGCTTCCAACGCGCTGCAAAAACGGCTCTGCCCGAAAGGCGCAGGTGCGGTCTTCACGTTCGGTCTGAAGGGCGGTTATGAGGCTGGTGTGAAGCTCGTTGCAAACCTGAAGCTGTTTTCGCATCTGGCCAATATTGGCGATACTCGGAGCCTGGTCATTCACCCTGCCTCGACCACCCATCGCCAGTTGACCGACGCGCAGCGCATTGCAGCTGGCGCCGGTCCCGACGTCGTGCGGTTGTCGGTCGGCATCGAGGACAAGGATGATATCATCGCCGACCTTGCACAGGCGTTGCAACAGTCGGCCTGAAGTTGTCTTGTGAGATCCGGACCCATTGCTATGAGGTCCCGACCCTAAGGTCCGGGATGTCCAAGAAGCGACACGAGCGGGAGCAGGAATGGCCCACGACAGGGAATGGAAATATCAACTCGTCATCCAGTTCGATGACGAGATGGGGCAGGCGCTTGATCAGCTGATCGAATTCGAAGATGAGCTGATGGAATTGCTCGATGGTGTCGCCGAGGTCGAAGGCCACGATGTCGGATCGGGCAAGGCCACTTTGTTCATCATGACCGACCGCCCCAAGAAACTATGGGAGCGGCTCGAGCCCTTGATCGAAGATAGCGATCATCACGGGCTGGAGCCGCTGGTGGCGGCCTTCAGCCCGGCGGATGATGATGACTACGCCGTGCTCTGGCCGTCCGATTATGAGGGCGAGTTCGTCGTTGGCTGACGAAACGGCGCGGCGCTCTATGGTGTCTTTTCGTGTCGGGCCATCGTCTCGATCGGCTCGGTCTGAACCGCCCAGAACTTCGGGCTCAACATGGCGTAAGGCGAAGAAAGCCCGCAACGATGGTTGCGGGCTTTCCAAAAGTGCGGTGCGGTTTTCGAAAGGCGCTCGAGCTTACTGTTTTGCTCGAACGTAGGAGCCGGGAGCTTCCTCGATCACCCCGAGCTTCTCGCCGGGCTCGCGCGGCAATGTCCAGGCCCCCGACTGGCGGGCAAGCCATTCGGCCCAGTGCGGCCACCACGACCCTGGCGTTTCGCGTGCCATTGTCATCCATTCCTCGAGCGTATCAGCCGCAGCCTTCGGTGCGGTCCAGAATTGATACTTGATCTTCTCTGGCGGGTTGACGACGCCGGCGATGTGACCGGAGCCGGCAAGCACGTATTCCACCGGGCCGCCGAACAGTTTGGAACCGATGAACACCGACTTGGCGGGAGCGATATGATCCTCCTTGGTCGCCAGGTGATAGATCGGCAGGCGCACCTTGCTGAGGTCGAGCGGTGTTCCAGCGATCTTCAGCTGGCCTTTGGCCAGCTTGTTCTCATGATAGAACTCGCGCAGGTAGAAGTTGTGATTGGCCGCCGGCATCCGCGTCGAATCCTGGTTCCAGTAGAGCAGGTCGAATGGGAAGGGCTTTTTGCCAAGCAGGTAATTGTTGACGACATAGGGCCAGATGAGATCGCGCGGGCGCATCATGTTGAACACGTTGGCCATGCGCGAGCCGTCGAGATAGCCGCGTTCAGCCATCATTTCCTCAAGGCTCTTGAGCTGTGTGTCGTCGATGAAGATCAACAGGTCGCCGGCCTTGGAGAAGTCCACCTGCGTGGTCAGGAAACTCGCCGAGATGTAGGGCTGCTCACCGCGTGCGGCCAGATAGGCAAGGGTCGTTGATACCAGCGTGCCGCCGACGCAATAGCCCAGAATGTTGCACTTGGGCACTCCGGTTTCACGGCGCACCGCGTCCGTTGCCGCCAGCACGCCCTCCTTCATGTAGTCCTCGAAGGTTTTGTGCGACAAGCGCCGGTCGGGGTTCACCCAGGAGACGAGAAACACCGTGAAGCCCTGCTCGACAGCCCAGCGGACGAAACTCTTGGGCGGTGTCAGGTCGAGAATGTAGAACTTGTTGATCCAGGGTGGCACGATCAGCAGCGGCACCTCGCGCACCTTGTCGGTGCTCGGCGTGTACTGGATCAGCTGCAGGATCTCGTTCTGGTAGACGACCTTGCCTGGTGTCACGGCGAGGTTGTGGCCAACCTCAAAGGCGGTCGTGTCGGTCTGGCTGATCTTCAGGATGTCGCCAGACTTTTCCATGTCTTCGACGAAGTGCGTCATCCCCTGAACGAGATTTTGCGCATTCGTCTGGAACGTCTCGCGCACCACCTCGGGGTTGGTCATCGGAAAGTTGGAGGGCGAAAGCGCGCTGGAGAGCTGGCGGAAATAGAAATCCGCCTTTTGCTTGGTGCGCTCATCAAGGCCGTTGGTGTTGTCGAGGATCGATTCGGCCCAGTGTGTGGTGACCAGGTAGGCCTGCTTCCAGAAGTCGAAGTAGGGGTTCGACGACCACTCAGGATCCTTGAAGCGGTTGTCACCGGATTCGGGCTGCGCCACCGGAGCAACGTCTTCGCCCAGCATCCGCCTCAGCGTGTTGTTCCACAGCTCGGCATAAGAGCGCATCAAGTTGCCATTCGCCTCGGCCAGCTTCATGGGCTCGCCCATCCAGTGCTGGACGACCTCACCCATCGTCTTGGAGGCTTCGGCCATTTCGTTTGCTGCGGTGAACGGACTCATCTGCGTGTCGGCCCGCTCCAGGTAGCTGGTCATCGCACGACCACCTTCCTCAAACAGCTTCAGCATGTTGCGAGCAAATTCCTCGGGGTTGTTGATCCGATAGGAAATCAGCTCGGGCGTCTCGGGTTTGTTTGGCTTTTGCATGTCAGCTTTCTTTGTCAAACGTCGACATGTCGACACTCTTTGCCAAGTGGCCTCGGCAACCGGTCCGAGTTCGGAGCACCAATGGTGTGCGTATCGCGAACGGGTGTGGACGATTGCAGGTGATTATTTGGTAGCGGCTACCCGCTCACTTTAAGGGAATCAAGTAGGCATTCCGTAGTGCATTGCAAAAAAAAGGGTTGAAAAAGGGAAATCGGTGAAGATTAGCGAACAAAAGGATAAGGGCATGGGGTGGGGCAGGGTCTCGCTCTGGATTACCTTGTTTTCTCTTTTTGTTTTAAGTGGTTGCGGTGGGGGATCGCAAACGCCATTGCCCGAATTGAGCCGTCTGCCGCCATCGGTTTTGAGCCAGCAGGAGCAGCAACGGGCGATCCGCGATCTGGAGGCCGAGCGGGCCCGGCTCGACGCTGAGGCCGCCAAGTCGCGTCCTGGCAAGTCATAGCCGCTGGCGTTCTCGTGTTCCGACACTGACGCTTGGACCCCTGTCGGGTCCCAAGACGTCAGCCCGAAACACGAGATATCTTTGATTTGTGCTCTGAATTCTTTGACGTTTGACGACCTGCGCCCGGGATGTGAAACGTCAGATCCAGATCACTAGCTTCTTGTTTGGTCGCATGTTCTGCGACGAACCGGCGTCCACTTTGCCGGCAAATGCCTTAGCCAGCCTTGTGAGACAAGGCAGGTTAGGGCAATTTGCTGCACAAGATCGGTCCGCAAGGCCGCTTTACCTGGTGCCTTCCGGCGGCGTAAATTGACCTACGAATTCACCAAGGAAACGAATCGAGAGGGCAGGGAGGATGTCGGGCCTCAAGCCGGTATCCCGTCGGATTCATGCTCCAACCTGCCGCGATCACGCCATTAACGGCTCGGCCGCATCGCATAAAAGGAATAGCCGAGCCATTCAAGGTCATGGGCAAGCTGACGCCTCAGGGAACAAGCTGACATCATGGTTAAAAAAAGAGAACCTGCAACCGAGAGATCTGTCGTGATCGAGGACTTCCACCGCATCAAGCGCTTGCCGCCTTACGTATTCGCCGAGGTCAACCGCCTGAAAGGCGAGGCGCGCGCCCGCGGAGCCGACATCATCGATCTGGGATTCGGCAACCCCGATCTTCCCTCCCCGGACATCACCGTGGAGAAGCTGACCGAGGCGGCCCACAACTCGCGCAACCACCGGTACTCGGCCTCGCGGGGCATCCCCAAGCTGCGACAGG
>Ga0116151_10004464_pt1 | contig 12244 bp, 9 predicted proteins | sample AD_UKC117_MetaG_FD_89893 | JGI IMG/M metagenome (GOLD analysis project Ga0116151, IMG submission 89893) | Active sludge microbial communities of municipal wastewater-treating anaerobic digesters from Hong Kong - AD_UKC117_MetaG | ecosystem: Engineered > Bioreactor > Anaerobic > Digestate... | reverse complement strand
TGTCGATCCATCCGCCCAGCATCAATTCGCCGCGGCGTTTGAGGGAGCGGGAGACGGCCTCGATGCGGCCGCGGTCGTAGGTGGAGAGTTCTTCGGCCTGTTCGTCGAGCTTCTTGGCCAGCGCGTTCGCGAGCGCCGTCATGGGGCGCTTCAGGTCGCTGAGGGCGGCGGCGAGATCGCCGGCGGCTTGTGTCAGGCCATCGACGAGGGGCAGGCAGTCGGTTTCCAGCGTGTTGCCGCCGGCCTGTTCGGCACGGGCGAGGACCTGCTGGCGCACCAGCGACAGGAAGGTTTCGGCGGAGCCATCGGGCTGTCCCGCCTGCACGCGCCGCGTCCACCCCGGTCCGGGGAGGGCTGTGGCGGCGCGGAGCACCTGTTGCAGATGCGTTTCGGCCTTCTCGTCCTCGGCGACGAGATCGCCGACGCGTTCGGCCAGGCCACGGCCGCGGCGGCGCTCGGTCTCGGGTCCCCTGATCCAGCGGCGGAGTTCCGAGGTCTCGAGTGCCGTCAGATGGCCGGAGAAGGCCGAGTCGGCGGCATCGAAGAGATGATGGCCCTCGTCGAAGACGATACGGCGGATGCCGCCGGGGGCGGCTTCCTCTTCCTCCGTGGCGGCGATGCCGAGCGCATGGTCGACGGCGGCCTGGTGCAGCACCAGGGCATGGTTGGCGATGACGATGGAGGCGTTGCGGCCGGCGCGCACGGAACGCTCGATGAAGCAGCGCTTGTAATGGGGGCAGGCGGCATAGATGCATTCGCCGCGCCGATCTGTGAGGCCCAGCGAGCCGGCGGTGACGCCGCGGCCCTCACCGTCGACGGCGAGATCGTTGAAGAGGGAGAGCACCCAGGAGGGGAAGTCGCCGCCCACCATGTCGCCGTCGCGCGTGGCACGGGCCCAGCGGGCGATCAGGGCGGCGAGGAGAGCGGTGCGCGGGTTGGCTGACGTGAGGCGGCCGAAGACTTCCTGCATGTTGAGGAGGCAGACGTAGTTCTCGCGGCCTTTTCGGATCACGATCCGGTGGCGGCGCTCGTCCGGGTCCTGCACCAGCCTCGCGGTTTCCTGATCGAGCTGGCGCTGGAGGTTCTTGGTGTAGGTCGACACCCAGACGGGGGCGTTGTTCTTGCGCGCCCAGAGGTAGGCCGGGGCGAGGTAACCCAGTGTCTTGCCAAGGCCGGTGCCGGCCTCGGCGAGGAGGATGTTGTTTTCCTCCTTCCGCTGGCGGGGTTCGAAGGCGAAGGTGGCGGTGGCGGCGTAGTCCCGCTGGGCGGTGCGGGTCTCGGCGCCCTCATGCAGGATGCCGGCGAGGAACTCTTGCGCCTCCTCCGGCGTCACGGCATCGTGGCGGCCGGGGGCGCGGCCGCCGTCGTCCTCCCATTCCTCCACCCGGTCCCAGACATTGAGGCCGGTGGCGAAGGAGCCGACATCCATCCTTGGATTGGCCTTCATGAGGGATTCGATGACTGGCTTGGCCCAGGGCCAGTTGGCGCGGGCGAGGAAGGTGGCGTTTTCCGCCGTCTCACGGATCTGCGGATAATGGCGGTTGGCGAGCCTCGCGAGGAGGTCCTCAGCAATGAGACGCAGCGTCTCCTCGTCGGTGCCGCCGGGTTCGATGGCAAGCGAGCGGGCAAGCCCTGTGGGCGTCGGCGTGGCGAAGCGGGCGGGGCAGGTGAAGGCGAAGAGTTCGGCGACGTCGTAGTGGCGCTGGTCCTTTGCCGCGCGGATGGCGGCACGGGGCGCATTGGCGGCGAGCCCCAAGCGCTCGATGAGGAAGGTTGAATGGCAGATCAGGTGGGGGCGGGACGCAAGGCGCGCCAACGCCTCGGCCGGTTCCAGCCGCTCGCCTGCAATCACCGCGCCCATGCCGGAGCTCACGGCAGTTTGAAGTTGCGAATCCATTGTCATTCTGATGCCACGCTGGCAGGTTTAGGATGCCACGCATCTGAACGGAAGAGGAACGACACCATGGACCAGAAATTCATCGACCTGTTCGACCGCTATACCCATGGTGCCATGAAGCGCAGGGAATTCCTCGAAAAACTGACGTTGCTGGCGGGTGGCACGGCGGCGGCGACGGCGCTCTTGCCGGTGCTGGAAAACAACTATGCGCTGGCCGGCATGGTGGCGGAAGACGATCCGGCGCTCCGCTCGGGCTTTCAGCAAATCGACACCGGGGTGGCCGGCTATCTCTCCGTGCCTCTGGCGGATGGGGCGCATCCCGCCGTGATGGTGGTGCACGAAAACCGCGGGCTCAACCCGCATATCAAGGATGTGACGCGGCGGTTCGCCAAGGAAGGCTTCGTCGCGTTTGCGCCGGATTTCCTGTTCGGCATGGGCGGCACGCCGGACGACAGTGACAAGGCGCGCGAGATGATCGGGCAATTGAAGCCGCAAGACATCCAGGCGATCGGTGTGCGCTCAGTGCAGGCGATCAACAAGTTTCCGACCAACACCAAGGAGAAGACTGGTGCGGTGGGCTTCTGCTGGGGCGGCGGCGTGGTGAATGCGATGGCGGTGGCCGATCCTCTGCTCAGGGCCTGCGTCGCCTATTACGGCAAGCAGCCGCCGGCCTCCGAGGTGCCGAAGATCACGGCACCCCTGCTGCTGCAATATGCCGGGCTGGACGAGCGCACCAATGCCGGGATTGCCGGCTTCGAAGCGGCGCTGAAGGCCAATGGCAAGACCTATGAACTCTACATTTATGAAGGCGCCAACCATGCCTTCAACAATGACACCAATGCGGCCCGCTATGACAAGGCGGCGGCGGACCTGGCCTGGGGCCGGACGATTGCGTTTTTGAAGAAATACCTGGGGTGAGCGAGCAGACGATTGGAAGCCAGACGGGTTTGAGGCGCGTCATCGGCCTGCCGCTCCTTGTCTTCTACGGCGTCGGCGTCACCGTCGGCGCGGGCATCTTTGCGCTCATCGGCGAAGTGCTGGCGGTGGCGGGCGACCATGCGCCATATGGCTTCCTGGTTGCCGGTATCGTGGCGGGCTTTACGGCGTTTTCCTATGCGGCGCTGTCATCCGCCTTTCCCAAGGCGGCGGGCGAGGTGCTCTATGTGAAGCACGGGCTCGGCGACATTCCAGGCCGGATCGTGGGCTATGCGTTGGTCGTCACCGCGCTGGCGTCGAGTGCGGTGATCTCGCTCGCCTTCGCGCGCTATGCCTCAAGTTTTTCCGGTGTGCCGGAGTGGCTGGGGTTTATCGCGATCCTCGTGGTTCTCGCAGGCGTCGCCATCGCGGGCGTGCGCGAGAGCATGGCTCTGGCGGCCGTCATCACCTGCCTTGAAGTGGGCACACTGCTGGTGGTGATCGCCGTGGGGCTGCCGCAATCCCTGGAGAACGGCATGTTCTGGACGGTGCTGGCACCGCCTGCCGGTGTTGCGGCGTGGAGCGGCGTGATGGCGGGCGCGTTTCTCGCCTTCTTCGCCTTCATCGGCTTCGAGGACATCGTGAACATGGCGGAGGAGACGCGCGATGCCGAACGCGCCGTGCCCAAGGCAGTGATCTGGACGCTGGTGATTTCAGTGGCGGTTTACGGCCTGGTGGCGGCGGTGGCAGCGGCGCATCCCGACCGCGCGGTGCTGACTGCCAGCAAGGCGCCGCTGGCCGTCATGTTCGAAGGAGCCACGGGCCGCTCGGGTGCTGTCATCGCCGTCATGGCGTCCATTGCCATGGTGAACGGCATCCTGGTGCAGATCGTGATGGCAAGCCGCGTCATCTATGGCATGGCGAACGAGGGCATGATGCCGAAAGTGCTGGGACGGGTGGATGAGCGGCGGCAGACACCGGTGATCGCCATCCTTCTCATCACCGCGCTCATCGTGGTGCTGGGGCTTACGGTGCCGCTACTGCGATTGGCGGAGACGACGAGTCTCGTCATCTTGTCGATCTTTGCCGCTGTGAACTTCAGCCTGTTCCTGCTGGGGCGGCGGGCGGGCGCGCCGGAGCGGCTGCACCGCTGGCGCTGGTGGGGTCTGGCGGGCACTGCGATTTCGCTTGGACTCATCGCCTCGGAAGTGCTCACCTGACATTGACCTCGGGCGTGTGCGTGCCTAAACAGGCCGCCCATTGCAAACCGGAAACCGCTTGAAATGACCGTCGATCCCGCCCTTCGCGCCGCCGCAGAGACCAGCAAGGCCTGGCCTTTCGAGGAAGCCCGGAAGCTCGTGGCGCGGGTCAAGAAAACCGGCAAGCAGGACGTGCTGTTTGAGACGGGCTATGGCCCCTCGGGCCTGCCGCATATCGGCACCTTCGGCGAGGTGGCGCGCACCACCATGGTGCGCCGCGCCTTCGAGGTGCTTTGCGACATTCCCACGCGTCTTCTGTGCTTCTCCGACGACATGGACGGGATGCGCAAGATCCCCGATACGGTGCCGGACCCGGCGGCGCTGAAGCCCTATCTGCACATGCCGCTGACCGTGGTACCCGATCCCTTCGGCGGCAAGTTCGAGAGCTTCGGGCATCACAATAACGCGATGCTCCGGCGCTTCCTCGATCATTTCGGCTTCGACTACGAGTTTGCGTCCGCCACCGACTACTACAAGTCCGGCAAGTTCGACGACATGCTGATCCGGGCGCTGGAGAAGTTCGACGACATCATGGCCGTGATGCTGCCGACGCTGGGCGAGGAGCGGCAGGCGACCTATTCGCCGTTCCTGCCGATTTCGCCGACCTCCGGCCGCGTGCTCTACGTGCCGATGAAGGACGTGAATGCCAGCCAGGGGACGATCACGTTCGCGGACGAGGACGGGACCGACGTGACGCTCGACGTGCGCGGCGGACGGACCAAGCTGCAGTGGAAGCCGGACTTCGGCATGCGCTGGGCGGCGCTCGGCGTCGACTTCGAGATGTTCGGCAAGGACCATCAGACCAATGCGCCGATCTATGACCGGATCTGCGAGATTTTGGGCGCGCAGGCGCCGGAACATTATGTCTATGAGCTGTTCCTCGACGACAAGGGCCAGAAGATTTCGAAGTCGAAGGGCAACGGGCTTACCATCGACGAGTGGCTGACCTATGCCGATCCGCAATCGCTGGCGCTCTACATGTACAACAAGCCGCGCGAGGCGAAGCGGCTTTATTTCGACGTGATCCCGCGTGCCGTCGATGATTATGCGGCGTTCCTCGGCGCCTATCAGCGCCAGGAAGGCGACTGGACCAACCGATTGATGAACCCGGCGTGGCACATCCATGAAGGCCATCCGCCGAAGCCGGAAGAGGGCGGCATCTCGTTCGCGCTGCTGCTCAATCTGGCGGCGGTGGCCAATGCGCACGAGAAGTCTGCATTGTGGGGTTTCATCAACCGCTACCAGCCTGAACTTTCACCAGAGACGCACCCGCGGCTGGACGCGCTGACGGGTTATGCGCTGCGCTATTTCGACGACTTCGTGAAGCCGAAGAAGCAATATCGTCTGCCGACGGAGGATGAGGCGAAGGCGCTGTCCGATCTCTCGCACGCGCTTGGCGAATTGCCGGAGCATGCGAGCCCGGAGGAGATCCAGCAGAAGGTCTACGACGTGGGCCGCCGCGATCCTTACAAGACGGTGCAGAAGGACGGCTCGGCCGGCGTGGGGCAGGGCTGGTTCAACATGCTCTACCAGGTGCTGCTGGGCGAGGAGCGGGGCCCGCGGTTTGGCAGCTTCGTGGCGCTCTACGGCATTATCAACACCGAGAAGCTGATCGGCCGCGCGGTGGCGGGGGAACTCGTCAGCCCGCCTGCGGCCTGAACAGCAGGGCGAATTCCTCAGCGAGAATGCTGTCGAGGCAGGCGCGATAGGCGGCGTGCCTTGCGTGACCGGGCGCGATGCGGCCGATGGCGACCGGTGCTTCCAGCGCGGCGATCGGGATCAGGGCGACCGGCATGGAGACGGGGGTCAACTGGGCGCCACGACCCTTGTGCAGCGTGGTGAGCAGGCCGAAGAGCTCGCCCTTGATGGTGGGGCGGCAGAGGATGGCGAGGCGATGCTGTCCATGGCTGTTGGTGACCAGATAGATGTGGCCGGACTGGTGAGGAACGGCGACGGTGCCGGCCTGGGTGTAGGCCTGGTCGAGGCGGTCGCTCTCGCGGAAGACGAGATGGGAACCCTGGTCCTGCCAGGCGATCTCGGTGCGATAGGCATAGATGCCGGGGGTCTCGGTGTTGAGGGGGCGAAGGGTGAGGTACTCGCCCTCGATCCACTTCACGGCAGCGCGGCTGTAGGAGCCGAGCGAATCCGGGGCGTGGGCCGCTTCGCGCTCAGCCTGGGGCCGGAAGCGCATGCCCAGCACGTCTTCCACACGAACCAGGGTTTGCTGGGTGAAGGGGCGGTGTCCCGACAGCGCCTTTTCGAGCGATGACAGGCTGATCCTTGCCTGGGCCGCGAGTTCGGCCCGCGACATGCGCCGCTTGGCCAATGCCTCGCGGATCGCTGTGGCGATGTCATCGTTGACGTCTTGCGTTTGGTCCGGCCCCGGCATGGCGGGACCATTCCAGATTCCGCCTCGTGGTTCAAGCCGGGTTGCCCGGCAGGCGGCGGCCGCGCCAAGTCCAGGTCTTCCAGTTGGCCTGCTGGGTCGCGTTGATGATCCGGAGCACGGTTCTGATGGCGTTGGTCGTATCCAATGCGTGGGCAACATGGACTCGGTAGGGTTCCGGAGCGGCGGCCAGGCGATCCGACAGGCGATCGAGTGCGGGCAGGGCGGAAGGGCCCAGTTCCCGGAGGTATTGGATGTCGAGCTTGGAGAGTTCAATTGCCAGATAGTATTCCGGCGCGCCAGTCACCTGGGCGACGTTGTAGTCGGCGACGATGGCGCGGTAGTCGACAAAGCCCGAGGCCCAAAGGACCGCGAAGGCGGCAGCGATATTGGTATTGAGCAGCCAGAGATTGGTGCGCCGGCCGATGACGCGGATGGCGATGAGCACCAGGCCCACGACAATGAGACCCATCCAGACGAGGCCGGTGAGGCGGATGAGCGTCATGCTGTAGGCGTCGATATAGGAGAGCGTGCGGCCGATGCAGAAGATGGTGAGCACCAGGTTCTGGGCGATCCACAGGTAGACGAGGGCGCGGACGGGGAGCGATTGCTCGGTGCGCGAGCCCGGCCAGAGCGCGAGGATCATCAGGCAAGCAGCCAGCAGCACGGTGATGATCAGTGTGTTGGCCCCTTCGTTGACATAGGCGGCGTAGGTCATGCCCGGCGGCAAGGTGGCGCCGGAGAGAATGTAGCGGGCGTCGAGCAGGTTCTGGGTGAGGAACAAGACATTGAGAAACAGCAGCGTGACGATGACAGGGGCGGGCGCGAAATAGGCGGTGTGCCACGGCGGCGCGGGCTGCGCGATTTGGGCCGGTTCGAGCCCGCTGCCGGACTTGAGGCGGAACAGGCTCCAGATGGCGGCGAGCGTGAGGCAGAAGACAATGGGCGACCAGGTGGCCAGCAAATTGAGCAGGTCGGCGAGCGTCCAGCTGCGGAACAATGAATTCAGCACCGGATTGGCGGCGCGCAGCAGGCCGAGGAAGACGACGCCGGCGGCGATCGGCAGGACGGCGTAGCGCCACTGGGGCCATGGCGATGTGGGCGCGGCGCGGCGCGAACTCAAGGTGAGCACGCGCATGTCGGTGATGAGGCGGATCGGCGACAGGAGGGCGCGGGACGCGAGGATTCCGAAGGTGCGGGCGAGATTGGTGATGGAGTGGCCCTTGCGGTTCAGCGCGAAGGCGCCGAGTGCTGCCCATGTGACGGCCAGGTTCAGAGCGTCAGGAGTGACAAAGACCGCAATGCAGCCGCCGAGGGCTGCGGCGGCCGCGATGCGCTGGGTCGCGGTCCATGGACGCCGGGGAGAATCGTACAGCAGCACGAGGAAGGCGAGGGCGGGCACGGCGGCGATGACACTGCCGGGGAAATTTTGCCCGGAGACCATTGCTGAGAAGACCGCGGCAGCCACGGCAGCAGCGGCGCGGAGCGCACTGCCGTTGCAGGCGAAGCCAATGCCATGCCATCTGGGCAGGCGGATTTCGGCAGGTTCCATGGGCATTCCCGAAGGTGTTGTCGAGACTGCCTATGGTGATGAAACTGGCGACGCGGCGCCACCGCCAAGGATTTCCGGATTTGTCCGCCGGCAGAGCCAGCGGGCAAGATCCGGCAAATTTGTGCGGCCGTGATGGCGCTACTGGCTGGCCCACATGATGCGGGCGATCCAGTCGACGTCCTTCATGTTGTAGGAGCGCGTCTTGTGGTTGGGGTTGAAGGACGCAAGTTCCAGGGTTCTGGAGGTCTGGCGCTGCAGGATCTTGGCCATCACCTGGCCATCGGTGGTGCGCACCACAACGCGGTCGCCCTTGCGGACCGCCGCACCCGGCGAGAGGATGATGATGTCGCCTTCGCGGTAGACCGGCATCATCGAGTCGCCGGTGATTTCCAGCGCATAGGAATTAGGGTCGGTGACGCCCGGCACGTCGACCTCATCCCAGCCGCTGCCGGCAGGAAAACCTGAATCATCGAAGTAGCCGCCCTTGCCGGCGCGGGCGAGGCCGAGCAGCGGAATCTGGCGAAGCTTCGGGGGCTGGCCGCGGCGGCCGGTGAGGAGATCGGAAAATTCCTCGACCGTGGCGCCCGACGCCTGCAGAAGACGCGAGATCGATTCCATGGTGGGCCAGCGCGGGCGGCCATCCGGCCCGTTGCGCTTGGAGGGGTTGAAGGAGGTGGGGTCGAGCCCGGACCTCTTGGCGAGACCGGATGCCGAATAACCGTAGCGTTCGGCGATCGTGTCGATCGCATTCCAGACCTGCTTGTGCGTGAGCATGGGTGTCGTGCCTCTTGAATCCGCTGATACCGCAAAATTTCTTATGCGTAGGAACTGATACCTTATTCGAGGGGGTTTGTCCAGCGGGGGGCGATCAGTAGTGCGTCATGCGCCAAGACGGAATGGTCTTGGCGAAGCAATGACGCACCAACCTATTGATGAGCGAGCAACTGATCGGACTTTCGATGGTTCCATCAAAAGTCAGGTTGCTCTATGGTCCGCCTCCCGATGCAGATGCTCTACAAAATCATGACGTCAGACGAATGGGCCCGCGCGGAACGCGACGGGGTGTTCGAGGGCTCCGCCGTCGACCATCGCGACGGCTTCATCCATTTGTCTGCGGCACACCAGGTGCGCGAGACGGCGGCGCGGCATTTTGCCGGGCAGGCGGATCTGGTGCTGGTGGCCTTCGGCGCCGACGACCTCGCGGGGCTCAGGTGGGAGCCATCGCGGGGCGGTGACCTGTTTCCGCATGTGTATGGCACACTCCCGGCCGCGGCCGCGGCGTGGGTGAAGCCCTTGCCGCTGGCCGGCGGGGCGCATCAGTTTCCGGACGAGATGCCATCTTGATGCTGGCCCGCCTCGGCTTTCCCCTTGCCCGGCCGATCCTGCACCGGATGGATGCGGAGACCGCCCATGGCCTGACCATCCGTGCCCTGCGGGCGCTGCCTGTGGGGACGTCGAGACCCGTAGAGTCCCGGCTGCGGGTCAAGGCGTTCGGGCTCGACTTTCCCAATCCGCTGGGTCTGGCGGCGGGGTTCGACAAGAATGCGGATGTGCCCGATGCGATGCTGGGGCTGGGTTTCGGGTTTACGGAAATCGGCACGGTCACACCGCGGCCGCAGGCGGGAAACCCCAGGCCGCGGCTGTTCCGCCTGACGGAAGACGAGGCGGTCATCAACCGCATGGGCTTCAACAACGATGGGCATGGTGCGGCCCTGGCGCGGCTGCAGGCGCGGGCGGGACGGCCCGGCATCGTCGGCGTCAACATCGGCGCCAACAAGGATTCAGTCGACCGGATCGCCGACTATGTGCAGGGTATCGCGGCCTTCTCGCATCTCGCCTCGTATTTCACCGTCAACATCTCTTCGCCCAACACGCCGGGGTTGCGCGCGCTGCAGTCTCGCGCCGAACTCGAGTCGCTGCTGGCGCGGCTGAACGAAGCGCGGAGCGGTCAGGCGCGGCGCCCGCCGATGCTGCTGAAGATCGCGCCCGATCTCCGCGACGACGAATTGGAGGACATCGCCGGCGCCTGTGGAGGCGGGGCGGTGGATGGCATCATCATCTCCAACACCACGCTGTCGCGCGATGGCTTGCGGTCACCGCTGAAGACGGAGCAGGGCGGGCTTTCCGGCAAGCCGCTGCTGGCGCTGTCGACCCTGCAACTGGCGAAGATGTATCTGCTGACGCGCGGCGCCATTGCGCTGGTGGGCGTGGGCGGTGTCCATGACTGGGCCTCGGCGCGGCTCAAGATCGCGGCGGGGGCGAGCCTGGTGCAGCTCTATTCGGCGCTGGTCTACAAGGGCCCCGGACTGGTGACCGAGATTCTCGACGGTCTGTCGCGCCACGTTCCGTCGCTGGAAACCTTGCGCGGGAGTGAGGCCGAGGCCATCGTTCACCAGGGGTTCACCACGGACTGAGAGGCACATAGGCATTGAAAATGCGTTGCGTGGCGCCGCTCTTCTGCGCCAGATCGAGGCCGAGGTCGAAGGCGTCGCGGATGTCCTTGCGTTCGGGGTCAGTCAGGAAGGCTAGGTTGCGGCTGAAATAGTCGAAATCCGTATAGGCGCCACCGAGCAGGCGGCAGCAACCGGCAGACGCCTGGCCCGCGGCCCAATAGATCATCCGCAGATTGTCGCCGAAGAGAACCTCGACATTGCCGGTGCGCAGCGCTTCGCCGGCCTTGGCCTCGTCGTCGAAGGGTACGAGCTCGGCCTGGGCGTAGTAGGCTTCGAGCCAGCGTGCATGGACGGTGTCGCGCACGACGCCAATGCGCTTGCCCGCAAGTGACTTGGGATCGCCAGCTTCCAGCGGGTTGCCGCTCTGGACGACGAAGCGCCCCATGAGCCGGAACCAGGGCCTGGTCATGATCGTCTGGCTCAGGATGTCCTCGTCGATGCGCGGACCGGAAACGATGATGTCGCCATCGCCGCGGCTCAGCGCGGGGCGCAGCTCATCATAGGGAAGTGCGATCGCTTCACAGCGGACCTTGATCTCGGCGCAGGCGGCAAACGCCAGCTCCGTGGCCAATCCGGCGGGCGCACCAGAGACCGCGGTGAAGCTGTAGGGGGCGAAATCCTGATCCATCAGCAGCCGGATGTCAGTGCCGGCGGGAAGGGTGGATGTCAGGCCAGCTACAGGCGTGCGGAACTGCGGCAGGTCATAAGCCAGTGCGCGCGTTACGAGTGCCGATACAACCATAACGGTTATGACGAATAGCAGAATCAACTTCGAGTTCGTTGCTCTCCTTACGTCAAAAGGCTTGATTTCCTTACGTAAGTTTAACAAGTGCAGTTGCAATCCGGCGTGTCCCTCGCAGAAACCCAAGAACCACGTGGATACGGATTCAGTGAGCAGGCCCATCTTGCCGGCACCATAGCTGGCGACTTTGACGATGTCTTGCCCCGTCTCGAACAGGCTCAATTGGAAGACGCAATGCGCCGCTTGCCGGCGGAGGAACTTGCGCTGTCGCTGCGCTGCAAGCTGCTGCCGCTGGTGAACCTGCCCGGGCTGACCCTGTTCGTGGCCTGCGGGGAGCCGGCGCTGGCCATCGCGCGGCATGACGGACTGAAGGTGGTTGGGTATGCCGAGTCGCAGACGTTCATTGCGGCCGCACGCCATCTGTTCGGGGCGCCAATGATTGCCGAAGCGGCCGGCGGGCTGGCCCGGCGGCGGCCCTGGCTGTCGGCCAAGCGGCGCCTGACACCCTGGCAGATGGGCATGGCATTGTGCCTGCTCGCCGTGGTGGTCATCATGTGGGTGGTCTTGCCGGTGGCCCTCGCCTGGATGATTGCCAGCACCATCGGCGGCCTGTTCTTCCTGTCGGTCATTGCGTTGCGGGTCCTGTCGCTGTTGCCGCGCCCACGACGCGAGTCGCCGTTGCCGGCCGCACTCGCCGACCACGACCTTCCGATCTATTCCGTTCTGGTGCCGCTGTTCCGTGAAACGTCCGTGCTCGGACAATTGCTCGATGCGCTGACCAAGCTCGACTACCCTCAAGACAAGCTCGACATCAAGCTCATCCTCGAGGAGAGCGACATCATCATGCAGCGGGCGCTGGCAGCGATCCGCCTGCCGCCGCAGTTCGACGTGATCACCGTGCCGAGCGGCAAGCCGCAGACCAAGCCGCGCGCGCTCAACTATGCCCTGCCGTTCTGCCGTGGTGACCTGCTGACTATCTATGATGCGGAAGATATTCCGGATGCGGGTCAGCTGCGTGCGGCCGCGGCGGCGTTCGCGGT
>Ga0116151_10004463_pt1 | contig 12245 bp, 11 predicted proteins | sample AD_UKC117_MetaG_FD_89893 | JGI IMG/M metagenome (GOLD analysis project Ga0116151, IMG submission 89893) | Active sludge microbial communities of municipal wastewater-treating anaerobic digesters from Hong Kong - AD_UKC117_MetaG | ecosystem: Engineered > Bioreactor > Anaerobic > Digestate... | reverse complement strand
TCTCCGAGATGACGACCGTGATCGGCTCCTTCTCGATCATGGCCTGCTGGACCGCCTCGACATTGATATCCTGGGCGGTGCCGAACTGGGTGCGGCGCTTGCCGAGAGCGGTCTTGGGACCGAACTTCTCGCGGATCTCGCCGATGTCGTTCGACAGGATCTTCCACTGCAGTTCCTCGGAACCGAGGATCTTCTCGATCTGCGCCTTCTCCGCCGACAGGGTGTCGTGCTCGCGGCGGATCTCGATCTCCTGCAGCTTGGCCAATGCGCGCAGGCGCATGTTGAGAATGGCCTCGACCTGGACCTCGGTAAGCTCGAAGCGCTCCATGAGCTTCTTCTTCGGCTCGTCCTCGAAGCGGATGATGCGGATCACCTCGTCGATGTTGAGATAGGCGATGAGGAGGCCAGCCAGCACTTCGAGGCGCTTCTCGATCTGCGCCAGACGGTAACGTGAGCGGCGCAGCAGCACGTCGCGGCGGTGGTCCAGCCACTCGCGCAGCACGTCCTTCAGGCTCATCACCTTCGGCACGCGGCCCTGCGAGAGCACGTTCATGTTCATGGAGAAGCGGTTCTCGAGATCGGTGACCTTGAAGAGCGATTCCATGAGCAGGTCGGGGTCGACCGTACGGTTCTTAGGTTCGAGGACGACGCGGATGTCCTCGGCGCTCTCGTCGCGCACGTCTTCCAGCAGCGGCAGCTTGCGGTTGACCAGCAGGTCGGCGATTTTCTCGATCAGCTTCGACTTCTGAACCTGGTAGGGAATCTCGGTGATGATGATGCGGTATCCACCGCGCCCGGTATCTTCCTTCTCCCACTTGGCGCGCACGCGGAAGGCGCCGCGCCCGGTCTTGTAGGCCTCGATGATGGTGGCCTGGTCATCGACGATGATGCCGCCGGTCGGAAAGTCCGGCCCCTTGACGTATTTCTGGACAAGCGTCTCGACGCGGGCATCGGGAAACTGGATGAGATGACGGGCGGCATCGCACAGTTCGGCGACATTGTGCGGCGGAATGTTGGTGGCCATGCCGACGGCGATGCCGGACGAACCGTTGGCGAGCAGGTTCGGGAAAGCGCCGGGCAGGACGACCGGTTCCTTGTCCTCCTCGTTGTAGGTGAGGCGGAAATCGACCGCATCCTCGTCGATGCCCTCCAGAAGCAGCGTCGCCACTTCCGTCATGCGGGCTTCTGTGTAGCGATAGGCCGCTGCACCGTCTCCATCGATATTGCCGAAATTGCCCTGGCCGTCGATCAGCGGGTAGCGCTGGGCGAAATCCTGAGCTAGGCGCACCATGGCGTCGTAGACAGCCTGGTCGCCGTGCGGGTGGAACTTACCGATGACGTCACCGACGATGCGGGCGCACTTCTTGAAGCCGGTATTGGGGTCGAGCTTGAGCACCCGCATGGCATGCAGGATGCGCCGGTGGACCGGCTTCAGACCATCGCGCACATCGGGCAGCGCACGGCCCATGATTGTCGACAGGGCATAGGCCAGATAGCGTTCTTCCAGCGCGGATTTGAGGTCGATCACCTCGATGCCGTCGCCGCCGTCCTCGCCATCGCCACCGCCCGGTGGTTTCAAAAGGTCGTTTCCCATGGAACCCGGTTAGCGAAGCCGGTGATTCGTGGCAAGCGCCCTGCTCACGAAGGCTGTGAACGCACGTAGCGCAACAGGGGCAGGATCATCAGGAAACCGAGGCCAGCAACCGCCACGATCAGGGCGGTTCCCGCCCCTGATCCCAGGTGCTCGCCCGCCAGCGCCACGGCCAGCGGCGCGGCGGAGCCCACGAGCAAGCGCATGGACCCCAGGTTACCGGACAGCCTGGCATATCCCTTCGGCCCGAACAGCGCGAGCGGGACATTACCCCACAATATGTGCGCCATGCCCTGCCCCGCTCCGTAGAAGACGGCAAACAGGATGGCGGCGGTCGGTCCGGCGGCAAGGAAGAACAACACCGTCACGCCAAGCGCCATGGAAAGCGTCGCAATCGTGCCGACACGAACGGGATGGTATTTCTGGGCAAAAACCATGTCGACTAGCCGGGCGCTTACCTGGAACGGACCGATGCACCCGGCAAAGAAGGCGGCACCCGCAGCGCCGAACCCGGCTTCCAGCAGGAGGCGCGGATAATGGGCCTGCACCGCCATGATGGTGAAGGAACCGCAGGAAAAGGCGATCGCCATGATGATGACCGCGCGCCGCCTTTCGGCAGGGTCGAGCGGCGGCGGCTCCGCTGCGAAATGCCCGGATGCCAGCATCTGCCGGGCAGCGATCTTCGCGCGCGACGGCAGGAGCAGATGAACCGGCAGTGTCAGCGCCAGGGTGATGCCTGCAAGGGCGAGATAGGTTCCGCGCCAGCCGAACGAGGCGAGGAGCCAGCTCGTCAATGGCCAGAAAAGGGTGGAGGAAAATCCGGCAATCAGCGTGATGACCGATATCTGTGCGCGTGCGCCGATGCCGTGGTTTTCAGCCAAGGCGGCAAAAGCGGCATCGTAGAGAATGAGAACGCCCGCAAAGAGCATCAGGAACTGCAGCGCAACAAACGCGAATGGCGTGCCGACCGTGGAAAGCGCGGCCAACAGAAGGCTCACCAGAACTGAACCTGTTGACATCACGGGGCGGGCACCGAACCGGTCTATGAGGCGGCCCATCAATGGCGAGGCAAGCCCGCCGCCTGCCAGTGCCGCGCTGAACGCGCCGTAGACAAGCGCACTCGACCAGCCGAAATCGGCCATGATCGCCGGCGCGAGGATTGCGAAACTGTAGAAGATCGTTCCGTAGGCCACGGCGCAACTGACGCCAAGGCTCACGGACATGAATGTGAAACCGGAGGCGATCACCCGCCAGCGCGATACTTCCGGCCCGGGAGCGCCGGAACCGATCGAGGGCGTGGCGGAGCCTCCCCTCACCTTGCTTCATCCGGATGCATCTAGCGGAAAACGCCTTTCAGGAAACGGTCGATGACGCCGGTCACCTCGCCGCTGGTACCGATGTCGCGCGCAATCGAGCCATGGGTATAGCGTGCGCCATTGTAGAGCGTTACCGGCGTGCCGCGGCTCTTGAGTTCCTGCGCATAGGCAACCGAGATTGTGGCACGGCGTGGGCGGTGCGAATTCGAATACATCACCAGGTGCGGCGGCAGGCGTCCGCCCTTGCGCACATAGGTGATGGGCGACCAGCGCACCCAGTTGGACTTGCTGTTTCCGAACGCGCGCAGATAGACACCATCGATGGAGCCGCGAAGTGCCGCGTACTGCACCATGTCATAGGCCTGCACGTCGTTGGCAATGACGCCCCGAATGCCCGGAACCTTGCCGCGCGCAGCGGCCAGCGCCACCAGATGGGCACCGGCGGAATGACCCATGATGACGATGCGTTTCGGATCGCCGCCATAGTTCGCAATGTTCTTCTGCGTCCATGCTACGGCGCGGGTAACGTCCGCAAGCTGACCGTCGATATTGGTGCGCGGCACCGGGCGGTAGTCGGTCGAAACCAGAATGTAGTCGCGCGCAGCAGCATAGGCCGGAAGGTTGTAGACCTTGTCGCGGGTTCCGCGTATCCAGCCGCCGCCGTGGACGTAGAGGATCACCGGCTTGAGTTGCACCTTCTTCTTTGGCTGAAAGAGTTTAAGGAACGGCTTGGCCGGCTTGGCAGGAATGGTGGCGCCAAACGCGTTTGCCGCCACCGGTTCGGTCTGCGCCTCTTCCGGCGTCCAGATTTCGACGGAAAGCCCGCCACCGATAGGCGCGGTGAGTTGTTCTGCCTGCGCGGCAGCGGCAAGCAGGAGAAGCGCGGCGAGAGCGGAAACGAGCGTGTTGTACAGGCGCATGAAAGCGTCTCCCGACAGTCAGGAAAATTGATCTTGGCCCCGGCAGGGTTTTCCAACGTCTGGGGAATGTTTTCAAGGGCTTTCACCGTACGCCGGAGTCAAGCCATTCTGCATCTTGACATACATACCAACCGGTTGGTATTTTTCTCTCATGAACAAGAACCCATCACCGTCGAGGTCCGGTCAGGAACCGGAACGCAAGCGTGCAAGACGCGGCAGCGCGCGAACACTGATCCTGGATGCAGCTGTACAGCTCATTCGAGAGAAGGGCTTCGCGGCAACCAGCGTTGACGATCTTTGCAAGGCAGCTGGGGTAACCAAGGGCGCCTTCTTCCACAATTTCGAGAGCAAGGAGGCGCTGGGCGTGGCACTGGCCGAATACTGGGGCGAAATGACGGCTCCGATGTTTGCCGCTGCACCGTATCACCAGCCAGCCGATCCGCTGGACCGAGTACTGGCCTACGTCGATTTCCGCAAGGATCTGGTCCAGGGAGGCATACCCGACTTCTCCTGCGTCGCAGGCACGCTGAGCCAGGAGACCTACGGGGAGTATCCGGCGATCCGGGAGGCTTGCGGCAACACGATCTTCGGCCACGCGGCGACGCTGGAGCCGGACTTTGCAGAGGCTATCGAAGAATATGGCGTGACGGGCACAACCGCGCCGAGCCTCGCCCGGCACACGCAGGCAGTGCTGCAGGGTGCCTTCATCATGGCAAAGGCTGGCGGCGAACGGGAAGCCGTTCTCGACGCGCTTAGCCATCTGCGCCGGTATCTGGAACTGCTGTTTGGAAGGGAGCCATCACATGGCCACGCATGAACTTGTACTCACCCGTCTCATCGATGCCGATCCGATGGATGTCTACCGCTGCTGGACCGAACCGGAACTGATGAAGCAGTGGTTCACGCCGCGGCCCTGGACGACTCCAGTGATCGAAAACGATGTTCGCCCCGGGGGAACCACCTATGTGTTGATGCGCGGACCCGACGGCGAGGAGCATCCCAATCGCGGTGTCTATCTGGAGGTCGTTCCGGGCCGCAAGCTCGTCACTACCGATGCCTTTACGGAGGCTTGGGTGCCCTCGGAAAAACCGTTCATGACCGCTGTTCTCACCTTCGAACCGGAGGACAGCAAGACCCGCTACACCGCCATCGCCCGTCACTGGAGCGCCGAGGACAAGGAGGCGCACGAGCAGATGGGTTTTCACGATGGCTGGGGCAAGGCGACAGACCAGTTGGAAGCGCTTCTGGCGCGTGGAATTTGATTCAAGTCTTTGGGAGGAAGATTCAATGCAGCCGAGCATCTACCTGTTTTTCAACGGCAATTGCCTTGAAGCGTTGACATTCTACGCCGAGGTTCTGAACGGAGAGATCACCGGCGTTTTCAGGAACGCCGACGCACCGCAAGACAGCAGGATGCCCGGCGGAGACGATCTCGTGATGAACATGGCCATGCTCGCAGGCGGCGTATTGTTCATGGCATCGGATGCGCCCGGCGAATACTACCGTAACCCGCAGGGCTTTTCGGTGACACTGCAGGTGGACAGCGTTGAAGAGGCGGAACGCCTCTACGGCAGGCTGGCCGATGGCGCCCTTTCGGTGATGATGCCGCTTGGCGAGACCTTCTGGGCCGAACGCTATGCAATGTTCACGGATCGATACGGCACGCCGTGGATGATCAACTTCGCCGGCTCGAAGCTGAACGGGTGAGCGTCATGGATCACAAGGTCAGAACATGCCTCTGGTTCAGCGCGCAAGCAATTGAAGCCGCCCGCTTCTACGTCTCCCTGCTGCCGGATTCCAAAATCGAGGACGAAGCCAGTTTGGAGAACATGGTGACCGGTGAGGAGGATGGGGTTCAGTTTGTGGAGTTCACACTGGCGGGAACGCCATACCAGGCAATGAATGCCGGTCCGCATCACGAGTTCAACGATGCGATGTCGATCGTCGTCATGACAGAGGACCAGGCGGAAACCGACAGGCTGTGGAACGCGATCACATCCGATGGCGGCAAGCCGGTTCAGTGCGGCTGGGCGACCGACCGCTTTGGCGTGCGCTGGCAGATTGTTCCGCGGCGCATGACGCAACTTCTCGCAAGAGGCGAGCGGGAAGGCATTTCGCGCATGTTCAAGGCGATGATGCCAATGCAGAAACTCGATATTGCCACGCTTGAAGCTGCCTATATCGGAGAGGAAGCTTGAGATGCTCGACATAACCGGAACCGCTGGCGATGGCATTACCCTCACCGTTCCTGGTGTCATCGAGGTCGAAGAGCGCGGCTATCTCGCAATCCCGGTTTCGGGGCAGATGGCTGACCTCCCCCGGTTTGCCCCGCCCGTCATCGACCGCCTGATGGGCTGGCTTGGCGAACGAGGCCTGAAACCTCTGGAATTCTTCTTCCGCTACCGCTCCTTCGGGGCCGATGGCAGCGTGCGCCTCGAAGTCGGCGCCGTTCCCGATGGAAGCACAGAGCCGGAAGGTGACGTCATCGCAGGGACACTTCCGGCTGGCAGATATGCGAAGGCTACCCTTACCGGCCCCTATGACCGCCTTTACGACGCATTTGCCATGCTGGATGGCTGGCAGTCACATCGCGGCGCCGAAGCCGAACGCCTGCCCAGCGACGAGGTTGCCGGCCAGTTCGAGTTCTACCGGATCGGACCGGCACAGGAGAGCAATCCGATGAAATGGCAGACCGACATTCTCATCAAGACCATCTGAAACAGCACAAAGCCAACAGGAGAAGAGACATGGCCTATGTGAACGGATACGCGGCTTCGTGCCCGCCCGACAAAAAGGATGCCTTCATTGAAAGCGCGAAGAAGGTGGACGGCTACTTCAAGGAAAAGGGTGCATTGAGGGTCGTCGAATGCTGGGGAACAGACGTACCCCATGGCAAGCAGACCGACTTCTATCGCGCGGTTGATGCAAATGAGGGCGAGGTCGTGGTCTTCGGTTGGATCGAGTGGCCTTCGAAGGAAGTGGCCGATGCAGCCATGGGCGCGATGATGTCCGATCCTCAGTTTGCCGACATGGAGATGGTCATCGATGGCCGCAAGATGATATTCGGCGGCTTCGAAGTGGTGTACGAGATCTGAAACCCTGCGAGATATTGGCAAGATGGCCGGACTGATGTCCGGCCATCTCCATTTAGCTTTGTTCTTCGTAGGAACTCACTCGACGTCGAGCAGCGCGTTGTAAAGAACCGCGCCAAGCGCCGCACCGGCCAGCGGTGCAACCCAGAACAGCCAGAGCTGCGGCAGCGCCCCGGCACTTTCCGCAAACAGGGCCACGGCCGTGGAACGGGCTGGGTTGACGCTGGTATTGGTCACCGGGATCGAGATCAGGTGAATGAGTGTCAGGCCAAGGCCGATGGCAATGGGCGCAAACCCTGCCGGAACACGTCCGCTCGTCGCGCCGAGAATGATGATGATGAACATCGCCGTCATCACCACTTCGCAGATCAGAGCCGAGAGCATCGAATACTTGCCCGGCGAGAATTCACCGAAGCCGTTGGTGGCAAAGCCACCGACGCTGCTGCCGTTGCCTGTCGCGATGAGATAGAGAACGAGCGCTGCGATGACGCCGCCTGCAAGCTGAGCCACCCAATAGGGCAGCAATTCGCCGTAGGGGTGGCGGCCTGCAACTGCAAGTCCGAGTGTCACAGCCGGATTGAAATGCCCGCCGGAAATGCCGCCGACAGCATAGGCCATGGTCAGCACGGTCAGCCCGAAGGCAAGCGCCACGCCGGCAAAGCCGATGCCGAGTTCCGGAAAGCCAGCGGCCAGAACAGCGCTGCCGCAACCGCCAAGCACCAGCCAGAATGTGCCGAAGGTTTCGGCAGCCAGTTTCCTCATCATCAAGAGTATCTCCCCAATTCGAAAGTCGCCGCGAAAATGCGGACGAACATCCGCCGGGCAATTTCCCGGCGGGGGATACCCATACACGTTACCTAACGTAAACTCAAATGCTTACTTTAGGTAATTTCCTGCTGTGATCCGGGCAAGGCCTGGTCAGCTTTCCTTCTTCGGCATCAGGCGGATGTTGAGTTCCTGAAGCTGTGCCGAAGTCACCTGCCCTGGCGCGCCCATCAGGAGATCGACGGCCTGCTGGTTCATCGGGAACATGGTGATCTCACGCAGGTTCTTCGCACCGACAATCAGCATGACCACGCGGTCGATGCCAGCGGCCATGCCGCCATGCGGCGGTGCGCCGTAATGGAAGGCGCGGTAGAGGCCACCGAATTCGCGCTCCACCGTCTCACGGTCCATACCGGCGATTTCAAACGCCTTGACCATTGTGTCGGGGATGTGGTTGCGGATACCGCCGGAAGCGATCTCGAAACCGTTGCAGACCATGTCGTACTGGAATGCCTTGATGTCGAGCAGCGCGTCCTTGCCTTCGGCCTGCGCCTTTTCGAGCGCTTCCATGCCACCCTGGGGCATGGAGAACGGGTTGTGCGAGAACTCGATCTTCTTGTTGTCCTCGTCCCATTCGTAGAACGGGAAGTCGACGATCCAGCAAAGCGCGAAGGCGTCCTTGTCGACCAGTTCCAGTTCTTCCGCAGCACGGGTACGAGCATCGCCTGCAAAGCCCGCGAATTTCTTCGGGTCACCTGCCGCGAAGAAGCAGGCATCGCCTGCCTCCAGGCCCAGCTGGGTGCGGATGGCTTCGGTGCGTTCCTCGCCGATGTTCTTGGCAATCGGACCGGCGCCTTCGAGCTTGCCGCCTTCTTCACGCCAGAAGATGTAGCCGAGGCCAGGCTGGCCCTCGCCCTGCGCCCAGGAGTTCATGCGGTCACAAAACGCGCGTGAACCGCCAGTCTTTGCGGGAATTGCCCAGACCTGGTTTTTCGGGTCCTTGTCGAGAATGCCGGCGAACACCTTGAAGCCCGAACCGCGGAAGTGCTCGGAAACGTCCTGCATCTCGATCGGGTTACGCAGGTCCGGCTTGTCGGTGCCATACTTGCGGATCGCGTCGTCATAGGCGATGCGCGGGAACTCGCCGGTCACCTTTTTGCCGTTGGCGAATGTCTCGAACACCGAACGGATCACCGGCTCCATGGTCGAGAGAATGTCTTCCTGCTCGACGAAGCTCATTTCAAGGTCGAGCTGGTAGAACTCGCCAGGCAGACGGTCGGCGCGCGGGTCCTCGTCGCGGAAGCAGGGCGCGATCTGGAAATATTTGTCAAAGCCCGACATCATGATGAGCTGCTTGTACTGCTGCGGCGCCTGCGGCAGGGCGTAGAACTTGCCGTGGTGGAGGCGTGACGGCACCAGGAAGTCGCGCGCACCTTCCGGCGAGGATGCGGTCAGGATCGGCGTCGAAAACTCGGTGAAGCCCGCATCGCCCATCGCACGGCGCATTTCTGCGATGACGCGGGTGCGCTGCATGATGTTCCTGTGCAGCGTTTCGCGGCGCAGGTCGAGGAAGCGGTATTTCAGGCGGATATCTTCCGGGTATTCCGGTTCGCCGAATACCGGCAGCGGCAGTTCGTCCGCCTTCGAGAGCACCTCGATGTCACGGGCATAGACTTCGATCTCGCCGGTGGGCAGGTTCTTGTTGACCGTGTCCTCGGAACGGGCCTTGACCTCGCCATCGACCTTGATGACCCATTCGCCGCGAACGGTCTCGGCGGTGGCGAAGGCTGGTGAATCCGGGTCGATGACAACCTGGGTCATGCCGTAGTGGTCGCGAAGGTCGATGAACAGGACGCCGCCGTGGTCGCGAACCCGGTGAACCCATCCGGAAATGCGGATGGAGGCGCCAACGTCGCTCTTCCTGAGCGCTTCGCAGGTGTGGCTGCGGTAACGGTGCATGGTACTTAATCCCGAAAGAAATGGCACTGGAGAGGTGCGGTAAATTTCCGTGCAAAACGCCAAAGCACAACCGGTGAATCGCCGGTGCGCGGCATCGCGCCAATTCGCGCGGACAAACACATTTCATGCATGTTTTGTCAAGGGACGGCGCAATACCGCGGCCTCAGGAAGAGGCTCGACCGGGGATGCCAGCCCTGATGCTGCGGGAAAGATGGAAGGCGGGACGGCCAACTCAACAGGAAATCGCACTTCCGCGTTTCGCCGGATGCACGCCATCTTGAAAAAGCCGCAAATTGGGATAAATCCGCATGCAACTGTTTGCGAGCGCCATGGTGGCGCCCCGGGGCAGCCTTCTGGTCCCGCATAGATGCCAACGAAAATTCCGCCGGAAATCCGGCCTGCGCGCGCCACCGACGTGCCCGCTCTCACCGCGCTGGAAAACACGGTCTTCGATACCGACCGCATTTCGGCGCGCTCCTTTCGCCGTTTCATCGCCTCGGGCACAGCCGAAATCCTGATCGCAGAAAAAGACGGCGCGATTGCAGGCTATTTCGTGTTGCTTTTCAGGCGCGGAACAGCCATGGCACGGCTCTATTCCATCGCGGTTTCGCCCGCCATGACAGGACGGGGCATTGGACGGCTATTGCTGGAAGCTGCCGAAGAGGCAGCATTCCGCCACGAGCGCATGCTGCTTCGCCTGGAAGTGCGCGAGGACAACCACTCGGCGATCTCGCTCTACCGCAAGCACGGCTACCGGCCCATTGGCAAGTATCTCGACTATTACGAGGACCATGCCGACGCGTTGCGTTTCGAGAAAACCCTGCGCGGCAAGGCTCCGGCCAGCGCGATGACGCCCTATTACGAGCAGACAACTGACTTCACCTGCGGGCCGGCCTGCCTGATGATGGCGATGGCGCGCTTCGATGGCGCATACAAGCCGGACCCCGTGGATGAGATAAAGCTGTGGCGAGAGGCGACGACGGTTTTCATGATGTCGGGCCTGGGCGGGTGCGGCCCGCAGGGACTGGCAGTCGCGGCGAAGCGGCATGGCCTGTCGGCGGAAATCCACGTCTCGGATACCGGCGACCTGTTTCTGGACACGGTCAAGACGGCGGAAAAGCGCCGCGTGATGGAACTGGCACAGGCCGATTTCCATTCAGCGGTCAGGAAACTCGGCATCCGGGTTCATGCCCGGGCGCTCGCCCCGGAGCGGCTCAGCAAGGCACTGGCCAATGGCCAGATCGCGATCGTGCTGATGAGCGGCTACACGATGTTCGGCAAGAAGGTGCCGCACTGGGTGCTGGTGCATGGCGATGATGGCCGTCATTTCTTCATCCACGATCCGTGGGTGGAGGACGAGGAAGGGGAAACCCACCTCGATGCGGCCAACCTGCCCGTTCCCTACGGCCAGTTCGAAAAGATGTCCCGCTTCGGCAAGGCAGGCCTGCGCGCCGCCGTGCTGATCGGCAAAGCGGAAGGAAACTGAAGAGATGTGGGTCATTCTGGTCGGCAAGGGTTCGACGCTTTCGAACACCGAGACACCGCACAAGATCATTACGGCACGCGAATATCTTTCGGCACCGAAACTGTTCAAGGGCGTACGGCCGAAGATCATCAACCTCGCAGCCTCCTATTCGTACCAGTCGCGGGGGTATTACGCCTCGCTGCTCGCTGGCGCGCGCGGCCACCGGGTATTGCCCGGCGTCGAGACACTGGTCGACCTGTCCGGACGCCAGCTCTACGAGAACTCGCTGCCCGAACTGGAGGACGCGCTCAACAAGGCGGTTGCGGGCGGAGCGGTCCCGAAGACGCTTTCGGTCTTCTTCGGCTCGCCAGCGGAGAAACGGTTCGAACGCTTTGCCAGGCTGCTGTTCGACTGGTACCGCGCGCCCGCCCTTGAAGTGGAGACTGAGCCGGTGGCCAATTCAGGCACCGGGCGCCTTGCAATCCGCAGGATTTCGATCGTTCCCTTCCAGAAGCTGGTGGGCAGCGAACGCGAGCGGTTTCTGGCAGCGATGGATGCCTATACCGGCAAGGAATGGCGTAAGGAGCGGCACAAGACCCCTGCCCGCTACACGATTGCCGTGCTGCAGGACCCGGCAGAGGAACTCCCCCCTTCCAGTCAGGCCACCATCCGCTACTGGGCAAAATTCGCCGCAAAGACCGGCGTCGAGGTGAAGTCCATCAGCCGCAAGGACCTGTCTTCGATCGCGGAATACGATGCGCTGTTCATCCGCGAAACGACCTCGATCTCCAACCACACCTTCCGCTTTGCCCGCCGGGCCGAACAGGAAGGCATGCCGGTGATCGACGACACAGTGTCGATGATCCGCTGCACCAACAAGGTCTACCTGCACGAATTGCTGGGGTCGGCCAACATACCCATGCCCCCCTCCTGCACCGTCGGCTCCCTTGGCGAACTGGAATATGCCGCCGACACGATCGGCTTTCCGATGGTGGTGAAGATCCCGGACGGCTCGTTCTCGCGCGGGGTCAAGAAGGCCGCCAGCATGGACGAACTCAAGGCCCTGGCTACCGCTTGGTTCAAGGACACCGAACTGCTGATCTGCCAGAAGTTCATGCCGACCGAGTTCGACTGGCG
>Ga0116151_10004456_pt1 | contig 12265 bp, 10 predicted proteins | sample AD_UKC117_MetaG_FD_89893 | JGI IMG/M metagenome (GOLD analysis project Ga0116151, IMG submission 89893) | Active sludge microbial communities of municipal wastewater-treating anaerobic digesters from Hong Kong - AD_UKC117_MetaG | ecosystem: Engineered > Bioreactor > Anaerobic > Digestate... | reverse complement strand
TATCGCCCGCGCCACCAGTCTTTGCGTGAGCGGGGATCCATGAATGTGCCCGAGTCGCGGATGGCTACGCCAATGGCTGTCGAGGCTGCACGGGCGAAGGGCTGTCCCGGCCGCAAAGCTGGCAGGCGACTGCGCCCCGCGGCATCCATCGTCTCGTAAAGCGTCAACAGCTCCGGGTCAACACAGATGTCTTCCAGGTGCAGCGTAAATCCGTGAACTACGTTGTCGTTGCGCGTGTACTTGAGCGTGATGCGCTCCGGCGTCGCGTAGAGAACCAGCACTTCGTAGCCGCTGCCGATGGTATAGCCAGAGTCAGGGACACGGATCAACTCGCCGGGCACGGTTGCCAGCTCGGCCAGCGTTACCGGCGGGTAGGCCAGCAGATCGCCGCGGCAGTTGCATGCCCAGTTCCAGTCGTAGACGCGGTGCAGGCTGGTGAATTCCCCCGTGCGCTGGTCGCTGAACAGGCCGTAGAGCTGCGGCGCGAGCGGGTCTGTGGCTCCGCCGTAGTCCACCAGACCCAGCGCGCCGCCGGTCGGCGCGTAGCTGCGCAGCGCCAGGTTGAGGTCGGCGTGCTCGGCGGCCGGCCGGTCGGTCGGCGGCGGCTCAACGGTGATGGCGGCATAGCTTTCGCCCGTGTCAGCCGGGCAGCGAGTCGAAGTGGTGATCAGCGGCAGGAAAAGCTGTGGTGGGAGGACTTCCTGCGCACGAATGCTGCCGGGACTTGGGATGATAAGCAGCAGGAAGACAGCCAGAGCAGCTCGCCGGCGTGTCACCCTCAATCGTCCCACTCCTCGTCGCCCTCGTCCTCGTCGTCTTCGTCGTCCTCCCAGTCCGCGTATTGCGGTGGTGCTTCGCCGATCGCTTCCACGATACGCGGATATTCGACGCCTGGCTCACCCTCGTCGTTGATCTTTTGTACTTTCACCTCGAACCGCCACTCATCGCCGTAATCGAACAGATACATGAATGACTGGCCAGGAACAAGTTCCAGCGAAGCCACAGTGGCTTCACGTGCATCGCCCTGGATGTCCTCATCGTCATCGAACATGCCTTCCAGCATGCCTTCGGGCAGCATTCCCATCAACGAGTCGGCGTTCTTGAGCATCATGTCGGCCATCAATGCAGGGATGCCGGTCTGCTCGGACATCAGTTTCACCATCTGCCCGCGCAGCTCAGCGTTGGTGCTGATCATGCTGAGCATCTCCTCAAACGACTGCGGAGGTGGTGTGTCGCCCAGCGACTTGCGCAGGGCTTCAGCAGCCTCAGCATCGATCTCAGCTTCGAAGTCGTCATACTCTTCGTCGGGATCGATGGTCTCGGTCTCATCAGGGGAATCGACTTCGAAGGCATCTTCCGGCAGTGAATATTCGCTGGAGCGATCCCAGGCTTTGCCACTCATAAAGAACGAGTAGAGGTGGTCCCCGTCAAAGTCGAACGCTTCCTGGATCGCCCAGTGCAGGTCATCGAGGGTCTGGCCCTCGGCGACCTCGATCTTGCGCCATACGCGTCCGGTGCCGGGAATGCTGACGTGGAAGGTGTAGGTTTTCATCGCGTTCCTCGTGTACGTGAATCAAAGAGGCGAGACACGTCTCCCGTGAGATGTCTCGCCTCCTGTTATACTGAATTTGACGCGCTGGTCAAACTTACCGCTCGATGGGAACTCCCACCAGATTGCCCCACTCCGTCCAGCTCCCGTCGTAGTTGCGTACATTGGGGTAGCCCAGCAGGTAGGTCAACACGAACCAGGTGTGGCTGGAGCGCTCGCCAATGCGGCAGTAGGCCACGACGTTGTCATCGTGATGCAAGCCCTGCTCCTCTTCATAGATCGCGCGCAGCTCGTCGGCCGACTTGAAGGTGCCATCGGCGTTGGCAGCCCGACTCCAGGGAACGCTCTTCGCGCCGGGGATGTGCCCGCCGCGCATCGCGCCTTCCTGCGGATAGTTGGGCATGTGCAGCATCTCGCCGCTGTACTCGCCCGGCGAACGGACATCCACCAGCGGCTGGCCGGCCAGCACGTGCGCCATGACCTGATCACGGAAGGCGCGGATCTTGTAATCGGCGCGCGCCTGGGCATGGTAGGAAGCAGCGGGGTAGCTGGGCACGTCCTTGACCATGGGACGCCCTTCGGCTTCCCATTTGGCGCGCCCACCGTCCATCACCTTGGCGTTGACATGGCCGAAGAGGTTGAACACCCAGAACGCATAGCAAGCCCACCAGTTGTTTTTATCGCCGTAGAACACGACCGTGGTGTCGTTGCCGATGCCGTTTGCCGACAACAGCGCTTCGAACTTCTCGCGTGTCAGGTAGTCTCGTCGGACGGCGTCGTTGAGATCCTTCTGCCAGTCGATCTGCACCGCGCCGGGGATGTGCCCAATGTCATACAGTAAGATGTCTTCGTTGGACTCAACGATACGAACCGACGGATCCTTCAGGTGTTCGGCGACCCAATCGGTCGTCACCAGCACCTCGGGATGAACGTAACCCTTCATTCTTACACTCCCTTTTCTCGGAAAGTAATCGGTAATCAGTGATCAGTAACAAGCAATCTGTGATCAGCAACCGGACATCCACAATCTCCGTCAGCTTGCCGCTAATCACTGGCTACTGGTTACTGATCACCGATCACTGATTACCGATCACCAGTCTACATGTGGATCTTGCGCGCGATGACTTGTTCGAGCTTGCGCCGCACGCCTTCGACCGGCACGCGGTTGAGCACTTCCTCGAAGAAGCCGGTGACGATCATCTGCTCGGCCTGGAACTTGCTCAGCCCGCGCGCCATAAGATAGAAAAGGTACTCCGGTTCGATCTTGCTGATAGTCGCGCCGTGCGTACAGCGCACGTCGTCAGCTTCGATCTCCAAACCGGGGATGCTGTCGGCGCGCGCACGCCGGTCCAAAACCAGATTGTTGTTCTTCTGGTATGCATCGGTCTTCTGGGCATGCGGCCAGACCTTGATGCTCCCTGAGTAAACCGAGCGAGCACGGTCGCGCAGCGCGCCCTTGAAGAGCAGGTCGCTGGTGCAGTGGTCGGCGAAGTGGTTCTGCATGGTGTGGTGGTCGATGTGCTGGCGCCCGCTGGGGAAGTAAAGTCCCAGCAACTCGCCGTGCCCCCCGCGCTCCAGCATCTGCATCTCCAGGTTGATCTTGCTGAGCTTGCTGCCCCAGGAACTCAGAATCCAGGTCAGCTGTGCATCGCGCAACATCTGCGCCTGCTGGGTGCTGAAGTGCCACGTGTTGGTATTCCAGTCCTGACCGTGCATGTAGCGCACGACTGCACCGGGGCGGGCGAAGATCTCGACCACGCCGCTGTGGAAAGCTGCGCCGTTGTCCTTGCTGATCAGGTCATCGACGTAGGTGACCTGGCTGTTTTCTTCGGCGATGATGAGCGTGTGCGCAAAGTCTGCCACACCGCTGCTGATCGAGGTGACGCCATGAAATGGCAGTTCGATCTGCACATTGCGCGGCACGTAGAGCACCGTCCCGCCGGTGACCAGCGCGGCATGCAGTGCAGTGAACTTGTTCACGTCCACCGCGACATTGTCAGTCATGAAGTACTTCTGGATCAGCTCAGGATGCTGACGAATGGCGGTGTCGAGGTCGGTGAAGATGACACCCTTGGCCGTCAGCTCGTTGTCGATACCGTGGTAGCGCACGGCGCCGTCTTCGGTCACCAGCGCCGCGGCAGCGTTGATCGACTCCAGCTCTTCCCGCAGCGCGGGCGTCAGATCAGCGACATCACCGCGCATGTCGTCAGCGGTGGCTGCCAGCTTGAATTCGGCGATGTCCAGCCCGGTCAGCCGGGTGCGCCGCCATTCCTCTTCCTCGCCGGTCGGCCACGGAATCTCTTCAAAGAAACGCCAGGCGCGATGACGAAGGTCGGTGAACCAGATCGGTTCCTGTTTCTGCTGCGAGAGCGAGCCAACGGCCGCGCCGTCCAGTCCGATCTCACTCTTAGTTAGCACTTGTGTAGTCATATCTGTATCTCAAATGGGCAAGGAATGGAAGTGGACAGGTAGACAGGTAGACAAGTAAACAGGTTTACAGGTCGCTTCTCGGTTTCCCTGTCTACCTGTTTACTCGTTTCCTTGCTTCCTTGTTTCCTTTACCCAATACTACCTTCCATCTGCAGCTGGATCAGCCGGTTCATCTCGACCGCGTATTCCATGGGCAGTTCCTTGACCATCGGCTCGATGAAGCCGCTGACGATCATGGTGGCCGCCTCTTCCTCGTTCAGGCCGCGGCTCATGAGGTAGAAGATCTGCTCCTCGTTGACCTTGCTGACGCTGGCCTCGTGGCCGACTTGCACGTCCTGCTCGTCGATCTCGATATACGGGTAAGTGTCGGAGCGGCTGTGGTCATCCAGCAGCAGCGCGTCGCAGACCACCGTCGACTTGGAGCCGGTGGCGCCCTTGGCGACCTTCAGCAGGCCGCGATAGCTGGCCCGCCCGCCGTTCTTGCTGATCGACTTGGAGATGATCTTGGACGAGGTGTCGGGCGCGCCGTGCACCACCTTGCCGCCGGCGTCCAGGGTCTGGCCCTGGCCGGCGAACGCGATGGACAGGATCTCACCATGGGCGCGCGGCCCCATCATGTAGACTGCCGGGTACTTCATGGTCACCTTCGAGCCCAGATTGGCATCGATCCACTCCATGGTCGCGTCCTCATAGGCCATGGCGCGCTTGGTCACCAGATTGTAGACGTTGTTGGACCAGTTCTGGATGGTCGAGTAGCGGCAGCGGCCGCCCTTCTTGACGACAATCTCGACGACGGCGCTGTGCAGCGAGTCGCTGGCGTAGATCGGCGCGGTGCAGCCTTCGACGTAGTGGACGTTGGCGCCCTCTTCGACGATGATCAGCGTGCGCTCGAACTGGCCCATGTTCTGGGCGTTGATGCGGAAGTAGGCCTGCAAGGGAATGTCAACCGTCACGCCTTTCGGCACGTAGACGAAGCTGCCACCCGACCAGACGGCCGAATTCAGCGCTGCAAACTTGTTGTCTGACGGCGGGATGATCGAGCCAAAGTACTCGCGGAAGATGTCTTCATGTTCGCGCAGGCCACTGTCGGTGTCCAGGAAGATGACGCCCAGATTGGTCCAGACTTCCTGCAGCGAGTGGTAAACCACTTCGGACTCGTACTGCGCGCCAACGCCGGCCAGGAAGTTGCGCTCCGCTTCGGGAATGCCCAGACGCTCAAAGGTGTTCTTCATGCTGTCTGGCATGTCATCCCAGCTCGTGCCAGCCTTTTCGGTGGGCTTGAGGTAATAGTAGATGTCGTCGAACTGGATCTCGCTCAGGTCAGCGCCCCACGTGGGCATTGGCTTGGACAAGAAGATGTCCAGCGAGCGGTGGCGGAAGTCACGCATCCACTCCGGTTCATTCTTCATGACCGAAATCTGATCCACGATCTCGTGATCGAGACCCCTGCGCGACTTGAAGACGTACTCCTCCGGCATGCTGAAGCCGTACATGTACTCGTCTTTTACGCCAGCCAGTGCTTCGCGGTCACTTGTTGTTGCCATGGTGTTCTCCTATGGAATCAGGCCCGGTTTGTGCGGCGCCTGGATTACTCGTCGTGTGTCGCCAGTAAACAGTGAACAGTGTCCAGTAAACAGTTTTCAGAAGATCTCTTGCAAAACAGTGACCTCTGGTTCCGGTCACCGATTACTGATCACTGGTTACCGATTACTGTCCTACGCCGCCACCAGCTCCGGCTCGCCAAACTCATCGCGCACCGACTGGTAGCCCTGGGCTTCCAGTTCGTGAGCAACTTCGATACCGCCGCTCTTGACGATGCGGCCGTTGTAGAAGACGTGGACGAAGTGCGGCTGCACATAGTTCAGGATTCGCTGATAATGGGTGATCAGCAGAATGCCGAGGTTCGGTCCGGCCAGCTTGTTGACCCCGTCAGAGACAACACGCAGCGCGTCGATGTCCAGCCCGCTGTCGGTCTCGTCCATGATGGCGATCTTGGGCTGAAGCATGGCCATCTGCAGGATCTCGACCCGTTTCTTCTCGCCGCCGCTGAACCCTTCGTTCAGGTAGCGCTTGGCGAAGTCGCGATCGACGTGGAACTCGTCCATCTTGTCCAGCAGCTCGCGGCGAAAATCGCGCATCGGCATCAAATTGGAACCGATGACACCCTGGCGGCCATCGCCGTCGGCAGGCTTGTCGGTGAAACCGCGCATGTTGCTGACAGCAGTGCGCAGGAAGTTGGCCATGCTGACGCCAGGGACGGCGACAGGGTACTGGAACGCCAGAAACAGGCCCTTGCGCGCCCGCTCGTTAGGCTCCATATCCAGAACGCTTTCACCGTCCAGCAGAATATCGCCCTCGGTCACTGTGTAATGGGGGTGACCCATGATAGCGTAGGACAGGGTACTCTTGCCGGAACCATTGGGACCCATCAATGCGTGGATCTCGCCCTGGCGGACGGTCAGATTGACGCCCTTCAACACTTCCTTCTCGCCGTCGTTGACCGCCACGTGAAGGTTCTGAATAACTAGCTCACTCGTCATGGAAACGTATCTCCTTGAAAAAATTTTGTCTTGCTTACCTGGTAGATTGAAATTTGGTAGATCGGTTACGTGGCAGGCTGGAAGCTCGTCGCGTGGCGATTGCCGCCTGCCGCAGGAATTGCGTTGACCACGAACTGACAACTGTTGTGGCCGTCGTGGATGCAGTTGCCCAATGTCACATCCGCTCCCAACACCTGGGAGAACGTGTCACGCTCCATCTCGCATACGTCACGGTGCACAGAAGACAGGTCGTGATACGGGCAGTTGTACTCGTGCAGGATCATGACCCCGTTGGCATCCTCGATGTCGGCGCGGATGCCGCGGCGATCCAGCAGGACCGAAAGTTCGAGAATCCTGTCGCCCAGAGCAACGCCCTTGATCTGACGGCTGTACTGCATCGCCAGTTTGTCGCCCACCCGGCTCAGCAGGTAGCGCAGCTTGGCCGTGCCCTCGGTCTCCAGCAGCTCGTGGATCAGGTCCAGCGCCAGCTCATCGGAATAGCAGGCAAACAGGCTCTGCGACCGTTCGGTGAGCTTGTAGACGTTGCGCGGGCGGCCAACGCCCTGTCGCTCTCTGGTCATGATAACCAGGCCTTCGGCCGACAGGCTGGCCAGTTGCTGGCGCACAGCGGTCGCGGTGACGCCCAACATGTCTTCCAGGTCTTTGATGCCAGCGGTTGTGTTGCGCAGGAGGTATTCGAGAATTTGCCCAGCGGGGGTTGAACTGTTTTGAATGCCCTGAGTCGCCATGGTCACTTACTCTTTCAATAAATCGTCGTTCCGGCTAACAAGTGGAAGTATATGCCAGCAAAGTAATTTTGTCAAATTAATCTGCGAAAATTACCAATATGCCAACCACCCCAACGAAGTCCGGCTTTGCAGCAAAGCCGGACTTCTGGCTGTTACGCGTGCCGTTCATGAAAACAGAAGCTCACCTTTGCCGAAAAAGTCGAGCTTCTTATAAAACGTTGCCGGACACGTCCAACTCAAAGCGCCGAACCTGTGGGCAAATCCGGCGTTTCTTCAGTCAATCTCGTGTGACGTTAGCTGATGCGCATCCGCTTCACATCCACGAAGCCGGCCAGCACATTTCGCCCAGAGCTTTTCAAAAGTCGAGATCAAGCTCATCTCGGTCACCCGGAACGGGTCTGACGAACAACCTGCGCAGGCATTCGAGGCAGGTGAAGGGTCTCTCATGGAGTACGCGAGATGTCTCGCTGCGCAATGTGAACGTGCTTGTTGCCTTATCGAGCCGCTCAACATGACAATTGCGGGACTTATGAGAAGCCCTGCATTTCGCCTTGCTGAGATTGACCGCGTCTATCTCCGGTGGTATAGTAGTTCTTCGCACTACCATACCGTCTGGAGTCAACATGCCCGAAAACACCGCGATGGACACAATGCGTGATGAATACGAAATTGACACCTTGATCGAGCAGGCGACGCCGATATTGCGCCGCTACATCCTGACGCTGGAACAGGAAAACGCGCGCCTGCGGCAGGAACTGATGGATGCGCAAGGCACGGCGGCACGGCGGGAGCGCGCCGCGTTGGCTCGCGAAAGCCGCGAGCCGTCGGCCAACACCAGTGTGCCCACGCCGCGTTACGGCGACGATGTGATGGTGATCACCGTCACTGCTCAGGGGCTGTGCAAGCGCACACCAGTCAACGAATACTCGGCACAGCGGCGGGGCGGCGTGGGCGTCTTCGACATCCAGACCAGCCGTGATGACCAGGTGGCGCATGTGCTGGTCGCGCGCGAGGCCGCTGCCCTGCTGGTATTGAGCAGCCGCGGGCGCGCGTTTCGCGTCCCGGTCGAGACGTTGCCGCTGACAGAGATCCGCGGCCGTGGCGCCTCATTGCCCGAGCGTCTGATGTTCACCGGCGGTGAGACCATTGGCGCGCTGTTGGCGCTGGACGAGGAGCAGGATGATCGCCCCAACGTGCTGATCGCCACAGCCAGCGGCTTGCTGCGCTCGTTCCATCGCAACTACGTCGGTCCCCGCCTGCAACCCGGCACGTTGTTGGTTGAACCGGCCCGGGGCGGCTCACCGGCCGCGGCAACCCTGTCCCATGGCGGCGGCGACGTGCTGGTCGCGCTGCGCAGCGGCGTCGCCTACCGCTTCGCCGAGCAGCTGATTCGCCGGGAGGGGGTGCGCGGCATCCAGGTCCGCCCGGACGACGCAGTGGTCGGTCTGGCCGTCCTCGCGGCCGATGGCAGCGATGCCATCTTCCTGGCCAGCGGCGAAGGACTGGGCACCCGCCGCGGCGATGATACTTTCTCCGCCAACAAATCGCCGGGCGGGCAAGGCAAGGTCATCATGAAGACCGACGCACTGGCAGGACTTGCTGCCGTCACAGAGCAGAGTGAAGTGTTCTGCGTCAGCGGCCTTGGCAAGATCATCCGTTTTGCCGTGGCTGAAGTGCCGCCCAAGGCCGGCAATGTTCAAGGTGTCAACATCATGGATTGCCGCGGCGACCAACTGACCGCCATCACTGTCAGCACGCCACCTGCCCAGGATTGATGCCCATGTCTGCTACACCACACAGCGCGTTGGTACGTCCGCCTGACCTCTCGTTTGTCGATGCGTTGGGACAGGTCGAGGGCGCACCCGCGATCGATTTCGAATTGGCGTTGGCGCAACACCGCCTGTATGTGGCGGCGCTGGAGGCAGCGGGTCTTTCGGTTACGGTATTGCCGCCCGCAGAGGGCTTGCCCGATGCTTGCTTTGTGCAGGATGTCGCGCTGGTGCTGCCGGAACTGGTCTTGCTGGCCCGTCCGGCCATGCCGTCGCGGCAGGCGGAGATTGCCGCGATTCGAGCGTATTTGCCTCCCGACCGGCAGGTGGCAGCGGTCGAGGAGCCGGGCACGCTGGAGTGGGGCGACGTGTTGCGCATCGGCAACACGCTGTATGTTGGTCTGTCGGAGCGCACCAACGCGACCGGTGCAGAGCAAGTGCGCGCTGCCGTGACGCCGCTGGGGATGGACGTTGAAACGGTTCCCGTGCCGGCCGGCTTGCATCTGCTCAGCGGGCTAAACTACCTGGGACGCTCGCCGCGCAACGCCGACGGCCCCGGGGTCGTTCTGGCGTGGCCGGCATACCGCGACCTGCCGATACTGGCCGGGCTGGATGTGATCGTCGTGCCGGAGAGCGAAGGCCCGGCCGCCAACGTACTGGCCCTTGGTGAAACGGTGCTCGTTCCTGCAGTGTACCCGCGCACCGCGGCCGAGCTTTGGCATCGCGGCTGGCGCGTGTTGTCGGTGCCCATCAGCGAGTTTGCCAAAGCGGATGGCGGCCTGACCTGTCTCAGCCTGCTGATGTGAAAGGCTGATTGGCCGTTTGAAGTCGGTTGTTCCTTCGCACTCGACCTGCTCTGACCAACCAGCTTTCGACACACCGACCTGAAACCTTGATACCATTAGGAGGAGCTATGCCGCGCGATCCATTGATCGATCGCAGCCAGGCCGCGCGTCTGGCCTTTTTTGAACAGGAACGGGATCTGTTTCACGATCTGGTGACCCACGGGCAGTCGCCAGAGGCGCTGCTGATCGCGTGCAGCGATTCGCGCATCGTCGGCGCCGGGCTGCTGGGGACACTGCCAGGTGAGGTCTTCGTGGTGCGGACGGTAGGCGCTGTTGTGCCGCCCTATGGCATCGGCCAACGATCGGTAGGCGCGGCGCTGGAGTTTGCGCTCGACAAACTGCGCGTGCGTCATGTGATCGTCTGCGGCCACACCGACTGCGGCGCTATCGAGGCGCTGGACGCGACCGTGGACATGCAGAAAACGCCGAACCTGGCACTGTGGCTGGAGAATCTGCGGCCGGCCAAGACCTCGGTCGACGCGCACCAGACATTTGCTGACCCCTATGCGCGCCAGCTTGCCATCCTCCAACAGAGCGTGCTGCTGCAGATGCGCAATCTCGAAACTTATCCGGTCGTACAATACGCCCTGAAGAATCAGACTGTCAGCCTCCACGGCTGGGTATACAGCCTGGAAAGCGGGCGCTTGAGCTACTACGATTCGGACGCAGGACGGTTCGTCGTGGAAGACGCTCAAGACAGGCAACCGTAAGCAAGCGCAAGACGCATCCGGGCGCCCTGCGCCTGCCGGACGGACGGAATGGGGTGGCGTAGCCAGCGGGCCGACTTTCCGGTAAGGGAAGCGTCGGCGCGCTGGCTTGCAGACTGGGAAAATCAGGTTAAGGGGATGCGGCCTGATCGCTGGATACCCTGTCTGCGGGGGCTATGACAGTGTAGTGCGTACGCGCAGAAGTGCGCACCGACGCACTGGCATTTCCTCATTTGACCGTTTTTCTGACCCTCTTTTCACCAAATTCTCCAATTTATCGCGTAGTCTTCGTGAAATTTCTATCAGGGGTACCAAAGTACTATTGACCGCGCCTGTTCTTCCCCACTAAAATAGGTTTGTTAGACCTTCGAATCGCCATCAACGCAGCCAGATTGTTTCCAATTTCAAATCGTTTTTCGTCCAGCAACCGGATCAGGTTTTCGATCAGGGGTGCAGTAAAAGGACAGGCTTTTATGGATCGCTTGGGATCAGCGCACCTTTTTCCTACCACGTCCCGCCGCCAGATGGCGCAGAACGAGGTGCTGCTGGCTGCCCGGGTGACATGCTGGGCTGGCGCGCGCTGCCAGTGTCGGGGCGGCGCCATTGGCGGACGGACGTTTAGTCGCAATGCAGTCGTCTATGGGAACGGCGAGGCCAAGGCAATCAGCTCCTGGCCTCGCTTTTTCGATGCCAGGGAGCAAGAGGAGTTTTCATGAACCGCGTTAAACAGGCAATCTTCAAGACATGTCCGAAATCGGGTAAGGTCGTGGGCCTGCGCCGGCCAGAAGGTTGGCGCCGGATATTCATTCCGCTGATTGGTTTTGCGGCGCTGGTGTGGTTTCTCGTGCGAGTGGTTCCCAAACCGAGCCGGGCTGCCTATCCCTGCCAGCGGGTTGCGATGCCACTGGCGTCCGGGTTCGTTCTCTGGCTTGCAGGCATGGCCGGGGCAACCGTTGCGTTTGGAAAGGCGCGCAATCGCTTCCAGCAGGCGCGGTTCGCGACCGGCGCTCTGGCAGTGGTGGTCGCTGTCGTGGGTGTTGGTTGGGGCGTATTGACGTTGCAGGCGCCGGCAGCGGCTGAAACGGTTGCGTATACTGCCCATCCGGCCAACCAACCCATCGGTGTTGCCAAGGGATTGGCGCCCGGTCGTGTGGTCTGGGTCCATGACCCTGATCTGACCGACTGGGCCGGACCGGGAACCGGCGAGCGGTGGTGGCAGCACGTCAGCCAGTCGGTTGCGAATCAGGTGATGTCGCAGGCGCTGCGCAGCTATGCCAACACTACGTCCGACGCCGCGGCCTGGGATGCAATCTTCCGCAGTTACAACGGCGGCGCTCCCTACCAATCCAACCAGAAAATCGCCATCAAGATCAATCTGACGACTTCGAACGCTGGCTCAGGCACTGCCAACATCGACAGCAACTACAACTGGGTTCCAGGCGGCGGTCTGAACTACGACGCGATCGGTGAGTCGCCGCAGTTGATGCACGCGCTGCTGGATCAACTCGTGAACAAGGCCGGTGTGCCACAGGCCAACATCACTATCGGTGATCCGACCGGTCTGTGGATCAACGAGTTGTACGTGCCGCTGCACAACGATTTCCCCAACGTGGTTTACCTGGACAACTATGGTCAGCAGGGGCGAACTCGGGCCTCGTTCAGCTCAGTTCCGATGT